>Ga0206679_10003114_pt1 | contig 12903 bp, 11 predicted proteins | sample M110012015metaG_FD_155464 | JGI IMG/M metagenome (GOLD analysis project Ga0206679, IMG submission 155464) | Ammonia-oxidizing marine archaeal communities from Monterey Bay, California, United States - M1 100m 12015 | ecosystem: Environmental > Aquatic > Marine > Intertidal zone | place: USA... | reverse complement strand
GGAGCCTAATATTAACTTTTATGTCATTTGATGGAGAGAATGATGATTTTACTTTAAAGCTTATATTAATCACATCAATCTTAGGTTTGTTTGCATTTGTAAGTGGTATCTACTCATTAATAAAAAGCAAAAAAAGATGGCAAACAATAGTGCCTGCAACAATAGGTATATTACTTAGCATAATACCTGTATTGTTTCTCATTGAAATGTTTACGGGTGGAGCTTTAAATATTTTCTAAATTATTTCTGGTATTTATTTTACCTCTAGGTTACTAAACAATTGAAGATATATAATTATTAAGTAGAACTACAATTTAATCTTCAGTCCCATATTAAAGAAATAACCATCTAAGGGTGCCCAAACTTCATTAAACTGAGGACTGCCATTAGTTAACACATCTCCTACATTAGATTGCCTAACATCTGTAAAATTTTCTGCATTTAGGAAGATTACAAAGTTGTCTATCGTTCGTTCAACAATTACTCCTGTTGTAAATAAACTTTCAGTTTTTATACCATTATTTAAGAATTGCCCATATTTATAATCGTAATCCCAACCAATACGCCATTTGTTATCTACTACAAATAGTAAATCTCCTTTTATACTGTGCTTTGGGGTAAGCGTAAGTGGGTTTTTATCAGTTCCATTTTCCAAATACGCATCTGTATAGGTATAACCAAAAAACCAAGTGAATTTATCCACCGTTAGTTTTATTTGCGACTCATAACCTTTAGAAAGTAAAGAGTCGTTTGTTTGCTCGTAAACTCGATTGTTAGGAGTATTTTTGTTTAAGGTAATAGGGTTGTCTATCACATTAAAAAAGAACATTTGGTTTAAGGAAAGTAATACATTGTCAGTACCAAAAGTTGATTGGTATTTAAAGTCAATATTTGTTCCGTATGACTCTTCTGCAACTAAGTTTTCAAAATTAACTGCTTGTACATTTTTGTATCCGTATGGTTCTGCTTCTTCACTGAATAGGCTTGGCATTCTGTATCCCATTCCACCTCCTAAACGGATGGATAGTTCTGGTGTCATTTTATACAAAGCAGAAATTTTTGGTAATACAAAAGATTGTCCTCCATTTTCAGTATTTAAGGTTGAGGCTTCTACTTTATCGGTTCTCAATCCACTTTCCAAAGCGAATTTATCAGTCACATCCCAAAGGTGATTGATGTATATTCCTAAGGTTTGGTACTCTTGATTTCTTAGTGGTTGATTTATTAAATTATCTTCTGTAAATTTATCTGATAGTGCATTAACGCCAATATTGATATTTTGTTTTTCTTTATTAACATTCAAATTAAGTTCCGTAAAACTATTCAGTTGATTCCCTCCAAATATAGTGGATGAAGTTCCTGAAATATCTTCATCAATATTAATATATCTATCAAAAGAAGAAATACTATTTTTAAGAGTGATTGTTTTAGTTTCATCTAATTTATAATTTGCTGAAAATTGAGTAGTAAAACGGCTACTCTCTTGCTCATCTAAAAAGTAAAGAGTGTCAGGGTTCTCATTCCTTATTTTTCCCATACTTCCTCCTTTTCTATTTTCCTTAGTCATGCCCGCCCCTAAATACAATTCCATTTTTTTATTAGGGTTATAAAATAATTTTGGATTAAAATTAAATTTAGATACCTGTGCTATATCAGAAAAACCATCTTCATCTGCATCATAAGGGTTGTGCATATGCATGGAAGCCAAATTGGTAAAGCCCCATTTCCCGAACCTTTTAGCATTAAAAACATTAAAATCTCTTGCGCCAATATGAGAAAGATTAATGTGTAAAAGTGTTTCGTCCTTTTTTGCTTTTTTAGTTAAAAGATTTACAATTCCAGCAATTGCACCACCGCCATAAAGTGTAGATGCGGATCCTTTTACAAACTCTACTTGTCGTAAATCTAAGGGTGGGATTTGTAAAATATCCAAACTTCCAGAAAACCCTCCATAAAGCGGAAATCCATCTTTTAGCATTTGGGTATACCTTCCGTTTAATCCTTGTATTCTTACCACTGCACCATTACTTCCTGCTGCTGTAGTCTGCACTTGAATACCCGTAGAATGGGTGATTAGATGGGCAATTTTACTAGGCTCCATACTTGCCGCTTCATCTATTTCATCAGTTAGTACTTCAGTTCGTGTTGGCAAGTTGGCAACTGTTCTGTTTCCTCTTGTTGCTTCAACAATTATTTCATCTATTTCTGTATCGGAAGCAGAAAGTAAAACCGTATGGACCTTTTTACTTTCAATTGGAAAACTAAATGTCAAATTTTCATCATCATATCCAATAAAGGTAATTATAATAGTTTGATCACCATTAGGTATATTTTTAAGAGTTGCCAAACCATTTCCATCTGTACTCACACCATTTGTTGTACCTTCTAGGATGAGTGTAGCACCAATCAGTGCTTCATTGGATTCTGAATCCAATACTTTAGCAGTAAAATAATTTTGCGCATTTGTAATTGTTGCAAAAGCAACTAATATAAGTGTGATTATTATATTTTTCATTTTATGATTTTTGCCATTAATAATTCATCTTCATATTTTCCATTAACTAAAAAAGCTCTTCTTTTTACTCCTTCTGCTTCAAACCCCAATTTTTCATAGAGGGATATAGCAAATTTATTTTTTTTAGCAACTTCTAATTCCAATCTTGTTATTCCATTATTAATTGCTTGTTTTTCCAAGGTTTTCATTAATTTTCTTCCATAACCTTTACCTGTGTATTCTTGTAGAATTGCTATTGCTAAATTCATGCAATGTTTTTTTCTGTTTGCAGTAAAAATATTTCCAAAAACGTAACCTACTAGTTTTTTATTATCCTCAAGTACAAAAGTCAAAACTCCTTTTTCTAACTGCTCTTGTATATTTTTTCTTTGCTGTTCAATTGTTCTTTTACGCTCACCTTTTTCATAAAGTAAGAAGGTAGTCTCAGCATCTAATTTTTTTAATAGATTTAATAGATTATCAGCATCTTCAATTTGTATTTCTCTTATTATCATATTACTTTCTAACTCTGAATAATCCCAGGGTTATATGCCTCTTTTATAGGAGCATTATTGGCAGCTTCAATTCCCATTGAAATTACTTTTCTGGTTTCTAAGGGGTCAATAATAGCATCTACCCAAAGGCGAGAAGCAGCATAGTACGGAGAGGTTTGTGCATCATACTTATCCGTGATTGTTTTTAGCAATGTTTCTTCCGCTTTTTTGTCAATTTCTTCTCCTCTTGCTTTAAGGCTAGCTTTTTCAATCTGTAATAAAACTTTGGCTGCTTGTGCGCCACCCATAACAGCCAATTGTGCTGTTGGCCAACTAACAATTAACCTTGGGTCGTAAGCCTTCCCACACATGGCATAGTTTCCTGCACCATAGGAATTTCCAATAATAATAGTGAATTTAGGAACTACAGAATTTGCCATAGCATTTACCATTTTGGCTCCATCTTTTATAATTCCACCATGTTCTGACCGAGAACCGACCATAAAGCCAGTAACATCTTGTAAGAATACTAATGGAATTTTCTTTTGGTTACAATTCGCAATAAAGCGTGCTGCTTTGTCTGCTGAATCGGAATAGATAACACCCCCAAATTGCATTTCTCCTTTTTTGGTTTTTATCATCTCTCTTTGGTTGGCAACAATTCCTACTGCCCAACCATCTACTCTGGCATATCCACAAATTAGGGATTGTCCGTATCCTTCCTTGTATTCTTCAAAATCGGAACTATCCACCAAGCGAGCAATGATGTCCTTCATGTTGTAAGGTTTTGCTCTGTCTCTCGGTAATATTCCGTATATTTCTCTTTCGTTCTCTTTTGGTTTTTCACTTTCTTTTCTGTTGAAACCTGCCTTTTCGGTATCGCCAATTTTATCCATTATATTCCGGATTTTATCCAAGGCATCTTTATCGTCCTTAGCTTTGTAATCCGTAACTCCTGAAATTTCGCAATGGGTAGTGGCACCACCTAAAGTTTCGTTATCGATAGTTTCGCCAATAGCAGCTTTTACAAGGTAACTTCCTGCTAAAAATATACTTCCTGTTTTGTCTACAATTAAAGCTTCATCACTCATAATAGGAAGGTAAGCACCTCCTGCAACACAAGCTCCCATAACTGCAGAAATCTGTGTGATACCCATAGAACTCATACGAGCATTGTTTCTGAACATTCTACCAAAGTGTTCTTTATCTGGAAAAATCTCATCTTGCATAGGTAAAAATACCCCAGCAGAATCTACCAAGTAGATAATTGGCAAACGATTTTCCATTGCAATTTCTTGCAAACGCAAATTCTTTTTTGCTGTAATAGGGAACCAAGCACCTGCTTTTACGGTAGCATCATTGGCAACAATTATACATTGTTTTCCTGTTACATAAGTGATTCCTGCAACTACTCCTCCTGAGGGACAACCACCATGTTCAGCATACATTCCCTCTCCAACAAAAGCACCAATTTCTAGGAAATTAGCATCTGTATCTTTTAGGTAATCAATACGCTCACGAGCAGTTAGTTTTCCTTTTGCATGTTGCTTCTCAATCTTTTTTTTCCCACCACCTAAAGCTACAATAGCGTGTTTTCTTTTCATCTCCGAGATGAGTAACCTCATCTTATCATCATTCTTATTGAAATCTAAGTTTGCCATTTTGTAAAATTTTGTCAAAAGTAAAAAATAGATGTTAGATATGAGTGCTTAGATGTTAGACTTATTTTGTCTCAAATCTTAAATCTCAATACTAATGTCTAAATTGTGTAAATAATCTGAGCTTTCAGGTCCTAAATTGAAGAGTAAATCTAAAATGGATAGGTTAGGAATAAATCCATACTTTTCCATAAATACTTGGTCGTATTTTTCTTGGTTTTCTGTTTTCCAGTGGTGATTTCTTAAATCAGAAAAATCACCTTTATGTAAGTACTCTGTAGTTGTCTTGCTTGTGCTTTCCTCTTGTAAAAGGTTAATAATTGCTTTTTGTAATTTACTGTTGAAAGCCACAAGGTAGTCTTCTTTTTCTTCAAATATAGCTTGTAATTTATCCTTGTAATATTCAAAAAAAGGGGAGGAGTTATAAGCCGAAACGATTGCATTCCAATGTTCCTTTTGCCAGTTTTGTTTGTAGGAAATCTTTAGGTTTTGGATAATTGTTTTACTACTTCCTTTTCTTTCTTTAGGAATGGTTAAGCGTAATTTTCCGTTTGCACCATAAATTTCGCATCTGTTACGGATGCTTTGTTTTATAAAATGTTCGTTAAGTTCTATACTACAATTTGGCTGTTGTAATAAAGTAGCGTAATAGGAAATAGGTGCTAGGTAAGCAGTAGGTAAAACAGGGTTATTTAACACTTCTAAACAATCTGTTCCATCTGATTTTTTTCAATCCTTTTGCATTTTTATCCCAACTCATCCATACAAAAAGGGCTTTCCCTACAATATGATTTTCTGGTACAAATCCCCAGAAACGACTATCTGCCGAGTTGTGTCTGTTATCTCCCATCATCCAGTAGTAATTCATGGAAAAAGTATAAGTAGTTGCTAGTTTGTCGTTAATGTAAATTTTTTCTTCAACTACTTCTAACTTATTATTTTCGTAACGCTCAATTATGTCCTTGTAAAGCGGTAAGTTTTCAGTTGTGATATCAATTTCTACTCCAGCTGCAGGTATTGTGATAGGCCCAAAATTATCAACATTCCATTTGTAGTTTGGGTTGTGTGGAAAAATATATTCAGCATATTGCCCTGCTTTTTCTACTTGTTTTTTAACGGATGTTATGTTTGGGAATTTAGACAGAGCATTACGACTTTCATTCGTTAAAGTAAGGTTGTATTCATTTTTGTTACGGCCATAACCTCCTTCAGTAATGTCATATTTTTCATACAAGATATTAGGGTTTAATCCTGTTCCTTTTGTGCTCACATCATAATGCCATTGCTTTTTCATGCCCTCAAATTCCTGTTGAGGTTCTCCATTTACAATCAGTTGTGCATCTATCAATTCAATTACATCCCCAGCAATTCCGACACATCTTTTTACATAGTTTTCTTTCTTATCAACTGGTCTTCCTAAGGTTTCTGCTGGCCAATTGAATACTACACAATCGTTTCTTTCTATATCGCCTAAACCTTTCATTCTGTGGTAAGGCAATTGTACACTTTCGGAATATGATTTACCGCCTCCAACTGGCATGGTGTGGTGTACTAAAGGAAAAGCAATAGGAGTCATAGGAACTCTAGGGCCATATGCAGTTTTACTTACAAATAAAAAATCTCCAATTAGCATTGATTTTTCCATGGATGAAGTAGGAATAGTATAAGCTTCAATAAGGAAAGTTCTAAGTATTGTAGCGGCAATTACGGCAAAACCAATTGCATCAATCCAGCTTCTTACTTCACTTTTCTTCTTTTTAGCTTTCTTCTTTTTTTTCTTCCAGAATTGCCATGAGATTGTTTCCCAGAATAAAACATCACCAGCAATTAGTGGCATAAAATAGAGCCATTCTCCTCCAATAGTATAAACAAATATACTCCATAGAATAGTTGCTATAATAAACATCACTACTTTAAATGATGTGCCTAATATTTCTTTTATTTTTTTCATATTCTACTCTAACGATTTTTTAATTTTTTATTGTACTAAAACATCTTGCATATTGAAAATTCCTTTCTTTCCAATTATCCATTCTCCTGCAATTATCGCTCCCATTGCAAATCCATCACGATTTTTGGCGCTATGTTTTATTTCTAGTTCATCAACTGTACTGTTGTACTTTATGATGTGTATTCCTGGTACATCACCTGTTCTTTCGGCAGTGATGGGTGGGTTGTTACTTAAAATCTTATCCATCTGTTCTCCTAATGTTTTAGCTGTACCACTTGGGGAGTCTAGTTTTTTAGTATGATGAATTTCATGCAAACTACTTTCATAGTTTTGGTTTTTCATCAACCTAGCTAATGTTTTGTTGAGCTCAAAAAAGATATTCATTCCCAAGCTAAAGTTAGATGCGTATAAAAAAGCACCTCTTTTTCTAAGGCATAAATCCTCAATTTCGGTTAGGTTTTCTAGCCAACCAGTTGTCCCGGAAATAACAGGGATACCACTTTCAATTGCATGTTTAATATTATTAAAAGCAGTAGTAGGAGTGCTAAAATCAATAGCAACATCAGCAGTGCTTAGGTCAAGGGTGTGTGCTGGTTTTTCGGATGATGAAATACAAACGATAGTATGTCCTCTTTCTTTGGCTAATTCGCTAATTCGTTTTCCCATCCTACCATTTCCTAGTATTGCAATTTTCATGGGGCAAATTTATAATTTAATTGATAGCGATAAACCACTTGCGTTCCCTTTTGCCATATAGATAGGTTGAAAGTGCAGAGAGATGTCCTCACTTACATTATAATCAAACAGATGAGCACTTACTGAGGCGTCAACAATGTTCAATATGTAGGTTAGGGTAAATAGCAAGGCGGATACCTCTCGGTTTCTTCTGTAATGATCGGTTAAGGTTATTAAATCTGCATCAGTGTAATCTAAAATATCTGATGTATTTCCGCCAATTCTGTTAAGGTAAGTTTTTTTGTATAAATCATGCAAATCATAATTTTCCTTAAAATAATAAGCTGATGTGATAAGCCCGGCATAGATGATGGGTACTTTCCAATACTTTTTGGTGTATACTTGCCCAGCACCAGGGATAATTGCTGAATACAATCCTGCTTTTTTTGGTATTTTCACTACACTTTCCTGTGCCGTAATTGTACTGGCGAATAAGAGTAGGAAAGCGATAAGTATGTGTTTTTTTTGCTGCAATTTATTTATTAATAAATTCAAAAATCATGGCTAATTCGGCATCATTTGTAAAAGGAATAATCAGTTTTCCTTTTCCTTTTTTATTTCTTTTCAGTTCTACTTCTTTATCCAGGTTTCGTGATAAGTCATGTACCATTTTTTGTTGCGAAAAAGGAAGTGGGTTGGGTGTGCTTATTGCTTTTGTTTTGGAGGTGCGTTTGTAGTTGCTCTCTGCAAAGTCCTTTACAATTTGTTCTACTTCTCGTACTGAATAACCATTGGCTACTGTATCATGAAAAATATTAAGCTGACTTTCTGTATTTTTTACTGAGATTAGTGCTCTAGCGTGTCCTGTGCTAATTTTCCCAGTACTCAATCCTTTCTGTATTTCAGAAGGAAGTTTTAGTAAACGCAAGAAGTTCGTAACGGTAGTTCTGTTTTTCCCTACTCTTTCGCTACATTGTTCTTGAGTAAGTTTTATTTCTTCAATCAACCTTTGGTAGCTAAGGGCAATTTCAATAGGGTTGAGGTTCTCTCTTTGTATGTTTTCAACCAATGCCATTTCCAGCATTTCTTGGTCGTTAGCAATACGAACATAAGCAGGTAGCTTGCTTAGTCCTGCTAATTTTGAGGCTCTGAATCTTCTTTCCCCAGAAATAAGTTGGTACTTATTCTCGTTTAATTTCCGAACTGTAATGGGTTGTATTATCCCTAATTGCTCAATGGACAAGGAAAGTTCATGTAGCTTTTCTTGATCAAATTCAGTTCTTGGCTGAAAAGGGTTTGTTTCAATTTCAGCAATGGCAATTTCATGCGTTTGCCCAGCAAGTGCTGTATTGTCTGTTTTTATATTTGCAGGAATGTCTATCGTATTGTCTTTGAAAATAGTCATCAATCCTTTTCCTAATCCGCCTCTTTTTTTTGTCATCTTATTCTGTTGCTACAGTAACGGTTTCTAATTTTTTTAATAACTCGCTTGCTAAGTTTAGGTAGTTTATTGCTCCTTTGCTTGATGCATCATGAATTACAATTGTTTCTCCATAGGATGGTGATTCACCAAGGCGTACATTCCTGTGGATAATGGTTTTAAACACCATGTCCTGGAAGTGTGTTTTTACTTCTTCTACTACTTGGTTGGATAGGCGCAAACGTGTATCGTACATGGTAAGGAGTAGCCCATCAATTATTAAATCAATGTTTAACCTTTGTTGTACAATTTTAATGGTATTTAGTAATTTCCCTAAACCTTCTAATGCAAAATATTCGCATTGTATCGGTATGATTACTGAATCGGAAGCCGCTAATGCATTCAAGGTAAGTAATCCTAATGATGGTGCACAATCAATGATGATAAAATCATATTTTTCACGGATAGGATCCAATACTTTTTTCATTTTGTATTCTCTCTCTTCAAGGCTTACTAGCTCTAGTTCAGCACCTACCAAATCAATATTAGCAGGCAATAAATCAAGGTTAGGGCTTTTTGTTTCTACTATACATTCTGCAGCTGTAGCTTGCCCCATTAGGCACTCGTATATTCCGTTTTCAATTTCCCTTGGGTTGTGCCCAACTCCTGAGGTAGCATTGGCCTGAGGGTCAGCATCAATCAGCAATACTTTCTTCTCCAGTACCCCTAAACTCCCTGCTAAGTTCATAGCGGTAGTGGTTTTTCCTACTCCTCCCTTTTGGTTTGCAATCGCAATTATTCTTCCCATTTCTTTGTTTTTTTACGGCTATAAAAGTAGGCTACAAATGCTAAAAAGCAAGTTGATAATAGGGGCTAATTATCAACAAAATAGGGGAGTTGTTAAGAAAAAAAGAGTGTTATAAAAAAAACCAACAAATTGCTTTATTGGTTTTTCCACTTGTTTTTGGTCTGGGTTTTTAGTCCTTTCCTAAATCATCAAAATTAACTTCAGTAAAGTCAGTTGATGGTTTTTCTTTTGTTTCAGTATCTTCTTGTACGGGTTTTGGTGGGGCTTTTGTTTCAACTGTACTTTCTTCCACTTCCTCCGTTTTTATTTCTTTGTTGGAGATTATTTCCTCTCCTTTTTCTGCAATTATATAATCGCTTACTTCATTCAATGCCTCCTTGAAGTTGTTAAAGTCTTCCTTGTATAAATAGATTTTATGTTTCTTGTAAAAGGGTGTTCCGTCTTCATTAAAATCTCTTTTGCTTTCCGTTACTGTCATGTAGTAATCTCCAGCTCTTGTCGATCGTACATCAAAAAAATAAGTTCTTCTTCCTGCTCTTACTTTCTTTGAAAAAATCTCCTCCATATCTCTATTCTCAGCCATCTGTAATTTTTTAAGAGCCAAATATATTAAAATATATTAACTTGTCTTATTTTGAGCTAGAGTTGCCTTGTATTTGCTGCATCTCATAATAGAATCCTTTCTTTGCAAGTAGTTCATTATGAGTTCCTTTCTCCGTTATTTCCCCTTTTTCAAGTACTATAATTTGGTCAGCATCTTTTATGGTTGATATTCTGTGCGAGATAATAATACTGCTTTTCCCTTTGCTTTCCTGTTTCAATTCCTTCAGGATTCTTTGCTCTTTAGTGGCATCAATTGCTGATAGGCAATCGTCTAAAATAAAGAGTTCAGGGTTTTTGTAAAAAGTTCGTGCAATGGCTAGTCTTTGTCTTTGCCCTCCTGAAAGTTGCACCCCTCTTTCCCCAATAATAGTGTCGAACCCCTCTTTGAAATTGCTTATTTCATTAAGGATATCTGCCTTTTTTGCAGCTGCAATTATTTTATGTTCTTCAGTGGTGTCGCTAGCAAAAGCAATGTTTTCTCTTACCGTTCCTGAAAACAAATAGCCATCCTGTGGTATGTAGCCAATGGCTGTTCTTAGGCTGTTAAGGTTTAAATCCTTTACCTCAGTGTCTCCAAACTTAATATCTCCTGCTGTGCTATCGTATAGGCGGCACACTAGGTTCGCAATAGTTGATTTTCCACTCCCTGTTTTCCCAAATATACCAATAGTACTTCCTTCCTTTATGCTAAAGTTTACGTTTTTCAGTGCTTGTATATTGGTGTCTTCATAAGTAAGGCTTACATTCTTAAACACAATATCCCCTTTGATAGGAGTATGTTCAATCGTTTTATTTTCTATATCGGTAGTAAGTAACAAAAAGTCATTTATCCTTTCTTGTGAAGCTGCCGCTCTTTGTACTAAGGATGTAATCCAACCTACAGAAGCAACAGGCCAAGCCAACATATTTACATAGATGATAAACTCGGCAATATTCCCAGTACTTATGTTCCCTTTAAAGCTTTCCAAGCCTCCAATATAAATGGTTAGCACAGTACTAACGCCTATCATTGTTATGATGAGAGGGAAGAATAAGGCCTCAATCTTCACAAGTTCTAGTTGGCGTTTCGTGTACATTTTACAGCTATTAAAAAACACGTTTAATGCGTTTTCTTCATTACTGAATGCCTTTACAATTTTCACGCCTGAAAAAGTTTCTTGTGCAATGGTTGTAATGCTGGAGAGTTGTGCTTGTACTTTCTCACTTTTTCGGTTTATGTTATGGCTTACAAAATACACTGCAATTGCGAGTATAGGTAGGGGTAATAACACATAAGTTGTTAAGATAGTGCTGATGCTAAGCATCTTGCTAATTACTAAAAAGAACAGAATCACAATGTTAATGGCGTACATAAGGGCAGGACCTAAATACATGCGCACTCTACTTACATCTTCCGATATTCTATTCATTAGATCCCCTGTTTTATTTTGCTTGTAAAATGAGATGCTTAAGGCTTGGTATTGTTTGTATATTTCATTCTTTAGGTCATATTCTATCTTACGCGACATGACAATAACTGTTTGCCTCATAAAATACATGAAAACTCCTTTCAGTAGGGCAAACAATACAATAAGGCTTCCGTATTTCAGTAGGACGCTACTTGTGTCGGTTATTGTGTTACCTGTCGAATTCATGCTTAAAATAACAGCATCAAAGGCTTCTCTTACAAACTCAGCAGGGTATAATGCAAACAGATTTGCGATAATAATTAAAACAGAACCTAACCCTAGTAAAAGTCGGTATTTCCAGAAATATTTATTGAGGTATTGTAGGTGTTTCATTAATTGATTATGGACTTTATTTGAAAAGACAAAAATAATAAGTAAATTCGCGCTCCATTTAAAAAGGAGAAGAAATTAATTTTTAAAAGAGGATTATCTGATTAAATAATTTAATTTAACAAGAGAAATGTCAACAATATCAACAGTAACAAAACCAACTAATGATTGTTTATTGGTAAATAAGATGAGCTTAATGGGGCACGAACAAGTTGTTTTTTGCCAAGATACTGAAACAGGATTAAAAGCGATCATTGCAATTCATGATACAACTTTAGGCCCTGCACTAGGCGGTACTCGTATGTGGAATTATGAAAGTGAAGCGCAAGCAATACAGGATGTATTGCGTTTGTCAAGAGGAATGTCATTTAAGGCAGCAATTTCTGGCTTAGAACTAGGAGGGGGTAAGGCTGTAATTATTGGTGATGCAACTACTGAAAAAACAGAAGCTTTAATGCGTAAGTTTGGTCAGTATGTTGATAGTTTAGGAGGTAAATACATTACTGCTGAAGATGTAGGAATGAATACTAAAGACATGGAATATGTGCGTATGGAAACTAAGCACGTTACAGGTATCCCTGAAAGTATGGGTGGTAGTGGTGATCCTTCACCAGTTACTGCTTTTGGTGTGTTTATGGGAATGAAAGCTGCTGCAAAATACAAATGGGGAAGCGATAATTTAGATGGTAAAACGGTACTTGTACAAGGAATTGGGCATGTAGGTGAAAACTTGGTAAAACACTTAACAGATGAAGGTGCTAAGGTAATTATTAATGATATTAACGAAACAAGATTGGCTGAACTTTCTGAGCAGTATGGGGCAACAATCGTAATGGGTAATGCTATTTATGATTTGGATATAGATATTTATGCACCCTGTGCTTTAGGCGCTACTGTTAATCCTGATACGATTGCTCGTTTAACATGTGATATTATTGCTGGTGCTGCCAATAACCAGTTAGCTGATGAGGATAGAGATGGGCAATTATGTACAGATAAAGGAATTGTATATGCGCCAGATT
>Ga0206679_10003113_pt1 | contig 12904 bp, 8 predicted proteins | sample M110012015metaG_FD_155464 | JGI IMG/M metagenome (GOLD analysis project Ga0206679, IMG submission 155464) | Ammonia-oxidizing marine archaeal communities from Monterey Bay, California, United States - M1 100m 12015 | ecosystem: Environmental > Aquatic > Marine > Intertidal zone | place: USA... | reverse complement strand
CAATGTTTGGGCGGTATCTAATATTTTTTCATTAATAACTTTTCCGTCTTTTGTATATATTCTTACCCAAGCAGGTCGACTTGCAAGAATAGAAATAGTTTTTTCGCGATTATTAAGAATTCCAATATTTTTGGCATTCAACGTGTTTAAACTTGGTTTGGATATTGTTATTTCAGAATCAAAAAAACCACTTTTCTTTATATTTACATTCACAATAGGACCATCCAAAGGTTTGAAAAAAAACTGTTCTGAATTATGTATTATCTTCTCATTCATAACCTGTATTGACGTTATTTGTTTCTGAGCATCATCCTCAACGATTATTGGAAAAATATCCTCCTCAACAATATTAACTTGTTGTATTTCTCGTATTACAAACCATCCTCCAAAACTTAATCCAAAAATCATAAGCCCAATTATTAAAATAGAGAGCAAAGAACGTAATTTAAGTTTATTATAAACAGAAGGTTCATCCATAAATATATTTGATTGTATATTTAATGAGTTGTAAGAAGATGTTTTTTTGATATTTATTCTTCTATTGAGGTTATTAATTTTTTTATCATTATCTAGTGATGTTGGCAGTGTAAATCCCGCTTCTTTACAAAATATACCTAAAACCCATTGTGGGTCTAAGTTTAAAAATTTAGCGTAAGATCTTACGTAACCTGATAAGAAAACAGAATCTTCATAACCAGTTATGTCGCAATCTTCGATAGCAGAGATAATATTAACATCTATTTTTAACTCACGTTTGATGTCCATAAGCGACTTACCTAAAGTTGCTCGTTCTCCTCGCAATAAATCTCCTAATTTAAATTCATAAGAATCAAAACCACGGTGATTCTTCTTGAACTGTACGTTTTGTTTTATTCTAAACTTCAAAAAGCTTTTCCTATTTGACCCACAAATAATATAATGAATGAAATTCCGTTAAACCTAATCCCTTATTACACACTTTTTTTGATATTAATAATTAGCTTTACCATAGCAAACTTATTATAAAAATAAATAATTTAATTTTTAGAATACGCTTTATGTAAATTCTTTAAAATACCAAATATTCCCTTCATTTTATCTTTATTTGTTTTCCAGTTTTGTTTGAAAATAAGTTTTGTTTCTTTCGCTTTGATCTTATTGTTATCTGAATTGATATAATCAATTAATTTTTCAGAACTTAATTTATGATTAAATCGAAATTCAAAAGTTGCATGTTTTGCCCCTAAGTCAACCTTACTTATCCCAATTTTTTTACATATCGATTTTATTTGAATGACGTTTAATAGTGAATTAATCTCTTTTGGCAATTTTCCAAAACGATCGATCAACTCAGATGCAAAACCCTCCAATTGAACCTTAGAAGATAAACTTGATAACCTTTTATAAAGTTCCAACCTTACGCTAACATCATTTACATAATCATCTGGTATCAATATTGAAACTCCAAGATTCAGCTGGGGTGTCCATTCTTGATCATAATCCATTTCAATACCATTATTGCCATTTTTCATTTTTGCTACAGCCTCCTCTAAAAGAGATTGATAAAGTTCATAACCAACCTCCCTAATATGTCCGGACTGAGCATCTCCTAATATATTTCCAGCACCTCTAAGATCTAAATCTTGACTTGCCAAATTAAACCCAGCACCTAGATCGTTAAGAGCACCTATAACCTTTAACCTCTTATATGCGTTAGTTGTCAGTTTTGTTCTTGGTTTAGTGGTGAGATATGCATAAGCTCTCTGTTTTGATCTACCAACCCTACCCCTAATTTGATAAAGTTGAGCTAAGCCAAACATATTTGCGTTATGTATGATAATAGTATTCGCTGTAGGAATATCTAATCCACTTTCAATAATAGTTGTTGCTAAGAGTATATCATATTTTCGATCATAAAATGCGTTCATATGAGTGTCCAACAAAACTCCGCTCATTTTACCATGGACTGTTACATGGGACAATTCAGGAACATGCTCTATTAAAAATTCCTCCAATGCTGGAATATCTTTTATTCTTGGTACCACTATAAATGATTGTCCTCCTCTATAATACTCCCTTAACAAAGCTTGTCTTATCGTTATTGTGTCAAACTCGCTTACATACGTCCTTATCGCCAGTCTATCTATTGGTGGAGTGGCAATGATGCTTAAATCTCGCAGTCCTGATAAACTTAAATGAAGAGTTCTAGGGATTGGGGTGGCTGCAAGCGTTAGAACATGAATATCGGAGCGCATTTTTTTCATTTTTTCTTTATGAGAAACGCCAAAGTGCTGTTCCTCATCGATAATCAATAATCCTAATTTGGAAAATACTGTTTTTTCACTTAAAATTGAATGAGTTCCTATTACAATATCAACTTTTCCTTTTTTTATATCATTCCTAATACTTGTAACTTCAGCTTTACCCGTGAATCTAGATAACTGCTTTATGTTAATTGGAAAATCGGCAAACCTTTCTGAAAATGTATTAAAGTGTTGTCTAGTTAGCAAAGTGGTTGGGGAAATAATAGCGACCTGAACGCCAGACATCGCCACCAAAAATGCAGCTCGCATTGCTATTTCTGTTTTTCCGTATCCTACATCCCCACATACCAACCTATCCATCGGTATCCCTGCTTCTAGGTCTTTTATTACTTCGTTAATTGCGTTTAACTGATCGTCAGTCTCTAGATAATTAAATCTTGAGCAAAACCTCTCCCACCCATGCGTAGCAGTATTTATCTTCTTTACTTTCTTTAGTTGTCTTAAAGCAGCGGTTTTTATAAGACCATCAGACAAATCCAAAATTTGTTTTTTTAAGTTGGCCTTCCTTTTTTGCCAGGCAGCACCACCTAATTTATCTAGAATTCCTACACTTTGTCCGTATCGACTTAAAAGTTCGATATTTTCTACCGGTAAAAATAATTTACTGTTTTCCGCATATTCTAAAAGCAGGCATTCATGTAATACACCATTTGCTTTAACTGTTTCAAAACCTTGAAATCTACCTATGCCATGATCCATGTGTATAATTAAATCACCCAAATCTATAGATAAAGCGTCAGTGATAACATCAAAAGATGTATTTCTTCTCCTAGTCGGAGATGTTAATCTCTGCCCCAAAATATCTTGTTCTGAAATAATTGTTAAGCTTTCATTAGAAAATCCTTCATCTAAAGGCCAAATTGCAATCGACAATATATTTTTATCCCTAGATAAATCTGTAATATTTTTGATCTTTCTTATATCATTTTGACCTTCTTCATTTAATAAATCAATTAATCTCTCTCTTGATCCTTCTGAGAAAGCAGCGATAATGACATGAGTATTTACTTGAAACTTTTTTATATACAAATTTAATGCTCTAAAAAGGTTAAGGTTTTCAGATTTTCGCTCCAAAATAAATTTTTGTCCAAGCACACCACCTACTTCGATGGAATTTAATCCTAAGGTTAATGGTAATGGATTTAAATAGTAAACATTCTTCGTATCCAAGAGGAAATTGAAACTGTCAGGTGATAAATACAAGGCATTAGGCTCACAAGACTCAAAAACATTTTTGGCAGTCTTACTATTAATTGAATATAATCGGGCTTTATATTGTTCGTTTATTTTGGCCCAACGTTCTTCATGCGTATAACTAATTTCAGCGTCCAAAAAATAAGTAGCTTCTGGTAAATAATCAAAAATAGTTTCTAATTTATCATAAAATAATGGTAACCACTGTTCTACACCTTGTACCTTTACTCCGTTAGAAACTGCAGAATATAGCGTATCCGATGAACCACCAATACCAAATAATTTACGATAATTTTTTCTAAAATTTGTAACAGTAGTTTTATTAATAATTACTTCAGAAATTGGCAATAATTCGAAGCTGCCTAAATCGCTTTTGGTTAATTGCGTTCTTGGATCTATAGTTCTTAAACGATCAACAACATCACCAAATAAATCTAATCGTACCGCACCATTATTGCCAGAGGTAAAAATATCAATTATTCCACCTCTGACTGAGTAATCACCGGGTTCAGAAATCATTGAAGTTTTAACGTACCCAAATTGAACAAGTAAATCCTTTAAGTATTTCTCATCGATTTGTTTTCCTAAAGTAACTTTGTAATATGAATTCGTCACCATTGATCTAGGAGGAAAATATTGAGAAACAGAATTTAAAGTCATCAAATAAATAATATGATTACTACAAGAAGTATCAACTCTCGATAATGAGCTAATTCGTTCAGATATAATTAAAGGATTTGGACTTATCATTTCATAAGGAGAGCAATCCCACGCTGGTATAACACGTATGTTTACATTTGGATCAAAAAAGAGCAACGCCAACCTCATGGCCTCTAGTCTTTTGTCATCTGGTGCAATATGTACCAAGTTTCGTTTCAAAAGTTTTACTTTATCCAGCAAAAACTTAGCATTAAGCCCTTCCGGTAGAGACCCAACATTTATCTTAGTTACATGTTTCGAAATTTTTTTCATGTTCTCGATATATCAACCTAAATAATGGCTGCAAGGAACTTAAAGCAAATAAAGTAAATTAATATGCAACAATTTTAAAATAGCAAATATCTTGGCAAATGTTACCCTTTAGATTAATTAGGGATTATAGTTTAATTTTATATAGAAGGCCTCTAATGCAACCCCACAATGTTTCCTTCCCAGTCAGTCGTTTACGTAGACTACGCCAGAACGCCCAAATAAGAAGCTTGATCTCTGAAAATACACTTCAGATTTCAGATTTAATTTGGCCCTTATTCGTTTGCAAAGGCAACAATATAAAAGAAAAAATTTCTACTATGGAAGGTGTTTTTAGACTTTCAATAGATAATCTGATCATTGAAGCAAAAGAAGCAATCTCACTAGGGATCAATTGTATAGCTTTATTTCCATCGATTGAACAAAGTTTAAAAAGCTTCGACTGCGAAGAGGCATACAATCCGAACAACTTAATTAATACTGCTACAAAGGCTGTAAAAGACGCCTGCCCGGATCTTCTTATTATGCTGGACGTAGCGCTTGATCCATACAACATTACAGGACATGATGGCTTATTTAAAGATAATGAAATTATAAATGATGAAACAGTAAAGGTTCTAACCTTGCAGGCGTTAATCCAAGCAGAATCCGGTGCTGATATATTAGGACCTTCTGACATGATGGATGGTAGAATTAAATCAATTCGAAGCGCTTTAGAAAGCGAAGGATATCATAATAAAATGATTATGTCTTATTCCGCTAAGTATGCATCCACATTATATGCGCCATTTAGAGATGCCTTAAGTGGAAAACCAAATCTTAAAGGTGACAAAAAAACCTATCAAATGGATCCTGCAAATACAGATGAAGCTTTGCGTAATGTTGCAAGAGATATACAAGAAGGGGCTGACATGGTTATCATAAAACCTGGAGCACCATATTTAGATGTTTGTTACAGAATTAAGGAAAACTTCGGAATTCCTACTTTTGCATATCAAGTCTCAGGGGAATACTCAATGATTATGACATCAATACAAAATGGATGGTTGGGCCACGATGAAGCAATTCTTGAAAGTTTATTGTGTTTTAAAAGAGCAGGATGTGACGGTGTCTTAACTTATTTTGCACCAATGGCGGCTAAAGCTCTTTTAAAATAATTTGATAAATCCTTAATGACAGATACTTATTTCTAGTTTATAATACAGTGTAAATAATTTTAGAAAAAGGTGATGAATATGGGAAATTGGACAAGGCGTAATTTTGTTTTAGCAAGCAGTGCTATACCTATCATCTCTTGTTCTCAAATTTCTTCTAATATAACGCCATTAAAACCAAAATCCCAAATTAATGCTGAAATACAACATGCCAGAAATACAATGAACACAGAAATTCCTGGATCTATTGACCTCGAAAAGGAGGCAAAAGGCGTATTAATTGTACCAAAAATATCTGATGCTAGTTTTTGGTTTGGTGGTGCATATGGTGAAGGTGGTTTACTTATTGGTGATGCTATAGTTGGATACTTTAATCTGGCACAAGCGTCCATTGGACTAAAAATTGGAGCACAGGAATACTCTCATGCTCTCTTTTTTATGACTTCTAGCTCCCTACGGGAATTTAGATCTTCTGATGGATGGTCTTTGGGAGTTGAGGCAGAATATGTAATGGCAGAGGATTCTGGCTGGGTCAGTAAAGATGCTGTTAAACCATCCGCAGATGTGATTGCTTTAATATATGATCGATCTGGCATTGCTTTTGGTGGATCTTTAGAAGGTATCAAATACACACCCATTTATAAAAATTAATACTCTTCTAGACGTTTCAATAAACTCGAGGTATCTAGACGACCCCCACCATGGTTTTGGATCTCTTTATAAAATTGATCAACGATAGATACCACTGGCAATGAGGCACCATTCTGATTAGCTTCGTCCAGGCAAATTTTAAGATCCTTTCTCATCCAATCAACCGCAAAACCAAAATCATATTTATTGTCTATCATTGTTTCATGACGGTTGCTCATTTGCCAAGAGCCTGCTGCTCCTTGACTTATAACTTCAGCAACCTTTTTCACATCAAGATTTGCCTTTTTAGCAAAATTCAAACCTTCCGATAATCCTTGTACCAAGCCAGCAATACATATTTGATTAACCATCTTCGTTAATTGTCCAGATCCAATTGGGCCCATAAGTTTACATATTTTTGAGTAAATCTTCATCACTGGCAATGCTTTATTAAAAGTAACCGCATCACCTCCACACATTATAGAAAGAGCCGCATTTTCTGCACCCGCTTGCCCACCAGAAATAGGCGCATCAATATAAAAAATACCCCTATCTTTTGCGTAATTATTTAATTCTTTGGTAATAGAGGCCGATACTGTGGTATGATCAATAAAGACGCTTTCAGCCGCCATTGAATGGAATGCACCATTCTCAGCGATCGTAATCTGCCTTAAATCGTCATCATTACCAACACAGGCTATTACCATTTTTGCGTCACCCGAAGCTGCTTTTGGTGTCTCAGCAATATTACCATTATAGCAGTCTTTCCATCTGCTTGCTTTAGAGGATGTTCTATTATAAACCACTACATCATGTCCAAAATTTGCTAAGTGCCCCGCCATCGGAAACCCCATGACACCTAAACCTAAAAAAGCTAACTTCATTTTAAATCCTTTTTTGTGGCGGCTATTAAATTGCTCTAAATATTTACTCTATCCTATAGGGTTAAGTAGGAATTTAAAATGCCTTATACAATAAACTGGGTTAAAGGATTTTTTTTACTAATCTTAGGTTTGATAATCTTATTTGTAATTTTTATTTACTTCCTAATAAATCAATCAATACCAAATTATAATAAGAATTATACATTATCAGAACCATTCGGTTCTATCGAAATTATCAGAGACAGGCATGCTGTACCTCATATTTTTGCTGACGACAAAAGAGATTTGTTTTTTGGTTTAGGTTTTAGTCATGCGCAAGATCGGCTTTGGCAAATGATGCTGAGCCGGCGATTGGCGTATGGAGAGTTGTCAGAAGTATTTGGGCAGCAAAGTTACAACATAGACGATTTCATGAAAAGAATGGATTTAAAAAGATTATCAAGTCTTTCGCTACAGTATCAAAGCCAAAGAACGCAAGAGGCGTTGGTATCTTATACTGCTGGAGTGAATTCTTGGTTAAATTTGATAAACAAAGGTTCTCACGGCAGAGGAGCCCCAGAATTTTTTTCATATGGCTCTCCTTTAAAAAAATGGCAACCTGTAGATAGCTTAAGTATTTTAAGACTTTTAGGCCTCCAGGGCTCAAGTCAAATCTATGAAGAGCTTTTAACTTTAAAAACAATTCTGAAATTAAAAAATAACAAAGCGTTTGATCTTTTTTCCCAGGAAATTAATCCAAATCTTGATATTAATAGCCAATTATTGGCAAAATATAACAATATTAGCTTCACAGATGGACAGCAATTAAATGTCGATAGTAGTTTCATACCAATCCAATCTCGATTTAACCTTCAAAGTGCAAATTTAATTTCAATTAGCTCTGGTAGTACAGTCAAAAAAGGATCCTTATTGGCACATGATCTTCAAAGTATATTAACATCACCAGTTGAATGGATGTTAGCCAGAATGGAATTTCCAAATGGTGGCGTGATTGGGGCGACAATACCCGGCATCCCTACAATTTTCTCAGGCAGAAATACAAAAATTGCTTGGGGTTTAGGTAACGCTGACGCAGACCAAGTAGATTTATATCTCGAAGAATTAAATCCAGCAAACAACCAGAAATATTTATCAAAAAATGGTTATAAATTACTTTATACAAGAAAAACGAAGATAAAAATCAAAGATAAAGATGACGTTTATATTGATTTACTATGGTCTGACAATGGACCAATCATGCCAGAGAACCACTTAGGGGTAATCTTTAAGGAAGGGTCAAAAAACTTAATCAGTATCAAATCTAACGCATTGATTGAGAATGACTTAAGTATGACTGCCTCCATCGATCTCATGCTTTCAAATAGTGTTATTGAAGCTCTCGAAGTTTCAAAAAACCATGTGACACCAATCAAAAACTTAATGGTAATCGATAAAGAAAATATAGCGTATAAATTAATTGGTAAAATACCTAAAAGAAACATTGCACACACAACAAAAGGACAGTTTCCAGGAATTGGAAAGAATCAGGATGATCGATGGAATGGCTATTATGAATATGAGACTAATACTATCTCAGTAAACCCCAGCAATGGAACAATTTTAAATACTGGAAATAAAAATACTAATGATAAATTTCCAAAAAATATAGCATACAAATGGAAAGATACGCAAAAAATACACAGGTTAAGAAAAAAAATGAATAATCGTGAAATCCATACATTAGAAAGTTTGATAGAAATTCAAACAGATACAGTATCCTACACAGCACGATTTTTATTGGGGTTAATTGCTAAGGATCTATGGTATGAAGGGGAAATTGGACCAACTGGATCCAGTAAATTTTCCCGGCAAAGCATACTAAAACAACTTTCAACCTGGAATGGCGATATGGATGGCAGTTTAATAGAACCATTGGTATATAATATTTGGATAACCATGCTGCAAAAAAGAATAATACAGGATGAATTAGGTTTGCTTTATAATCAATACTCTAGTTTTCAACCGTTATTCATTGAGCGAGTTTTTAAAGATATTAATAATGCATCGGATTGGTGTGACATACAACAAACAACAAAGATAGAGAGTTGCAACCAATTAGCAAAAGATTCGTTAAACGACACTCTAACTTATTTAAGTAAAAAATATGGGAGTAAAATTAACAATTGGAAGTGGGGTAATTACCACAAAGCTGTTCATTTCCACAATCCTTTTGGAACACAAAACATCCTACATTGGCTTTTTAATATCTCTCATAATGTTTCAGGGAGCAAATACACGCTTAAAGGTGGCAAAATAAAATATTCTAATGATGATAAAATAATCTCATCATATGGTTCAGTTTATAAAGGAATATACGATATGGGTGATCCAGATAGCAGTTTATATATAATTTCAACAGGACAAAGTGGTCACTTTTTTTCAAAACATTATGACGACTTATCCAAATTAGCGAAAGATGGTGATTATATTCCAATGTCTTTAAACCCAATCACTGCCAAAGCTGGCGCTTTAGGTATCATACGAATAAACAATTAACTAATTGATATTGAGCAAATTATAGAACTCTCCCTGTTTTCTTTTAGACCAACGAACTAGAATTTCATAACCATACTCAGACATCTTTTCAGATTGTATAACGGAAGATTGATATAATTTTGAACGAACAAAAGACTTGTCAAACCCGAGCTTAATAGTTTCGCTTATGAAGTTTTGATTCAGAATGCATTCCACTCCAGTGATTAATTCTTTGATACCCTTGTTATTCGTAGAAGAAACCAAAAAAATGTCATTTGATCTATTTGTTTTATTTTTTAACATTTCAAGCTGATCTGCACTTAAAAGATCAATTTTATTGTAAACCTCTATCAACTTTTCATTCAACTCAGTTTCAACGCCTAAGCGATTTAAAATAGAATTCACCTGTTTGAACTGCATATTATTATTTTGATCAGCTATGTCTCTTACATGAATGATCAAATCAGATTGCAAAACCTCTTCCAAAGTTGCGCGAAATGCGGCAATTAACTCAGTTGGTAAATCCGAGATAAAGCCAACCGTATCGGATAAAATGACCTTATCAATAGAGTTAAGGTTAATAGATCTCATTGTTGGATCTAAGGTTGCAAATAACATGTCTTTGGCTAAAACTTTAGAGTTCGTTAAAGTATTAAATAAGGTTGATTTTCCCGCATTTGTATAGCCAATTAATGTCACAATAGGATAGGGAACGTTTTGTCGTGATTTTCTATGTAAAGATCTAGTCTTAACTACTTTTAATAATTGAGTCTTTATTTTTACGATTGCATTATCAATCGCCCGACGGTCAGATTCTATCTGAGTTTCTCCAGGCCCGCCTACAAAGCCCAAACCTCCCCTTTGTCTTTCTAAATGCGTCCAACTTCGAACAAGTCTCGTTCTCTGATAAGAGAGTGTGGCTAATTCAACTTGAAGTTTTCCTTCGCGAGTAGCCGCCCTATCAGCAAATATTTCTAAAATTAAATGTGTCCGATCAATTAATTTAACTCGCCAAATCTTTTCGAGATTTCTCTGCTGGATTGGGGAGATATTACCATTCACTATTATAAGATCTATTTCTTTTTCTTCAATTTCATTTAAAACCATCGCAGTTGAACCTTTCCCAAAAAGATAACCGGCTCTAGGAGTGGTGATTTTAATAACTTTAGTATCAATAACTACTAATTTTAAAGATTTTGAAAGCGAAACAGCTTCGTTAATAGATCCACTGATTATAGCAAACGCATTTCGTAATTTTTTTATATCCGGATGAATAATAAGAGTACGAGTTGTACTTAAACTCACTCAGCTTCCTCACCATCATAAAGGCTGACCGATGTTGCGGGCATGATAGTAGACACCGCATGCTTATAAACTAATTGAGATTGACCATCCCGTCTTAAAAGCACACAGAAATTGTCAAACCAAGTAATCATGCCTTGTAACTTAACACCATTTATTAAAAATATTGTTACAGAAATCTTAGATTTTCTTAGCTGATTAAGAAATGCGTCTTGAAGGTTTTGCTTATCGTTTGCCATTGGAAAGCTTTCCTATGCTTTATTATTAATCTTTATTTAATCCGATAGGTTACGTTTAATACTAAATTTATAAACACTTCAATAACATATGTATGAAGTGACTTATTTACCCCATAATTCAGGATTAAATAATGCAAATAAAAGCAAGATTTCAATTCTTCCAAATATCATTGCACATATTATAATGTATTTCGAAAAAATAGTTAATTCTAAATAAAAGTCCATAGGTTGAATGATAACAGAGAAAAGAGGTCCATTGTTACAAAGAGCGGATATGCTCATAATAAGAGCATTTTCAAATGACATCCCAACAATTGTCAATAAACAAAATATAGATAGAGTGGTTAGTACCAATATCATAGCAAAAACCCAAACTTTTAAAATAATTGAACTATTTAAACTCATTCGTGACGTAGATATTCTTATTTGAGAAGGATAAACCATCCTAGTCATTTCTGAAGTTAAATGTTTTTGCATTATCGCAAATCGAATTAGTTTTAGACCACCTGCTGTCGTACCGATACCACCTCCTACAAAAGTCAAAGCAACAAGTATGAAACTAAATACTGGATCCAAATCTGTTGTTACAGAATTTATAAACCAGCCAGTGGTTGTTATGAATGACAAACATATGAATATATTCTCTAAAATAAAAATAAAAATAACGTTTAAATCATAAGACGAGTCTAAATTTAAAATTGTCAAAATCAAAACACTAAAAAAGAGTAATTTGAATGCGATTTGCAGTTCTGCATTTTTTTTAAACATTTTTTTTACATCTAGTAGATTAAAAAACCGATAGGAATTAGAGAACAAGGCAAAAAATAAAAATAAAAAAATTGCTAATAATCCTAAAACACTACTTTCGCTTGAGATCCCCCCGATTGGGGATATACCACTTGTAGACATTGTAGACATTGAATGCGTTAAGGAAACAAAAGTACTATCACCAGCTAATTTAAGAGCAACAAAAAGCGCGATTGTTAAGACAGAATATGGAACGAAAACACTAATTAGTGTTTTTAAAAATACTTCACTATGATGAAAATATCTTTTTTCTATAGAGTAGCCTTCATGTTTAACTTGGGCTTTATTAATTGCAAATATATTATTTATACCAAGAGATATAAAAATTGCCAAATACAAAGTCCATATAAAAACACCTCCGAACCAACTAACTAAAACTTGCCAAAACAAGATAGTCTTACTCACATTTTCAAGCATATATAAGCCGGTAAGACCTGTTGTTGTAAATGCTGATACCATTTCAAAATATAGTGAATGAGCATCAAAATTTGGTAACAATTTCAATAAAGGCAGCATGAAAAAAATTGGCAGAATTGCAAAGCTAGATATAACAATCAGCAATTGGCTTCTAACGGGTGAGGACTTTGCTCTATTTAAGCTTGCCACCGCTAAAAAAAATGAAATTAGTAATATTAACAAACCGTAATAAAAAAAACTTCGGGCGGCTTCAAAATCATTATTTATCAGACCAAATAACGAAGGTATGAACATAATAACTGCTGTGCAAATTAATAGAATTATAAAGATTGGGAGTTTTTTCAAAAAAAGCATTAAAAAAAATCTATAGAAACTTGTAATAACGCTTCCACATTCGGTACATCCCTGGCTAATGAGAAGATAGTAATCACATCACCCTGTTGTATTTTTGTATTGCCAACTGGCCTAATTACTTCATTGTCTTTCTTTAT
>Ga0206679_10003112_pt1 | contig 12907 bp, 10 predicted proteins | sample M110012015metaG_FD_155464 | JGI IMG/M metagenome (GOLD analysis project Ga0206679, IMG submission 155464) | Ammonia-oxidizing marine archaeal communities from Monterey Bay, California, United States - M1 100m 12015 | ecosystem: Environmental > Aquatic > Marine > Intertidal zone | place: USA... | reverse complement strand
CCAAATCACCAGGTCCGCATCGGCGCCCACGGTGATCGAACCCTTGCGAGGGTAGAGCCCAAAGATCTTGGCCGCGCGCGTGCTGGTCACGTCCACAAACTGGTTCAGGTCCAGTCTGCCTTCCAACACTCCGTAGGTGTACATCAGCGCCAAGCGGTGCTCGATGCCCGCCGCGCCGTTGGGGATCTTGCGAAAGTCGTCCTTGCCCATTTCCTTTTGGCCTTTTTGGTTGAAGGGGCAATGGTCGGTGGCCACGACTTCGAGAGTGCCAGAGCGCAGGGCTGCCCAAAGGGGTTCTTGGTGCCCCTTGGGGCGGATAGGCGGCGACATGACCGCCGCAGCCCCTTCGAAACCTGGCTTGTCGTAAACCGAATCGTCCAGCAATAGATATTGAGGGCAGGTCTCGCCCATCACATTCTGCCCACGGCTGCGGGCTTCGGCGATGGCTTCCACCGATTGGGCAGTGGTCACATGGACAATGTAGAGGGGCTCTTTGGTCATACGCGCGAGCATGATTGCACGGGAGGTGGCTTCGGCTTCCACGGGCGCAGGGCGCGAGCGTGCGTGGTACTTGGGACCGGTGTGCCCCTCGTTGAATAGCTTGTCCTGCAAGTGCACCACCATGTCGCCGTGCTCCGCGTGGACCGTGGTCAAGGCGCCTAACTCCTTGGCCGTACGCATGACCTTGATCAACTCAAAGTCGTCCACACCAATGGCGCCGCGGTAGGCCATGAAAGTTTTGAAGGAGGGGATGCCCTCTTCTTCCACGCAACGACGCATCCACTCGGCGCTCTGGTCGCCCCACCAGGTCACCGCCATGTGAAAGGCATAGTCAGCCACAGATTTCTTGGCTTTGGCGTGCCATTCGGCCAAGCCCTCCATCATGTCTTGATTTCGAGCGGGAATCACAAAGTCGATGATCGAAGTGGTGCCTCCGGCGACTCCTGCAGCGGTGCCGGACTCAAAGTCGTCGGCGGAAACCGTGCCCATGAAGGGAAGCTCCATGTGCACGTGGGGATCGACGCCGCCGGGGAACACATACTGACCGCTGGCGTCGATGGTGGTGTCACTGGCGCCCGCTTCAAGTTCTGGGCCGACTGCGACGATCGTGCCTTCGCTGGTCAATACGTCCCCAACAAAAGTGCGCGTGGCAGTGACAATCGTGCCGTTCTTGATCAGGATTCCCATAGAAATCAGAGGTTGGTTAGGGGGTCGTAGGTTTCCGGGCGACGGTCTCGGTAAAACTGCCAGACGCGACGGACCTCGTCGATGATGGACAGGTCCATGTCGGCAACGATCAGCTCGTCTTCTGTTTCTGAGGCCTCGGCCAAGAACTCTCCGCGTGGGTCCACGAAGTAACTGGAACCATAAAAGCGTCCGATGTTCCAGGGGGGCTCTTCGCCCACGCGGTTGATGCAGCCCATGAAGTAGCCATTGGCGACGGCGTGGGCAGGTTGCTCCAGTTTCCACAGGTACTGTGAAAGTCCGGCGACCGTGGCGGAGGGGTTGAAGACCACTTCGGCTCCGGCAAGACCGAGGGCGCGCGCTCCCTCGGGGAAGTGGCGGTCATAGCAGATGTAGACGCCGATTTTTCCATAGGCGGTTTGGAACACGGGATACCCCAGGTTGCCCGGCTTGAAGAAGTACTTCTCCCAAAATCCAGAGGTCTGGGGGATGTGATTCTTGCGGTACTTACCCAGATAGGTTCCATCCGCGTCAATCACCGCTGCGGTGTTGTAGAAAATTCCCGCGCCGTCTTTTTCATAGACCGGGACAACGATCACCATGTTGTACTTGACCGCAAAAGGGGTCAGGGCTTCGGTGGTGGGGCCCGGAACGGTTTCTGCTGCGTCATACCAGCGCTTGTCTTGACCGGGGCAAAAGTAGGGACCATTGAAGATCTCTTGCAGACACAAAACCTGCACGCCCTTGGCTCCGGCTTCCTCAATCAGGGGAATGTGCTTTTCAAACGCAGCAGCCTGAATTTCGGCTACGGGAAGACTTTCGTCGTTGAGAGGATTGGAGCACTGAATCAGGCCGCCTTTAAGGATTCTTGACATGGGCTAGAGTCTACCAGCGAGTGATGAAGACCTTGCGGTCGGTGAAAAAGTCGAAGGCTTCTCGGCCATGGGCTTTGAGGTCCCCAAGGAACGAGCCCTTGGCCCCACCAAAGGAGAAAAAGGACATGGGCGCTGCTACGCCAATGTTGACCCCGGCCATGCTGGCATCCACTTCGTAGCGGAACTTGCGCGCAGATTTGCCGGACTGGGTGAAAATCGAGTTTGCATTGGCCAGGGGTTGGGCCTTGGTGATCGCGAGGGCCTCGTCGAGGCTGGCGACCTTTTGGATGCAGAGCACGGGCCCAAAGATCTCTTCGGTTGCGATCTTCATGTCTTGGGTGACCCCGTCGAACAGGGTAGGTCCCAGGAAATAGCCCTCATCGGGCACGGTTGCTTCCCGTCCATCCACAACCAGCTCTGCCCCGTCGGCGACGCCACTGGCGATGAAATCCAAAATCCGTTGCTTGGCCCCGGCGTTGATCACCGGACCCATAGTCACTCCGGGTTTGGAGCCGTCGCCCACCACGACCTTGTTCATGTGTTCAATCAGGCCGGCGCGTACCGGACCGTGAGCTTCACCCACCGTCAGGATCACCGATGCGGCCAAACAGCGTTCGCCTGCGCAACCAAAGGCTGACTCGCAAAGGTTGTCAGTGGTGAGAACCATATCCGCGTCGGGCATGACGATGATGAAGTTCTTTGCGCCACCGAGGGCTTGTACGCGCTTGCGATTTGTCGCAGCAGCCGCATAGACCTTTTCCGCCACTGGGCTTGAGCCCACAAAGGAAACCCCAGCGATGTCAGGGTGCGAGCACATGCTCTCTACTACTTCGCGGCCACCGTTGACCAGGTTCAAGACTCCCGCCGGGAAACCCGCTTCGTGGATCAACTCCCAAACTAGCTTTTGGCTGAAGGGGACCTGTTCCGAGGGCTTGCATACAAAGGTGTTGCCGCAGGCCACCGCGAACGGGAAAAACCAAAGGGGCACCATGGCGGGGAAATTGAACGGCGCGATGCAGGCAAAGACCCCCATGGGTTGGCGGATGGATTCGCAGTCGATGCCCGAGGAAATATCCTCAAGGGCCTGGCCCATCATCAGGCTCGGGGCGCCCGTGGCCGTGTCGATCATTTGGATGCCGCGGCGCACACTGCCCATGGCCTCGGAAAGGGTCTTTCCGTTTTCGCGGGTGACGATGGCGGCGAGCTCCTCGGCGTGCTCTTCCATCAAGGTCTTGAAGCGGAATAGGTATTGGACGCGCTCCTGGGCCGGAACTCGGCGCCAGGATTCAAAGGCTTTGCGGGCGGAGCGAACCGCCCCGTCCAATTCGTCGGCGCCGGAGAGTGGGCATTCACCGATCACTGTGCCAGTGGCGGGATTGGTGACGGGGTAGGTGGAGCTTGCGGAAGAATCCACCCACGCGCCATCTATGTAGTTTTGGAGGCGTGTGACAGGCATGTTCGGAGTGTACTGCGCTAGCGAGGGGGATGGGTTCTGCCCTTGCCCCAGTGAGCGATTTTCTGGAGGTTCGGTCCGTCCCAGGTCCCATTCCTGCGCTCTCGGCGGATGCCTCTTGTTCTTTGGCGACTACTCGGTCCGTGCTACACTCTTTGCATGCTATCCCGAATGATCAATCATCCCGTCGCCGGCGTGGTGGTGGTGTTCCTACTAGGAATCATCGGTTCATGCAGCGTTTCCATGCGCGATAGTATGGGGTGGGACGAGGCCATGCACCTGGGCGCTCCGGCTGCCCAGATCAGTCAGGCGCTGGACGATGGGGAGCTTCGCGAGGCGATCAACGTGGTTCTTTCCTGCGAGCGTTATCCACCCATGGGCCCCGCGATTCACGGGGTTATCGGTTGGGTCTTTGGCAGCGATGAATTGCTGATGCGCCAAACCCAGCGTTGGTTCTGGGCCCTTGGGCTGCTCGGGATTTTTCTGTTGGCCCGCTCTGCGACCCAGCCTGATGAGGATGATGAGCCCGGCCCTGGGGCCAAGGGTGCTCCCTGGATGGCTCTTGCCTTGCTCGCCATGAGCCCCCTGGCATTGGCCTTTGGTGGCACCCTTTTCATTGAGCCTATCTTTTCCGCGTTTGGAACCCTGGCCGTGGCCGCCTGGATTGTTCGATGCCGAACGGAATCTGCCCGTTGGGATTTCATTGCGGGCGTGTTGCTCGCGGCCAGCCTCTTCACTAAGTGGAACTACGGTTTGCTCCTGGGTGGTGCGCTTGCCGTGGACTTGATCCTGGAGGGCGTGACCCGGCGGGATCAACTGCGACCCTATTTGTTTTCCGTCCTGCGCCTTGGCTTGCCGACCTTTTTGGTTTGCCTGTGGTGGTTCCTCGTGCCTTTGCCTGCTGGAGCAGAAACTGCAGCCTCGCACCGGGCAGCATTCGTCGCTTTCCTGGGGGGGAATACAGCCTTGCAGGAAACTCCCGCAGCCGTGCGGTGGGTGCATTGGACCTCGTCGTTGGTTCCAAGCCCGCGGGTTCTGTTGTGGGTGGTGATTGCCGCATTCTTGATGTTCTTCCGGTTACGGACCCGTGCGATTCGAGTCTTGGTCTGCGTACTTGTGCTTGCGGGTCTGCCCGTGTGGACCCACAACTTTCACCTGGATCGCTTTTTGTTACCCGGCGCACCGTTTCTCTTTGCCCTCGCTGCCATTGGCGTTTCTGGTTTCTTGGCAAGACTCGGATCTCCCGGTGCCTGGATCGGAGTCGCGTTGCTGGCCTTCGGTTTTGTCTTGCCCGAGGCGGACTCAATGGCGGTCTTGCACGCTGTGGGCATCGCTAAACCTGAAAAGCGAGCAGAGCAAGAGCAGATTCTGCGCGCCATGCGCGACCTGAATCCGGGGCGTAGCCTGCCAACCAATGGGCTAGATCGTGAGAGCCATGATGCCTTGCTTGGATTGATTGATGGTGCATTGCAAGAGGGCGATCGCCTGGGCTGGCTCGGTCATTCCCAAGCGTTTCCCCCCTTGGCTTGGGGCATGGGCCTCAAGTCATTGCAAGCCGAGGACCCCCGTGCGCGGGCCATCATCCACAACCCAGGTGGTCGCATCATCACCACGGACGCCGTCGCTCCCCCCATGTCCGCCGACGAGATCGAAGACTGGGCCGCGGCGTTTGACCTCATTCTCGTCAGCACTCCGATCACGATGAAAGGAGGACAGCGCCCGGGGTTTAGCCCCATCCGCAATCATCTCGCGGGGAACGGCGCGTGGCTGGAAAGTGAGCTCGGCGTGGTACAGGTGCAATTGTTGAGTGGACGCACCCGCGAGGTAACGCTTCGCGCTCTGCGCAAGCATTGAAGCCGTTTGCGCCCTACTTCAAGTACTGAAGCAAGCCCAGGACTCCGCCAAAGATGAGGGCCGAACTGACCACTCCGCGAGTCGAGCCTCAGCAGTTGCCGGTCATGCGCAACCAGATGCCCGCTGCGGGCAGGGCGCCGAGGCCGATGATGATGAGGGCGTGTTTCATGAGGGGATCTTAAGACGTGGAGCCGGGGTTTTCCTTGGACTCTCTGGTCAAGCAACTCCAAATCCTCGAGATTGAACAGACCGCGAACAATCTCGGGTCTGAGGAGGTGGCAATCACCCTTGAAGGGCCCTGTGGAAGAGCAAGAGACGATTCGCGTTTCCTCGGTTGCGGCGCATGGGCCATACCTGCGGCCTGATACGAGGTCTCGCGACAGAAAGCCTGAAACCGGTGGAGGATTCCTGCGTCCTTAGTCTGCCCCCCTGGGTGTTTTGCTCGGGGCTTGACCTAAGGAAAGGTAATCGAGGAATACGATGAGATTTGATTTCGACAACGTGCAGGAACCAATCAGTATGCGCAGTGTGCCCGCGGGGGTCCATGTTTGCGAAATCCGCGAGGTGCGAGAGGGCATCTCAAAGGATGGAAGCCCGCGCTGGAGTATGAAACTCGAAGTGGCCGCGGGGGAACATGCGGGGCATCACGCGGCCTGGGATTCAATCACTTGGAGCGAGCGCGGAATTTATCGCGTGCGCTCGGTGCTGCAGGTTCTGGGTTTTAATGTGGAAGGAGAGCTTGAAGTCAATCCCAAGGACTTGGTGGGCAGGGGGGCCCGCGTGCGATTGGTTGAAGAGATTTATGATGATCCGATGCTTGGTAGCCGGCGCGAGCAACTCGTGGTGCCGTACAACGGTTGGGCTCCCCGGGAGGAGGAAGAGGGCGGGACATTCTCTGCGCCGGGTGCGTCCGATGCATCCGAGCCGGATCCATTCTGATGGCAGACGGTGTCCAGGCATACCCTGCGGGGCTGCGGATGGCAGTTCATACAACTCGGCCAGCCTATTGGGCCAGGTTCCTTTTGTCTGTAAGAGTGGCGATGGGGGTCTGACTGTGAATGGAGTACAATGGCCCCGTGCAATCCCCCGTTCCCCAAGAAGAAGAACTGCTGGCTGCGGCCCTCGAGGTACTCAACCAAGCCCATGCACCCTATTCGGAGTTCCGGGTGGGGGCGGCGTTGCTGGACGCGGATGGCAAGGTGCATGTGGGCTGCAATGTGGAAAACGCAAGCTTTGGTTTGACGATTTGCGCTGAGCGCGGGGCGGTGTCCAGCGCAGTGGCAAGCGGGGCGCGTGAGTATCGGTCCATGGTGATTGCTTTTGTTGGTGAGACAAAGGTTCCACCCTGCGGGGCTTGTCGCCAGTTCATGGCGGAGTTTGCGCCGGAATTAGAAATTGCTTGGGGCGGACCCGAGGGAATTGTGGGCAGGGCGATCTTGAGTGAGCTCTTGCCCAGTGCGTTTCACGGGGGGCTGTTGGATGCGGGAGCACAGCCGGACACCGAAGGAGCATGACTTCAAAGGAAGAATCGCCCATTGAGACGGTAGCGCAGGTAGCGAACCTGCGTCGGCGCATCTTGCGCTACGACCGGCTTTATTATGTGGAGGGAACCCCGGAGGTTTCGGATCGTGACTATGACTTGCTCTTTCGCGAGTTGCAGGAATTGGAAGAGGCGCATCCGCATCTAGTGGAACCCACCAGCCCGACCCAGCGTGTTGGGTCGGCTTTACCCGAAGGCCAGGGATTTGCCAAGCTGCACCATGAGGTGCCTATGCTTTCGATCTCAAGCCTCTTCAAGGTCGAAGAAGTGCAGGACTTTGTCGAGAAGATTCAACGCTTCTTGGGAATGGAGGAGGTCGAGTCCCTCCATTGGTCATGCGAACCCAAGTTCGACGGAGTCAGCGCAGCTTTGGTCTACGAAGATGGCGTCTTGGTACGGGGCTTGACCCGCGGGGACGGAGTAGAGGGTGAAGATGTGACCGCGAATATAAGAACCGTGCGCAACTTGCCCTTGGTATTGGATTCGTCCAAGCGTGAGGTACCCAAACTGCTCGAAGTGCGCGGGGAGGTGTTGATCGCCAAGGCGGCTTTTGACGAATTCAACGCAGGGCGTATGGAACGCGGGGAAACGCAACTCGCGAATCCGCGCAACGCCACGGCCGGGGCGATCAGGCGCAATAACCCCGGCGAGGTGGCCCGCTATCCATTGGAGTTCCACCTGTACTCGGCACCCCGGGTCGAAGGCGTCGAGCCCTTTGAGACTCACACTGAAATGGTCGCGGCGCTCAGGGATTGGGGTTTGCCCGATTCCGGCCTAGGACAGCGTGTGCAGGGTTTAGCTGCCTGTTTGCAGTTTCACCAAAAAATGGAGGCGCGACGCGATGAGCTGGCTTTCGATGTGGACGGCGTGGTCTGCAAGCTCGACTCCCTGGCCCTCCGTGAGCGGCTAGGGACCACCGCGCGCACGACCCGTTGGCAGTACGCCCAAAAGTTCAAGGCCGTCGTGGCGGTCACCACCCTGCGGGCCATCGAGGTGCAAGTGGGCGTCAGTGGACGCTTGACCCCGCGGGCTCACTTGGATCCGGTAACGGTCATGGGGGTCGTGGTTCGGCACACGACCCTGCACACCGCGGAGCATGTGACCGAGTTGGGGCTACGAATCGGCGATCGGGTTTCTCTCAAGCGTGCAGGCGATGTGATTCCCAAAATCATGGGCGTCGAGCGCGCCGCAGAGGGGGATGCGCCCCGGGATTGGAAGGAAAAGGTTCCCGCTAGTTTGTTGGCGGATCCCTTGAAGGGCGCCAGCGATCCCCAACCAGAGGTGCTGCCGGGAGTCGCCTGGCGCTATGGCGAGGTCTTGTCCATGCCCACCCATTGCCCCGTGTGCGGGACCAAAGTTGAACATGCTGGCAAATATTATTCCTGCCCCAACACTTATGCCTGTCGCCCGCAATTGGTAGGCCGCACTGCGTTGCTCGCGGGGCGTAAGGGACTTGAGATCGATGCGATTGGTGAAAAACTGATCGAGCAGCTATATGACGAGGGCATGTTGGAAGGCCCCGCAGATCTGTTTCACTTGAATGAGGAACAGCTCGCGACCCTCGATGGTTGGGGTGAGAAAAGCGCAGCCAAGCTCATGGGGCAACTGCAGGAGCGACGTTGCGCGCCATTTGCACGCTTGCTCACCGGGCTTTCGATTCCGGGGCTTGGCGAAGCTACGGGGCGATTGCTTGCAAGGTCGTTCAGCGATTTGAATGGGTTGCAGCGGGCGGAGCTCGAAGAGCTTGAACAGATCGACGGCATTGGACCCATTGATGGGGCCCGGATCGTTGAGTGGTTCGGTCGACCTGAGAGTCATTCCCTCTTCGAACGTCTCTTCGAGGGTGGCCTGACCATTGATTATCCCGTCGCTATTTCGGGTGGCGGGCCCTTTGAAGGGAAAACAGTGGTCTTCACCGGATCCCTCGCGGACACCAGTAGGGCTGAGGCCAAGAAACTGGTGGAGGATCGGGGCGGACGGGTTTCATCCTCAGTGAGTGCCAAGACGGATTATCTCGTGCAGGGGGGCAAGCCCGGCAGCAAGGCCAAGAAAGCAGAGGCAAAAGGGGTGCGGGTTTTGCTCGAAGAGGATTTCCAGGGTTTGCTGGCAGATGACCAGGGCTAGGGGCTCGTGGCAGGTACTGAGAGGCGCTTGGGGGCCAGAATCGGCTCCCTAGGAACCCGAAGTGCCCCCTGACCGGATTCGGGGCTACCATGAGAACATCCCTGACCCATGCCTGTACCCGACGAACCCGAATCACAGCCATCCCCGACTCAGCCGTCGGGATCGCCATCCTCTGAGCCTCAATCCTCGGAGGGCCAACTTCCGGAGGTTCCGGCTATCGAACTTCCCGAGGAGTTTCTGACTTCGGAGGTGGAGGAGCTTGTGAATCAAGCCCAGGCCGGGGATGCCGATGCGCTGAACAGTCTGTTCACGCGCTACCACCAAACCATGGTGAACGTGGCGCGACGGAAACTCGGTGCGCGGCTGCGTGCCAAGGAAGATCCCGATGACTTGGCGCAGACTACGTTCCGAGAGGCTACACGGGACTTTTCGCGCTATCAGTACCGGGGCGAGGGGTCGCTCCTGCGCTGGTTGGTGCAAATCCTTCATAACAAGATTCGTGATAGGGCAGAGTTCTACAGCGCGGGCAAGCGGGACACGGCTCGTGAACGACCCATGGGTGGGGGCTCCGACGATCCTGATATGCCTACCCGGGACTTTCCTACGGACGATCTTTCAGTCACTCGGGTTGTGGTTCGGGACGAGTCTTTTGTCCTGTTGCACAAGGCGCTCGATGAACTTTCCCCCGAAAACCGCAAGGCGATCACTCTGGTTTTCTTCCAGGGCTTGACCCTACGCGCCGCCGGGGAAAAGATGGGTGGCAAGTCCGAGGACGCCGTACGCATGATGTTGCGCCGAGCCGAGAGCAAGCTGGGTGAACGACTTAAGAATGTGCTCGGAAACAAGGGTAAGGACTAGGCAGGTGCGTTTGACTCTTGCGCTCCCCCTTGTTCTTGGCGTTCTGGCCTGCGTCTCCACGCAGGATGACGTGACTAAGCTCGGCGAAATCCGCCGCCCGAACATTCTTTGGATTTCGGTGGAGGACATGAGCCCTTGGCTGGGTTGTTATGGGGATGAAATCGCCCAGACACCGGTCCTGGATGCGCTTGCCGCGGAAGGGTTGCGGTACACGCAGGCTCACGCCACTTCGCCGGTTTGCTCCTGTGCTCGGTCCACATTAATCACCGGTTGCTGGGCCACGGAAATTGGTTCTATGCACCATCGCGCGGGAAAACCCAGTTCTGCCGCGGTTGCACGCAACCCAAAGGCCTACGCGGCCATTCCGAGTTACGAGGCGACGCCCTCTCCGGAAGTGCGCTGCTTCCCCGAAATCCTGCGCGCAGCGGGGTATTACTGCACCAACGCGGCCAAGCAGGACTACCAATTCCGGGCTCCCGTGACGGTTTGGGATGAGAACGGTGGCAAGGCCCACTGGCGCAATCGGCCCGACCCGAGCCAGCCCTTTTTCAGTGTGATCAATCTGGCCATGACCCACGAGAGCCACACCTTCCCCAAGGCCCGGCGTGCCCCGGGGGTCACCGATCCAGCCACGGTGTCCGTGCCACCCTACTATCCCGACACGCCTCTCGTGCGTCAGGATTTGGCCCGCACCTACGACAACATTGCGGCGATGGATGAGCGCGTGGGCAAGATCTTGGCGCAGCTCGATGAGGACGGCTTAGGGGAAGAAACGGTGGTCTTCTTCTTTACCGATCACGGAGTGGGGCTGCCCCGAGGGAAGCGCAGTCTCTACGCCTCGGGTACGCACGTGCCCTTGATCGTGCGCTTGCCTGGCGGCCAGCCCGCTACAGTCGAGCGTATGGTTAGTTTTATTGACTTTGCCCCGACTGTCTTGTCCCTCGCTGGAATTGAAGCTCCGGATTGGATGGGCGGGCGCGCATTCATGGGTCAACACGAGCGTGACGGCCGGGGGCATGTAACGTTCCATGCGGATCGCATGGACTCGGAGACGGACCGGACCCGGGCGATCACCGATGGGCGCTGGCGTTTGTTGTTGAACCTGATGCCGGAGCGGCCGCATCTTTATCCCGTGGCCTATGCCAACTCGATTCCCATGATGGGGGACATCAAGGCGTTGCAAGCGTCCGGTGCGGGGAGCCCTGGCCAGTGGCAGATGCTCCTGAAGCCCAAGCCCGCGCGAGAATTGTATGACACTCAAAGTGATCCCCATGAGGTGCAGAATCTGATCGAGGACCCGGCGCATTCTGAGCGCGCGGCAGCATTGGAAAAAACCCTTCTGGCTTGGATGGAGTCCACCAAGGATTTGGGGCTAATGGGGGAGGGGGAAATGGTGCGCACGCATCTTTGGCCTCCTCTTGGGGAGCAGCCCCTCACCGAGGCTCCGACCCTGACCCCCGGGCGAGGGCTTCGTTGCGCGACTCCTGGTGCCTCCATCGGCTGGCGCGAGCTCGGGGAGAAAAGTTGGAGGGTGTACCAGCCGAGCACGGTTCTGCCCCGCACTGGCTTCATTCAGGTGGTGGCCCACCGCATAGGGTTCAAGCCAAGCGAACGGCAACGGATGCAGCTGGGGGAGTAAGAGGCTTGGGCGCCGCCCCCTATTCCGCACAACCTGCCGAAATTCTTGTCGCCCTACCCCGGGTTCGGGAGTAAAATCCCGCCCCCTAAAAGGGCCGTTAACTCAATTGGTTAGAGTGCCATCCTCACACGGTGGAAGTTGGTGGTTCGAGTCCACTACGGCCCACCACCATGCTGTTTCCCATGGTTGGTTGCCCTCGCAGAAAGCAATTCGAGAACCTCTGGGCCTTCGATCTCATTGGCCCGCACGCCAACCTCGAACTCTTTGGTCACGGTTTGGGTACACTGATGCCAGACACCCCATGGCACACGACCAACAACGCTGGATCGAGGAGTTAGCTCTCTTGCGCCGGGCCCAGACTCCCTGCGCTCTGGTCACCGTCGTTGGCATCACCGGCAGCACGCCGCGTGATGTGGGCGCGCGCATGATCGTGACGACCGAGTGCTTGGCCTTTGGAACCATCGGCGGCGGGCGGCTGGAGCACCTTGCAATGGAGCGTGCCCGCGAGCTCTTGCACGGAGCAATCCCTTGCACCCAAAACCTCGACTTGCCCCTGGCTGAGCGAGCGGGGCAGTGCTGCGGCGGACAGGTTTCCTTGCTGATCGAAGTGTTCGTCTGGCAGGCCCGTCAGGTTGCGGTATTTGGTGCGGGCCATGTGGGCCAAGCCCTGGGTGGTCTGGCCCCCTGGATGGGGGCCGATGTTGTCTTGATCGATTCTCGCAGCGAGGAAACCCTTGAACCCAAACTCCCAGCCGAACCAGCATTTCGTCTGCTCTTCAGCGCTGCACCCGAAGCGGAGCTGGAGGAACTCAGCCCTGATGCCTGCGTGCTGATCATGACCCATGACCACGCTCTGGATCTGGCTCTGTTGGAAGCAGCCCTCAAGCGACCGTTTCCCTACATCGGTTTGATTGGATCCGAGCGCAAATGGCAACGCTTTCGCGGCCGCTTGACCCAGCGGGGAATGGACTCCCAGCAATTCGAGCGTGTTCATTGTCCCATTGGCGGGGCACGCCCATCCAAGGAACCGGGCGCAATCGCCTTGGCCGCCGCAGCCGAGATTCTCTCCGTGCTTTCCTCGATTGAGGCACTCGGAGAGCCGGGAGTGGCCGACTACCATATTTAGAGCGCGATCTCCCACACGTGGACGTTTGGACCGTAAGGAGTAGACGTCTAAACTCTGTCCACCATGCGATTGATCCAGCCCCTATTTCTCTTGACGGTTTTGCTCGTCGCTTGCAGCGGCGGGTCGGACTCCGAGGAGACTCGGTCTCCCCAGGATCGTGCGCGGGATTTGATCATCGAAGCCCAGGAAATCGCCACCACTGGGAACACCCCCAAGGCTGCGGAATTGCTGGCACGTTCCTTGGCATTGGATC
>Ga0206679_10003107_pt1 | contig 12928 bp, 10 predicted proteins | sample M110012015metaG_FD_155464 | JGI IMG/M metagenome (GOLD analysis project Ga0206679, IMG submission 155464) | Ammonia-oxidizing marine archaeal communities from Monterey Bay, California, United States - M1 100m 12015 | ecosystem: Environmental > Aquatic > Marine > Intertidal zone | place: USA... | reverse complement strand
TTTCATGGATAAACTGAAGTTCGCTGTTTGTCAATGTGATTGGTCGCTTAGCATCCCAATAGCCAGAGTCTTGATCGAAGGCATCGATTTCGAAACGCTTGATTTCTGACCCAAAGAAACCTGGAGAAAACTTCTTGTTTACATCGTATTCGCTGTGATCTACACGGGTGTTTCCGATAATGTTATACCTCCCGTCGCGGATGGTATAGAGCATCTCTCGTCTCACAGGGAGGTAGCATTTATTCTGCAACTCTTCATAATTCTGTATGATCTTGAAATCCCGGCAAAAGGTGAGGGCCGGTCGATTGATCGTAAGATCAACTCCTATAAGTGCGAAAGTGCTGTCTTCAATAAATATTTTTCCTTGGAAAAGAGGTTCGGTAATAAATCTAGGCTCCACACCGATTTCATATATCTTCTTTTCACCTTCGTAAAATGCTCCTTGATAATAAAATTTGTAGCTAATGAGCGCCGTTGCCGAGAGAGGCGAAACCAATTCTTTGACTGCAACAGAAGGGAACGAAATTAGGTTGTCATAAAAGTTCAGATCGCTACTGGTGACGTCTTCGTATAGAAGGTAGGGGTTGTCTTTGCGATATGTTTTGGGTGCGATACTTCCTGCATCGGGCCCCACGTCGGGAGAAAAATTGACACTAGCCTGACGACCTTCATCTTGATTTGGTCTTTCTGCATAGTCGTGATAAGCCTCAATCACTTCCTTGTATCGAGATCGTTTTTTGAAATGGGTGTGGCCAACCATTTCGATTAGGTTAAGGCTTTGTCTTCCAAAATGCTCCATAAGGTTAGCTGCTTCAAGAGTTTCATCAGTAACTACGGTAGTCGAGTCAGACGGTCTTGGATTAATGAGCACCTTCTCCAGAGAAGTTTTGGAATATGTGTAACAGGTATAGGCCTCTATGGCTTGCTTGTAATCTTTTCGCTTGTCGATAGCCTTACGCATGATTTCGGTACCGCGGTCGCGTGTGTCCGCGATGATTTCCACTTCATGGAGAGCTGCCGGTAAGAACTTTAATCGAACGTCTTGAAGCTGCTTGTGATCGGCTCGGATTTCAACATCTAATTTGGTTGTTTCAAAGCCAACATAGCTGTACACGACTTTGTAATGACCAGGATCCAATTCGAAGAAATAACGACCTCGGAGATCAGTAGAAATACCTAGTGTGCTTTGATCGATGTACACACTTGCGAAGGCTAGGGGAGTGCCAGCTTCATCGGTGACCGTTCCTTCGAGGATTTGTCCGAAGAGGCCAAGGGATGAAATACACAACAGCATAGTAGCAGAGAGTAGCGATTTCAGAATTTCATGACGGGCTGGCATAATTTTACAAGTTAGAATAGTCACGAGAACCGAAAATTAAGCTCCCAACCCTAATCATGGTGCTGCCTTCTTCTAAAGCGATCAGATAGTCGCCGCTCATGCCCATCGAGATTTGGTCGAAATAATCGTTCGAATCGAAGTGAGCATCCTTCAAACGATCGAATATTCTCTTTAGATTTTGAAATTCTTCGCGAACCTGGGATTCGTTCTCGGTAAACGTAGCCATGCCCATAACACCCCGTAGCCTGATGTTCTTCAGCTCACTCAAATTTCCTTGATCGAGCCAAGTATCCACGGAGGAAAAATCGAACCCAAACTTGGTCGATTCGGTGGCGATGTGAAATTGAATGAGACAATCGATAACACGATCATTTCGTTCAGCCTGCTTGTTGATCTCGCCCAGCAATTTGAAACTGTCTACACCATGAATAAGCGAGACAAAAGGCGCAATGTATTTGGTTTTTTTGCTCTGTAAATGACCAATCATATGCCACTCGATGTCGTTTGGCAACACCTGGTCCTTCTCAACCAATTCCTCGACACGATTTTCACCAAATACCCGCTGCCCTGCGTCATAAGCTTCCTGCAAAGCGCTTAAGGGCTTGGTCTTGCTCACAGCCACTAAAGTGACCTGCTCAGGAAGAGTGGTAGAAATGGTTTTGAGATTGTCAGCGATAGACATGACGCCAATTTAGTCTTCAAAGAGCTCATAAATCGTCATGCCACTACGAAGTTTTGGCTCGATCCATGTTGATTTTGGAGGCATGATTTCCTTGGCATCACTCACCTCTTTGAGTTGCTCGAAGGTCACTGGGTAAAGTGCAAAAGCGGCAACAAACCCCCCGGAATCTACCGCTGTTTCCAGTCCGCGCATGCCTATTCGACCATTCATGAAGTCGATTCGATCATCAGTCTTTAGATCTTGAATGTCAAGTAACGGTTTGAGCACAAGATTGGTAAGAATGCGTGAATCCAGCTTATCAATGAGTCCGTCGCCGATTTTTTCCGGTCTCACAGTTAAGCTGTGCCAAGTGTTATCGACGTAGCAAGACAGGTTGTGCAGGCTACTCGGTTTATAGGCATCCATCTGTTGTTCGACAATAAAACTTTCTCGGAGTTTCTCGATAAAATCAGCGGAAGTCATACCATTGAGATCGTGTACTAACCGATTGTAATCGTATATTTTTAACTGTGATTTAGGCATGAGCAGGCTCATGAATGAGTTATGTGGAGCAGAAGTTTCTCCTCCGTGTATGTGAGAGACCAGTGAGCTGGAAGCACTTCGATGATGACCATCAGCGATGTACAACGATTCCACGTTTTCCATTTCTATTTCAAGCCAAGTTTGTACTTCGCGATCTTGTAGAAGCCACATTTCGTGCTTGACCTTATCCGTCGTATAGAATTCATACTCGGGACGATCGTTTGTGATTTGAGATACGATTTGGTTGATTTCGTCGCGGTCTTCGTAAGCGAGAAGAACAGGCTCAGCATTAAAGCCAGTAATCTCTAAATACTCATGAAAGATTTTTTCTCGCTTGGTAATAGTCTCTTCGTGGATCTTGACATTTCCACCTGAGTACTCTTCCACAGCCACGCCTGCGATAACTCCAGTAAAGCTGTCTACGCTGTTGGATTGTCGATACACGTAGTAGGCAGGCTCTTCATCTTTCTTGAGAAATCCCATGTTTCGGAAGTAGTTGTACCCTTCTCGAACCAAATGAAAACGTTCTTTACGTTTCATCGATTTTCTCACTGAAGCCACCATTTCCGGTCGGATGATGTGAAGAAAAGTGTACGGATTGTCGTTTAACTTTTCATTCAATTCCTCTTCCCCATATGTTACATATGAGCGTGAGGCCACAAGGTGAGCCTTGTCGCGGTGTGGTCTTACTGCTTTGAATGGCCTGATTTTAGCCATAGAAACACTTATTTAGAAAATGCAATGATTTGATCTGCAAGTTCAACGCCAATTCGATCTTGAGCCTCACCGGTTGCAGCGCCGATATGAGGTGTCAGCGCAATAGAGCTATGAGCTAAAAGGTCTTCACGTGGTGTAGGTTCGTTTTCGAAAACGTCTAAAGCTGCTGCTAGAACTTTTCCGCTGTCAAGAGCTGTCATCAGCGCATCTTCGTCGATTACTCCACCCCGAGCAGCATTCACTAGAATCACACCGTCTTTCATCTTGCTGAGTTCAGCCTCGCCGATAACGGCACTTCCGTCAGCTTGCTTTGGGACGTGAATTGAAATGCAATCCGATTGTGAAAGCAATTCGTCTATGCTCACATAGGGAACTTTAACCTCAATTCTTTGGCCGCCAACTATTACCTCAATTGGATCTTCATTCTGGTAAAGGTCACATGCGACCACATTCATCCCGCAGCCGAGTGCGTATGAAGCAGTAGATCGACCGATTCGCCCAAAGCCGATGATGCCAAGAGTTCTTCCTCTTAGTTCGACTCCTTTGCCGTATTTCTTTTTCAAAACTTTGAATTCAGAAGCACCTTTCGAAGGCATCTGTCGATCGGCATCATAAAGGCCTCTAGCGCAACTAAACATTTGAGCGATCACCATTTCGGCAACACTTTGCGAAGACGCTGCAGGCGTGTTAAATACCTTCAAGCCCTTTGATCGGCCATACTCGACATCAATGTTGTCCATACCAACGCCACCACGGCCAATCATTTTTAAGCCTGGACAAGCGTCCATAACTTCTTTGCGAACAGTTGTGGCACTTCTCACCAATACACACATGTATCCTTCGTCGTTGATCGCATTGATCAAATCATCTTGAGCAACAGTTTCCGTTATTACTTCAAACCCTGCTGCTTCGAGCTTGTCTTTTCCTGATTGGCTAATGCCATCGTTGGCTAATACTTTCATGTAAATCCGATTATGCGTTTACTGTTGAGAATTCTTGCATCACGCTTACTAGCGCTTTAGTGCTATCTAGAGGGAGTGCGTTATACATGCTTGCACGAAAGCCTCCAACTGATCGATGGCCCTTAAGACCGCTTATTCCAGCGGCGTTCCACGCTGCGTTGAATGCCTCAGCTTTGCTTTCGTCTGTCAAGGTGAATGTCACGTTCATTCTCGAACGAGATCCTTCCTGGGCATGGCCTTGGAACAATGGATTTGTATCAATTTCTGCGTATAGCGTTGCAGCTTTTTCAGCGTTGATCTTGGACATCTCTTTTACGCCGCCGAGATTTTTCAACCATCTCAGCGTTAGCATGCACGTATATATAGCAAACACAGGCGGCGTGTTAAACATCGAATCCTTGTCTATGTGAACCTGCAAATCGAGGTAAGAAGGCATCGTTCTTCCTGTTTTTCCAAGAAGGTCATTGTTGACGATGTACAGAACAGTTCCTGCAGGGCCCATGTTTTTTTGCGCCCCAGCATAGATCATTGCGAAGTCGCTAACGTTGATTTCACGACTGAAAATATCTGAACTCATATCGCAGATCAACGGAATATCGACTTTTGGGAAATCAGCCCATTGAGTGCCCGAGATCGTATTATTTGAAGTAATGTGAAGGAAATCGTAATCTCCGTTCACGTTCCAATCCGACGGAATGGCGCTGTGGTTGTTATCCTTGCTTGATGCGATTGTATCGATTTGTCCCAGATGAGCTGCTTCTTTAGCCGCTTTTCCAGCCCATGTTCCTGTGTTGATGTAAGCGGCTTTTCCACCTTCTTTGAGAAAGTTGTGCGCTGCAGTTAAGAAGCCAAGGCTAGCTCCTCCTTGGAGAAATAGCACGGAATAGTTGTCCGGGACATTGAGAAGCTCTTTTACGAGACTTCTGGCTTCATCCATAACGGCTACAAACTCTTTACTCCTGTGGCTTATTTCGATTAGGCTAAGGCCAATGTTGTCAAGTTCGACTACTGCCTGTGCGGCCCGCTGTAGCACCTCCTGAGGAAGTATGCAAGGTCCGGCTGAGAAATTGTGGATTTTACTCATTGAATTGCGATAAAAAAGCGGCGCAAAAGTCAGAATAAATTTCCGTTTGGATGGGGATGGTGAGGTTGAACTTTTGAGCGTCTACTTAGTCTTTTCGTTGAAAAAGATTTTGAGCTCCTTTTTTGACCTTTCCAATTGGAAGTAGTCGAGGGCAATGAGGAAGTTTTTACCATCCATGAGCTTTGGATACGCGCGCTTGGCGACGATTAATCTATTATCCTCATATCCGAGAAGTTCGAGGATGTGGACCAGATTCGAAACCGTGTGTTCGTTGTTGTCGACGAATTCCAAGGCCTGTTTGGTTTTTTCCTTCTCAAAATGACTGTTATACAAGTTGATGCAGAGTTCGTTGTACTTGGATAAATTTGTTGCTACAATTTGGATGGTGCTCAAGGATCTGGAAGTTTCTATAACACTTGGATTCATTCTGAATGCAGAAGAGTCGTGTTCGAAGATCGAAGAATCGTTAATGAGAGAAGCCTCATCCACGCTCAAATCTATTTGGCCATCTAGTATTTCTCGGCTGACCTTTAGAAGGGTCAAATTCGATCCGAATTGTGTGATCTCGTACGCCGTTCGGAATCCATCTTCAATGGTAATGCTCGTACTCAGGTCTCGAGCAGTGGAGTCAGCAAGAAGAATATCGACTAGTACCTCACCAGCATGAGTGGCAATTTCGAATTCGTATTGTGCTGAGTCAGGAACGGCAACTCCATCGATGGCTAGAAAAAAGGCAACACTATCAGGAGAACTGAATGCTAGTTCAGAACGAGATTGCCCGAAAAAACTCAACGAAATCATGGATATGGTCAGCAAAAGGAAAAATCGCACGGGGGCAAATTTATTCTTCTCAGGCAAATGGGGTGCCAGACTACTTGCGAAGTTTCTTAGCGATGGTTCGCAGAACAGGAAGGTGTCCAAATTTGTTAGTCAAGGTAAGTAGCACGTTGTCTTCGCCTTTTCCGAAAATCCAAGGAGTCAGAACAGCAGCGGAGATGAGAAGGGTCAAACAAGACATAATGCCCGTAATCAAGCTAAACATGAAGTGCAGATCGTGTAGCGTGTTGATTCCTATTCCTATGAAGCAACCTATTGTGGTAACTATCGAGATAGCCAAGGCTGGAATCATTTTGCGCAGTACTTTCACCAAACTGAGGTCGATCAAAGCTTGGCTCAACCAGCTCATCATGACGAGCTGAATGGCGATTGCGATCACAACTCCGGCGGCAACTCCCTCAAGGCCATAGTCGAGTCCGATGTAGGTCCCCAGACTGATCAAGATTAGAAAAACGGCTTTGATGATACTTGCTTTTAGTAACGAATTGAGTGCTCGGACTACCGCGTCACCTAGTTTGATGAGTGAACGCAACGCGACACCTAGGAACAAGATTTTTATCGTTGGAACGGCTGGAAGGTAGTTGTCACCTAGGAAGAAGAGTACAATTTCTGAAGTGTAGAATTGCATGAAAACACACGCCGGGAAAATGATTACACTGATCAGATACATGCCGCTGAGATAAGTCCGCTGCAGTTTTGCTTTCTGTTCTTGAAGCATAGACATGCCACTAAAAAGCACGCTGTCGGACATTTTACCAAGAACCGTGATTGGCAATCCCATGAGCCAAACCGACCGATCATAAAGACCCGTGCTTGACCAGCGATTCGAATCAGATGCTACTTCAGAATTGAAATTTGAATACTTTCCTACGATCAATATGTCTGCTTTGGTAGCGAGATAATTCAGCATGTTGAAAATCGTGCTTCCTCCTCCGTATGCGATCATGCCTCTAACGCCTTCCCAGTTTCGGATGTCTCTGATCTTGACTTTTTTCTGAAACCAATACATGATCGACATGATTACGTTGGCGACCAATAGAGCGAATACGTACGCCCAGACACCGTAGCCCATTTTAGCCATGGCGATTCCTACACCAAGGTTTCCAATTCCCATTCCCAGAAGAGCAGCGAAGAATAGCTTCTTGAATTGCATTTCCTTAATGATCAGTGATTTCGGAACGATCGAAATTGCGGAAATAACGAAGCTGATTCCTATTACTCGGAGAATATCTACGAGAGGAGGGTATTCGTAGGCAGCCGCAATGGCTGGTGCAGTAAGGAGTAATAAAAGCATGAAGCCGATTCCCAGAAATAGCGAAATGAAAAAGGCTCCAGTAATCTGTCCTTGGACCAAATCTTTGCGCTGTATTAAGGCTGGACCAATTCCAATCTGGCTAAAAATCTCGATAAAGCCGACAACAGCAAGTGATATGCCCATGACTCCGAAATCTTCAGTGGATAGTTCACGCGCCATAACGGCGATGAAAATCATCTGAAGTATCACTTGAGTGACAACATTGGCCGACTGCCAGCCTATACCTGATATGAATTTTTTACGGACGCTCAAGACACTTAGTGCTCAAGGTCGGAAGTTACGTTTAGCGATCGAGCATGGTTGGATTAACCGATGAGGGTTTTCAAGAAGACGAGGTTGGTCAATTGAATAATATGAACATGTGCTAATGGTTTCATTTAATGCATCAATGAGTACATTATCTAGCGTAATTCACCGCTCGCTTTTCACGAATCAATGTGATCTTCACCTGACCAGGGTAAGTCATTTCGTTTTGAATCTTTTGACTGATGTCGAATGAAAGCTGATCCGCTTGTTCGTCGCTAACTTTTTCACTTTCAACGATTACACGAAGCTCACGTCCAGCTTGGATGGCGTATGATTTGGTAACACCCGGGTACTCCAGCGCCAAGTTTTCAAGATCACGCAGACGTTTGATATACGACTCAACGACTTCCCTTCTAGCTCCAGGGCGGGCACCGGAGATCGCATCACACACCTGAATGATTGGAGAAATGAGCGTGGTCATCTCCATCTCGTCGTGGTGAGCACCAACGGCATTAACGACATCTTTCTTTTCACCGTACTTCTCACAAAGTTTAGCTCCCAAAATTGCGTGTGGCAATTCGCTTTCATCTTCAGGTACTTTACCAATATCGTGGAGGAGTCCAGCTCGCTTGGCGGTTTTTGGGTTGATGCCCAATTCAGACGCCATGGTGGCGCTAAGGTTAGCAACTTCGCGGCTATGCTGAAGGAGATTTTGACCATACGACGAACGATACTTCATTCGACCAACCATTCTAACCAGCTCCGAATTCATACCGTGAATACCAAGGTCTATGCATGTACGTTTACCAACTTCTACGATTTCTTCTTCGATGCTTTTACGCACTTTGGCTACCACTTCCTCGATACGAGCAGGGTGGATACGTCCATCTGTCACCAGTTGGTGCAGTGATAGTCGAGCGATTTCTCTTCTTACTGGATCGAAGCACGAAAGGATAATTGCTTCAGGAGTATCATCAACGATGATTTCAACTCCAGTTGTAGACTCAAGAGCTCGAATATTTCGTCCTTCACGACCGATGATTCGTCCCTTGATGTCGTCGTTTTCGATGTTGAAAACCGATACCGAGTTTTCAATTGCCTCCTCGGTAGCAACTCGTTGGATGCTCTGTATAACAATCTTTTTTGCTTCTTGATTGGCTTTGAGTTTAGCCTCATCTATAAGCTCCTGCATCATATGTCCCGCAGTTGCTTTAGTTTCTTCCTTGAGCTCGGCCAGCAATTGTGTTTGAGCATCTTCTCGGTTCATGCCACTGATTTCTTCAAGCAGAGCCACAGATTTAGCATTCTTCTTATCCAGCTCTGATTTTTTCTTGTCTACAAGATCAAGCTGCTTCTCAAGATTACTCTTGGTCGAGTCTACATCGCTCTGCTTTCTTTTAGCCTCCTCGAGCTCTTTAGAGACTACTTTTTGCTGATGCTTTAGTTTGTCTTGAGCTTGCTGATACTTTCGATTCTTTTCGTTGATCGAATTCTCATGCTTCTCTTTTAGTTCTAGGAATCGCTCTTTGGCCTGGAGCATTTTCTTTTCCTTGATGGTATTCGCCTTTTCTTCTGCTTCAGCGATGATATCCTTTTTGCGTTTTGTTAGAACGCTATTGAAAATCATAAAGCCAATTCCTGCACCCAGAATCAAACCACCAGCAGCACCTATTGCAATTTGCACAAAGTCCATTTCTTCACATTTAGGGTTAATGTTCACCGACCGAAGTCGGGTAAAGGCGGGAAATCAGCCTAGATGCTCATCGAGCAATTGATCGATCTCAGTCAATTCTGATTCGAGCTGAGATGTATCGCTTTCTGCGGGTATTGCAGCATTTCTGGTAGCGAGCTGAAGGGCAGTCATAGCAAGTAAATCTTGCTTGTCTTTTACGGCGTAGCTGGCTCCAAACCGACTAATCTGCTCATCGATAGACTTAGCGGCTTTACGTATCATCTCCTCTTCATCACGCTTGATGGTGAGAGGGTATGTACGGCCTGCAATAGTCACTTTAATGGACAGTTCGCTCATAATTAAACCCGTTCGATCATTTATTTAAAAGTGCGATGCACCTATCAATTTCCCTTACTAATTCATTGATCTTCTGCTTTGATCCAGTGGCTAACTGGTCCGAAGACTTCAATGTTTTAGCCATTGTAAGAACCTTACTCTTCTCGGCCATACTGTCCATCTCTTCCCTCTGCTCCCTTGCAGCGCTCTCCAACTTTGAAATTTCATTTTCAAGTGAGGCCACACGATCGGCTAGCTCCTTTCTTTGAAGCGCCAGCGCATTTATCTTCTGCTTTATTCCGGAAACAGTTGGCTCAGAGGTGTTCATTGGTGTACACCGAAAATTTGGTCGATGACAAAGTTAAAAATGTACGCCACTTAAATCAACTTGAAATGAAAAGCATCGAGCAAACTTTTCAGCGTTGATTGTGAACTAAACGTGAGAATAGGCCGTGTTGTATATGAAACCCACAACGATCTTTGCTGATAAGTCAACCATGATACGCCTTTCAAGCTTCATAATTCTCCTGTTTTTAACACAATCTATTGTGGCTCAACGCGAAGCGGAATTGTTTGCTCCGCTGGATATTCCGCTTTACCTCGCCGGAAATTTTGGGGAATTGAGGTCAAATCACTTCCATTCGGGATTGGATTTTAAGACTCAGGGACGCGAAGGTCTCAACGTTTACTCTTCCGATACTGGCTACGTTTCACGAATCAAGATTTCGCCATATGGATACGGGAAAGCGCTTTACATCTCTCATCCGAATGGCCTGACGACCGTGTATGCGCACCTGAAAGAGTATAATGCCGACATCACGAAATTTCTCAAAGAAGCTCAGTACGAGCTAGAGTCTTTTGTTGTAGATCTTTACCCTGGGAAAGGGCAATTGCCTGTGGGACGAGGAGAAAAAATTGGTCTTTCTGGAAATACAGGGAGTTCAGGAGGTCCTCATTTGCACTATGAAATTCGTGATACGAAGACAGAACGCCCATTGAATCCCTTAGTGTTTGGATTCGAAATCAAAGATTTAGTCAAGCCGGAGATTTTCAATCTGATGGTGCTCCCATTGGATGGTGGAAAAGTTGAGGGTGATTCAAAGAAGAAAACATTCAAAACAGCCCAAACCCGTGGAAGATGTGCTCTAGATAAATCCACAGCCATTCAAATCGAAGGAAAATTTGGGATGGCCTTGCACACGATTGATCGCTTGAGCGATCAGCCTAACAAGTGCGGAGTTTATTCAATCGAACTTTATATTGATAGTGTGCTGAGCTATTCTCAAAAGATGGATGAGCTGGATTTTGAGGCGAAGAAGCATATGAATGCTCACACTGTGTACGATGTATACCGAAGGGATAAAAACAGTTTTCATCGCAGTTTCATTCTTCCAAACAACAAGCTTCCTATATACCGACAGGCGAAAAGTGAGTTTGATTTGGCTCCAGGACTTCATGGTTGTGAGTATGTGGTGAAAGATTTGAATGGGAACACTTCGCTTTTGAGCTTTTCCGTGAATATTGCCAACGGGAATTCGAAGGTTGGTGGAAAGACTAGAGCCGAAACCGGTGAGCTTTTTAAATACGATGAGATTAATACTTTTAGGACCATAGATTGCAGTGTATACATGGCTTTGGGTCGGCTTTTTGACGATATGACGTTTAACTACGCCGTACTCGATACATTGGCCGATGCGATTTCTCCAACATTCCAGCTGGGTGACTCAAGCGTTCCATTGGCGAATAAGATGATTTTGAAAATCAAAGCGCCAGAAGTGGACAGCACTCTTGTGCAAAAGGTGCTAATCACTAGGTACGATCCAACGCGCAAAAGGACTTACAATGTCGGTGGCCGAATGAGAAACGGTTGGATGGAAACCCATACAGGATTTTTTGGTCAGTATTGCTTGATGATCGATTCGGTTGCCCCTAGGGTCAAGGTCAATTCCTTTTCAAAGACGATGAGTAGCCGCAAGTCTTTCTCGTTTGTGTTGACTGATGACCTGAGTGGAATAGAAAAGTATGATGTTTTCATTGATGGGAGATGGGTCCTAGCCGAATTTGATGGTAAACGTGCCGTTCTCAAAGTCAAACTTGCCGATGCTCGTATCGCACGCGGATCGCATGATGTGATCGTTCGAGTTTCAGACGAACGGAAGAATATTTCAGAGTGGAGCTCGACTTTTATTTGGTAGCGGGTCAATAATCGAGCTGAAATTCCCAGTTCATTGCTGGGATGTCAAGCAGTACCTTCCAGCGCACTTAAAGAACCTAGAACATTTTTAGTTCTGGATCATCTTCTCTTTTCTAACAAAAGTCAGATAGTCTATGAAATACAGCATTTTGATGGAGAAGCTGTTGTTTTGAGGTAGTCCGACAGTTCTGTCGAAATTATCGATCCAAGTTGTAGGAAGGTTCTCATCATCGTCCAGGATTGAGTTCTTCCAAACTACGCTCAGTTCACTTCCGGGAGCAAAGACCCAAGTATATACCATGTCAATATTAAAGGCGTTGAAACTCAAATCGTGTTGAGATGTGCCATCAGAATAAAATCCTTGATAATCGGTGGTGTTTAAATCTCCTTCTTCTCCAAGAGAGAAGAATTTGTGATTGTCGACCGAACTCCAATAATGACGAAGTCTGAAGGTGATCCCCATACGGTTATTGAAAGTGTAGTTTGTGTTAAAAACGTTGGTATGCGTGATACGATCTCGTTGCGCGTAAATGATCTGATTTCCTTCGTCATCGTGTTTCGCCCATCCTCGTTCATTGAACTGGCTTTGGAAGCTGTAGACATAGGTGAACATTAATTTATCGTTGACACGAAATTTAGGTTCCGTCCTCCAGTTGAATTCTCTCCAGCCAGCGATTTCGGTCACGTCTCCTCCAATACTGGCATCAACTGCGAGGCGTTTCCGGTAATCGGAAGAGAACCACATTCCTCCTCCTCCGATAGCCGGAAGCTCGAAGTATCGACCATCAACTCGAGGGCCGAAGTAGTCGTATCCGCCGATTGGATTAGCTCTCCAGAATACGTTGAAGGTGTTGAATTTTTTACTGTTAATTCCAATATTTCCTTCTAACCCAAAGTCGGTGAAAACCTGTGGCTCATGAAGCATTTCGTGAAATATATTAAAGTTACTCCAGAGGTTATTCCATCGACCGAAAGGCTCGTAAATGTTATAGCTCGCATAGCCAAACGTGCTTAACTCATTT
>Ga0206679_10003105_pt1 | contig 12930 bp, 10 predicted proteins | sample M110012015metaG_FD_155464 | JGI IMG/M metagenome (GOLD analysis project Ga0206679, IMG submission 155464) | Ammonia-oxidizing marine archaeal communities from Monterey Bay, California, United States - M1 100m 12015 | ecosystem: Environmental > Aquatic > Marine > Intertidal zone | place: USA... | reverse complement strand
GTTTAAATAAAGTGAGAAGAATCAATTCGTTGGTTCAGATTTAGCAGCACCCAATTTAGTAGGCTCCATTGCACCAAGACCTCTTAAAGGGATTGAGGATCTAATGGTGCTTAATGAACTAATTGTGGAGCCTTTAGGAGTGACTTCGGCAACTCTAAATGTGTACTTCGGGTATACGGTCGTTGATAGTGGATTGCTTCTATATTCCGCTGGTCCGCTAACTATTCGAATTGCAGAATAGCGATAAGAGTGGGGAGGGAATTATGATTAAGGAAAAAATTGAAAACGATTTTCCACAACCAGCAGTCGCGTGGACAACGCTAAGTATTTTATTTTTAGCTTATGTTTCTTCCTTTGTAGATAGACAGATAATCGGGCTGCTTGTAGAGCCAATAAAAGCAGATTTTCAAATATCTGATACAGAGGTGAGTCTTTTGCTAGGTCTTTCCTTTGCCATTTTTTATTGTTTAGTCGCTCTACCGATTGGTAGATTAGTAGATACACGCTCACGAAAAAATATAGTTGCGGTAGGTATAACACTCTGGAGCTTTATGACAGCGTTGTGTGGTTTAGCGCAAAATTATACACAGCTTTTCCTAGCTAGAATTGGAGTTGGTGTAGGTGAGGCAACACTCGGTCCCGCAGCATATTCAATGCTAGCAGATAGCTTCCCTCCAAAAAGATTAGGTCTTGCGATGGGTATCTTTAATATGGGGACCGCAATAGGCGCTGGGCTCGCACTTATAATAGGTGGCTCGGTAATCTCCTTCGTTACCGGAAATAATGTGGGTAACATTTCTTTATTCGGTATCAATTTCTTGTCTGGCTGGCAGTGGGTTTTTGTTTTGGTAGGTCTGCCTGGCTTGTTTGTCGCTTTATTGACCATGCTCATCAAGGAGCCTCAAAGAATAATTATTCAAAACATGAATATAAATGGAAATGCTGTTGTTCCAATTCCAGAAGTTAAAAAATTCTTTATGAGAAATCTGGATTTTCATTGGCCCCACCATGCAGCAGTCAGTTTCAGTAATCTGGCTCTTGTCGGGATCAACTCCTGGGTTTCTGTTTACTTTATAAGAATACATGGTTGGTCTCTCAGTGAAGCCGGTTTATATATTGGTATTTCCCTAATTCTTGGAGGTTTAATCGGCCTGGTTGGAGGAGGGTGGCTAAGTGATAAGCTGTCTACTCGCTTTGTCGGTGGAAAAGCCATTTTTTGTATAATGTGCGCGTTACTCGCGGTCCCTTTTGCTGCCCTATTTACTCTCACAGACAGCCCTTTTGCTGCGTTAATCTTTTTTGGGTTGAGCTATGGGTTCATGGTTGCCCCGATACCATCAGCGGCAGCAATGTTGCAAGAAACTACGCCAAACCGGATGAGGGGTACTCTGTCAGCTTTCTACCTTTTAATAATAAGTATTATTGGTTTAGCGCTGGGTCCATTAATAGTTGCATCACTTAACGATATTTTCTTTGATGGTGATACTGGGATTCGGCAAGCATTATTGATAGCTATACCATCCTTTAACTTAATAGCAGCTTTTCTCTATTTCAAGCTACTAAAACCCTACAAGGCAAGGTGTTCCTGATTAGGTAGAAATATATGCTCAAATCTTTACTTCAGACCGAAAAGATAATTTTGATTCCAGGAACATTTGATGCGCTCTCAGCTTTGATCGCAAAGCAGTCTGGATTCAAGGCTCTTTATATGACCGGTTTTGGCGTTGCAGGCTCATTATTAGCCAAACCAGACATCGGTTTAGTGACTGCTTCAGAGATGGTTGAAAGAGCTTCGCAAATTGTTGATGTCGCAGAAGGTATACCACTAATCGCCGATGGCGATAATGGTTATGGCGGAATTCATAATGTCAGCCGACTGGTAAAGGCCTATGAAAAGGCTGGGGTACAATGCATACAACTGGAAGACCAGGTAATACCAAAACGATGCGGTCATATGGACAATAAGGAGGTGGTTGGTCTCGAAGAAGCTACAGCAAAAATCAAAGCCGCTATTCAGTCCCGGAATTCAGATGATTTTTTAATTGCTGCACGAACCGACAGCAGAGCCACGCATGATTTAGATGAAGCATTAAGACGTGGTGAGGCGTTTTTGAATGCCGGCGCAGATATCCTTTTTATTGAAGCTCCTCAATCTGTTGATGAAATGCAAAGAATAAAAAATGAATTCCCTGAAGCTAATCTAGTAGCAAATATAGTTGAAGGCGGAAAGACACCCGAACTTAGTATTGAAGAATTAGCTAAGATTGGATTTAAAATTGTTTTACGACCAGTATCGGCATTGCTTGCTATATCCGGCACTTTGCAGGATTGCTATTCTGCATTATTAAACTCAAATTATGACCAAAAAATTCCTTCAAAAATTAGCTTTGAGGAATACAACGAAATGATCGGGCTTGCTACTTTCGAATAAGTTAAGCTAGCCTACTCCGAATTAACTTTCCTTCCATGCCGAGCCCGCCCAGTCAGCAACTTCACCATCGCCCGGAATAGGAACTTCTCGAATTCTTTCAGGTACGTCATCAAATTCCAACCTTAGCGCTTTGCAAAGAACAGCATGTAAATTGTAGCCCATGACATGATAAGTTAACTCTAGGATGTCTTCCTCAGAGAGGTGCGAATGCAACGAATCAAATAATTCGTCAGAGGCGCGACCACCCTGAAGAACCAGTGCATCGGTCCAGGCGAGTATAGATTTTTCTTTTTCATCAAAATATGACGATACCTGCCAGTGTGGAATTGCTTCAATTTTTTCGTTGGTTAAACCAAACTTCCTAGCGGCCTTGCAGTGCTGGGAGAATACAAACTGACTACCTTGAGTATAGCCTGCTCGTAATATGCCAAGTTCTCTAGTCTTGGGGTCTAATTGACTCACGCTTTTATCCGAGAACATGCCGAACATGCCAAAATGGCTAGTCGCATGCTCAAAGATATAAGGCACCCTGGCGAACACGGTCCACCAATTTCCAGGAGTTCCGGTGGCTGTGCCTGGTTCTTCTATCGGATCTCTGTCACCAAAAAGGGCTTGGTAGTACTTGGCAATTATTCCGCTAGTATCTTTTTTCGAAACACCTTTAAGCCGGGGCATAAACTTCTCTCTGTAATCAACGACAAGCTTCAAATATAGCAGAAAAGAAAGCTCTTGACTTTAACCCCAGATAGTCAATTATGATCGTTGATTAAAAAAAAATTTGCGCTAATTCTTTAGTGTTCAAAATATAATAAGAGGAATTCGTTGTGCCCAAAAACGAAAAGTTTGATATTCAAGGACTGAATCACCTAGCCCTAGTGTGCAAAGACATGGAGAAAACTGTTGAGTTTTACTCCGAGGTTTTGGGTATGCCGCTATTTAAAACAATCGAGTTACCGAACAACATGGGGCAACATTTTTTCTTTGATATTGGTAAAGGAAACTCATTAGCATTCTTCTGGTTCCCTGATGCGCCAGACAGTCAGCCAGGAGTCAGTCATCCAGTTTCAATAGTTGGAAGAGGCCCAATCACCTCGGCCCATGCTTCTATGAATCATGTTGCTTTCGATGTTCCGGCAGAAAAAATCGATGAATATCAAAAAAGATTAGAAGATGCCGGAGTTGATGTAACTTCTGTAGTTAATCATGACGATTCGGAGCGAGGCGCTAGTCCCACAATAACCGATACCACCTTCGTTAGATCTCTCTATTTTACGGACCCCGACGGAATTATGCTTGAGTTTGCGGCATGGACTCGTGAATTTGATGCGAGCGATGTGAAGCATGAACCTGCAAAAGCTGTTGAATAGAAACTCACCTCTGAAAACTATTAAAAGAAATAAGTCTGCTGGTGCTAATTGATGGTTATAGTCACTGTCTTAAAGCATCCATTGTTTCTGTTTTCAATATTGGGATCATTTCTATTTTTCGTGGATTTCTGGACTGAGTATGACCGTCAAGGAATTACCGTTACTGCAGCCCAACAACAAAGACTCTCAACACTTTGGGAAACACAAACAGGTTATGCTGCAACTCCCGCCCAGTTAGATTCACTAATCGCAAATTGGATTGAAGAAGAAATCTTGTATCAAGAAGCATTGAGATTGGGCCTTGATGAACAAGACTCTATTGTTCGCAGGCGCTTAATACAAAAACTAGGTTTCATTGCAGAATCTGGACCTTCAGAACCCGCAGAGATGTCAACGTTACAAAATTTTTATCGCGAGAATATTAGTAGTTATACGTTGCCCGAACGTTATACCTTTCGCCAACGGTACTTTCAAACCGAAATAGATGCAAATAATGCCTTGATATTAATTAACAGTGGAGAAGCTATCGGAGTTTTAGGCGAACCTTCAATGCTTAACTCAGAATATGCCTATCTCAGCAAGCTTGAAATTAATGCGACTTTTGGAACTGGTTTTTTTAATCAAATAACGACTACAAACACTGATTCTTGGCAAGGACCGTTATTAAGTGGGTTCGGCTTTCACTTAGTTTATTTAATGGCAGTTCATGAGGAAGAAGCTACCCCATTCGAAACTATGCAAGATCAAGTCTTTATGGATTACAAAAATCAACAAGAACAAAGTACTCGAAGCAATTTTGTTGAAGAGTTAACTCAAAAATATTCAATAACAATTGAACCTAGATGAACCGATATCTGTTTTTATTCAGCATATTTCTCAATAGCCAAGGTTTTGCTCATGAAATACGACCAGCTTTCCTGCAAATTCTTCAGAGTGATAGTTCCGGCTCTTATGAAGCTTCATTTCGTCAACCACAGATAGCTGGTCGATTTCTCGGGCTCACACTTTCCACGAACTGCCAGCAAGAATCTATATCTTCTGTTGTAAATACTTCTGCTCTTACGGAAACCTTTGCATTGAATTGTGGAAGCCAGCCCTTAAATGAAATTGAAATTGTGGGTTTGGATCGGACCATGATAGATACTCTTGTGAGAATCATTAATTTCAATGAGGAGGGGGAAAATGATTCAACAATATTAATTACAGGTGATGAGCCCAGAATTAGTCTAAGTTCAGAAAATTTCGGTTTGCCCGTTTATTTGTCTATCGGTTTTGAGCACTTATTGAATGGCTATGACCATATTTTATTTGTCTTGATGCTTCTATATTTGATACATAGGCCATCAGATATCATCAAAATTGTCACCATTTTTACTATCGCACACTCAATTACATTAGCCCTCTCGGTATTCGATATAATAAAAATTTCCCAAGCACCAGTAGAAGCAGTTATTGCGGGCAGTATCATCTTGCTAGCTTATGAAAACCTTAGATCAACCAAATCTATAAAATTACAATATTTAGGTTTTGTGACGCTTACTTTTGGGTTGTTACATGGGCTTGGTTTCGCTGGCGCTTTAACCGAAATTGGATTACCTCAATCCAGCCAACTAAGTGCGCTATTTTTATTTAATCTTGGCTTAGAACTAGGACAATTAACGATAATTGTAGTTTTTCTGATAGTCGCGATGGCCATCAGAATAAAGAGAAATCGATTGCTTTTCTATGCCCCTATTTACCTCAGTGGCGGAATTGCTTCTTACTGGTTTTTTGATCGCAGTTGGCAAATTATGTCTCCATTAATTTATTAAATTAAATATTATTTCTAAAATCAGAAATTTTTAAAAAGTATCAATAAACGACAATCAGATTAAAGATTACCTTCTAGACTATCCCGTCTGCAGGTCTTATGCTCTGAATAAATATAGGAATGGAAATAGGGCAAATTATGGGTAAGTTATTTTTTAGCCTCGGAATTCTAATCTTTGTAGTGTCTTGTACTGAAACTGACGGACCTGCAGAGGTTGTTACTGGAGATAGTAGCGATCGTATCGCCAATAACACGGTTGCATATAATAGTGAGCGGAACGCGTATTTTGGTGATTTACATGTCCATTCAATGTATTCCTACGACGCTTTTATTTTTGGAGGCATAGCTTCTCCAAATGATGCTTATGAGTTTGCTAAAGGTGGAAGCATTCGCCACCCTGCTGGGTTTGATATGCGGCTTGATGTCCCGATGGATTTTTATGGGGTAAGTGACCATGCTTACTATTTGGGAATCATTAGAGAAATGGCTTTGGGAGATTCAATTCTTTCCCAACATCCAGTTGCGGAGGGTATAGACTCTTTAGGTGATGACGTAAATCAGCGTCGATCCGTGTTCTTTAGATTTGCTCAATTTGCAAACGCGGGGAATGGCAGCGAAATCATGGATGATCAAGTTGTAAAGAACGCTTGGGATGACATTGTCGAAAGTGCTAATAGACACTATGAACCAGGGAAATTTACAACTTTTATAGCGTACGAATATACTGGCACAGGCCCAGAGGAAGAAATGCTGCATAGGAACGTCATTTTTAGAGACGCAGTAGTACCGGAAATCCCTTTTTCAAGAATTGACTCTGATGACCCTCAAGACCTCTGGTCTTGGATGGATATGAACCGTGCTGCTGGCATTGAAAGCTTAGCCATTCCGCATAATTCCAATTTATCTGATGGATTGATGTTTGCTCTTTCAGATTACCAAGGAAGGCCTTTAGATTCTGCTTATGCGAGTCAACGCATTAGGAACGAGCCTTTAGTTGAGATAACTCAGGTAAAAGGAACATCTGAAACTCACCCGGCGTTGTCAGCAAATGATGAATTAGCCGGGTTTGAAGTTTTATCATTTAGGATAGGAGGTTCTACCCCAACCCAACCGCAGGGGAGCTATGTTCGGAAAGCACTACAAGATGGAATAAAGCTTGAAGCAGAGCAAGGTTTTAATCCTTTTAAATTTGGCTTTATCGGGTCTAGTGATAACCACAACTCGACCCATGTAGGTGAAGAAGATAATTATTATGGTGTTTCTGGCCTACTAGATAGTGACGGCCAAAAACGGGGCTCCCTGCCTTTGGATCCAGTGGGAGAAAATGATGGCGTTTATTTTGATCGGTATGCGAGATTTGGCGCATCAGGCATAGCGGGTGTTTGGGCCGAACAAAATACCCGGGAATCTATTTATGACGCCCTGAGAAGAAAAGAGGCATTTGGCACCTCTGGTCCGCGTATAAAAATCAGATTTTTTGCCGGCAATAATTTGCCAGATGTAGATGATAGGGAACTAGTCGCGAAATCATATGCCACCGGCGTGAGTATGGGTGGAAATGTAATCGCCGATAGAAATGAACCTGCGACCTTTATTGCTTGGGCAGCTAAAGATCCGAACAGCGCACCCCTTCAGCGACTACAAATAATTAAAGGGTGGGTTCAGGACGGACAGGTCTACGAAAAAATATATGACGTTGCATGTGCAGATAACATGGAAATTGACTCCGTTAGTCATCGGTGCGCAGACAATAGTGCCAGTGTTAGCTTGGAGGACTGTAGTATTAGTTCTGGATTTGGAGCGGCCGAATTGAAGTCGCGGTGGGAGGATCCAGGGTATGATTCTACTCAGCATGCATTCTATTATGTTCGCGCAATTGAAAATCCAAGTTGTCGCTGGTCTACCTGGGATGCTATTCGAGCTGGGGTCGAACCGAGACCAGACCTGCCTAGTACCATTCAAGAGCGTGGATGGTCGTCACCAATCTGGTTTATTCCACCTCAATAGAGGTGCTTCCATCCGCCACAGATGATTTCTACGAATTTATTCTCATATTAATTTATCTATGGTTGTGCCGCTAAAAATATTTATTCAGACAAAGAAGTCCACGTGATAGTCGGGAGGTTTTTTATCTTTAATAAGATTCATGCTTTTTTCAGCATAACGCGCTTAAACATTATAATTTTAGCTAATGTGTTCATGCTAGACCTCGGTTCTGTTGCGGCTAGTGAAAACAGCGTTAAGAGTTTCGAAGGTCACGCATATGAAGTGATTAATGTGCCTATGACTTGGAGCGAAGCAGAAGAACATGCAAAGCAAAAATTAGGCACGTTGGCAAAAATTAATTCTCTGCAAGAAAACGTCTTTCTTCGGTCGTTGATGTCTGAGATAACAACAACAGCTCAAGACGGAGGGGGAGCAAATTATTTTTGGTTAGGCGGGTCAGATACAATTTTCGAAGGCGATTGGCAGTGGGTTGATGGCACCAAAATCGATTCATCAGCTATTACTGCTCATACTTTATGGGGGCAGGGGCCAGGGTTTGAAACAGGCTTAAGTGAGCCCGATAATTTTATGGGCAACCAAGACTGTCTGGCAATGGGCCTTGAAACTTGGCCAAAAGGCGCTGATGCTTTGAATTCCTTCGGTACTGCTGGGCAGTGGAATGACATCTCATGCTCAAACAAATTAGGTTTCGTAATTGAATATGACGTTAGTGCAAGTTTTAATGACGGATTATTACAGGTAAAGCATTTAACTGCCGGTGATAACAAATATTTCGCTTCTTTTCAACTGACTAATCGAACGATTTATGAGAGATGTTGGTTGCTTTCTGCATGTTTTAAACTCATTGCTGCCGATGAAACGATTTTGCCTACGACTAACACATCGAATTATTTTTCTGACAATGTATTAAAAATTACTAAATTAGAGTACATGGGCAAAGTCTATGAACTTGACCTTAAGCTCATTGACTCTGAAAATTTGATATTTGAATTAACCCAAGCCAATCTGACGAGCTCTATTCAGACTTTCCCGTCTGACTCCTGGATCACTGCGACTCCAGATAGTGTGGGTATGGATGCTGCTAAACTGCAACAAGCGATAGATTATGCGTTCAATGACGTGATGGTGGATGGAAAACTCACGCCGCAAAACACTCAAGGCCTAGTTATTATTAGACATGGCGCTATAGTAGCAGAAAAATATGCATCAGATTCAGCTAAGGACAGTATCGCAACTTCTTGGTCTACCGCTAAATCCTTTACGAGCGCCCTCATGGGGATAGCTATAGACAAGGGTTATGTCTCTTCAGAATATATTCCGGCGGCAGAATATATTACCGAGTGGGCTGGTGATGATAGGAAGAATATGACCATAAAAAACTTACTTCAAATGTCCTCTGGCCTGATTGAGGGAGGTACTTCAAGTTATGGCGATGGCACAATTATGTATGTTGGGCTAGAGAATGAAGAGGGGGTGTCAGATCCTGACAGGCCTGTAGACAATGTATTATACAGCATAGACCGTGCCATAGACCCAAACAGAGCACCTTGGTTAGGTGCAACTTATAGCTGGAGTTATCAAAATGCAGATAGTCAGCTTTTAGGTGAAATTATCGAAAGGGCGACCAACACCAGTATTTATGAATTTGCCCAAGATGTTTTGTTTAAAAAATTGGGAATCAATGCTGGTTGGTGGACAGATGAATTCGAGAATTACATGGCTTATTGCTGCCTTGATATGACGACGAGAAATTTTGCAAGGTTTGGACTTCTCTATGCGAGAGAAGGCAAATGGAATGCAGAGCAAATTGTTTCACAAGAATGGGTTGTAAAATCTACTGCACGATCAGTATGGCTATCGGATTCAATTCCTTACGGTTATGGATACCAGTGGTGGGCTGATGATTCAAGTGATTGGTTTTTCTCGGTAGGTAGCCGCATGAACAATATTTATGTTCACCCTGGTCTAGATATTGTTGTGGTTCGAAATAGCTCTTTGGAACTTATAGGGGAAGGGAAAAGTCGTGCTAACGAGGCTTACCATGATACGAAGTTTCCAGCGCGATGGAATCACCATGAGTTCTTTCAACCGATAATTGATTCTGCAAAACCATAGTATAAGCCTTCTAACTCTATTAAAGGGATTTATAAAAATGGACAGACATTTTCGTTTATCCAACTTGGTCTACTCTCTTCTTTTAGCCAGTGTTGCACAAGTTTCTTTCGCCCAGGAAAATGTGGGAGATGAATCGACTGTTAGATATTCAGCCAGTTATTTCTCTGAATGGGCTCCGGTTACCGCTCAAGATATGCTTGATCGAATTCCTGGGCTTGATCTAGGGGGTATGGGTGGTTTTGGGGGTGGAAGTAGTTCACGGGGCAGGTCAACTGGTGGAAGTAGGCGTGGATCCCCCGGTTCAGGTGGTGGCGGACGGGGGTTTGGTGGCGGTAGCCGCACTATTGAGATTCTAATTAACGGTAAGAGGACTGCTGGCAAAAACAACAGCACTGATCGTCAGCTAAGCCGGATTCCTTCCGAGCAAGTAAATCGCATTGAAATTATCCGCGGCACTTCTGGCGAGCTCGATGTAAGGGGGAGTGGACAGGTAATCAATGTAGTGTTGAACGAGCAATTCACTGAGTCCTCATTGCAATATGCCATTGGCGCTGAACAGTCTCCTGATAATACAGTAAGACCCCGGGCCGAGCTGTTCTACAGTGGTCAGACAGGCGGGCTAAATTTTCAAGCTAGCGCGATGAGATATGACCCCTATTTTTATACCTCAAGTAGAGAGTATTCGATATTAGGTGATTTTTCGCCGAATGACAGAGTTCTTGAAGTTCGAAAGAGAGACCCTCAAGGGGGAGGTATCAGTACAAACCTTGACTATGAAATTAATTCAAACAGCAGCGCTAGGCTCAATGCATCATGGACCGATGGTACGCACACGAGTGAGACAGTAAGAAAAACCACAGACTTCAAAGTCAGTCCAAATATCGATACATTCCAATTAGAAACTTCGCCCGGGATATATGGAAATTGGGAGATTGGTGGTGACTACGAATTTAACACGCAAGCTGGGAATCGATGGAAGATTTTGTTTATTTCAAACGCTCTCGAGAGTGCTAATACTAGAGAGCGTTATGATGTTCTCAGCGAAACGTCCAAAGAAAAAAACCTATTTCTTGATTCATGGAGTAATACAAAAGAGCGAATTGTTCGGGGCTCTTATACCTTTGACTTATTTGAAAGCCAGGATATTGAGGTCGGTGCTGAGAGAGCGCAGACTATTTTAGATTCTAAGTTGGCTTTGGGATTATCCGGAGTTACCGGAACGCCCTCTCAATCGGTTGGTGGGCTTATCTCTATGCCAGTAAGTAATGCTAATTCTACTGTTGAAGAAATGCGCTATGAACCTTTTCTTATTCACAATTGGATAATCAGCCAAGATATGTCACTGGAAACTTCTGTCTTGTATGAAGATTCAGAGATAATGCAACGAGGCGATGTCTCGAAAGAGCGAGATTTTGATTTTGTTAAGCCTAAAGTAGATTTTAGATACGACCTAACTCCCCAACTTCAGTTAAGGGGGACTATTGAAAAGGTCGTAGAGCAATTAACCTTCAATGACTTTGTTGCGGCAACTGATGATCAAGATGAAGATTCGAATGTTCAAGCGGGCAATACTGATTTGCGTCAAGAATGGTATTGGAACTATGAAATAAATTCCGAATATCGACTTCCAAATGACATAGGAGTGGTAAGTGGAAGGCTCTATTACGAAGATTGGCATGATCGAATAGAGCGTATGGACGTCACAGTTAATGAGGCCCAATTGCAAAGTGCGAATGGGAATATCGGTGATGGCGAGAAGTATGGGCTTGATGTAAGGACGAGTATCCGGATGCGCATGATTGGATTGCCAAATCTGCTCATTACGGTGCGATCAACTGTAGAAGATTCCAAAATTATCGATCCAATCTTAGGTGTTGAAAGGAGAATGATGGGTAGCTGGCGCGGGCGCACTAACTATGCTTTTCGGCATGATTTGCCGAACTTGAATCTTAACTATGGTGTGAATGTTCAAGATAGCTTTGAAGGCGGACGTCTCAGGTATGACATTGATGATATTGAATATGGCAGCGGAGACCCGTTTTGGGATGCGTTTGTGGAATGGGTAAGTCCCCAGGACATAACCATTCGGCTAGAGGCTCAACAGATCATTGAAAAAGCCAAGATGTGTCGTGAACGCCGCCGCTTCGTTGGTCGTATTTCTAGCGGTGCCCTTGAAGAAATTGAAGACCAATGTTCGCGGTCAGGCCCAATTGTCTCTCTTCGAATGACGGGTACCTTCTGATGCGAAAATTGGTTCTACTCGATTGAAAGAGGAAGTACTACTTAATAACTAAAGGATCACCTAATGGCCCCGTTCCAGAAGGGTTTTTCCCATCAAGCCTCTGAGTGAGCTAGTAGATTTTTGGTCTCTTAAAACAAACCCGAGTGACGCAGCACAATAGTTTGTTGCGCCGCTTACTCAGGGTCAATGGGTGGCTTCTTCTGAGTAATTTTAATCAATCAAAGTGCCAGCTGGCCAGGCAGGACCAGATTGCATTTGTTCGAGTGGTCTCAAGCCCCGATAGACGAACTTCTGGACACGTTTTCCTTCATAGGTTTCGGTCGTATAAAAGTTTCCCTGAGTGTCAGTGACAATGCTATGTGTGCCATAGAACAAACCGGGTTGCCGGCCACCTTCACCAATGACATACATGACCTCCAGTGTGTCTCGGTGCACAACATGGACTTTCATATTGGAACCGTCGGCTACGTAAATAAATTCTTGGTCATCGTCCTGGGAAAAAGCAATGTCCCAAGTGGCGCCAGCACCAACTGTCATGGGGGCGACTTGTGCTTCCTTAACATAGGTACCATCCGGCCGAAATACCTGGATCCTGTCCGCACCCCTATCACATACGTATAAGAGTCCGTCTTTTGACGGCTCGGCGCAATGGACGGGACCAACGAATTGCTGTGGCAATGTTTCCCCGGGGGTATATGTGACCCGATCATCTGAGGGCCGGTTACCGTAAGCCCCCCAATATCGTTTGAAAGCTCCTGTGGCAACATCTACGACAGCCACTCGCTTATTGCCATAGCCATCGGCAAAATAGGCCTCGTTTGCATCCGGGTCTATTGCAATTTCGGCGACGCGGCTGAAATGAGTTGTGCTGTTACTGTCAATAGGCTCTCCGGGTAAGCCGATTTCACGCACAAACTGGCCGTCGCGGGTAAATACCAGGGCATGAGAATCACCACCA
>Ga0206679_10003096_pt1 | contig 12949 bp, 10 predicted proteins | sample M110012015metaG_FD_155464 | JGI IMG/M metagenome (GOLD analysis project Ga0206679, IMG submission 155464) | Ammonia-oxidizing marine archaeal communities from Monterey Bay, California, United States - M1 100m 12015 | ecosystem: Environmental > Aquatic > Marine > Intertidal zone | place: USA... | reverse complement strand
TGTAAACAGAATGGACCGATGATACCTGGGTCGTAATGTTCCTTGCTGGCCTTGATGAATTTCTCTCCAAGTTCAAATGCAACTTCAAGTAATGATTCTCTAATTGTTGCAGTGTTGTGCCCAACAACAGTCATTTCTGGTATTTGTTGATGAGCCGGCATTGTCATTTGTTGTGGTGCAGGTAGACGTACATGGCCATCTAATGAAGATTCAAATCTCCAATCAACACCGAGTAATTCTAATCTTTCCCCTTCTTCAGCAAGTGGGCTGTAGAAGAAGTTTAGATTGAAAACTGGTCCGATAACATATCTTTCTATTCTAGCACCTGCTAATGATTCTTGGTCAATAATTCCTTCAGCAAGAAGTGTTTTGGATTTTTCTTGGTATTCTTGGAAAGATGCACATGTGAAAAACCCTCTTTCCAACTTTTTCTGAGCATGATGAAGTTTTACGATTACCAAGCAATCGATATCCTCTGGATTTGCGATTGCCTCAGGATATGGTAAACCTGCTTTATCCAGAATCCAATAGTAATCTTGTTCTTCGGTTCTTTCTTCCATACGTAGCATGTTTCTAGATCCAAACAATGGCACTTTGAAGTTATTCTCAACATCTTCGATAGTTGAATAAGAAGTAAAAGAGCGATTAGGGATGTATATCACATTACGCTTGCGCATTTGCGCCTGCATTTCCGCACCCATTACATCATTGAATGACGGCATAACAATTGCTTTGTCAACCATTCCACGGTAAACTCTTCCAGAGGATGAGCGATGTGCTTTGAAGTAATTTGCATAGGTTTTGTGGCGCCCTTCTTTGCAGTATGCGACAGTTGGAAATCCTTCTTCAATCGCTCCGTCGCAAATATCTAGAGCGGAATGTGACGCGGTCATACCGATGCGCAATTTCATTCGGTCATAATCTTCAACAAGTTCAGCGATTTCGTCCTTAGATAACATGGCGAAGCCTCGTAATTATTCTCGTGTTGCAAGGGGTCTTTGATGTGTTCGCTTGAAAAGTAATCAATCATTACTCTGAAGTTGCATCAATTCTTCTGTTGAAAGTGTTTCACCAGACATCAATTTGCCCATCAAATCTTGTACTTCCACACGGGCACTTTGCTTGTGTCCAGCACCAGCGCCACGCATTGCTCTAAGCATATCTTGAATAGAATGCAAACAACGTAGTGAAACGATGTAAAAGTGGTGAGCCTTATCAGCTTCTTTCTTTGAAGTTCTCAAGCCACGGTGCGCTGTTTCTGCCAATTCTCTTTGGCGGTCAACTTCAGAGTTCCATAGAAGCATCAGTTCGTGTGCTTCTTGGGCTGCTGTTGCAGCCTTTTGGACTTCTTCATGTGCAACTTCTTGCAGTGCCATTGCTTCTTGTACAGCGGCACGAGAATCCTTCAAATCGCCATTTGATTCTTCAGCATTCTTCAATTTCTTGATTTGAGCAGAGATATCTTTCATTCTCTTCATTACCTTTGTTTCATTGTTGCCAGTGTGTCTTCCTTGCTCAAATTCATTTTCCAGTCTGTGCAAATCCTTTCTTAGTGAGTGAACAGTTGCAGGTCTTTTTTCCCACTTTTTTCTACCACCCTGTTGCTGATCTTTTGCTGCAGGCGCTGCAGGCCCTTTTGCAGTGTCGAGCGACAATTTTGCAGCCTTGACAGCATCACTTGCAGCAGAACGTGCAGATTTCTTTTCGCGAACTATTTCGTTCATCTGCTCACGGATTTCTCTCTGTTCTCGTACTTGAACAATCAATTCTCTTACTTCAGCATTCAACTCGTTGCGAATAGTGGTGTGAGATTTGGTCTTTTCATTCCATTCATCACGGGTAGTTCGGTATTGTGTAGCCTTGCTATCCACTAGTTTTCTACGTTCTTCGAGTTGAGTTTTGAAGTCTGTCATTGTCATTCGCACCTGTTCGGGAGGAAGATTCCCATCTTCTCGCCGACTCGCCCACTTTACTCCTCCATTTAACCCCTTCATTAGAGGCTTGACTCACATTGTCGCTAAAGACCATGCTGAAAGGGCTTTCTGTGAATAATATTACGATGCAAAATGAGCAAGTAGTTTGTAATAATAGTTAAGGCTAAGGAGCGTTTGTATAATATTGGTGAGAATGTGTTTTTAGGGGCAATGCAAGGTTTAGAAAGAGTTCTTCAGAGTGATGTCAAAGCACCGTATATTACGATGGTAACGGGTCCTCCAGGTTCAATGAAGTCAAGTTTTTGTATGACTTTGTTATCTAATCACCTCAATAGAACAGGTGAATTCGGGTTATACTGTACAGTTGAAGAAAGCGTTGATTCACTGTTACGTGGTTCTGCAAGTATGGGGATAAATATGCCAACTAATTTGCAACTAACAGATTTCACAGAGCTCCGTAGAGAAAATGAAAATATGGATTACCTAAAATTTACTAGACGAATGATTGAACATTTCAAACAACAGCATGGTGAAAGATTTACTACCTTTGTACTTGATTCACTCGGTGCAATCTATTCATTGACTTCTGTAGATGAAGTAATGCGCAAGAAAATGTTTGGTTTCTTTGATTTTTTGCGAAGTATGAACCTTAATGTATTCATTATCACCGAGCGAAATGTCGGTTCACATGCTGAATTGAAAGGAAATGAAGGTTTTTTGGCTGATGCGGTCATTAATTTGGGCATGGATCGAAGAAACGGTAAATTAATCAGAACTTTGCAAATTGAGAAAATGCGTCATTGCCGTCATGCCATGGATAAAATGGCCATCGACGTGGGACAAAATGGACTGGTAATTTTGGGTCCGTTATTTGACTAATTTCACACTTGAAGTGCGTTTAAATCCTCTACCGCTTTTGCCAATAATTTTCTTATCAAACCTAAGTTGCATGATGGTTGTAATTGAATAATTAAAACATTATTTTTATCTAAGCGATTTGCAATTATAATCGCATTTTGTGATGTAATTGTTACAGATTGACTCTCGGGAGTTTGTTCCAATACACCTATAATTGAAGAGAAATCAATATTTTGATTAGAACTAATAGACATAGAAACTAGCCCATCTTGGTCTAACAATTGTACATTATCAACCCCGCTTGAATTTTTCAACTCAGTGAGAATCCTTTGTTCCACAAATACTGCAGAAATGACAGGGGCATAACCTTTGAGTTAGAATATAGCCATTAATGGTATATTTTAATATTTTTTCAAATCGCCGCGCATCATATATCCTAAGCCACTAGAATAATATCCTTTTAGTTCATTCATTATGACGAGGCCTCTTTTTCTATAGAAATCTTGACCCCTTAGATTTGAAGCCTTTACCTCCAATTGTACTTTGCGATAACCCGCATCTAGTGCGCAATCAACGAAGTGATTCCAGGCAAGGCTTCCTAAACCTTTACTTTGCAGTTCGGAAGAAATAGAAAATGCTGCGACTCTTACAATATCATCCTTGAACGGAGTGGTCCACAATAGTCCCTTTAGGCACTTAGGATTCGAATAATCATTCCCCTCTAACAGCAATAAGTTGCCACCCCATTTTGGTATTGGAAGATTTGAAACAGAAGCACTGGAATATTGTTCCCCATTTTCATTCAAAAATAGTTCTAAAACTTCATTTTTCCACTCAGAACTCAAGTTCTTTGGTTCAGGTCCTAACATCCATTGGATGCCATCTTGCACATTAATCACTCCTTACGGGAATTCTTTGAGCGGCTTCTCGTTCCTCTATGAGCTGTTAAGTCTCTAGCAGAGTTGCTTCTTTTTGCGCGTGAGTATTTTTTCTTAGGAGAATGTTCGTTTTTCTTTTCTGGTTCTGCAAAGATACTACCCTTGCTCAGTAGAATGTTCAATTCAGACAATGATAAACCTTCTCCGGCTTCCATTTTAGACTGCACTTTGGCAATTTCCTTTTTGCTGAAAGTTTTGTAATTCGACTTGCGTGAATGCGTAGAAGTGGATTTTTTAGGTTGATTTGTAGCAATAGATTCGCTATATTTCAACCACGACTTTAATCGACCTAATTCCCTCTTTATTTTTCTCTTTTCAAGGTTAAGTTCTTCTAGATAGCGAGTAATTAAATTAGAGCTATTGAAAATTTTATTTGAATCATTGGCCTTTGAAATCTCACTTTTTATTGCAGAGGTTGAATCTTCAGATGAATCATTCGATAATGATGATTCAGAATTACTCTGCTTATTTACAAGTTTGATAAATTCACTGTGCAACTTGTCAGCTTTACGTGCCTTTGGTAACATTTCTTGCAATTCAAAGAATAATGAGAAATCATTCTCTTCTGTAAGAATTGAAGGGACTCTAAATATGTCAACCTCTCCTGTTAAGCGTTCGTATACTCTTACCAATTCCTCTTCAATCCTGTAGGTTGGGATCAGTATTTTTTTCTGTATTTCATCCCGTAAAGTTGCTATTTCAGGTATTTTTTGGAACTTCTTTCTTTCCTCAAGACAAACTTTTATTTTATTATTGACTTTCTCCAGTTGAGTTGTATGGTCATCAATCGAAGCATTAACCTCTTTCTTACCCTTGCCTCTAAGGTCATGGAATAAGTCTAATTGTTTGTCGGAAATGTGTGTGTCTGGATTTCTTATTGCACACAAATCTTGCCAAGAGTCTCCCCTACAAATTCCAAACCACATACGAAGTATTTCCTCGTGAATATCCATCACACCTTCTGCACGAAGAACTGTACTTAGGTCTCTCTTCAAATCAAATGGGTCCTCGATGGCCAAACTATGTTTGCCAACTCTTGTTGACTCCTCATTGATGATAATGTCAAGGGCTGTAGGGTCTTGCTCCATCCAACCCTTTTCATCCCGAGATAGTGGGGCTCCATTTCTAATGGAACAGATGTCAGTAGCCCAGTCCCAATTTGCAAAAGTCTCAAAAAAGTGTACAATAATCTCTCCAAGTGATTGTTGATTTTGTTGTTTTAGTAAATTCTTCGGATTTGGATGAATTGTAACATCATATTCATCGCCTTCAACATTCTGAATGTTTCTTTTTTTACCTGTTTGAACATTTGCGACCAAAGGCGGTGTAGTCATTTGCATTGATTGAATGCTCATTAGTGACCACGAATAAGATGACAAAGTTCCCGAAGGAGCATCGCTAACATCCCGGCACATTGCCCAATATTTTATAGCCAATATTGCCTGTGAAACTCTAGCATCTTGCATTGAATATGTCTTGAGCAATTGAGTATTATGTAGTGCAAGTGTATTATTTACTGAAATGTCGAGAGGTATTCCAGTTTTTGCATCTCTGCATTTCACAATAGGAACTTTTGCATGAGGAATCACCACAATATCAACGAAATCAAATTGTCTCAGTAATTTGCCGATTTTGTTGAATATTTTTTTGGGAACAGTGCCAGATATTTGCAAGCATAAATCAAGGTCTCCTTGAGCCAAAGACAATCCAGTGACAGACGAACCGAATTTATCTAATGTGCTTCCTGGGAAGCGAGATTCCAACAACTGTTTCAAAAATTTAAATAATTTAGTTCTGCTTTTGTCTTTCTTATTGTGTTCAAGTTGCTTACGCAACATTTCAGTGACATCATCATTTAGTCTGGTTAGTGATTCTTGAGGAATTTCCGCAGCCGTTGGAAATTCTAACTCACCGATTAATGCATTATGCAGATTTGGCCAGCGCTTTTGCTGTTCCAATGAAAATTGAGTTATTGGACAGATGTCGGACATTCAAATCTCTCCCCCGTTCAAATTTTCAGATGTTTTTATTTTGTTCATTTTTGATATTGCAGGCGTTGAAAATTCGCCTTCACGAACTCTCTTTGCATTAACTAATAATCTATCTAGGCCCTTGTCAATTAATTGTTGCCAGTGTTCAATTCCTCTTTCACTGTAATCAAGTGCTTGGCTGAGTAATGCCGTACGTGAGTCTGCCCTTCTCCTCATCGCTTCATTTTCGAGGTAAGTATTGTTGAATTTTTCTTTGGCATTGTATAGTGGCAATAATTCCTCATGCGAAATAAGTGATGCTGAAATAGCCTTTATTGATTCTGCATGGGCTGACTCCAACTGGTCATTTGAATTATTTTCGCCACAAATTTTGTTGAATAATTCGGTTGTTAGATCTTTCATTTGTCCTAGCACAATTCTCTGTTGCTGATGATTTTCATTTGATTCTTTGTAGATTTGCATTAATGAGTCAAATTCTTTTTGGGACTCAGCAGAAATATCTGCTTCAATTAAATTGCACATACTTGCGAAGAATTGTTTTGCCTTTGTCTGTGATTGCAGACATTTATCGTATATTTCGTAAATTTGCTTGTCAAAATTATCGCGGTTTTCCTTAGCAATTCGAGTTAATGGAACTGCGACATCCAGCTCTTCTTGACGAGCATCAAGTTGCTCGGGAATGGCTTGGGCTAATCTCTCTCTGCGATGCAGGATGGCGCGAGCCAACAAGTCTGGGGTAATTTCCAGCAACTCGTCGGGTGTCATACATTCTTGGGCGAACTTTCAACATGGGATAAACATGGCGCAAGGCCATCTTTTGGCGTGAAGGTGAAGAACCCCTTTCGCATAGGTGGTAATATGGGGGAGTACAATACATCATCAAACACGATGTCATACCTTGTATGTACTATCCTTCTCGCTGTTATTTTAGCACCGATGGTTTCTGCTTCTGGTGGCAGCGCAGTGATTGAAGTAAGTAGTATTCAACTTGATGAAATGGGTACATTTGAGGCTAGTGATTTAGAGGTTCCTTTTACTATTATTGAGCAGAGTGGAATGGATGCGGATGTAGAAGTGGGCGTCATTATTTCTTCACTTGAGGGGGCTGAAATACACAATCAATCGATTAATTACACCATTTTGGCATCAGGTAGCACACTAATCAATTACACATTTGCAAACATGCCGTATGGTTTTTCCAACCTCGCTGTTACTATGACCGGAGATACCGGAACAGCAGATTCAAACTATGTTACGCAATTTAATCGGACAATTCAACGTCTTCGCCCGGCGCAATTGTCGATTGAAGAAGTTGTAATAGTTCCAGTTGATAGTATGGGAACTCCAACGGGTAATGAAAGTATTAGAGATGGAGATTATGTAATGATTAGTACTAAGATTGAGAATCTTGGTGATATCCAGTGGTCAAGTGATGTTGAAGTAGAGATTGCTGGTCAAGATTTGTTTGAGTCTCATGTTATACCGACCACCTTTGATGCAGCGACAATAACAACAACAGAAACTTACTCCACTTCACAGTTTAATGAAAGCAGTTCAAATATTAGTTCTCTTATGTCGGTAAATGTTTCAGTACCGAATCTCCCACCTTCCCAAAATGAACTATTCTTAGTTAGTACATTTGAGGTAGGGCCGCCGCCTTTAGCAAGAATCGACATGGAACTATTGCACCTTAATTTAGAAGTAAATGCAGGAGGTGTGGCGCAGTGGAATCTCTCAATAGAGAATAATGGTGAACGAGATTTTAGTGGAATAGTCACTTGCGTTTTCACAGGCGGAGAAATCGAATATTCTAGCACAATAGAACTATCATCAAATAACAACACTACAATTCCCATAAGCGCATCTGCTCGTCCAGGTGTTCTTTCTTGTCAGACCAGCGGGCAGCGAATTTGGGATGATTCAATGAGCCCAGTTAACTCCACATTATCCATGACCGCCGCAGCATTTGAGGCAGCAGGTTCATCCTCCCCTGCCACATTGGGAGGGCCTTGGCACAAAGGTGATATTGCAACTTTCTCAATGCTGGTACGTAATCACGGCGATAGTGATGGTATGGTCCAATTACGTTGTGAGATTAACGGAATAATAAGTTTGAGTGAGCCACTTAGTTTAGCAATTGATGCAGCGGGAGAAGTATCAGTTGCGATTCAAATGATAACTACGGGACAAAATCAAGTGAATTGGTCTTTGATTTCTTCAAATGGTGCCATAGACAATGGATTAGAAGGAGTTATCCAAATACCTGTATCTGCCCAGCAAAGTATCGTGCCTAAGATAAGCACAGTAGAATGGGATTCTGCCGAAGGGGTTTCTTTCACATGGCAAGTTGAACTTGATAGTGGTGTGAGCCGAGATATTCGTCTAAGGTTGGGCTATGATTCGGGCGGTTCCGAAAGTTATCCATACGATTCTGTAATTACAATTTATCCTGGCATGACCTCTGGTCAATATGAAATTGGCCATGTTGATGCTGAGAGTGTAGTAATTAGTGTTGATTCAGTTAATTGGACACTGGGTCCGGGACCTACATCGGCAACAAAATCGATACCATCTGAAAGACCAATTTATACGATTCAAATTAATCCACTATCTACGCCTAGAGATCCAACCGAAGGTGATGAAACCAGCATTGTTGTTGAAATTTCAAATAGCGGCATAGTTGATGGAATCTCGGGTCAACTATTTTTGGTTGATGCAAATGGAAATTTGTTGGCTCAGAGTGAAACTGATATTTTGCTTTCAGGAGAGAGTGAAGAAATAACTCTCAGTATTGCTTGGCCTTCTGGCTCCGATGTGAGTTTGACTGCAAAATGGAGCATCGATCAGCAAATAATAATTTCAAGTCAATCATTTTCTTCAGGCACCACTACCACTTCTTCTCAATCATATGACCTGCCGTGGATTGGAATCATTTCTGGGATTGCCATTGCTGGGGCCGTGATTCTCGCAATTAGGCTCAAGAATACCCCGAAGGAGGATGCCCCAGTAAGTTCTCTAAACAAGAAAGCAACTACAAAAACAAAGAAGACATCACCGAAGGCAAAATCTTCAACTTCAAGAAACGATAGAAAAGTGCAAGTTGGTTGTCCTGAATGTGCAAGACAATTGCGTGTGCCAGCTTCATATTCGGGTAAAGTTAGATGCCCAGATTGCTCTAATCGTTTTGATGTTACTTCTAGAGAGGAATCCGATAATGAAGATGAAATTGAAGAAATAGTTGAACAAGAAAAGAAAGAAATTTCTTGTCCTGACTGTGCTCAGTCGCTGCGAGTCCCTACAGATTATTCCGGTTCAGTGCGCTGTCCAGCCTGCAAAGTAGTATTCGGTGCAAATTCTGAATAAGCAAGCATTGATGGGTATGAAGGAACTGGGATAGTTATGGGTGGGCATTTTCAAGAGTTTGAGGATGAATACTTAGAGACAATGTACAGTTATTACGAAAGAGATTCGGAATTACTTGTTAGAACCGGAGAACTAGCAAGCGCCTTGGGTGTTTCACCAGCATCTGCGACAGAAATGATACAGAGATTAGCGTCAAAAGGTTTAGTGAATTACATACCGTACAAAGGGGCTAGTCTTACTGAATTAGGTCTTTCACTGGGCAAGCAGATGAAGAGAAGACATAGATTGGCCGAGGTACTATTGGATAAGTTACCCTTTTTTGGAAATGTACATCAAACTGCATGCCGTCTTGAGCATGCAATTGATGATGATTTGGAAATTGCCCTTTCATTGTTATTAGATCAACCAAATGTCGACCCGTCGGGAAGAGAAATACCGCCTGCAAGAGATGATTTAGCAGCGATAATTGAAACTCATGCAAATGTATTGCGGCCGATGAGTGCCGTTTCGGATGGTGGCGAAGGTGAGATTAGAATGATGATTATTAGTGAAACTGGCAGCAATTCGTTATCAGAGATAGGTGTAACCATTGGTACTCGGGTAATGAAAGACAATGGGCGTTGGCAAACTTCCGAAGGCGTATTTTTTGAAATGTCAGAAAATCTTGCTGAAAAAATACTATTGCGTTGTTGAAGTGATATTTCTGGTCAACAATAAAAAGCAATAACCGCCCCCTATTGTTATGGAGGGAGCGGATATACAGACTGAATCCTCCTTCGTTAACGAGTCCGAAGCCAAAACAGGGATATTATCAAAGATAAAGGCAGTTTCTCCAATTGGTGAAAAAGCAACGGCAAAGGAGTGGGAGGCAATATTTCTTGCCATTGATAAACAAATTATTAGTTTTGGGCTCAGATTGATATTATTTTTACCAGCATTTGCAATGTTCACATATTTCATAGCCTGGGCATTTTCAACCGGTTCACCGAATTGGTGGTTGGACAATATTGAGCCAACTATCGACTTAACCTTTTCAATTACTTTAGTTGCAATAACTTTCGTAATTATGTTTGGTTATATTTTGGCAATCATGGTACACCAGCACAGAGTTGGCCTCTCAATGCGTGTCTTTAACAATGAAATAAAAATCTCAAATGATGCTCATAGGCCCGTCCAATCATTACAGGGATATGATGGACTAGTTGATAGAATGAATCGGGCCCGTCGAAAAATAAAATCTAGTTTGCTATTGGCAATGATGAGTGCATCCTTGCTATGCATAATATTCTATATTGGTTCAGAGCATAAATCGGCAATGATTTTGTTATTGGGTTCATTTTCTTTAATGCTATTATCAATTGGACAACAATTGGCCACTAGGTCTCATCAATTCAGCATGGTTGACCGTACAGGTTTGCTCAATGCATATGAGCCAGCTATCCATCCTTCAACGATAAACTCGGTCTTCAATGATTTGCTAATAACGCACATGGACCCTCTGATGAGGGCTCAATATGTTGATTTCATAAAAAGCATTGAAGGAAATATTCACGACTACGTGGAAGTTGATTATGCACGAGAAAAGATGTTGATGACATTGTACCGTCATTCTTGTGGCTTAGACCGAAATACAATGAATTCTGAATTATCAGAAATTTTGAATGATAAAGGCCTAAAATTAATTGTATCACATGATGTTTTTACATTGGAAATATGGCTTTCATTGATTGCGCACGTAAAAAATTCATGTCCTGCATTCTTCCGAATGATTGACAGATTAGAACATGAGATTGAAGTTGGTAACGATCCAGCGTTGAAGGATTTAGTATTCGAAGTAGATTTAGAAAACGTTGTTACTAATAGAGCAAATCTATTTACAATCATCCATAATCTAGGCCCTGAAGAGAGAACAGTTGTTTTTAGAGTTCAAACACCCGATTTCCGGCCTAATGATGTAGCTCTTACATACAGACTAATGCCTGGTGAAAAATATTGGTGGTCTGATAAAGCGCTGCCAAGCGTCGCTGAAGGTGATGAAGATACATTGGGAATGATGAGTGGATTGTTAAGAGATGGTACCGTTGCTTGGCAGTCGCTATTGCCAACCACTACAGGAGAAGCAACAATCTCAGTACGCCTAGAACAGCAAAGTGGAGAATTATTAGTTGGTAAGCAAATAAATGTGAGAGTCAGATCTGAATTTAGAGCAATGGTCCGTTCTTCCGGTTCACTCGCTGCCAATCTCATCGGAACTCTTGGATTATTAAGCGCGATATTTATGCAAATATATGCATTATTCGGTCAATTATAGAATTGAATAGTCTTGTAAGCCATCCACAGCCTTGAAATGGTAAATGCAGTGGAGGAGTCATGCGCGGAATGAAAGATGACGCTGAGGAGAAGCCTGATGCGGACCTTCGTGAAGAACTTCAGACGATGGAAGCGAAAGTTCGCAAGTTGCGTGAAACACGCAATTCATTTAGCGATTCTGCTAAGCAGAGTGCTGATAAGCGCAATGCAATCCAGGCACAATTCAAGGAGCACAGAGAGAAATCATCTCTTGTTCTTTCAGAAGTAAAAGTAATTCGTGCTGAGATAAAATTGTTCAAAGAGAAGAGAAATGCAATTCAAGACCAAATCCGCCAACTAATTTCTCAGGTAAAGGGCCGCCGTGGTGAAAAGAAAGAGAAGCGTTCTGCTACCGCAGAATTCGCTCAATTAAAGCAAGAGGTGGACAACTTAGAGAGAACTTTCGAAACATCAAGTGTTGGTGCAAAGAAAGAGAAGGAGATGATGGCTAGTCTCAAATTAAAGCATCGCCGTCTCGCAGAATTAGAACCAGATGTTGCACAATTTGACCTTGTCAGTGTTGATTTATCCGATTTAGATGGCTCAATAAAAATTCTAAAAATAGAAGCAGATGGGGCACATTCAGCAATGATTGAAGCAGTTGGCCGTGTTACTGAAAAATCAAAAGAATTAGATGAAGTATTTGCACACCGTGATTTCCTCAAAGCTGAAGGTGACCGATTCCACGAAGAATATCTTGACTTTAGAAAGAAGGCTGATGATATGCATGCAAAGACTGTTGAGTTGATGAAGGATGTTGACAAGGCGCGTGACCAATTAAAACTTGCAAAGAAAGAGAGAGAGTCTTGGATTACAGATCACAACCAATCTGTAAAAAATCAAATGTCCTCAGGTGCTAGTTCAGAAGATGTGGCTAACGATTTGGTTAGTAGTCTAATGTCTTCCGGTTCATTGACGATTGGAGGCACAAGTGGGGCTGATAGCGGTGCAAAAGCCCGTCTCACCAGTGGTAAATCTTCCAAGAAAGCCGGAATGCGTCGAATAGATATGCAGAATCGTCGCCGATGAGGTGGAATTAATGTATGGGGTCATCATGGCTGGTGGTCAAGGTTCAAGACTACGTCCTTTGACTTTAACGCGACCAAAACCAATGGTTGAAGTTCTAGGCAGGCCAGTAATTGATTTCGTAAAAGATGCGATGTTGGAATCTGGTATCGACAATGTAATTGTTACAACTGGGTATAGGGGAGAACAACTACAAAAGCATGTTTCCGATTGGCCAAAAAAAGCCTTGGCGACGCATGGAAAGGTAATTTCTGCTAGAATTAACCAAGAACATTCTCCTATGGGAACGGCTGGAAGTGTTCGCCTCCTAAGTGACTTATTAACTGAAACATTCGTAGTAGGTTCTGGAGATTCAGTGGCATCATTTGACATTTCAGGACTACTACACGCTCACAAACAAAGTGGTGCAAAAGTTACCATGGCACTGTGGGAAGTTGAAGACCCTAGTGATTTTGGTATCGTTGGACTGTCTGAGTCGCATAATGGTGAA
>Ga0206679_10003094_pt1 | contig 12952 bp, 8 predicted proteins | sample M110012015metaG_FD_155464 | JGI IMG/M metagenome (GOLD analysis project Ga0206679, IMG submission 155464) | Ammonia-oxidizing marine archaeal communities from Monterey Bay, California, United States - M1 100m 12015 | ecosystem: Environmental > Aquatic > Marine > Intertidal zone | place: USA... | reverse complement strand
AAATATTTCTCCTAGTTCAATTGGTCAAGCCACAAGAATTAGTGGGGTTTCTCCCTCAGATATTAATGTTTTATTGATTTATATGGGAAGATGAAAAAAATAAAAACCTGCCCTATTTGTAATGAAAATAATTTTAATTTTCTTTTTAGCTGTAAAGATTATTCAGTATCTAAAGAGAGCTTTACAATTGTAAACTGTAATAGCTGTAATTTTACATTTACTAATCCTAGGCCAGAAGAAGAAACTTTAGGGGAATACTATGTTTCTGACAACTACATTTCACATACCAATACTAGTAAGGGGCTTTTTGAAATCCTATATCAAATAGTTAGAAAATATGCCATTGTACAAAAACTAAGATTAGTTAAAAAATATTCTAAGACAAAAAAACATTTAGATATTGGTTGTGGAACTGGGGAGTTTTTAAATGCTTGTACAGCTGCGGGATTTAAAACAAAAGGGATCGAGCCATCAAAAATTGCAAGAATGCAAGCAATTAATAATTACAATTTAGATGTATCAGAAAATACAGATTTAAACCAATTTGATAAAGATTCTTTTGAAACAATTACAATGTGGCATGTATTAGAGCATGTCCCAGATTTAAATAAAACAATAGAATGTTTTTCAAGAATTTTAGAAAAAAATGGAGTTATAATTATAGCTGTCCCTAATCTTAAAAGTTGGGATGCCAACTACTACAAAGAGTATTGGGCAGCTTGGGATGTCCCCATTCATTTATGGCATTTTTCAAGAAGAAGCATTAGTTCTCTTTTTAAAAAATGGGGATTTAAATTAGTAAAAACAAAACCTATGGTTTTTGATTCTTTCTATGTTTCAATTTTAAGTGAAGAATATAAATCTGGAAAAAAGAAACTTTTGAAAGGGTTTGCTATTGGATTAATTTCCAATATAATTGCATTTTTTAGTAAAAGAGGATCTTCCAGCACAATTTATGTGTTTAAAAAAGAAAACGGCTTAAAATAAAGCCGTCTAATGGATTTTTACTGCGCTCTAGTCTACCCTTATTAAAATATTTTGAAAATAGGTTTTAGAAAAACAATCTAATATCTTGATTGTCAATTACTTATAGTATTTTTTATATAAAACTATGTAAAACAATATATTTCTTTAAAATTGTATACATTTGAAAAAATCTTATTAAAATGAAAAAATTACTTTTAATAGCTATATCTTTAATTTTTGTTACTCTAAGTTCTGCACAATGTCCAACTCCAAATGGATTGAATGTGACAAGTATTACGCATAATTCAGCAATAGCAAATTGGAATTCATCTACAGGTGTTGATCATTATAGAATAAGAACAAGAGAGGTAGGCGCTACTAACTGGATGAATTTATTGAATATTGATTCCACAATGACAAGCAGAATCCTTCCATTATTACAGCCTTCAACCTCTTACGAATGGAAGATTGAAGCTTATTGTGATAGTACAAATCAAATAAACTCTAATTGGTCCATAATTGATACTTTTACGACTACTTTATTTGTAGCGGCACCATTCAGCCCAATTATAACAAATAGTACTTCAAATCTGCAATGTAATACTCCTACGGATCTTTTATTAACTGTAAGTCAAGATGCAAATGAACCAGATATAGAAACAAGTTATATAACTTCTGATGGTGGATCTTTTAATATAGGGTCTTTAAGTCCTAATGATTCTGTTGGGTATGCAAATTTAACAACTACCATAAATACAACATCACTAACAATATCATTATCTTTAAAAGTAGGGCTAATTACAAGTCAAAATTCTGCAATAATAAATGCTTATGATAGTATAGGTTCTTTAGTTGGATTTTTTACAATTGAAAATATATCGAATGGAGTTCAAGTAACTACTTCGTCTCCAAACGATGGGAATAATTATACAAGCGCTTATACTAGTAATCTGTATTTTGCAAATATCTTTATTAACCCTCCTGTGTCTGGGCCTCTTCATTTTTTTGCTGATATAGAATCAGAACTAGGTGATCAATTTAATGATACAGACATGGTGCAAATATGGTGTAACACATCAATTAATGAAATTAATACAGAGGCTAAAATTTTAAAAATTGTAAATCTTCTTGGGGAAAATTGCAATGACCAAAAAAACATAGTTCTCTTATATATTTATGAGGATGGTCGCGTAGAAAGACGAATTACTATTGAATAATAACAAATTTTGTTTAATGTATATATTTTTTATATATTAGCAAGCTATTAAATTTCAAATAACTTAAAACTTTTCAATCATGAAACGAATTTTACTTATTACGCTTATAGGGTTTTTATCTTTTACTTACTCTTCTGCCCAATTAGCAGATGGCTCAATTGCGCCAGATTGGACACTCACTGACGTTAATGGTACAGCACATAATTTATATAATTATTTAGATGGGAGTTATACTGTTTTTCTTGATTTTTCAGCTGTGTGGTGTGGCCCCTGTTGGAGTTATCATACTAGTGGTGCACTTGAAGATTTATACATACATCATGGGCCTGCTGGATTTCCTAATGTCGACCCAAATACAACTGATGATGTAATGGTTTTCTTTATCGAAGGAGATGCAAGTGATCTTGCTTGCCTGCATGGTACAGGATGTGGTACCCAGGGAGATTGGATAACAGGGACACCTTACCCTGTATTTTGTACTGATGGGGCTGTAAATAACGATAATACTACATCATTATACTCTATTGGATATTGGCCTACTATTTATATGATTTGTCCAGATCGAACACTAATAGAAGCTGGCCAGAGCTCAAGTCCGTACAGCCTTGTTTCCTGTAATCCTGCGGCTACTTTTTCAAATGATCCTAGAGTAATGTCATATTCAGCCGCTTCTATCCAGTGTAATGGAACTCTTGCTCCTGTAGTAACTATTATGAATAATGGAATTAATAATTTAACATCAGTGGATGTTCAAGTCGACGTTTCTGGAGCCACTACATTTAATACAACTGTTACGTGGAATGGAAATCTTGGGACTTATCAGTCAACAAATTTTGTTCTTCCAACAATTACTGGTATGCAAGGCTATGAATTTGTTATGATTACTATAAGCAATCCAAATGCGGGAGGAGTAGATGGTGATTTAAACAATAATGTAACTGGTTTTACATCTTATCCTCCTGGAGTAGCAGGTCAAGGACAGATAACTGCTTCAATTTCACAAAGCGGTAATTCTCTTACAGCTAATGCTGCTAACGGAAATGCTCCATATACTTATACTTGGAATACTGGTCAAACCACACAAACTATCACCCCCGCTACTGGAGGTAGTTATTCAGTTGAGATAGAAGATGCTAATGGATGTATGTCTGATCCTATTGCATATATACTTACCCTTTCAACAGGTTTAGAAGGTCCTGACTACATAAATGAACTTAATATTTATCCAAATCCATCAGAAGATGTATTTACGATTACATTTAATAGTGAGAAAGCACAGAGGTATAATCTTAGCGTTACAAATGTCCTTGGAGAGGTTCTGTATAGCGAAAAATTAGATGATTTTATTGGATTATACTCTAAACAAGTCTCATTATCAAATTATTCAAAAGCGGTATATTTCCTTGAAATTGAAACAAATGAAGGAAGAGTTAATAAAAAGCTCATTTTACAATAAGTTTTTTAGGAAAACAGAAAATAAAAAAGGGCTCAATTTGAGCCCTTTTTTATGTGACCCAGGGAGGATTCGAACCCCCAACCCTCAGAGCCGAAATCTGATATTCTATCCAGTTGAACTACTGAGCCATGGAAGGCAAAAATAACATTCCTAATGCTAATCAATTACAATTTTTATAATATTATAAAGTTATCTATTAATAATACTTTATTATTGTATTTAAGATGATTTCAAAATCCATAAAAATCTATTTTTGTTTATTACTTTTTTGCAATTGCTTTTTTGCAAAAGCTCAACTCGCTGAGATTGGTAGTTGGCGTGACCATTTGCCTTATCATAATGCTACTTTTTTAGCTGAAATAGAGAATAAAATTTATTGTGTTACAGAAAGTGGTTTGTTTTATTTTGATAAAACTGACAACACAATTAATCGTATGTCAAAAGTGAATGGATTATCTGATGTTGGGGTGGCTAAAGTTGCCTACAATCCTGAAAGCAAAACCCTAATCATTGCCTATAAAAATACCAATATTGATTTGTTAAATGATGGAAAGATCATCAACATATCAGATATAAAAGACAAGGCAATTTTAGGAGAAAAGATCATTAACAATATCTTTTTTATTAATGAGGTTGCTTATTTATCTTGCTCTTTTGGCTTAGTGGCTTTAGATATCCGATCAGAAGAAATTCTAGACACTTACAAAATAGGAGAAGGAGGAGATTTTGTAAAAATATATGATAGTAATTTTGATGGCGATTCTCTTTTTGTGGCGACTTCTGAAGGAATATACTCTGCAAGTATTAATGAAGAAAATCTTTCTGATTTTCATGCTTGGAGAAAACATACTAACTTCGAAAACAGCTTAAATATAAATAACTCCTTTCAAAATATTACTTTTTTTAATGGGAGTATGTATGCGAAAACATTGGATAGTCTCGTGATTGTTTACGAAAACAGTGTTTGGGAGACATACAATGCTTTCAGCAAAAAGATTGAGCATCTTCACAGCTCTTATAATGATTTATTTATTGTTTTGGAAGATGAAATTACTATTGTAAAAAATGATGGTGTTATTGAAAAGATTACCCAAAACATCTCCTCTGCAAGACATGCAATTTATGATAAAGATAATGGTTTGTGGATTGCTGACTTTGATAAAGATTTATTACAATATAATAACGAAATATTTGTACAGCAAATTGATCCAAGTGGACCAAGAACAGCCAATGTATTCAAGCTCATTACTACTAAAAATGATTTATGGATTGCTCCTGGAGGATATTACGCAAGCAGAGAAAATATTTGGAATTTTGATGGAGTTTTCTTTTTTAACAATAATGATTGGGGTTATAAAAGCACTGGAGAACTTGGAGAAGCTTATGACATTGTAAGTGTTGAAGCAAATCCAAAAAATAATTCAGAGGTATATTTAAGTAGTTGGAATGGGGGTATTATAAAGTTAGAAAATAAAAATTTTGTAACAAACTATACTTATGAAAATACAAATGGTGCTTTAGATACAGTAAGCATTGCAAATGTAAATGGCTGGATACGGATTTCTGATTTATGTTTTGATGACTCTGAAAACTTATGGGCAATTAATTCTCTTTCTCAAAACCCTTTAGCTGTTAAAACAAAAGAGGGAGATTGGTATTCATTTAGGATTAGCGGAATTGATGGCCCATCTACTTATTTTAAAGATTTGGTAATAGATAATTCTGGGCAGAAATGGGGCGTCATTAAAAATGCTGGGCTTTTTGTATATAATGATAAAGGAACTTTTGAAAATAGTAATGATGATGAAGCTCAGCTTATCAATACAAATATTGGAATGGGGAATTTGCCTTCGACGGAAGTGTATTCTTTGGCCGTTGATTTGGAAGGCGAGATTTGGGTTGGGACTGATAAAGGGATTACTGTTTTTTACTCTCCAGAATTAGTTTTTTCAGGACAAAATTTTGACGCGCAACAAATCCTCATTCAACAAGGAGAGTATGGGCAGTATTTATTAGATACAGAAACTATAAATTGCATAGTAATAGATGGTGCAAATAGAAAATGGGTGGGGACAAATGGCTCAGGCGTTTTCTTACTCTCGCCTGATGGAACTAATGAAATTCATCATTTTACTTCTGATAATAGCCCTTTGTTTTCTGATAATATAATTGATATTGCTATAAATGAAATTAGTGGAGAAGTATTTATCGGTACGGAAAAAGGAATTATTTCTTATAGATCTGACGCTACAAAGGGCTATGATTCTTATAATAATGTAACTGTTTTCCCAAATCCTGTAAAAGAAAATTACAATGGGAAAATTGCAATTAAGGGACTAGTAAATAATGCTAATGTAAAGATAACAGATATTAATGGAAATTTAGTTTTTGAAAGTTTTTCTAATGGAGGTCAAGCTATTTGGGATGGGAAAACCCAAAGCAGAAATAGGGCAAGTACAGGAGTATATTTAGTTTTTAGTACTAACACAAATGGAGAAGAAACAATGGTAAGCAAAATTCTTTTTATTCACTAATGCTTCAAAAAACAAAGGGCATTGCTCTACATTACCACAAATATTCTGAAAGTTCTGTAATTGCTAAAATTTTCACCAAAGAGTTTGGCTTACAATCTTTTATGATAAATGGCGTAAGACAGAAAAAAGCTAAATCAAAATTAGGGCTTTTAAGGCCATTGTCTTTTCTTAATTTAGAAATTTACAAGAAATCAAAAACAGGAATAAAACGAATTAAAGAAATCTCCATTTCTAAAGTTTTGGAAAGAATTCATTATGATATAAATAAGAGCCTATTGGCAGTTTTTATTGCTGAAGTTTTATTAAAAACCTTATTGGAAGAGAAAAAAGAAGAGCCGATTTTTTGCTATATTGAGACACTTGTTTCTAAACTTGAAAAGATGGACAAAGTTCAAAACACTTTCCCTTTGGTTTTTTTGATTAATTTAAGTGCTTATTTAGGGTTTTATCCTTCAAAAGAAAATTCAGAATTATCATTTTATGATTTGCAAAACGGATGTTTTTCTAAAAAAGCATTTGCACATAGTCATTTTATAAGCGGAAAAGATTTGCAAAATTTTAAAACTATTTTGTTTCGAGAAAAGAAAAACATATCACAAGAAAATAGAAAAAAAATTCTTTTAATTATATTAGATTATTACAAGCTTCATCATCACGAATTAAAAAATCTGAAATCGCATAATGTTATTGAGCAATTACGACAATGAAAAAGTTTTTATTTTTTCTTTTTTTTGCTACCTCAATTTCAAGTTTTAGTCAAGAGATTCTAATACTAGATAGTTTGCTAAAAACCCCGATACAAAATGTAAATTTAATCTGTAAAAAAATGGGAGTGAGCACGGGAGAAAATGGAATTATAGATATTTCCATTTTTAAAAAAAATGATACCATAAAAATTTCACATCTATCCTACAATCCAAAACAAATAATAAAGTCAAAACTAAAGGGGAAGGCTTTTATTAGCTTGCAGCCTAAAATAAAAATTCTAGAGACAGTAGTTTTTATAGAAGATAAAGCACATGTTATAGACTGGAATATTATATGTGGAGTAAAAACAGCTAATAAAAATATAGTGACTAAATCCACTGCAGAATTATTATCAACTAATAACGGAATAACCGTGCAAGAAAGTCAATCTGGTGGAGGGAGTCTAAACTTTAGAGGAATGGAGGCAAACCGGCTTTTGTTGGTAGTAGACGGAATTCCGTTAAATAATGCTATTTACAGATCTGGTCATTTACAAAGTTTAGCAACAATTAACCCTTTTTTTATAAGAACTATTAGTCTGCTTTCTGGGCCTGCATCTGTGGCTTACGGAAATGGTTCAATGGGAGGAGCTTTACTTTTTCATACAAAATTTAATCTACAAAAAGAAAAATCCTTACTGATTCATCAACAATATGAAACCGCTACTAATGCAATAATATTTAATTTTTTATCCAATTATAGTGCTAAAAAACTAGCCTTCACTTCTGGCTTTTCTATCAAATCAGTTGGTAATTTGAAAATGGGTAATAATAGGCTACACGGCTATGATAACTGGGGAAAAGAGTCGTTTATAATTAATGGAAACGAGCAGCTTTATACAGCTTATGAGCAAGCTGATTTTATACATAAAACTTTATTTCAGATTAATAATAAAAATAGTTTATTGTTTAATTCTCAATATTCAACTTCCTCTAATGTTTTTCGTTTCGACAAAATGAATGATGAAAATACGGAGGGAAATCAAAAATATGATAAGTGGTATTATGGCCCTCAAAATCGATTTTTACAAAGTATCTCATGGAGTCATAAAAAAGCCAGAACAATATATAATAGTTTTAAATCAACATTAGGCTATCAAGACATTTATGAATCACGACATCATAAAAAAATAGGAGACACATTTCTTTCTAACAGATATGAAAATGTGAATATATATGACTTTTTACTTGATTTTAACAAAAATATTTTAGATGCAACTATTACTTATGGAATAGGTATAAGGCATCAAAATATAAATTCTACAGCCAATTTATCTGACAATAAAAACACTGCTTTTTATAATCCCACCCGATACCCAGACGGAGGCAGTTCAGTTAATAATTATTTTGCTTACAGCCAATTAAATATTCCTCTTTTAAAAAAGGCAAAAATATTACTTGGAGGAAGAATAAATCAAAATAATTTAATAGCAAATTTTGAAAATCCAACTTTTAATTTCCCAAAAATAAAAACCACTAATAAATCATTTATTAAATCTGCTCTTTTTTCTTACAACATTAGCAGAAGTACTACAATTAAAACATCTTATTATGGAGGGTTTCGTAATCCAAACATTGATGATATAGGAAAAGTTTTTTCAAAAAATGATAATGATGTAGTCATCCCAAATGATAAGCTTGAGCCAGAATATGTTGATAATTTGGAACTTGCAATTAATTATCAATATCAAAAAATGCAATTTCAAATTCAGTTTTACAATGCCAAATTAAGCAATGCTATCAGCCGAGAATATAGTAGCTTAAATGGTGTTGATAGTATGCTTTATGATGGTGAAATGATGAGAATACAAATGAATAAAAACATAGAGTCTGCAACTATTAATGGTATTAGTTTTTTCGGTAAGTATCAACTAAGCAGAAGCTTTAATATTCGTGCAAATTGCAATTATTTAAAAGGGGAAAGCTCAAATAACATCCCTATTGCACACATCCCTCCATTAAATGCAAGCCTTACATTTTCTTGTGTTTTCAAAAAGCACGAATTTGATTTTTACACTAAGTACAATGCTTGGAAAAAGGAAGAGGATTATGATATTTCTGGAATAGATAATTTGGAAGAAGCTACAGTTGATGGTACCCCAATGTGGTATGTTTTAAGCCTACATTATATATATAAAATTGATAACTCCCTTAAATTTGGCTGTGGTATTGAAAATATTATGGATATTCATTATAAAACATTTGCCTCTGGCTTAAGCGGAAGTGGTAGAAATTTAATCTTATCTTTGTCTTCTAATTTTTAATACATTAAAAATGAAAAATATATTATGGTTGTTTAGTTCTATTCTTTTTGCTAATTTGTCTTTTGCCCAAATTTGGGAAGAACAACTGTTACTGCAAAATAAAAATGCTACACTTGCTGATAAAATCTCGGCTTTTGAAGATTACAAATCCAAAAAACCCTATATAAAAGGGAATGGCTACAAACCCTACGCTCGTTCCTTGTACTTTTTAGAAAAAAGAATGCCAGAAAATGATATTTTCCCTTCTTCTGCTTTATTTTTAGAATGGGAAAAGGAAAAAGAAAAAATGATGAATTCTAAAATTTCTTCCTCATCGAATTGGCAGCCTTTAGGCCCTTTTGACACTCCAATTATTTTATCTAATGGAAAAAAAAGGGGGAACGGAAGAGTAAATACTATTGCTTTTGATCCTTTTGATCCTAATATTATTTGGATTGGTTCACCTGGTGGCGGACTTTGGAAAACTACAGATGGAGGAAGTAATTGGACTACCAATACTGATAATTTACCAGTTATGGGTATTTCTTCTATTGTAATACACCCTGTGAATAATCAGATAATGTACATTGCTACTGGGGATGGAGATGGTGCTGATACATATAGTATTGGAGTTTTAAAAAGTACCGATGGAGGAAATACATGGAATACAACTGGCCTCAGTTATGGAGTTAATCAGAGCAAAAGAATCAATAAGCTAATTATGAACCCTAATTTCCCTGATAGCTTGGTAGCAGCTACAAATAATGGAATTACTATTAGTCCAGACGGAGGAACAACATGGAATAGTACTCTTACAGGCAGAATGAGGGACGTGGAATTTAAACCAAATAATCCTTCTGTAATTTATGCTGCATTGGATGCTTCAAGTGGAGCTTCTAAAATTTACAGAACAACAAATGGGGGAGTCGGATGGACAATATTGGGTGGCGGTTTACCTACTGGCGGTTTAGATAGAATTTTACTCGGGATCACAAAAGATAATCCGGATGTTGTATATGCCCTTATTGCAAATTCAGATGCTGGGTTTTATGGTTTTTATAAATCAGTAGATATGGGAGATACTTGGTCTACACAGTTTGACTGCCCTGATTATAATACTGGTTGCAATATTTTAGGAAGAAAGACAGACGGGACTTCTGAAGGGGGGCAATCTTGGTACGATATGAGTTTAGCAATCTCTCCTAATGACGAAAATATTATTTACGCCGGAGGAATAGCCCTATGGGAATCTAGTGACGGAGGACAGAGTTGGAATATTGAAGCAAGTAGTGGAAGTGGTAGTTACGCTTATATGCATGTAGATCAACACGCATTGGAATACAATCCAATTAATGATGCTTTATATGCAGGAAATGATGGTGGCTTTTACAAATATGTTGATTTCTTAAATGACTGGATTGATATTAGTGATGGTCTAGAAATTTCTCAGTTTTATCGTTTAGGTATATCAAAAAGCAATAGTGATATTTTAGTAGCTGGAGCACAAGATAATGGAACTGAAAGACTTTCGTCTTCTGGCTGGGATGCAATAAGGGGTTCTGATGGGATGGAATGTATTATTGATCCTTACGATCCTGATATTATATACTCTTCTTCTCAATACGGAGGTCTTAAAATAACTTATGATGGAGGCAATAATTGGTCAAACTTTAAGCCTGTTTCTTATGATGGTAGCTGGGTTACGCCCTACAAAATGCATCCATTAAATAACAATATGGTTGTTGCTGGTTATGATGAGGTTTATTGCACAAAAACTGGTGGTGCCTTTTGGGATTCTATTTCTAACAATCAGATGGGTTCCGTGAAGATAATTGCTTTGGCTCCATCTGATCAAGATGTAATTTATGCTGCTACTTACTCAACATTATATGTAACTTTTAATGGGGGGGTTAGTTGGAATAGGATTGATAATGGTCTCCCAAATTCTATTTCTGATGTTACTGTTTCGGCAAATGACCCCAATTGGGTTTGGGTTACTTGTTCAAATTATACTGCTGGGAGTAAGGTATATGAATCAACAGATGGAGGGAATACATGGTCAAATATTTCTGGCTCAAACTTACCAAATCTACCTGTAAATTGTATAGTTTTTCAAGATTTAACTAATGATGATTTGTATATTGGGACAGATGTCGGGGTATACCATAAAGATAATGGTATGAGTGATTGGCAAGCATTTATGACGGGGCTTCCAAATGTGCAAGTGGATGAACTAGAGATTCACTATGGAGCAGGAAAAATTAGAGCTGCAACTTATGGGAGGGGAATTTGGGAAAGTGTTTTGCACTCTCAACCAAATGGAATTGCAAACGATTTTATCTCTTATGTAAATGCTTATCCAAATCCTGCAAAAGATTATTTTATTTTAAAAACACCTGAAAATGCTATAAATAAAAATCTTATTTTGATTATTTATAATTTAGCTGGTCAAGTTGTTTTATCTGAAAAAATCGAAGCCTCCAATCAATTTATTGATATTTCTAAATTACATTCTGCTTATTACATTTATGAAATAAGTGGTGTTGGGATTAGGACAGCAAGGAACAAATTGATTGTCCTTCCAGATTAAAGAAGAGCTTCCATCTCTATCATAAAATGTTTTTTTGGTTTCCCTGGGGCAAAAACTATTCCAATTGAAACAACTATTTCTCCTTCATTTTTCTTCTGGATTTTCATTAAAAATGGACCCCCCATAAATTCTTGATTCATTTTCCAAAGCCCTCTATAAGTGTTATTTGAAACTTCTAGCGGAAACCTCTTTTCTATTTGAACAAAATTATTTTCCCTATTTCCTTTTAGTGTTCTTTCTAAAACAGAATCTATTTTGTTTATCAGATTCTCTTGAAAATTTATTTCATTCACCTCTAAGTTAAAAACTATAATTTGTTTTATTAAATCACTTTTTTGGGGATTAAATGTAGCCCAAAAAATATTTGTGCTATCAATAATAATTGTGTATTCAGAAGGAATTTTTACATGAATACCAAAATTGTTTTTTATGTTTTGATTTTTTTTCTTGAATTTTTCTGCTACTCTATTAAGCTGAGTTTGATAAAAAATATCCCTATACCTTTTACACTTTTTTAAAAACTCTTTTTCGTTATCTTGATTATTCCATTGCATTCCAATTACCAATTGTGGCCTTGCCCATAAATCTTTTGTTGAGCCTTTTTTTTGCGTTTCCGAGATTAAAATTATGTTTTGGTGCGTTTTAAATATCGTAGAAAAATCCGTAGGATTTATTTTAATGATATTAAAAAATGATTCGGATTGTTGCAAGCCAGGATAATCTTCTGTAAAAATTTCTTTAATCGCTTTTGAAGGATATTTATTCGAAATTGCATCTGAAATAACCAAAACAATTTCGTTTCCTGAACCTGTTGATTTTGGGAGCGTCTTTCTCGCTTCATTACAAGAAAATAGAAAAAGAAAAGAAAAAACAAAAAGTAGATTTCGCATTATATTATCCCGTGGGAAGAAGTATCTTTTCGCCTGGTTTTAGTTGATTAGGGTTTAAATTGTTATGCTTGATTAATTCGTCAACACTTATCCCTTCGTATTTATTTGCTATATCCCAAAGCGTATCGCCTTCCTTTATTATGTAAACAGGATTCTCAATCTTTTTTTGCTCGGTTGTTTTAAAATCGTCTTTTATAAATAATACCAATTTTTTGCCAACCGAAAGATTGTCATTTTTTAATTTATTCCATTTTCTAATGTCTGTGATGGACATCCCGTTTTCTTGAGCTATTTTCCCTAAATAGTCTCC
>Ga0206679_10003092_pt1 | contig 12953 bp, 10 predicted proteins | sample M110012015metaG_FD_155464 | JGI IMG/M metagenome (GOLD analysis project Ga0206679, IMG submission 155464) | Ammonia-oxidizing marine archaeal communities from Monterey Bay, California, United States - M1 100m 12015 | ecosystem: Environmental > Aquatic > Marine > Intertidal zone | place: USA... | reverse complement strand
GCCCTGAGGATAGCCACCCGGGTCCGCTCCATTGGCAAGAAAACTATGGCATATCCAGCCCTTGCCCAGGGTCTCATTAAGTATCTGTTCTATTAATGGGCCTGCCTGGACCGCATCAGGGTGCTGTTCTATACACAGTGCAAAGCAAGCACCTTTATTAATAAGGGAATTAACATACTGACCCGAGGGCGTCATCTGCTGCACACCTGCCAGAGTCTCTGCTTCAGCCTGATCCAGTAACCGGCCAAGGAAAACCTCGCACTGTTGCCTGGACAAACCATCTTCTATGAGACAAAACCCCCACTCGATAAGATCAGAACGCAATCGTGCGATATCCCGGGTCGGACCGGGCAGATCAAAATTTTTCCAATAGCTGTGTTTACGGGCTACCGTTGTTTCCCAGTATTTTCCCACACCCCATTCGAGAGGTTTTTTCATATCGGGCGGGATCAACCAGGGGTTATTCTTATACAGCGACTGATAGGGTTCTTTAGAGCGAAGAAATCCACTGTAAATACCGCTGTCGACCGATGAATGCTGTTTAATATACGCTGACGTAAATTCAATGGGTACAGGCATATTATTCCCCTTTATGCTGATTCTGGTAAACAGTATCCATATTATCTACAGTAACCCCATTCTATTCAGACGTGCATGCTCGATTTTTGTACATTGATTTTCCACGACCGTAATACCCGCCTCTTCCAGCGCCTGCCTGGCCACAGGGCTGCGAATACCCAACTGCATCCAGAAAACAGCCGGTTTCTTCGCTCTGGCCTCTTCAACAAATAAAGTAACTCGCTCACTTCTCTGGAATATATTAATAAAATCTACAGGTTCTGTAATAGCGCTGATTGATGGATAACAGGGATAACCTAGGATTGCCTGGCAATCCGGGTTAACTGGGATGATTTTGTAATAGGACGCAAGGTATTTGCCAACACCATGACTAGCTCGAGCGGGATCAGCAGACATGCCTACGATTGCAATGGTTCTGGTTTTTCTAAAATGCTCTGCCGTTTGCAGATCACTTTCCTGATTTGAATCCATCAGTTACAGTTCCTTAAATCTCATCAACCTGCAAAGCCGGTTAACATCTTCTCCATTAGGGTTTTGGCCTTCGGATCCAACGACTGGTCTGACTGATGTCCTGAATTTCTTCCTGACTCTTCTGCCATCCGGAAAAACCAGCTTCCAGATGAGCAACATTTTCAAAACCCATGGCCTGCAGAGATTTCACGGCTAAAACACTTCGGCCACCACCAGCGCAAAAAACCACGGTTCTGCGATCCTGCTGGAAATAATCTCGATAATACGGGCTGGCCGGACTCGCCCAGAACTCCATCATACCCCTGGCGCAGTGAATAGCACCCGGGATCGTGCCGAGGTCAACCTGTTCCTGGATTTCTCGGATATCCAGAAGCAGCAGATCCTCGTTATCAGCCATTTCCTTTTTTAATTCAGCCACACTCAAATTGTCAATATCAGCTTTGAGTCTCTCTGTTTCTTCGAAAATATTTTGAATTGCCATATCGGCTCCTTTGCCCTATAAATTATCCAACTATAGATTCATGTAAGAATCTACCGTTTCCCCTGTCATTGTAGCTGTACTGTACCAGCCTGCCCGTGCAGCAGCAAAACAGGACACCGCTGGTCCGGTCTTCCCTCGCAACCTGTGCACTGGTATCTTTATACAAGAGCAAAATTTAGATTTTGAACTAACTTTTCTTCAATACTTCAAACCACTGGACAGGGGAAATATAATGAAAGTCGGTATTTTCGCAACATTTATGTCGCCTATTGCTACGCCGGATATGATCTCTGAGTTCGCACAACAAATCGAGCAGATGGGTATTGATTCGCTGTGGATGGGCGAGCATGTCGTTCTCTTCGATAAAATGGTTAATCCTTATCCCGGCAGCAAGGACGGTAAGATTCCAGTTCCCGAAGGTGGTGGAATGCTCGATACAGTCGCTACATTTAGCTTTCTGGCGGGTTGCACCAAAAACCTTCGATTTGGCACTGGTATCACCTTATTACCACAAAGAAACCCTGTCTATACGGCTAAGGAATTTGCAACCCTCGACTGGCTAACCAACGGCCGCGTCGATTTCGGTGTTGGCGTAGGATGGTGTAAGGAAGAAGTTGAAGCCTGCGGTTACACCTTTGAAAACAGAGGTGCTCGCTGCGATGAATTTCTTAAAGTCCTCAACAGCCTCTGGACCGAACCGGTAGCAGAATTTTCTGGCACGCACTTCAACTTACCGGCCTGCCGCATGGACCCGAAACCAGTCCAGACTGGCGGCATACCCGTCATTATCGGCGGCCACACAGCAGCCGGATTTAATCGTGCGGCTAAATATGGCAATGGCTGGTACGGGTTTCAGTTGAACCTCGAACAGACCAGGACGATGCAGGCACAACTCAGCCAAGCGCTTGAAAAACAGGATCGGAAATTGCAGGACATCGAGTTCATCATTACGCCACCTTATCAATTAAGTAAAGATGCCATACTCGCCTACCAAGACCTGGGTGTAGACAGATTAATCTTACACCTGGGAAGTCAGAAACCCGATAAGATCCAAAATCGACTTGAAGAGATAGGCAACTTAATTACAAGGCTGTAACCGCCTAAAATCCCCTGAGCCGGTAAATTGCCCGTTGAAAGGTCTCCGCCAGGCAGTGGCCCGTCTGCTCATCAAAAAGGACCACATTAACATCACAGAACTGATGACCTTTTTTAGAGAAGTCATCAAGTACCTGCATCTCTGCAACCATCCTCGTTGCTGGGACTATGGCCTGGTAATTTTTGGATTTTGTTTCAAGATGCACCCAAGGGTTCATTGCTGCATTACCACCGAATATCCAGTTTGCACAACCTAGAATGAAAGACATATTTGCAAATCCCTGTCGAGTCATGCCGGATTTTAAGGACAGCCTATCTGGCGCGCGAAGAAGCTCTGGCATCTGCTGTATATCTTCGAAATAGTTAGCCATTTTGTGATCTTGCTGCCAGTGATATCGAAAAGCATAACAACCCCGGATTCGAAGTTGCTCAAACCATTGGCTACTTGCTTCAGGTGGTTGGTAATCAGCTTCAGCGATGGGATCATGCCGCATGACAGGAGCTATACAGGGGCCTTTATCCAGAGCAACCTCTGCTGTGGCGCAGACCTTAGCTGATGAATTTATCAGCTCTGCCGTGTATTTGCTTTCATCCTGGTGAGTGATGTCTATCCTGAAGTTTTCCTTATCATAGATAGGTGCTCGTACTGCGATATGGGCCCTTCCCGTTTCAAGCCAATCTTCACCCCAGGCCTCTATAGCTGGCTGAGCCAGATACGCAGATAAGGTTACGCCTGGAACTAATCCACCCTGAAACCCATAATCCTTGGCAACTTGATCACCATGTATTTCATTCTTCGAGTCCGGAGACTGATTCAATGCATATCCCGTATATCCAAGAACACTCATAGGCCTTCCTCTTCCTGCATAAGCCGTCAACGGCCGTACCAATCTTATAAATCAGAACCCGTCAGCGATCAACTACTGCCCTTAGGGAATTTATCTCAAAATCTGAGGATAAGTCTGTATTTTCTGATTTTGATACCAATAATGTTCAAAAACAGCAGCAGCCCGGGAATATTGTTAGATGAATTCATGGAATATATTAGTATCCATTTATTCTTTTAATTATTCTTTATTTGCTTGTAGAATTCACCGCTTCAAACCAAAAATGTCAAATATTATGAATCAGATACAGCAAATCCAAGAAAACACGTCGTCTGGCTACAAAGACCAAATTGCTTCGCTCGAAAAAATACGCGGTCAACACGAGAATACCTGGAAAGGCATCAATGCAGAGTATGCCGCCCGCATGCGCCTGCAGAATCGCTTTACTACCGGTCTTGATATTGCTCAATATACTGCTGACATAATGCGCCATGACATGCAGGCGTACGACCTAGATTCAAGCGACTATACTCAGTCTTTAGGCTGCTGGCATGGGTTCACTGCCCAGCAGTTAGCTATGTCCGTGAAGAAACATCGCGGCACCATGAGTAAATCCTATATTTACTTAAGTGGCTGGATGGTCGCTGCTCTGCGCTCTAAATTCGGACCTTTACCAGATCAAAGCATGCACGAGAAAACTTCGGTGCCTGCCTTGATAGGCGAAATCTATCAATTTCTGAAACAGGCAGATGCAAGAGAGCTACGGCACATATTTGTTGAACTGGATGAAGCCCGGGCACGCGGCGAAAATACCGACAGCATCGTGCAACGTATCGATCAATTCGAAACCCACATTGTTCCAATCATTGCCGATATTGATGCTGGCTTCGGCAATGAAGAAGCCACTTACCTTCTGGCTAAACAGATGATAGAAGCAGGCGCCTGTGCTATTCAGATAGAAAACCAGGTTTCAGACGCTAAACAGTGTGGCCATCAGGATGGCAAAGTAACCGTTCCCCATGAGGACTTCCTATCTAAGATCAATGCCATTCGATATGCTTTCCTGGAGCTGGGCATCGAAAACGGTATTATTGTTGCCAGAACGGATTCTCTGGGCGCCAGTTTGACTCAAAAAATACCCGTATCGAAAGAACCAGGCGACCTGGCCAGCCAATACAACGACTTCCTGCAGACTGAAGCCATTAACGATCTCTCCGAACTGAAGGAAAATGACATCACCATTCACCAGAAGGGCAAGCTGGTTAAGCCTGTTCGACTTGATAATGGTCTGTATGCTTTTAGAGATGAAACAGGATTTGAACGCGTCGTTCTTGATTGTGTTACCAGTCTGAATCATGGCGCTGACCTGCTCTGGATTGAGACAGAAAAACCCAACGTTTCTCAAATTGCAGAGATGGTTAACGCTGTTAGGAAATATGTCCCTGATGCAAAACTGGTCTACAACAATTCACCTTCATTCAACTGGACACTAGCATTTCGGGGACAGGTCTACAGCGAATGGGAAACTGCCGGCAAGGACTTGAGCGCCTACCCAGACCCCGAAAAAGAACCTAAAGGTCTCATGTCAGTGAATTTGGACGACTCTGAACTCGCCCTGGAAGCAGACAAGCTGGTGCAGCAATTTCAGAAGGATGCCTCTCGTGAGGCTGGTATTTTTCATCATTTGATCACCTTACCCACCTACCATGAAACAGCGCTGGGTACCGATATCCTTTCCGAAGGTTATTTCGGGGACCTCGGTATGCTTGCTTATGTAAGAGACGTACAGCGGCAGGAAATCAGGAGAGAAATGTCCTCGGTCAAGCACCAGGACCTTGCGGGTTCAAATATCGGCGACGATCACAAAGCCTACTTTTCCGGAGAAAATGCACTGCTTGCCGGAGGCAAGGAAAATACCATGAATCAGTTCTAACAGGACACGAGTGAGCTAAAACATTCTTAACGGATATGCTATACAAAAGCTTCCCTACTACGCCCCAGCAATGGGGCGTTTTTTTTGCGTAAAAGGCAGATCAACAACGCAACAGGCAAACCACTAACCCGGTACTACAAATTGCTCCGTTAGGGCACAATGGTGTTAACGGGAGACAATAAAATATGGTCGACATCATTATTGTAGGGGCTGGTAGCAGTGGTTCTGTTATCGCCAATCGACTCAGTGAAAACCCCGAATGGGAAATTCTATTGATAGAAGCGGGGCCAGACTATGCCAGTGCAGAGGGCCTGCCTTATGAACTGGTCAACAGTCATCGTAATGCCCTGACAGATCACGATTGGGGCTTTCGCTATCAACCTACCGAAGGCCAGAATGTCTTATTTCCCAGAGGTAAGGTTACAGGCGGCTCAAGTGCGGTAAATACCACCATTGCACTACGGGGCCTGCCAGAAGACTATGATGAATGGGCAGATAACGGCAATCCATCCTGGGCCTGGCCTAAGCTACTGCCGTATTTCAACCGCCTCGAAAGAGACCTGGACTTTGCTGACGCCCCCTATCATGGCGATGCAGGGCCGATCAGCATTCGCCGCTACCGCCACGAAGAATTGTTACCCCAGCATCAGGCGTTCCTGGACAAAGCCGCTGCACTCGGCTATCCCTATTGCGAAGACGCTAACCACCCCGATCAGTATGGTGCGGGTCCTCAACCCATGAATAAGCTGGGAAGATTACGAATATCCTGCGCCATAGGCTATCTCGCAACTGCCCGATTTCGACCAAATTTAACCATTAAAGCCAACACCCTGGTGCAGCGTTTAATCATAGAAAAGGGGGTCTGCAAGGGCGTAGAAATAAAGACCCCGGAAGGTAATATTGTAAACATCACCGCTTCATTGGTCATTACCTGCGCGGGTGCGCTAATGTCACCAATGCTGCTGATGCACTCAGGCATAGGCCCAAAAGAACAACTGGACCGATGTGGTATATCGGTAATTGAAAACGAACCCGGCGTGGGTGAGAACCTCTCAGATCACCCAGCAATATCTGTGGTATGCCAGCTCACAAAGGATCAGGTCTCGGACCATGATGCGCCCTTGATCCAGACAATCCTGCGTTACACCACTGCCTCGGACAACAAACGCAATAACATGCAGATTGAACAGCTGAGCTATGCTGGCAACGTCAATGGACCACCGATGTTTGCTATCGCTGCCTGCCTGGAATACCAGTACGGACGAGGCCGGTTAACATTATCACCGAGCAATCCTACCGGACCACCGGTCATTCAAAACCATTTCTGTGAAGATAAAAGGGACCTGAAAGCGCTAGTCAGTGGTTTTAAGGATGCCATTGAATTTACCCAACAGGGTGAACTGGCGAAGATGATTGAGGTTATTCGATTCCCGGACCCGGCCCGGGATCAAAGCGATGCAACCCTGGCAGGATTATGCAGACGTTTCGCCGGTAGTGGTTATCACCCTTGCGGAACCGTCAAGATGGGATCACGCCAGGATCCCTTGGCCGTTGTCGATGAACATGGTCGCGCCCATCGGGTTGACGGCCTGGTCATCGCAGACGCGTCGATTATGCCGGGTGTGCCTCGTGCCAACACTAATTTAACCTGTATCATGATTGGCGAAAAAATAGGTGCGTATATCAGCCTGCACCCGGCTGAATACGGTCTCTAAATATCAGCTTTCAGGAAAGTATTTATGAACGATTTCAACATCAGGAATGCCAGAATCATCGACGGAAGTGGTGGCCCAGTAAGACAAGCTGACCTTGCAATTAAGGACCACCGGATTGTTGAAATAGGCCAGGTAGGCCCGGCGGAAATCGAATTGGATGCAGCCGGAAACTGTCTTGCACCTGGGCTGATCGACACTCATGCTCACGATGATGGCGCCTTCCTTAAACACCCTGATATGACATTTAAACTTTCCCAGGGCGTGACAACGGTCGTCAACGGCAACTGTGGTTTCAGCGCAATTCCTATGGATAACAGCGCCGAAGGTATTAAGGCCAGTGGCGGTATATTAACGGGAATTGAAAGCGGCTTCACTGACCTCGAAGGTTATTTCAAAACCGTTCTGGCAAGAAAACCAGCCATAAACAATATGATGCTGGTGGGTCATAATACGGTACGTTCACTGGTCATGGGTACACACAGAAGAGCGCCATCAAACAAAGAATTATCGACCATGGCCGGCCATGTAGAAAAGGCAATGGAGCAGGGTGCCTGCGGCTTTTCCACCGGTCTCATCTACCGCCCTGGGCGCTACAGCGAAACCGAAGAAGTCATCGAGCTGGCCAAAAAAGCGCAACCCTATGGCGGTCTGTACACCACCCATATGCGCAACGAAGGAGACAAGTTACTAGAAGCTATAGATGAAGCGCTGACCATCGGCAGAGAGGCCAATATCCACACCCACATCTCTCACCATAAGGCGGCTGGCAAACAGAACTGGGGCAAGGTCAAATCTTCTCTGGAGAAAATAGACGCCGCATTGTCCGCAGGACAGCGCATCTCTCTGGATGTTTATCCTTATACGGCCGGCAGCGGTAGAATGATCGAGTATTTCAACCTGGACAATATTAATCGAGAGCTGGCCGAGGTTATCAGGCTGGCCAGTTGCCCTGCTTTTCGCGAATACGAAGGTCGAATGCTCAAGGATATTGCCGCTGAAAAGAACCTTGACATCGTCCTGTTGGTCCATGACATTTTAACCGCACCAAAGGGTGATCGCACCATCTGTATTCAATTCATCATCGATGAAACCGACATAGAAACCAATCTAAACTGGCGGGACATGATGGTGGGTTCCGACGGCATACCCGACCTTAAAGGCATGCCGCACCCACGATTATTTGGCACTTTCCCGAAGATACTCGGCTACTACGTCCGTGAAAAGAAACTGCTCAGCTTAACCGAAGCAATTCGTCGAATGACATCCCTGGCAGCAACCACCTTTGGTCTGCATCAACGCGGCCTGATTAAAGAAGGATATAGGGCAGACCTGCTATTGTTCAATCCGGATACCATATCAGACGCAGCAACCTACGATGATCCGAAACAATTGGCAATCGGGATAGAGGCCGTCTTTGTCAATGGCAAGCTGGCCTATCGACAAAATCACTACACCCAATCCGGATCCGGTGAGATGCTTCGATACCAAAGGGATCCTTTTAGGGGCTGATCCAGGCCTAAGTCATAGACTGTTTTCCAGAGAAAATAGCGCCAGCAGAAGCCGTCTGCTGGCACCTCAACATAGCTAACATATAAGCCACTTCTGACCTATACTATTTAGCCATTACCAGTCGTTACAGACTGCAACTGACATCTTAAGGTGCTATCAAAGGAGCAACACCATGGCCTATGTCAATAATAGAACCATTCACGATGCCGATGCTCATGTAATGGAATTTCCTGACAAAATAGTTGAGTTCATTTCCAGCAAATATCGCGAAGAGTTTAGACCCTTCCTCCAAAAACGCGACCAAAGCTGGATTGAGAACATGAAAGCGCTGCACAACGACCCCGAGTATCGTGCAGGTGCTGAACGTGAAATTATGCTGCGGCGTGGCCACACCGCACTCGGCGCATTCCGCAAAGAAGACCGTCCTAAAACATTGGATTATCTGGGTTTCACCAGTCAGTTGGTATTTACCTCCGATGCTCTCGGCAACTACGGTCTTGAAACCGGAAAGACTAATAAGCTAGCCTGTGAAGCTGCACGCGCCCATAACCGTATGATGATCGATTTCTGTAATGTCGATAATCGTCTGCTTGCCACCGGTTATGTACCACTGGTTGATCTACAGGAAGCGCCCCGCATTGCCCTTGAAGCATTGGAGATGGGTTGCAAGGGTTTGATCATTCCGTCACGCTGCCCGCCTGGGCATAGCCCCAGTCACACAGCACTCGAACCTCTGTGGAGCATTGCTGAAGAAGCAGGCATACCCATTCTGTTTCACGTGGGCGGCGAAAACAAAATGGATACTGCTTACCACAACAATGGCTTAGCACCGGTCTTGGACTTCCATGGGGGTGCAGAGAATTTTACATCGAGCAGCTACATGGCGATTCCGCTGTCGTTATGGCAAACCATGGCAGTGCTGATTATCGATGGTGTCCTGGATAGGCACGAAAAGCTGAAATTTGCTGCTATCGAACTGGGTGCCGGCTGGGTGCCGAGTTGGATGAGATTTATGGATTCAGGTGTGGCTGCATTTACTAAAGGAGAAGAACGTCTGAAGAAGCTATCTGCCAGGCCGAGCGATATTGTCAGGCGTCAATTTCGAGTAACGCCTTATCCGCATGAGCCAACCGGCTGGATAATCGACAATACCGGACCTGAAGTGTGCCTGTTTTCTTCGGATTTCCCCCACGTGGAAGGAGGACGAAACCCAATGAAACGCTTCGGAGAAGCTACCAAGGACATCTCCGATGAAAACCAAAAGCGTTTCTACCGGGACAATTTTATCGATCTCATGGGCCAGGGCCTTGATCCCTCCTTACATGATCATCCTTCGCAGCAGCCAAATGCTGTAGGCTGAAAACCGTTTGTCTACAGGCACTGGCAGGGCGGACTTGAAGGGGTACTTTTTTCGCTTTCCCCGCTGAGATCTATTCGGCAATCGGATCAAGAATCTTTGGTTGAGCCGTGCCGGCTATATGACGAGCAATAAACTGGTAAGTGTAATCAATTTCCTCTGCTGGAATCTGCGGATGCAGCCCCGGATTGGCATGCAGGTGTTTATCCGTTGAGGCCAGTCTGTCAAACACGTTAAGACAGCTACCACGATCAAAAAGCTCATCCTCTAACTGCATTAAAAACAGAACCGGACAACGTGTCTGTTGCGCTGCATCAAGGATTTCATTGCCGTGCAAAGCGTCTTCCCGGGATCCAATTAAGCCAATTGCAGCAACCTTGAAATCCTGCCTGCTGGCGATTAAGGGAATGCCAAATATCGAACCCATGGAAAGTCCAAAATAAGCAAGATCATCAATTGGCTGAGCTAGATGATGAATTGCCGAGGATATGGCAATGTTCCAGTCTTCGAGCATTTCAGCAATGCATTCAGCCCTTTGATAATGGGGGAAAAAGGCTTCTCTACCGCCATTGCCCTGCTGCCTGAGGCCGTGCACCGGACCATCCAGGGACAGCACCGGCACACCCAATTCTTGGCTAAATCTGATTGCCAATTCAGATATAGGCGCCTGATAACGATTACCAGACGCACCATGCCCCATACAGATCAGGGTGCTATGTTGCTCTACCCGAGCCTGCCAGAGCGCGCCGGTAACCAGGCCCCGATCTGGCACCTCAATAATGAATTCCTCTGTAACCTGACCTTTTCTGTCGGTCGCGCCCTGCCATCGGATCGGGGGAGCCTCATGGCGCTCCATGTTGCCCCTAACTACCCGAGGTGGGTATTTCACTGAAAGGTATGCCTTTATCCACTCTAATATCCTGTGGCATGCCCAATACCCGTTCAGCAATAATATTGGCCATGATTTCATCGGTTCCGCCAGCAATTCTAAATCCCGGCGAACCCATATAGGTCGCTTGAAACAAACCCGCTCTCTCTGACAAGTCAGCATCCCAGATAATGCCGCTGGCATCTAACAGGTCAATTGCAAAAGAAGCCATATCCTGCTGCTTGGGAGCGCCCACCAATTTGCCAATGGAATTTTCCGGGCCGGGAATCTCACCTCTTGATAAGGCAGTCATCGAACGATAACCGGTAAACCTCAGGCCGGCTTCCTGAACATACCAGTCCGCAAGTTTTTTGCGAACCCCGGTATCCTTTATTGCTGGTTGGTCATCTACGTTAATGTTACTCGCTAATTCAAAAACCGAATCAAAATTGACCCCACCACCGCCACCACCTATAGAAGCTCGTTCATTCATCAGCGTTGTCAATGCCACCTGCCAGCCTTGACCCACAGCACCCAGACGCTGAGCGTCGGGTATACGTACATCGTTGAAATACACCTCATTAAAGTTAGCACCGCCGGAAATCTGCTTGATTGGCTTGATCTCAATTCCCGGCGACTTCATATCCAGAAAGAAATAACTGAGCCCCTGATGCTTGGGTAAATCCGGGTCCGTACGCAGAACAAGTACGCCGTAATCTGAATAATGTGCACCCGAAGTCCAGATTTTCTGACCATTAACGACCCAGTCATCGCCGTCCTTGACAGCCCGGGTTCGTAACGCAGCTAAATCAGACCCCCCCGCCGGTTCGCTAAACAATTGGCACCAGACATGCTCACCACTGGCAATTGCCGGCATATACTGTTTGTTCTGTTCATCGCTCGCCCAGGCCATCATGGTCGGTGCGCACATACCTTGACCAATCCCGAAAATACTATCAGGCGTATCATATTTACTTTGCTCCTGATCAAAAATCACCTGTTCAATAGCACTTGCTCCGCGACCACCATGCTCTGTCGGCCAACGCATACAAGCCCAGCCTGCATCATATTTACGCTTCTGCCAGAGCTTCGCTCTTTGAATATAATCAAGGTCCGCAAGTTCGGATTCCTTAGGCGTATTTTCCCTTAACCAAGTAGCGGCCTCTTCTCGGAATGCTGCTTCCTTTTGGGTGTCATTAAAGTCCATATTTTTCTCCTCGGTACCAGCTTACGCTGCTCGATCTTTTTCAATTGCCTGGATTAATTTCTCCTGCCATACCGCTTCACTGCCAATGTTAATAGCCAGCAATTTTGATCGCCGATAAGGAAACTGACAATCAAACTCCCAGGTAAAACCCATACCACCATGGGTCTGAATGTTTTCTTTAGATGCGTAGTAATAGGCTTGAATAGCAGCAACTCGCGCTGTGGCAGCCGCGATGGGTAGCTCTTCTGCATCCGTTGCTAATGCCCATGCGCCATAATAGCAATTTGATCTGGCCAGGGTGTTTTTTACATAAGCATGAGCAAGCTTATGTTTTATGGCTTGATAAGTTGCAATCGGCCGGCCAAATGCGAACCGACCCATGGCATATTCCTTAGCCATATTCAGGGCCGTATCTGCACCGCCAACCTGTTCCCAGGCAAACAAAACAGCCGCGCGGTTATAGATGGATTCCAGTATAGCCAAGCCCTGTCCAGCCTCTCCAACAGCCTGGGCAATCGCCCCATCGAATTTCAGACAGGCGTGAGATCGACTTGGGTCAAGTGTTTTAACCTGCTCACAGGCCACACTTGACTGATTCAATTCCAGCAAACAGATTGTTGGACCTTGATCACTATTGGCCAGGACTAATGCAAAGTCAGCAACATCGCCATCAGCAACCGGTATTTTAACACCATTTAACTTACCCGCTTTGAGTTCTGCTGCCAGGGCATTACCGGTCATCGGACCGGAAGCTTCCGCTACTGCAAGACAGCCAATCGCCGTCCCAGCCGCCAGTTTCGGTAACCATTCGGACTTCTGCTCCGCTGAACCTGCTGCCAGCAGGATTTCGGTGGCAAGATAAACTGAAGAGGAAAACGGAATGGGCGCTAATGCCTTGCCCAATTCCTCGG
>Ga0206679_10003089_pt1 | contig 12959 bp, 14 predicted proteins | sample M110012015metaG_FD_155464 | JGI IMG/M metagenome (GOLD analysis project Ga0206679, IMG submission 155464) | Ammonia-oxidizing marine archaeal communities from Monterey Bay, California, United States - M1 100m 12015 | ecosystem: Environmental > Aquatic > Marine > Intertidal zone | place: USA... | reverse complement strand
GTTATTATTATTAACGGTCCAAATTTAAACTTATTAGGTGTAAGAGAGAAATCTATTTACGGTAATATTTCTTTTGAAGAGTATTTTGCTGAATTGGTAGAAGAGTTTCCTAATTTGGAATTAGAACAATTTCAGTCTAATGTAGAAGGGGAGTTGATTGACAAATTGCAAGAAGTTGGATTTTCGTATGACTATATTTTACTAAATGCAGGTGGTTATACGCATACTTCAGTAGCTATTGCTGATTGTATTAAGTCAATGAAAACTCCAGTAATAGAAATACATATTTCTAATATATACGCTAGAGAAGATTTCAGAAAAAAATCTCTTTTATCAGTAAACTGTAAAGCAGTTATTTGTGGATTGGGATTGGATTCTTACAAAGCTGCTTTATTAACTTTACAATAAAAATTCATTATACAGAAGGCTGTTTATAATTCAGAGAACTTCTTATTTCCTTTTAGTTTATTTTGCACTAAAATAGAGTAGTTCGTTTTTCCTACTAAAGAAGATTTTTGATTTATCTTTCTTCTTTTTGCAATAAGTTTAGGCATTTCAAAATAAAAGGTAAAGTGAGCTTTCATTACTGCAAATAAATGATTTATACCTTGTTTATTACTTAGGAAAGTAATAGATGCGATTCCATCCAAAACTAATCTGATCGGAATAATTATAAATAGAGAGGAGAGAGGTAGGTTTTTAAACAACATATATAAGTTGTTCCTAAAATTTAGATGAGTTTTTAAAGGAGAACCAACTTGCAGGGTTCCTCCACCTACATGATAGACTACAGATTTTGGCTCCACCATAATCTTATATCCTTTGTTTTTCAATCTCCAACAAAGGTCTATTTCCTCTTGGTGTGCAAAAAAGTCTTCATCTAAACCTCCAACTTCCCAAAAATGAGATGATCTTACAAAAAGACAAGCTCCTGTTGCCCAAAATACTTCTGTTGCATCATTGTATTGTCCTTTGTCCTCTTCCAAGTGGTCAAAGATTCTTCCTCTACAAAAAGGATATCCGAATTTGTCAATAAATCCGCCACTTGCTCCGGCATATTCAAACTTATTTTTGTTATTATAATCTAGTAACTTAGGTTGGCATGCAGAAATTGTTTTATCTGAGTCCATCAACTTAATAATAGGGGATATCCAATCTTTTGTAACTTCAATATCAGAATTAAGTAACACAAAATACTCTGCATCTATTTGTTTTAATGATAGATTGTACCCTTTAGCGTATCCAAAGTTTCCATCATTTTGTATAATTCGTATATTCGGATAATTTTCTTTCAAAAACTTTATAGAATCATCAGATGAATTATTGTCTGCAACAATTACTGTTGCATCCGAGCTTTCGGAAATTACATTTGGCAAGAATTTTTCTAACCAATCTTTTCCGTTCCAATTCAATATTACAACTGCTGTTTTCATCTTTTGTGTTTCCATCTTCTGTGTGTCCAAAGCCAAAACTCTGGGTTTTCGTTTATTTTTTCTTCTGCCTTTTGCAAATATAAAGATGTAATTTCACCTTCAGTAGTTTTTTCCGGATTTGTACAAAGTTCTTCTATAAAAACTTCATAATAACCTCTTTTTACTTTTTTCATGCTACAGAATAATACAGGATAATTAAACTTTTTAGAAATTTTCTCTGGTCCCAAATAAACAGATGTCTCCTGATTTAGGAAAGTAGTCCAATAATTAGAGTCATTTTTTGTCGGAGATTGATCGGCAAGTAATCCTATTATTTTAGGATTGTTTTTATTTTTAATTAAATATCTGAAAGTTTCATTGATTTCTACCAAATCAGCCCCGAACTTAGTTCTGTTTTTATTCATAAAATCATTAAAAAACAGATTGTTTAGTTTTTTGTAAACTCCCATCATTTTTTGCTCTGTATTTAATGAAATCCCTGAAATGCCCCATTCCCAATTTCCGTAATGAGAAACCGCTAATACAATACTTACCTCTTTATATTTTTCAAATAATTCAGGATTTGTAAAAATCACCCTTTCTCTTAAGTTTCCTTCTGATATGCTTGTTAATTTAATAATTTCGAAAATTAAATCAGAAAAATGATGGTAGAATTTTCTCTCTATCTTATTTAATTCTTTATCTGTCTTTCCAGGAAACGAATTTTTTAGGTTTTGTTTTACTACCTTTCTCCTGTATTTAATAATGTAAAAAATAAATAAAAACATAAAATCAGAGATTACATACAAAACTCTTAAAGGTAAGTAGGAGAGTGCTGAGATTAATATTTTCAGTAGAATGTTCATTATTTTACACTGCTAAATAACAAAAAAGAAAAGCATTTATTATAAAGGATATAAAAAAAGGTGAAATCTAAATTTCACCTTTTCTAAATCTTTATTTTGTTTCCTATTGTTTGTATAGTCTTCCGGTTAAAATCCTTATAATATCAATTAACCACCATATACCAAAACCACCTAAAGTGAATAATTGCCACATTCCAATTTTCTTATCTTTTGATGTTCCTTTATAAAATCTGTGTAATCCTAAGACTCCACCAGCCAAACAAAGTGTTAACATTGTCCAGTCAATATCTGGGTATTGTGGATCAAGAGGTCCTCTGTATAAATCACCTTTTACAATTCTGATTAAATCAATTATCCACCAAATACCAAGTCCTCCAGCAGTAATCATCTGCAACACAGCAATTCCGTTATGTCCCATATAAAATCTGTGCAAACCAAGATACCCCCCGAATAAACAAAGGTTAAAAGCAGTCCAATCAATATCAGGAGCTGACTGAATGATATTGTCATCCAATACAATTTCAGTTGAGTTATTTGTTGTTTCTGTAACAGGGAAAGAAGCGAATGTTAATTGACTGAATGATAATACAGCAACAAGTGTAAGTAGTATTTTTTTCATGATTTATTTTTTATTAAAACTTTTTCAAAAATAATAAAAAAAATGATTTTAGTAGTTATTGTTGTAAATTATATTAAAAACAAAAAACCCACTGATTAGGTGGGTTTGTGTGATCGCGAAAGGATTCGAACCTTTGACCGTCTGCTTAGAAGGCAGATGCTCTATCCAGCTGAGCTACGCGACCATTAATTTTTGAGTTTGCAAATTTAAACTTATTTATTTCTGATAAAAATATTTTCAGATTTATTTTTTATTTATTTAAATAGGCCATTTTAATTCCAGTAATAGCGGCTTCTACTCCTTTGTTTCCATGTTTTCCACCCGATCTGTCAATTGATTGTTGCTCGTTATCATCTGTAAGTACTCCGAAAATTACAGGAGTTTTAATTGTAATATTTAAATCTTTTATCCCTAAAGAAACAGCATTACATATATAATGAAAATGTTCCGTTTCTCCTTTTATTACAGACCCTAAACAAATAATAGCATCATAATTATATTTTGATGCTGTTTTTGCACCGAATACTAATTCAAAACTTCCAGGAACATCTATCCTAACAATGTCATTTTGTTTTGCTCCGCATTCCAAAAGAGTTTGTTCCGCACCTTCATATAAATTATCTGTTATATGTTTGTTCCATTCAGAAACAATAATAGCAAAACGCATTCCATTTACATCAGGAACTTCCTCTAGGTTATAGTTGGATAAATTGTTGTTTTCAGTTGCCATCTTTTGATGGTTTATCTGTTAGATGCAGAAGAAATATATTTATCAATAGATTGACCTTGTTTTGATTGTGGGTAGTCTGATTTGATAGAGTTGTATAAATCTAATGCAGAAGAATAATCTCCATTTCCTTCATGAATGTTAGCTTGTTTCATCATAAAGTAAGGAGTAGTAAAATCATTAATATATTCGGTAGCAGCTGTGTTATAATAAGATAGAGCTTCTGCAGTATTTCCTAATTCAGAATAAGCATCACCAATTAAACCTGTAGCTAATGATTGAATTATTTCATCATCTGTAGAAAAGTCATTTAATGAAGAAATTGCATTTTCATAATAGTGTGAACTATCAGAGCTTGCTAAGTTCATTTGACAGATAGCAGTATAGTAATTAGCTAAATTTCCTGCATCAGTAGAGGAATAATCGTCAGCAATTGTTAAAAATCCTGAAAATTGTCCATCTCCATTTAAAGCTTTACTATATTCATTGTTCTGAAAATAAAACTCCGCAATATACATTTCTGAAATAGCTTCTTTTTCATTTGGTTCTACAATAAATGTGTTGTAACCTACAACAAGAGCTATTATAACAATGATTGATCCTACAATTTTTAATAACTTATCCTGGTTCTTTTCTACATATAAACCTGCTTTTGTTAAGTTTTCTTCAACATTTGCAAATTGTTCGTCCGTTTTATTTACTTTTTTTGCCATTTAATTTTTATTTTTGAAGTCGCAAATATACAACAAAATTGAAATTAAAAAACTTAAGATTACTCAACTTTAAAAATCATGAAGATTCCAGATGGGATTTTAATGAAAGAGTGAATTGTTTTATAGGAGATAATGGATGTGGGAAAACTAATGTATTAGATGCAATACATTATTTGTCTCTAACAAAAAGTTATTTTAACTCTCAAGATTCTGTAAGTGTTAATTTTGATTCTGACTTTTTTACTATTAAAGGTTCGTTCGAAAAAGATGAGATTAACTCTGATATTATTTGTAATGTTTCAGAAAAAACATCAAAATCTTTAAAGATAAATGATAAAAAGTATAAAAGATTTTCTGATCATATAGGTAGTTTTCCTGTTGTGTTTATTTCTCCAACAGACACAAATCTGATTACAGAAAACAGTGACACTAGAAGAAAATATATTGATAGTGGGATATCACAATTTAATAGTGGATATTTAAAAAACCTGATTTCCTATAATAAAACACTAAAACAAAGAAATAAACTTCTGAAACATTTTTCTGAGACGGATACTTTTGATGAAATCACTTTATCTACTTATAATGAGATGCTTATTGATTTAGGAGGGGATATTTACAAATCAAGAATGGATTATTTAACAGTTTTAATTCCCGTATTTCAGAAGTATTATAATGAGATTAGTGGAGGTAAAGAAGGCGTTTCGATTATTTATGATTCTAAAATTAAAGATGGGAACTATTTAGAGTTATTAGTTTCTAATCAATTTAAAGATAGACAATCTTGCAGGACTTCAGTAGGAGTGCATAAAGATGATTTAATTTTCACCTTAAACAATCATCCTATAAAAACACATGGATCTCAAGGACAACAAAAATCTTTCTTAATTTCGTTAAAACTGGCTCAATTCGAATTAATGAAAGAGAAACTAGACCTAAAGCCAATACTGCTTTTAGATGATATTTTTGATAAACTAGATGATAAAAGAGTAGAGAGTTTAGTTTCTTTTGTGAAGAAAGATAAATTTAATCAGGTTTTTATTACGGATACAAATAAAGATAGATCCGAAAAAATACTAAAGAAAACTAATTCTGATTATTCAATATTTTATTTGTAATATGAGAAAGAAGTCAGGAATAAAATCATTAGAAGATATTTTAAAGAAAATATCAAATAAGCCAAAGCTTAAAAAGAAACTCGAAAAAGTTGATGTTACTGATGCGTTGGATGAGGTTTTAGGGGATAATTTAAGAAAGTATATAACTAATAAGTATTTTAATAACGGAACCTTATTTATTCACCTTTCTTCCTCTGTTTTAAGGTCAGAATTATCGTATCAGAAAGAAGGAATGATAGATAGTATTAATACTAAAATTGGTAAGAAACTTGTAAAAGAGATTGTACTAAAATAGCCACTATCTCTAGTGGCTATTAAATTTTTACTGAAAAATAAATTTAGAACCTTTCTTCAGAAGAAAAGTGAAAATCAGCTTCAATATTTGCATTTTCATCAGAGTCAGAACCATGAATTGCATTCATAGCTAAGCTTGTAGCGAACTCTTTTCTTATTGTTCCTTCTGCAGCATCTTCAGGATTTGTCGCTCCAATTAAAGTTCTGAAATTAGCAACTGCATTATCTTTTTCTAAAATAGCAGCTACAATTGGACTACCACTCATGTATTCAACTAACTCACTATAAAAAGGTCTTTCTTTGTGTACTTCATAAAAAGCTCCTGATCTTTCTTCTGTAAGGTGTACTTTTTTCATAGCAACAATTCTAAATCCTCCTTCTTCAATTCTGTTTAAGATTGCTCCAGTATTTCCTGCTTCTACAGCTTCTGGTTTAATCATTGTAAATGTAATGTTTCCCATTGTTTTATTTGTTTTTATTTATTGGTTTGCAAAACTATGAATTATAAATGTTTCTGAAAGTTAATTTATTCTTATTTTTGCGGACTTATGAAAGAAAAAATATCTTTATTAAAATCTTTATTAGATAATCCTAAGAAGATTGTGATTACAGTTCATAGAGGTCCGGATGGTGATGCACTAGGTTCTGCACTTGCTTTAAAATCTGTGTTGTCAAATTTAAATCATGATGTAACAGTTATCTCTCCAAATGATTATGCTTCTTTTTTATATTGGATGAAAGGAAATGAAGATGTACTTATTTATACAGAAAATCAGAGTAAAGCTACTGAAATAACTAATAGTTCAGACATAATCTTTATGTTAGATTTTAATTCAGTGCATAGAGTAGGAGAGTTTTCGGGAATATTGAAAAATGCAAATTCTACTAAAGTAATTATTGACCATCATCAAGATCCTGTTTCTGAAGATGCAGATATTATTATATCTGATACTAAGTCTTGTTCTACCGCTCAGCTTTTGTTTGAGGTTTTGGATAATTTAGGTTATAAAAATTTAATAGATAAAGATGTTGCTGAATGTTTGTATGCCGGCATTATGACCGATACAGGTTCTTTTAAGTTTAATTCTACAACTGCAAAAACACATCATATAATAGCTCAGTTAATTGAAATTGGAGTACATAATTCTAAAGTTCATGATTTAGTTTATGATAATTATTCTGAAGATAGAACAAAATTATTAGGATATTGCTTAAATGAAAAATTACAAATTTTCCCAGAAACTAACTCTGCAATTATTTCTCTATCAGAAGATGAGTTAAATAGATTTAACTTTAAAAAAGGAGATACAGAAGGAGTTGTAAATTATGCTTTAGCTGTCAAAGGTATTATATTTGCAATCTTTATTGCAGAAAAAGAAGGAGTTGTAAAGTTATCTTTAAGGTCGAAAGGTGATTTTAAAGCCAATGAAGTATCTAAGAAGTATTTTAATGGAGGGGGACATATTAATGCTGCAGGAGGAATTTCTTATACCTCATTAGAAGAGACTATAGATATTTGCAAGAACATTTTTGAAGAATATAAACCAGAATTAACTAAATAAATTAAATATGAAATTATCAAACATTATCAAATCATTAATCCTAATCGTATCGATTGTAGGATGTCAAACTGCAGAGTCGCAAACAAATAAATTATTTATACCAAAAACTAAAAAAACAGAAAATAATAGCATGCAAGCAAAAATTAAGACAACAAAAGGAGATATTACTATTGAATTAGAATATGAGAAAACTCCAATTACAGTAGCTAACTTTGTGAGTTTAGCGGAAGGAACAATGAAAAATTCAGCAAAAGAAAATGGAGTACCTTATTATGATGGATTAAAATTCCATAGAGTAATTGATAACTTCATGATACAAGGAGGATGTCCGAACGGAAATGGAATGGGAGATCCTGGATATAAGTTTCAAGATGAATTTCATCCTGACTTAAAACATAATGCTGCTGGTATCTTGTCAATGGCAAATTCAGGAGCTGCAACAAATGGGTCTCAATTTTTCATAACTCATAATGAAACCCCTTGGTTAGATGGAAAGCATACAGTTTTCGGACATGTAATTGAAGGTATTGATGTTGTAAATGCAATTGAACAAGACGATATTATGGAGTCTGTTACAATCATCAGAAGTGGTTCTGCAAAAGATTTTGATGCTAATAAAGTTTTTAATGACGGAATAGCAGATGCTAAGAAAGAAGAAGAAAAGAAAAGATTAGAATCAGAAAAAGCAATGAAAGAATTAACAAAAGGAGCTATTGTAACTGAAAGTGGACTAGCTTATAAAGTAATTAATAAAGGAGATGGAAAAGTTCATCCGAAAGAAAATAGCACAGTAACTGTACATTATACAGGTATGCTAACGGATGGTACTATTTTTGATTCTTCAGTACAAAGAGGAGAGCCTGCAACATTTCCTTTAAATAGAGTTATTCCTGGTTGGACGGAGGGAGTTCAGTTAATGGTAGTAGGTGATAAGTGGACTTTTATTATTCCATCAAACCTAGCATACGGAGCAAATGGTATTCCTCAGGCAGGAATTGGACCAAATGCTACTTTGATATTTGAAGTAGAATTGTTAGAAATTAGTGGAGATAAAGGTCATGATCATGATAATCATGATGGTCATAATCATTAATAACATAAAAAAAACCACTGAGAAATCAGTGGTTTTTTTTCTATCAGTAAATTCTTTATTCTAAATATATAAGAAAGATTGTTGGTGATTTATGTATATTAGGAGGGTTACAAGATTTCCATTCCTCAATTGTTTTTGTTTTTATGTTTTCAGAATCAAGTGTAATGTTTGATGCGACACATAGTTTAGTTGACTTTGAACAAACTTTTAATATTGACTCAAAAAGTTGAAGGTTTCTGTATGGAGTTTCCATAAATATTTGTGTTTGGTTACTTTTTCTGCTTAAAATTTCTAAATCTTTAATTTTTCTACTCCTCTCTGATTTGTCAATTGGTAAGTATCCGTTAAAAGCAAAGTTTTGTCCATTAAAACCAGAAGCCATTAATGCCAGAAAAATAGAGGATGGACCAACTAGAGGAACTACATCTACCTGAAATTCGTGAGCGAAATCCACTATCTTGTTTCCAGGGTCAGCAACACATGGTAGTCCTGCTTCCGAAATGATTCCAACATCCTTTCCGTTATATATGTGTGGAAGAAATTCTTCTTGCAAATCTATTTTATCGTGTTTTCCGTAAGAGTAAAACAATGTATTTTCAATGTCTTTTTCTTTGTACATTCTTTTAATAAACCTTCTGCTAGTCCTAATATTTTCTACAATAAAAATATCAATATTTTTTATTGAGTTTAATATTGTAGGTGGAAGAGTTTGTTCTTCAGTTTCGTTTCCTAAAGTAGTGGGAATTAAATACAATTTACCTTTATTCATATTTCAGAATATATTTTTTCGCAAGCTTCATCTAGTAGATTGTAAACTATCTGGAATCCATTTCCTTCTCCGTAATAGGGGTCTGGCACACTATCAAATGACTTTGGATTAATTTCATTTAAAATTAAATCTACTTTATCTCTTTCATTTTGGTTTCTGGCAAGTGAAATAATAGATGCGTAGTTATGAGTGTCCATTACATAAATTCTATCAAAATCATTAAAATCATTAACAGAAAATTGCCGAGCTCTTTGATTACTGATATCAATGTTATATTTATTTGCGATCTCTATTGATCTTCTATCAGGTAATTTGCCAATATGGTATGATGCTGTTCCGGCAGAATCTATAAAGACATTTTTTGAATTTCTTGTTTTGTATTTAAGAATTCCTTCTGCAAGTGGAGATCTACAGATATTTCCTAAACAAACCATTAAGATTTTCATGGGTTTACGAATGAATTAATCTCTTTTCTATATCAGAAACATATCCTTTAAATCGTTTGTCGGTATCTGCAAGATTGTTTACTGTTTTGCAAGCGTGTAACACAGTAGCATGGTCTTTGTTTCCGCAATGTTTTCCGATATGAGCCAAAGAAGATTTAGTAAGTTGTTTTGAAAAATACATTGCAAGTTGTCTTGCTTGTACAATCTCTCTTTTCCTAGTTTTTGACTTCATTATTTCTACTGGGATATCAAAATAATCGCAAACAACTTTTTGTATATAATCAATAGAAACTTCTCGGGCAGTGTTTTTTACAAATTTATCTAGCATGTTTTTGGCTAAATCAATTGTAATCTCTTTTCTGTTTAAAGATGCTTGAGCTAATAAAGAAATTAAACTTCCTTCTAGTTCTCTTACATTTGTTGTTATAGAATAAGCTATATATTCAATTACTTCATAAGGAATATCAATACCGTCATTCTTTATCTTCTTTTTTAAGATAGCAAGTCTTGTTTCTAGTTCAGGAGATTGTAGGTCTGCAGCAAGTCCCCATTTAAATCTGGACAATAGTCTTTGTTCCATTCCTACAATATCAACAGGAGCTTTATCAGCAGTTAATATAATTTGCTTCCCATTCTGATGCAGGTGATTGAAAATATGAAAGAATGCATCTTGTGTTTTTTCTTTTCCGCACATAAACTGTACATCATCAATTATTAAAACATCTATTGACTGATAAAAATGCATAAAGTCATTTAGTTTTCCGTCCATTACAGAGTCAACAAATTGTGTTTGAAATTTATCTGAAGATACATAAAGTACCGTATTATCTGGGAAAAGTCTTTTTGTTTCTAAACCAATAGAGTTTGCTAAATGAGTTTTTCCAAGTCCTCCTGATCCATATATTAATAATGGATTAAAAGAAGTTCCTCCTGGATTTTGAGCTACAGCAAATCCTGCAGAACGTGCAAGTCTGTTGCATTCTCCCTCTACAAATGCATCAAATGTATAAGCTGGGTTAAGTTGAGGGTTTATATCAATTTTTTGTAACCCAGGAATAATAAAAGGATTTCTGATAGAAGGAGAACTATTGCCAATAGGCATGCTAATTGGTTTATTCTTTACTGATGTTTGATGACTAGAAGGTAGGTTAGTGATATAAGGATTCTTATTCTGATCTCCATCTACAACAATATTGTAGTCTAACTTTCCGTCTTTACCTAAAAACCTTTTAATGGTTTTTTTGATTAAAGTGATATAATGTTCTTCTAAGTATTCAAAAAAGAATGAAGAAGGTACTTGTAGGGTTAGTGTTTTGTCTTTAACATCAACTGGAACGATTGGCTCGAACCATGTCTTAAAATTTTGGGGGCTAACATTGTCTTTTATAACATTCAGACATTTATCCCATACTTCATGACATGTAAGTGTGTTCATATTTTGGTTCTCCTATTATTGTGGTTTTGTTAATAATTATTTTGTGTCAATGAAAATATCATTTCAATTGAGAAACAATATTAAGAAAATGTTAACAAACAAAAGTTGAAAAAGATTAAAAATTTCCACTTGACTTTAAACTTTTTTTTACAGCAGTAAAATGCTAGTAGGGGAGTTTTGAAAAAAAAAAACAATTGACACTATTTTGATAAAGAAATTATCTCTTTTTTACGAAAATTGAGTTCCCTTTAAAGTTTTTTACACACATTTTTTGGTCAAAGAAATAGTCAATTCTTCCAATATTAATTCCTGCCCAGCCAACTTGTGCAATTTGGACTAGTTTTTTGTCTGAATTTTCAACAATTTCGGGCTTGTTTAAAAAAGTGTGTGTATGTCCACCAATAATTAAATCTATATTATTTGTTTGAGAAGCAAGTACTTTGTCAGATATCTTTTTATCAGGATACTTATACCCTAAATGAGACAGGCAAATAACCAAGTCGCAACCTAGTGAGTTTTTTAAAAAACTAGAATAATAATTAGCTTTTCCAATAGGGTTTTCGTGTAAAGTATTGCCGTACAATTTCTTAGGGACTAATCCTTCTAATTCTATCCCAATTCCGAAAACTCCAATTTTTATTCCGGACTTATTAAATACTTTGTACTTCAAATAATTACCATCCATTTCAGTATCAGAAAAATCATAATTTGATACAATAAACGGGAATTTTGAGTGTGGCAATTGTCTTGCTAGTCCATCTAATCCATTGTCAAAATCATGATTACCAATAGTTGAGGCGTCATATCCAATTTCACTCATCAATTTAAACTCTAATTCTCCTCCATAAACATTAAAATAAGGAGTTCCTTGAAATATATCTCCAGCATCTAAAAGTAAAACCTGATTTCCCTCATTCCGAATTTCTTTAATAATAGTTGCTCTTTGAGCCATGCCTCCAATTCCTTTATTTCTTCCGCTATCAAAAGGATGTATATGAGAATGCATATCATTTGTATGCAAAATAGTAAGTTGCTTTAATCCTATTGGTTTTGAAAAGGCTTTTGAGGGTATAATACTCATAGCAGTAGTACCTAATGCAGCTCTTTTTATAAACTCTCTTCTACTCTTCATTCTGATATCTTGTTATTCTCCCATCTAATTTAGAAGAGATAGTTTGTTCTAATTTACAATAGTTAATAATTGCATCTCTTATCTTAAGTCCAACTTTGAGTTGGTTTTTATTGTTAAAGAAACTCATCTTATCTCCTCCATTAGCTAAATAATCTGATGTTAATACTTTCAATGTATAGGAATTTATATCATCTTTTCCTAAGGGTATATAATTCCGTTCCCTACAATCACTTGCATACATCCAAACAGTGATATTATTATTATTCCTATGTAAGATGTCTTTACTATCAATTATTTCTATGGAATCTAGAGAGTATATGTTCAATCCAGAGAATGGTTCTCCTCTAGAATATATATATTCAACTAATTCAAAAATCTCTGATACATTTAATTCCAGAATTACTAATTCATTCTCAAAAGGCATTAATTCATAAATCATTCCTTTTGTAATTTTTCCTTTTGGAAGAGTGGATCTTAATCCTCCATTATTCATAATGCAAACATCTGCCATACATATATCTAATGAGTTGGTAGTCCTGGAATTGTATAAATCTTTCATGCACATTTCTAAACACAAATCAGTAACAAAATTTCCGAGTAAACTTTCAGGTTTTCCTTTTGTCATTTCAATGTCAGAAATACACAGCACTTCATTCATTACTGAATCAATTCCAACTTTATATGGAGCGATAATTGATGTAATAAGTGAGTCGGGAGTAGCAGAAACTGAAATTATATTATTTTGCTTATTATCTAATTCGTATAGGGTAGTA
>Ga0206679_10003087_pt1 | contig 12965 bp, 13 predicted proteins | sample M110012015metaG_FD_155464 | JGI IMG/M metagenome (GOLD analysis project Ga0206679, IMG submission 155464) | Ammonia-oxidizing marine archaeal communities from Monterey Bay, California, United States - M1 100m 12015 | ecosystem: Environmental > Aquatic > Marine > Intertidal zone | place: USA... | reverse complement strand
AATCTTTCCAAGTGTTATCTAATTCTAATAAAAAGGTATTTCCTTTTTCAGTAATAGAATAATATTTTCTTGGCGGTCCAGAAGTAGATTCTTCCCAACGGTATTGTAATAATTTAGCATTTTTTAAGCGAGTAAGTAGGGGATATAGTGTACCTTCCACTACTATCAATTTTGCTTTTTTAAGCTTTTCGATAATATCAGAAGGATAGGCCTCTTCATGTTTTAATATGGAAAGGATACAGTATTCCAAAATTCCTTTTCGCATTTGCGATTGTGTGTTTTCAATATTCATTTCATTACATTTTTCGGTACAAACATAATAAAAAATATAGTACTATGTGAAACAAAGTACTATAAGAATAAAATACTAGATTAAATGTAGATCTAAGGTGACCTAAAAATGTTAATTTACCAGTAAATCTGCAATTACAAAAACACCAAAAATGATGGATGCAATGCCATTTGTTGTGAAAAACGCTAAGTTTATTTTGCTTAAGTCATTATGTTTTACCAAAGTATGTTGATATATTAATAGGGCTGAAAAAATAGAGAATCCGATCCAATATAGTTTCCCAAAATCTCCATAGTTCGGTATTTGAGATAAGATTATTATTACTAAAAAGTGAAGTACTTTTGAAAGAGTTAGTGAGATTTTCTTCCCTAAAAGCACAGGTATCGAATGTAGTTTATGTTCCTTGTCAAACTCCTCATCTTGTAAAGAGTAAATAATATCGAAACCACTTACCCAAAAAAGTACGGATGCTGAAAAGAATAATGGGATAATATTAAACTCACCACTAACAGCCAAATAAGCCCCAATCGGAGCGAGTGAAAGTCCTAATCCTAAAACTAAATGACAAACTGCTGTAAATCTTTTTGTATAACTATATCCTAAAATTACTAAAAGCGCAATAGGAGATAGGTAAAAACAAATTGTATTTATATGAAAAGTAGTACCAATAAATAATAAAGAGTTAATAATTACGAAAATTAAAGCTGAGTTTGCTTTTATGCTTCCATTTGGAATCTCTCTAACTGCAGCAGTTCTTGGATTTGATTTGTCTATATCTCTATCGATGTATCGATTAAATGCCATAGCTGCTGAACGTGCAAAAATCATACAAAGTACCACGTACAGAAAAGTAATCCATTCAAAATTGTCTTGTTTACTTGCTAAGAAGAAACCAATTAAGGCAAATGGCATTGCAAATATGGTATGACTAAATTTTATTAAGGAAAGGTAATTTCTCATTATTAGTATGAAGTTGTGGAATCTTTAATAATTTTCCATTTATCTTCAAATTTTCTTAATTCTAAATAAAACTCACCTTTTGGATTGTCATCTTTCCTGATTAACTCCCAACTTCCTGTTAAATTGGCTGAAATGCTATCAGAATTTATTTTTACATTCAGAAAATCAAATTTTAATTGTCCCATACTTTCTTTTGTCGGATAACTGTTTTTGTATCTTTCTAAAGTATTCTGCCAACCGTATGCTGGTATATGTTTTGTTGAAGTAAAAATTAATTCTTCCGAATTCCAATATCCCAGCATAAACCCGTCTATGTCTCCATTATTCCAACATTCTTGCTGTTTTTTTAATACTGATTTTATCTCCGATATCTCAGGATTTTCTTGTTCTAACTCTTTGTTTTTATCCATAACTAAATATAATACTAATAGGATTGTAATTGTAAAAAAAGATATTTTTAAAAGTGATTTCATAATTGGCTTCAAATCTATTAAAAATAAAGGATAGAATGTAAATTTTAATTTACGATATTTGCACTTTAATTAAAAACTAAAATGGCAACAAAAGCTTCTACACCAAAAGGGATGAGAGATTTCTCTCCATCAGCAATGTTTCGGAGAAATTATATCTTTTCTGTAGTGAAAACTGCATTCGAAAAATATGGTTTTTCTCCTATACAAACGCCTACAATGGAAAATTTAGAAACCCTTACAGGAAAATATGGTGATGAAGGGGATAGACTGATTTTTAAAGTTTTAAACTCTGGAGATTTTCTCTTAAAATCTTCTCTGGATGAAAATACAACTTCAAAATCATTAACAAAACAGATTTCCGACAAGGCTTTAAGGTATGATTTAACGGTTCCTTTTGCTAGATATGTTGTGCAAAACAGAAATGATATTACTTTTCCATTTAAGCGTTATCAGATGCAAAATGTGTGGAGAGCAGACAGACCTCAAAAAGGACGGTACAGAGAGTTTTATCAATGTGATGCGGATGTAATAGGAACAGATTCCTTACTTTCTGAAATAGAACTTGTTCAACTTTGTGATGAGGTTTTTTCAGAATTAAAAGTACCAAATATTGACATTTGTATCAATAACAGAAAGGTGTTAAGTGGTATGGTTGAAGTGATGAATTCTTCAGAATTTTTTAATGATATCGTAATATCTTTAGATAAATTTGATAAGATAGGTTTAGATAAAGTAAAAGAGGACATAAAATTGAAAGGAGTTACAGATGAAGCTCTTTTAGTATTAGAAAATTTTCTTTCAGTCTCTGAAATTTCAGAGTTACAAACTTTACTTTCATCTTCTGAAATAGGAATGCAAGGAGTAGAAGAATTAAAATTTGTTTCAGAAAATATAAATAATTTAGGTCTTAAAACTTCTGTATTGAAATTTGATATTACCCTTGCAAGAGGAATAGATTATTATACAGGATGTATTTTTGAGGTAAAACAAAATGATGTAAAAATTGGTTCTGTTGGTGGAGGTGGCAGATATGATGATTTAACTTCTGTTTTTGGACTTAAAGATGTTTCAGGAGTTGGAATTTCTTTCGGAATTGATAGAATTTATATTGTACTGGAAGATTTAGGATTGTTTCCTGAAAATATTGACCAGAATACTAGAGTTCTGTTAGTTAATTTTGGTAAAAAAGAAGAAGTTTATTGTCTTAGCTTATTAAAAAAACTTAGAGAAAATGGAATTAGTTCAGAGCTTTTTCCCACTCAATCTAAAATGAAGAAACAAATGAATTATGCAGATAAAAAAGGAGTTGAGTTTGTTGTGATGGTAGGAGAAGATGAAATAAATTCTTCTACAATTAGCGTTAAAGACATGAGATCTGGAGCTCAACAAGAAACAACAATAGATAGTTTTATTAAAGAAATATTATAATGTCAGAAGTATATAAGATAGGAGAAAAGTTATTGTCACTTTCGGATGTTTCAAAAATAATTTCGGAAGAAATGAAATTAGAATTATCTGAAGAATCAATACAAAAGATTAAGGACTGCAGAAAGTATTTGGATGAGAAGATGAAGAAATCTGAGAATCCTATTTATGGTATAAATACAGGTTTTGGTTCTTTATGTAACCATAAGATTTCAGATTCTGATTTGGAACAACTTCAGAGAAACCTAGTTATTTCTCATTCGTGTGGAACTGGAGATGAAGTTCCTTTAGATGTTGTTAAGATAATAATTTTATTAAAAATTCAATCCCTATCTTATGGTCATTCTGCAGTGCAGTTAAAGACTGTTGGAAGGTTAATTGAAATGTTTAATAAAAATATTCTTCCAGTAATATTTCAACAAGGTTCATTGGGTGCTTCAGGAGATTTATCTCCTCTTGCTCATATGTCTTTAGTTTTGTTAGGAATGGGAAAAGTAGATGTCCAAAATAAAAAGGGTGGTTTTGATAGAAAAAACACCTCTGATATAATGAAGGAAATGGGATGGGAAGATATTCAGTTAAAATCAAAAGAAGGATTAGCTTTATTGAACGGAACTCAATTTATGTCGGCATATGGGGTTTGGTCTTTGCTAAAATCTGAAAAACTATCTTATTTGGCAGATTTAATAGGATCTATTTCTTTAGAAGGATTTGATGGAAGAAACGAATGTTTTGATGAGTTAATTCATTTAGTTCGTCCTCATAAAGGTCAGTTGAAAACTGCAGAAAATATCAGAGATTTTCTAATGGATTCTGAAATTCAACAACAAAAGAAGAGTCATGTTCAGGATCCTTATTCTTTTAGATGTATGCCACAAGTTCATGGAGCGTCAAAAGATGTAATTAATCATGTGAAATCAGTTTTTACTACCGAAATAAATTCGGTTACAGATAACCCGACAGTTTTTCCAAAGGAAGATAAAATAATTTCTGGAGGTAATTTTCATGGACAGCCCTTAGCAATGTCAATGGATTATTTATCTATCGGAATTTCTGAGTTATCCTCCATCTCGGAAAGAAGAGTTTACCAATTAATTTCAGGGGAAAGAGGATTGCCACCATTTTTAGTTGCAAAAGCTGGACTTAATTCTGGAATGATGATTCCTCAATATACAGCAGCAAGTATTGTGAGTCAGAATAAACAACTTTGTACTCCATCTTCTGTTGATTCTATTGTTTCATCAAACGGGCAAGAAGATCATGTGAGTATGGGGGCTAATTCTGCAACAAAATTATATAAAGTTGTTGAAAATACAGAAAGAGTATTGGCAATTGAACTTATGAATGCTGTTCAGTCAATTGCATTCAGGAATAATAAATCTTCTGATTTTATTGAAAGTTTTATTGATGTTTATAGAGATGAAGTACCATTCTTAAATGAAGATAGAATTCTTCATGACGATATTCAGAAGTCAATTAAGTTTCTACAGAATTTGGAAATTGATACTGAATTATTGTAATTCAATAACTTTTCCAATTTCAGAAACCTCTTTTGTAGAATTTAAAAATTGATTTGCTTCCTCTAATTTGTTAAAAGGTCCAATGTAAGTTTGGAATATGTCTTTTTTCAAATCACTATAATTTGAAACTCCACCTAAGTATAAAACATCACAATTATCATATCCATCAGAAATATATTTCTGTGATTCTGCATTTGCTACATTCTGATCTTCAAACGAATTAAGTATAATCAGATAATTTCCGTTAAATAAAGATTTGTTATAAATAATATCTGTTACAGTTTCATTTTCTTCTGTTGTTTCATCAGATGAGAAAAGAGAGTTGAAATCAATAAACTGAGTAGATGCATATCCAACTAAAGCAATAACAAAAAAGATAATAAAATATTTAAAAGTTCCATTATTATTTCTTGGTTTTCTAGGAGTTTTCGAAATAGGTTCTATTTCTGGTTGGTTTACTAGTTCTTCCTTAAAAACAGGAGATACAGGCTGTGTTTTTTCAACTTCTACTTGTTTTTCAGTATCTTTCTTTTTTTGAATAGTAGCTAATCTTTCTTGTAAGATTCTTAGCTTTTCTTCATTTGTTTTATTACTCATCTTCTGATTTAATTAGGTTGGCTAATATAATTAATTATTTAATAGTGTTTTCAATACATCTATCAAAAAGTTCTGATAAAGATATTCCAGCTTCTTTAGCTTGTTTTGGTATTATACTTTCTTCTGATAAACCGGGTATTGAGTTAATCTCAATAATATAAGGAACTTCCTCCATAATGATAAAGTCAATTCTGCAAATCCCTCTCAAATTCATTTTTACAAAAACTGATTCAGTTATTTTTTGTATATTTTCAGTTAGATCTTTACTAATTCTTGCTGGTGTAATCTCTTCAGATAGTCCTTCATATTTCGCTTGAAAATCAAAGAAATCATTTTGGCTAACAATTTCAGTAATAGGCAAAGAAGTAACTTTTGAGTTTTTAACCATCACCCCACAACTTACTTCAGTTCCATCAATAAATTGTTCCATTAAAACCATATCATCATGTAATAAAGCATTGTTTATAGCTTTTTCAATATCATTTTCTGTTGTAACTTTTGAAACACCAAAACTACTTCCTGCCTCATTTGGTTTTATAAACAATGGGAGTTTTAATGTTTCTGAAATGTGTTTTGTGTTAATTTTATCTCCTTTTTTATAGTGTAATGATTTTGCACATCTAAATCCAAGATTACTTAACTGTTTATTACACTCAATTTTATTAAAAGTTAAAGCTGAAACTTCAGAATTACAACTACTGTAAGCTATCTTTAATTTGTCAAAATAGGTTTGTAATTCTCCATTTTCTGCAGGAGGACCATGAAGAGCCATAAAAACATAATCAAAAACTACTTTCCCATCTTTTGTGTTGATAGAAAAATCAGAAATATTTATTTCTTCTTTTGTATGATAATTTGTCCAAATATTATCTTTAACATGAATAATAGTAGGGTTATATTTAGTTTTATCTAAATGATTAAAAACAACATTTGCAGATTGAATAGATATTTCATATTCTGAAGAATCTCCTCCTGTAATTATAGCAATTTCTTTCATAATTATTAATTAGTACAAAACTATAAATTATATTACTAATTTGCATCTGATATTTTCTATATTTGTAATTCTTTTTAACAACTTGGAAAAATGCAGAAACAATGTCTTAATGGTCATTTTTATAGGAAAGATTTAGAATCTTGTCCCTTTTGTTCTTCAGATAACACTGAAAACATGAAAGATTCTAATGAAGTTATACCTAATGAAAACCTTAAGACAGATATAGTTTTAAAATTAAAGTCTTTCACTACAAAGATTCTAGATAAAATAAAAAACACCTCTTTTGAAGAAGGTTCGTTTTTTTCATTTTTAAAGAATAAGACTTTTTACTTTCATTTTACAATAGCTTCTGTTATTTGCTTGTTATTTTTCTATTTTTTATTATTGTTCTTAAATACCTATACTTTAAACTCGGAAGAATTTGAGTTAAAAGATTATCAGGGATTATCTGTTGATGAAATAAAATCAGAATTTGAGAATAATGATTTAGTGTTTGAGATTATGGATTCAATTTATACAGATTCAGTACCAAAAGGAACTGTTTATTCTCAACAACCATCTTCAGGAACTTTTGTAAAAGAAGGAAGAAAAATATATTTAACCATTAATTGTAATAGTAGTCAGAAATTTTCTATTCCGGATGTATATAATAAATCTGAGAGAGAAGCTAAAATTCAATTGAAGTCACATTTTAAAGTAGAGTCTGTATATTCAGTAGAATATAGCGATATTTACTCTGTTGTTACTAATATGAAAGTTGCAAATAAGGAAGTAGTTCCGGGACAAATGTTAATTGAAGGAACCACAATTAGTTTATATTTTGGAAGTGGTAGAGGAACATCTAAGATTGTTGTACCTAATTTAGTTGGATATTCTAAAGATCAAGCCTTGTTTGTATTAGAAGAAAATAAACTAAGATTAGGAGAGATTATATCAGAAGGAGAAATTATTGATACATCTTCTGCAATTGTTATTAACCAAAGGCCGTTATGGGAGTCAAGATTACAAAGTGGAGATATGGTAGACATTATTATTAAACAATCTGTTGATTCAACAGATATTTCAGATACAACAACTATTCAATGAGAAAATTAACATTATTTTTTTTATTACTGTCATTTAATTTATCTTCACAAGAAGTAGTTTCTGATTTAATATCTAATACACAAATATTAAAAATAAATAAGAAGTATAATTCAGTTAAATCAGGAATTAACATACCTTTTATTGATGATTTTTCAAATAATTACTATTATCCCGACTCAAATTTATGGGAAGATAAATATGTTTATGTAAATAGAAATTATGGAGTAAACCCAATAACAATTGGAGTAGCTACTTTTGATGGTTTGGATGAAAATGGGAGAGCCTATAATATGACTTTTACCTCTACAGATTCTGAAAATGCAGATACTTTAACTTCACAGCAAATTGATTTATCTGTAACGGATACTGCATATTTTATGTTTTATTTTCAGCCTCAAGGAAAGGGAAATGATCCTCAGTCTTCTGACTCTTTAATTTTGGAATTTTTGGATGTAAATGGAGTATGGAATAATATTTGGAAAAAAGAGGGTAGTTTATCTTATGATTTCAGGAAGTTTGTTTTTGTATTTACGGACGCTACTTATCTTTATTCAGACTTCCAATTCAGATTTAGAAATTTAGCATCTGTATCAGGAAATTTTGACCATTGGAACATTGATTATGTAAAGTTAGATGCATATCATTCTTCATCAGATACTTCCGAATTAAATGATGTTTCATTTATCAGAAGAACTCCTAATATTCTGAAAAGATATAAAGAAATGCCATGGATTCATTTTGTAAATGATGTTGCATTAGAAATGAATGACACTTTAGATATTCAGTTAAAAAACAACACAAATACCATTCAATCAATTGATTATAGATATGATGTGTACAACAAAAATGGTGCATTGGTATTTCATTACCCAACAATAGGAGGTAATAGTTCAACAAGAAATGTAGATGTTCCTCCGTTTTCTTCTTCAGGAAATTACTCTCTAAATTCTCCTCCTGTAATGTTATATAATCAGATGTTTCCTGTGTCCTCATCAGATAGTGCCGAATTTACTTTCCGAAATAATATTCATTCTCCACCAAATGATTATAAAATGAATGATACAGTTTCTCATTTACAGAAATTTTATAGTCATTTTTCTTATGATGATGGAAGTGCAGAATCTGCTTATGGTATAAATGTTCAGGGAGCAAAATTAGCATATGAATTTAAACTTAATAGGCCAGATACTTTAAGGGTAATTCAGATGAAATTTGTTGAAATGCATGAAGATCTTTCAAATAATAAATTTGCATTAACTGTTTGGTCGAACAACAACGGATTGCCAGATCAGGAGATTTATAAAGATACAGTAGAAATTGACTATAAGGATAGAGGAAAACTTACAAACTATTACCTGAAAAATGGCGTAGGACTTATAGGAACATTTTTTGTTGGTTGGGAACAAATAACAGATGATATATTAAATTTAGGCTTAGATAAAAACTCTATTGCAAATGATTATATGTTCTATAATATTGGAGGTGGATGGGTTAATTCTCAATTTCCTGGTGCTTGGATGATTAGACCTGTAGTTAATTATGATGAACCTTTAATAAATTCTGTATTTACTCAGCAAGAGATAAAGTGTAAAATTTATCCTAATCCGTTTTCTGAAATAACATCTGTCTATTTCTCTGATTCTAAACAAAGGATAATTTCTGTTTATGATATGATGGGAAGAAATGTAAAAACTATTATCTCTAAAGAAATGAAGGTAGATATTAATAAAGAAAATTTAAAAAATGGAATATATTTTATTCAGATTTCAGATGAAAAAAGACAAATAACAAAAAAACTAATACTTAATTAATGATAAGTTATATTGGAGGAAAGAGCCGAATGGCAAAGTGGATTGGGGAATATATTCCAAATGAGATAGAAACTTATGTAGAAGTATTTGGTGGAGCTTTTTGGGTGTATGTAAATGGAGAAGTACATGAAAAACTAAAACTAAAGGAAGTTATTTATAATGATTTTAACAGATATATGGTTAATTTCTTTGAGTGTTGCAGAACTCCTGAAGAATTTCATAAACATATGATTGATTTGAAGGCACAAGACGAGAAATTGTTTTACAAGTTTCAGAATGAAATTTTCAAGAATAAAGATATAATTAAAATAGAGTTAGGAGATTTTGAGTTTGGATCAAAATATGCTTATATCATGACTCAGGTTTTTTCTGGACTTAATGCAGAGAAAGCAAAATTTATTGATTTGAAAGGAAAGTATAAATCAAAATTTGATTCTTTCAGAGATAAATTGATAAAACCTAAATTTACAAAGAAGTTAAAAAAGATTACAAAATGTGAGAATATGAGTTATGATGAGGTCATTGAGAAATATGATTCACCTACAACTTATTTTTATGTGGATCCTCCATATTGGAAAACAGAAAATTATTATTCATTACATGATTTTGATGTGGAAGATCATAAAAACTTGTGTAATCAGCTATCAAATATTAAAGGTAAATTCTCTTTGTCGTATTATGACTTTGATTTGTTAAGTGAGTGGTTACCGAAAGATAAATTTGTGTGGGAAAGTAAGGAGTTTGTAAAGGCTGCATCTGCTACAAAAGGTAGAACTCAAAATAAAGGAACAGAAATTTTAGTTATGAATTACAAAATATAATGGAAGAAAGGGAAGAACTTTTTGAGCATTATAAATTTGAAGCCGATAAAGGACAGGAGCCTTTAAGGGTAGATAAATTTTTGATGAATTTTATTGAAAATGCTAGCAGGAATAAAATCCAGCAATCTGCAAAAGATGGATATGTACATGTAAATGGAAATCCGGTAAAAGTAAATTATAAGGTTAAAGGAGGTGATATTGTAACAGTAGAATATAAGAATCCTCCAAGAGAACACGAACTTATACCACAGGACATTCCTATCAATATAATTTATGAAGATGATGATATATTGATTGTAAATAAAGAAGCTGGTATGGTTGTTCACCCAGGTTTTGGTAATTGGGAAGGAACTTTAGTAAATGCACTTGCTTTTCATTTTAAGAATTTACCTAATATGGGAGACGATACTAGGCCTGGTTTGGTACACAGAATTGATAAAAATACTTCTGGTATTTTGATAATTGCAAAGAATGAAAAATCCATGACCGTAATGGGAGATAAGTTTGCAAATAGAGATTTAAACAGAAGGTATCTATCACTGGTTTGGGGAGATATGAAAGAAGATGAGGGAACAATTACAGGACATATTGGAAGGAGTCTGAAAAACAGAAAGGTAATGGATGTTTTCCCGGATGGAGAGTTTGGAAAACATGCAGTTACTCATTGGAAAGTTGTAGAAAGATTAGGTTATACAACATTGGTTGAATGTAAATTAGAAACGGGCAGAACACATCAGATAAGGGCTCATTTCAAACATATTGGTCATCCACTTTTTAATGATGAAGAATATGGTGGAGATAGAATTCTGAAAGGAACTACTTTTACTAAATACAAACAGTTTGTTCAGAATTGTTTTAAAATATGTGATAGACAAGCATTACATGCTAAATCTCTTGAGTTTTTGCATCCTACTACTGAAAAAGAAATGAAGTTTGATTCAGATTTACCTGAAGATTTTTCTATACTTTTAGATAAATGGAGAAAGTATGCTACTCATCAAAAATAAATCATTTCACAAAAGCACTTTCGTATTTCTCTATCCAATCTTGTGGAGTTATTTTTCTCATTAGTTCTCCAATTAATTCAAAAGGTATATCGTCCATTTTTTTGAAACGAATACAACTTTTTCCCATATCTAATTTTCGTTTACTGTGTTTAGGATACTCTTTTACAAACCAATCCAAAAGTTCAGGAGTTGCATAAATTCCCATATGATAAACTGCAATAAAATTCTTTTGTGAAGCAACAGAAGCAAAAGGTAATGGAAGTTTAGGAGTGCAGTGGTATCCTTTTGGATAAAGAGAGAAAGGAACGACCCATGAAGGAAATCCATAAGATAATTCTTCTGAATAACCTTTTGGGATATTCTCTCTAATAACATTCATTAATTTTTCAAAAACTTCTTCCCTTTCTTCCGGAATATTCTGAAGGTATTCTTCTACATTATTTGCTTTAATTTTCATAGTGTAAAGATATAAAAATTCTACATTTGCAGGATGAAGTATATATTTACATTTTTTATTCTTATTTGCCTTTCTTGTGATACGGGAACTAAAAATACCTTAGTTCAGAATACAGGGCAAACACAAGGTACTTTTTATCATATTCAGTATATTTCTGAAGGAGGAAAGAGTTATAAAACTCAGATAGATAGTTTGCTTTCAGAAGTTGATTCATCTTTATCTACTTATAAAGAGTATTCCCTTATTTCTAGATTAAATAAAGGAGAGAAAATAAAAGTAGATAAGATGTTTTCGGATGTATTTTCTGCTGCAAATAAGGTTTTTTCTGAAAGTGGTGGACTGTTTGATTGTAGTATAGCTCCGCTTAGTAATTATTGGGGATTTGGTTTTGAAGAAAGTCTTTCTGAAATAGATTCTGCTGAGGTTTTAAGGAGATTGACATTGGTAGATTATTCGAAATTACAGATTAAAAATGATAGTCTGAAATTGCCAATTGGAATGCAATTAGATTATAATGCTATAGCTCAAGGATATGCGGTAGATATAGTTTCGGATTTCCTGGAAGGTAAGAGTATTGTAAACTATTTGGTAGAAATTGGTGGAGAACTTAGAGCGAATGGAACAAATCCGGATAGCAAATTATGGTTGGTTGGAATTGATAAACCTACTGAAGACAGTAACTTTCAACAAGATTTTCAGATTATTTTAGGATTGGAGAATTCTTCATTAGCAACATCAGGTAATTACAGAAAATTTAAAGAAATTGATGGTGTAAAATATTCTCATACAATAAGTACTGAAACAGGTTTTTTTGCTAAAAACCGAATGTTATCAGCAACTGTAATTCATCCTTCTTGTATGTTTTCGGATGCGTATGCAACTACATTTATGACAATGGGGGTAAAAAAATCAAAAGAGTTTGCACAAAATCATAAGGAATTAAAAGTGTATTTTGTTTATTCTGATAAAAATGGTGATTGGAAAACGTATAGTTCCGAAAATCTGATTACCGACTAGTTCTCGTTTTTGCATTTCTCATCAGCAGATTTACCACAATAACCACAAGATTCACCTTCTTTATTTAAGTGGGGGTTCTGGCTAGCACAAGTCCCAGAAAATTCTCCATTTTTCTTGAGTAGTATTTTGATTCCAATTCCAATAAATACAAAAACCATAAAACCAACAGTTATTAAAAAAAGAGGCAAGAAATTTTCCATTATAATTTATTTGTCTGCAAAATTAAAGGTTTTATTAGGAATCAGTAAGTTTGCTTAAAATATTTTTTTGATGAAAGAAAAAACAAAGGCTTTTTCCCGACTACTTACAATAATGGATGAATTACGAGAGCAATGTCCGTGGGATAAGAAGCAAACAATGGATACTTTACGATACCTTACAATTGAAGAGCTTTACGAACTATCGGATGCGATTCTAGATAAAGACATGAAAGAAATAAAAGGAGAATTAGGTGATTTACTGCTTCATATAGTTTTTTATTCTTGTATTGCTTCCGAAACTA
>Ga0206679_10003086_pt1 | contig 12967 bp, 13 predicted proteins | sample M110012015metaG_FD_155464 | JGI IMG/M metagenome (GOLD analysis project Ga0206679, IMG submission 155464) | Ammonia-oxidizing marine archaeal communities from Monterey Bay, California, United States - M1 100m 12015 | ecosystem: Environmental > Aquatic > Marine > Intertidal zone | place: USA... | reverse complement strand
GGTAAAGCAGACCGTGTAGTTGGTGGTGCCGCGAGTTATATAGCTCTGGCAGCATCTCACTTTGTAAGAGAACAGGAGCTCATTTCTGTTATAGGAGAGGATTTCCCGAATGAATTCATCTCGACACTAGAATCTAGAGGGGTGGGATCAGAAGGGTTAGTGACAATAAAAGGCGGAAAAAGTTTTTTTTGGGAGGGAAGCTATCACGAGGATTTAATAGGTAGAGACACTGTAACAACAGAGCTAAATGTTTTAGAAGGTTGGTCCCCTGTTGTGCCAGCCGCGGCGCTAGATTCTAGATTCGTAATGCTAGGAAACCTTGATCCAATTGTTCAACTTTCGGTAATAGAACAACTTACTTCCACACCAAAACTAATCGTATTAGACACTATGAATTTTTGGATGGATATAGCTATGGACAACCTTAAAAAAGTAATAGCAAGAGTTGACGTGATTATGATTAACGATGATGAGGCTAGACAGCTCACAGGGCTTAAGACACTGCCTTTGGCTGCTGCTGCTGTTCATAAAATGGGACCAAAAACGGTTGTAATAAAGAAGGGAGAGCATGGAGCAATCATGTTTGAGGAAGGGAAGATCTTCTTCACCCCAGCAATGCCCTTAAAAAGAGTCGTGGACCCGACCGGGGCTGGAGACACCTTCGCAGGAGGCTTTATAGGCTACCTCGCAAGGCTTGGCGACACCTCTTGGGAAGCAAAAAAACAAGCAGTTGTTGTAGGGTCGGTTCTTGCGTCGTTCACATGCGAGGCGTTTGGCACAGAGAGAATAGAGTCTTTACAAGAATCGGAGTGGCACGAACGCATGAACGAGTTGAGGGCTATGGTAAAGTTTCGCTCAATAAGGGGGTAGGGACTAACGACCTAACCTTAACCATGGAGAGGGATCAATAGGCTGCCCGTTAACCCACCACTCAAAATGAAGATGCGGTCCTGTTGTTTGGGTTCCGCTATTTCCAACAGACGCAATTGCGTCCCCCATTTGAACTAACTCCCCAACTTCTTTTAATAGAGAAGCGTTGTGTTTGTATACAGATAAACGATTGTTCCGGTGTTGAACTACTATTACATATCCGTGTTCAACAGTAAAGTCAGAAATCAACACTGTTCCGTCATCAACAGTATGAACCAACACTCCTTCAGCGGCCTCGATATCTACCCCAAGATGCCCATGGCTTAGGTCGAAACCATCAGAAACCCCACCACCCACGGGCTGAAACTCAAAACCAAGAGTCCCCACCACATCTGGACCACTCCTTCTTAACGCAAAACGGTCTTCATCCTCAACTCGCCCCCTTAAATTTAAATCCCCATCACTTGCCTTTGGCAAACCATCTACATTAACAAGGCTGTTAGACGCCCCCTCTAAACCAACAAAAGCACTATCGGCAAGAACCTCCCCTTTTAAAACTGTTTTAATGGAGTTTAAATACTTTTCTTGAACAGAAAGCAATTTAAGCGCGCTATCAGCCTCTTGTCTAGCGATAGACACATCTTCCCGGTATTGTTTAGCAACAAATCCAGGAACAAGATGTTCGGTTAGAGGTGTGTGTGCGACAATTAAATAAGAAATGAAAACGACAGAAAACACAACGCTTAACGCGATAACAATTAATCTCCTCCCAGACAACAAGTAAGCCCTACGCTCATGAAACGTTGACTCTTCTTGGACTGTGATCCGGAATCGTTGGCGCCAAAAACGCCTTTTATTTTCGTCTTTTTTATTGTTCGTCACGCTGCTAATATCGTATAACTATACACAAGTGTAAAGTTCTTCACGAAATAGGGCAAGAATCTAATAATTTAGCAACTTCGAACGTTGACCTTTGATGAACCGCAATATGTCTAAATATTTTAAACTTCTATCTGTACTATTTGCCGCGATAGTGGTTATTCAAGGTTGCACCACTAAACGAGACGGACGAGCGTACCGAATTTATCACAATACAACAGCTAAATTTAACGGCTTTTATTATGCTAATGAAGCGATGGCTGAGGCGCAAAAGAAAATACAAGATCTTCATGAGCCTAACTGGGATGAGGTTCTTCCGTTATTTTTAGACACAGACGAAAACTCTTCCCAACAGGTCTATCCATTAATGGAGAGGGCGATAGAAAAATGTTCAAAGGTTGTTGATCGACACACAATGAATCCTTCAAAAAGGGATAGAAAGTCGATAAAAAGGCCAGAGATGAACAAATGGATAGACGACAACTACACTGTAATAGGGAGCGCGTATTATATGAAAGAGGATTTTGCAAAAGCGGAAGAAATCTTCCTTTTTCTTGCAAGGACAGTTGACACCCCCGACGCACAAGCATGGTCTTTTAGTTGGCTCGGAAGAATATACCTACGCACAGATGATTTAATAAAAGCAAAAAACATGCTTGCTAAGGCAGAACAGTATAATGACGTGTCGCAAGAGGTTCGAGTACATACGAGTTTGGTATATGCTCAATACCATATTCAAAAAGGTAGCTATGAAGAAGCTGCAACGCAGATAGAAGAGGCTTTAAAGGATATAAAAAAGAAGAAAGAAACCGCAAGACCGTTATTTATTTTAGCTCAATGTCTTAGAGAGACAGGAGATAGCGAGGCGGCGATAGAAACGTTCAAAATGGTTGTAGACCTAAGGACTCCATATGAGCTGGAGTTCCAAGCAAAGATTCAACAAGCGATGACCTATGAGCGCAGCGGAGGAAATAGCGACCCCATTGTTGAGCTGCTTGAAGACATGCTTGATGATAACAAGAATATAGAATACTTCGATCAGGTGTATTACGCTCTGGCTGAAGTGGCGCTTGAGGACAGAAAAAGAGAGGAGGGAATAAACCACCTAGAGACATCTATTTATGTGAGCGAAGGCAACTCTCGTCAACTTGGGAAAAGCTATTTAAGACTTGCTGACCTGCATATGGAAGACCTCCATTATGAAACAGCACAAGCTTACTATGATAGCGCCTTAGTTCACATGCCAGAGGATAATGAAAGAAAAGAGGATGTTACGAACCTTGCGTCAAACCTAACGGATTTAGTTATGAACCTCCGGACTATTGAGGAGCAAGACAGCCTCCAAGAACTTTGTGATTTAAGTGACGACGAGAGAAGAAGGGTTGTTGAAAATATTTGGGAAGACATGGTGGATGAGTTGGAAAGGCAAAGGGAAGAAAGAGACGCTGCAAATGAGGCGGCAATAGCGGCGGCAGGCGCTCAAGGCGTAGGGATGTTTTGGCCATATAACGGCTCATTAAGAGTGAGTGGTAAGCAGAACTTTTATGACTACTGGGGGGATAGGGTCTTAGAAGATCACTGGAGGAGAGAAAGCAAAATGGGAGTTGTGTTCTCAAATGATGATGAAACGGAGGAGTTAGAAAACAATGAAAAGAAAGACCCGTTTGACCCAGAATCACTACCTACGGTAGACGAGATGATAGCAGATCTTCCATGTGAGGCAGAAGAAAGAGCGAACTCATTGGCCCTCCTTGCGGAAGCGTATTATATGGCGGGGTTAGATTATAGGGAAAAGTTAGCTGACCCAGAAAACGCAATTGAGACATGGCAGAAACTTTTAGAACGTCTCGATAGTAGCGCGTTTCACCCCACGGCGACATATCAACTTTATAGAACTTATTTACAGCGAGAGATTGATGAGAACTTTACAAACCCCTTTTGTGAGTCCTGTAATTCACCTTATTGGGCAGACCAAATAGTCTCAAACTACCCAGGTAGCGAATGGGCTAAGCTTATTGAAAACCCAGACTTTTTAGACGCTGAGGAGGAGGCGTATGAATTAGAGCGAGTAGCCTATGAAGAGCTACTATCTAGATACTATGCAAAAGATTACCAAGCGACACTTCTCGAAATAGATGTTGTTATTAATGATAGACCAGAAAACCCCTTGAGGTGTAAATACAATCTATTGCGAGCCCAATGTGTGGGCGGGTTGACTAGCTACACAGGTGATAGAACCCCATACTTTGATGCATTAAAAGGAATAATAAACATATGTCCAGAAACCGAGGAGCAGGCTTTTGCAGTTTCTCTTCTAAGACAGCTTGGGGTAGACCTCGGCTCAGTAGGTGAGTTGCCAAAAGAAGAAGAAGAAGAAGAAAAGTCCCCATTCATTTTCAATCCCAACAAAGAGCATTATTTTGCAATACTAATTCCTGTAGACGAAGGAAGTGGTTCAGAGGTAAAAGCCTTGGCATCGGACTTTAACACCGCGTTTTTTGAATCTAGAAACCTTAGAATCACAAGCAACCTGCTAAGCAGAACACATCAAATAGTGCTTGTAAAGTCGTTTTCAAACCTCTCAAAAGGGATGGATTACTACACTGTTTTCACAGGAAACCGTGAGATGCTAATAGACCTAAACTCTAGTGGTTACGAGATGTTTATTATTAGTAGCGAAAATTATATTGAACTTTTTAAAAACAAGGACCTCGATGAGCATGGAGATTTCTTCAACACTCACTACCTTTCGACAAAATCTAAACAGGCACCATGATTGGCTCAATGAAGCGCTCCACAGGAGCATCAACAACGAATTCGGATAACGGTATTAACCGTATCGTAGCAGGAACAACAGTAGAAGGGACAATACAGAGCGATAGCAACCTTAGAATAGATGGTGAGTTTAAGGGCGAGTTAATTACTAAAGGACGCCTTGTGGTGGGCCCAAAAGGCGTAGTTAAAGGTGTGGTAAACTGTATGTGTTGTGATGTGGAAGGAGTTTTAGAGGGAGAGGTGACAGTGTTAGAGCTCCTTGCAATGAAGTCGTCCGCTACGGTTCAAGGAGATTTATATTATGGCCAGCTATCTGTTGAGGCTGGAGCGAAGGCCTTAGGGACATTCCGCATGGGTGTGCCAAAGAACTCAAAGATGTCATCCAATAAAGCGGCCTCTAAAGCGGACGCAATGGCTTCGTTGAAATCTTCACGGATACCATCAGAAGGCGACTCATTATCAAACCAAAAAAAATCGGTTGGAACCGAAGCGTAACCCCCCAACTCAGAAGGCAAACTCTCGGCCTAAAACAACCAAAACAGTAATGCGTTTTGCCGGCTTAGGCACAACGCTTGCGGCTGCGATAGGGTTAGGCGCTATTGGCGGCAGACAAATAGACGAACACTTTCTACTTGAGAAACCCTTAGGAACGGCTGCAGGTGCTTTATTAGGGTTAGCGACGGGGATGTGGACTGTCTTGAGAAACATCCGGACAAAATAAAAATCATGAAAAGATTTATTTATAAAACGGCAGCCGTTTCGGTTTTGTGTGCAACAGTGGGTCACCTTTTGCCCTTTTTTTCAGATATGGCAAATCAGCGAGTTTGGTATTTAACAATTGGCGCCTATGCACTACTCACAGTTTTACTAAGGGCCTGGGTTATTAAATCACAAAAGGGCTCAGCAATTAAATTCACCTCTGCAGTAAACGGAACAACAGCGGTTAAAATGCTATTCACCCTCTTGATTGTAACGGGTTATCTAATCTCTGAAGAGCCATTCTCTAAGCAGTTTGTATTTGGTGTTTTTGCAGTATTTACTGCCTTCACGACCTTGTTTGTTGTTGATGCGCAACATTTAATTAGAAAGGGATAAAAAAAAAAGATATTTGCAAATTTTTTAGACGCTAAACAGACGTACTTTTGCCTCGATTTTTAGAACCGTTTTCAGTATGATATTTCGTCTTGTGAAGCTTTACTCCCTAATCCTTTTTATGATTTGCGCATCTGTATCTATAGTTGCTCAACACGAGGGGCATGTAGAGGATACGCATGGTGACCAAGGACATTCGGAGAAATTTGTTGCGGGGAAATACATTTTTCACCACATAGCCGACGCAAATGAGATTCATTTTTTCGGAAACGTTTCAATCCCCTTACCGATCATTCTTTATACCGAGGGTGAAGGATTTGATGTCTTTTTAAGCAACCTGTTTCAAACAAAGACAGGAGGCTATGATACGCATTATGATATGTATGCCGAAGGCCCACGAACCGGCACAGGTTTTGTAAAACTAAAGGGCGGTAAAATAACTGCAGTTGACGAAAACAAGGGGGTTTGGGATATTTCAATTACAAAATCAATATTCGGAATGTTTTGCATGTTGGCATTAGTGTTGTTCCTGATGAGTAAAGTCGCAAGAAGCTATGCCAAAAATCCTGGTAAAGCGCCTAGCGGGCTAACGAATTTTCTTGAACCACTTATATTATTTGTAGTAAACGACATAGCAGTCCCTTGTTTAGGTAAAGAGAGGGCAGACAAGTTTTTACCGTTTCTACTTACAGTATTCTTTTTTATTACAGCAAGTAATTTTTTAGGATTGATACCTTTCATCGGTGGATTTAATATTACCGGAACAATAGGGGTAACAATAGTATTAGCTACAACAGTGTTTATTATAACAACCTTTAAGGGCAATAAGCACTATTGGGGACATATGTTTAATCCTCCAGGAGTGCCTTTTATTGTTAAGTTTCTAGTAGTTCCTATAGAGATTTCCCAGATATTTATTAAGCCCATTGTATTAATGATAAGGCTTACAGCAAATATTTCAGCGGGGCACATTATTATTCTTTCCTTCGTAAGCCTAATCTATATCTTCTCGAATCAGGGCGAAGCAGTAGGTACAGGAGTTGCAGTTGGCGTGTTTTCGACACTATTTATGATTTTCATGTATTTATTGGAATTCCTTTTTGCATTCCTTCAAGCATACGTTTTTACACTCTTAGCGGCTATATATTTTGCAGACGCTACTCAGGAGGCAACACATTGATATTTTAAACAAACAAAACAAACAATTATGGAATTGTTAACCATTCTTTTAGAAACAGTAGTAACAACAGGCCATGGCATAGCTGCCTTAGGCGCTGGTGCCGCAGCTATTGGCGCAGGTATTGGAGTAGGGCTTATTGGTAAAGGAGCTCTCGAAGCAATGGCTCGTCAACCGGACATGGCAGACGACCTTAGAGCAAATATGATTCTTGCGGCGGCTCTTGTTGAAGGAGTTGCTCTTTTCGGAATCATTATCTGCTTACTAGTAACTTTAGGATAATTAGATGGAACAACTGCTATCACCAGCATTCGGTACAGTTTTTTGGGCAACGATTGCCTTTTTGTCAGTACTTTATCTATTGCGCCGAATGGCGTGGGCCCCAATTCTTCAAGCTCTCCGCGATCGCGAACAGAGTATTGAGAACGCCCTTAGAGAAGCAGACAAGGCTCGCGATGAGATGGCAAATCTTCACGCCGATAATGAACAGCTTCTAAAAGAGGCAAGAATGACTCGTGATACAATGCTTAAAGAATCGCGAGAAATAGCCAACAAGGTCGTCTCTGACGCAAAAGCAAAAGCAAAAGAAGAAGCGTCTAAGGAAGTGGAGCTTGCTCGCGAAGCAATCCAAATTGAAAGAAAAGCTGCAGTTGCTGAACTTAAATCAGAGGTTGCTCAACTTTCAATTGATATTGCGGAGCGTCTTCTCCGTGAAGAGCTTACAGAGTCAGATAAACAAAAAACACTCGTTGACAAACTCATCGAGGAATCAACATTGAACTAAAACAATGGCTAGTAAGCGCGTAGCATCTAGATATGCCAGGGCACTCCTTGGTTTAGCTTCCGAAAGGAATGAGCTCGATCGAGTAGAGGAAGAGCTACGTATGATTGCTTCATTAGTTGATGATTCACGAGAGTTTGAATTAATGCTAATTAGTCCTGTTGTGAAACCGTATAAAAAGAAGAATATACTTCAAGCGATTTTTAAGGACAGTTTCAGCGATTTAATCTCGGAGTTTATCAATATTTTGGTTACTAAAGGTAGAGAATCACTCTTGCCAACGATTGTAGTAGAAGCTCTTTTACAACTACGTATTAAGAAAAACATCCAGGCTGTGGAGGTGCGCTCTGCAACACCACTGGAAGAGTCCACACGTGATATTGTCTTAGCAGAAATAGCTAAGATTCACGATGGAACCATTGAACTAAACGAAACGATAGATCCAGACCTCATTGGGGGGTTCATTCTTAGAATGGATGATAAACAGATCGACGCTTCAATAAAGCGCCAACTCAGCACGTTGAGGCGCAAACTAACAGAACACGATTACGAGCCTGAATTTTAGGCCTAAAAGAATCTCAAATGGCTGAAATCAACCCAGCAGAAGTATCATCAATTCTACGTGAGCAATTAGCAGGAGTAAAATCTGCAGCAGAACTAGAAGAAGTCGGTACAGTCCTTCAAGTAGGTGACGGAATCGCCCGCATCTACGGTTTAAGTAATGTCCAATCAGGAGAACTTATTGAGTTCGATAACGGAGTACGTGGTATTGTCCTCAATCTGGAGGAAGATAACGTGGGCGCCGTTTTACTCGAGCCATCAAAAGATCTTAAAGAAGGAAGTTCTGTAAAAAGAACAGGGCGAATTGCGTCAATAAAAGCAGGCGAAGGCCTTTTAGGACGTGTTGTCAACACTCTCGGAGAGCCTATAGACGGCAAGGGACCAATTCCTGGAGAGTTGTACGAAATGCCTATCGAGCGCAAAGCTCCAGGCGTGATATTCCGTCAACCAGTTGCTGAACCTCTTCAAACAGGTATTAAGGCGATTGATTCTATGATTCCAATCGGTCGCGGACAGCGAGAGCTTATTATTGGCGATCGTCAAACAGGAAAATCTTCGGTTGCTCTCGATACAATCATAAATCAAAAGGAGTTTTATGATGCGGGTGAACCAGTGTATTGCATTTATGTAGCAATAGGACAAAAGGGATCTACCGTTGCTGGAATTGTTAATATGCTAGAGGATGCAGGAGCGATGGCTTACACAGTTATTGTTGCAGCTACAGCATCTGATCCGGCACCGCTTCAATTCTATGCTCCCTTCACAGGGGCGGCAGTTGGAGAGTTTTTCCGAGATACAGGTCGTTCAGCACTTGTTGTTTATGACGATCTTTCTAAACAAGCTGTAGCTTATCGCGAGGTAAGCCTTTTACTTCGTCGTCCACCAGGACGTGAGGCCTACCCGGGAGACGTATTCTATCTCCACTCACGCCTACTTGAACGAGCGGCTAAAGTGATTTCGGAGGATAGTATCGCTAAGGAGATGAATGACCTCCCAGTTTCTCTAAAAGAGATAGTAAAAGGAGGGGGCTCATTAACCGCACTCCCTATTATTGAAACTCAAGCAGGTGATGTGAGCGCATATATACCAACTAATGTGATTTCTATTACGGACGGACAAATCTTTCTTGAGTCGAACCTTTTCCTTTCAGGGATTCGTCCAGCTATTAATGTTGGTATATCTGTTAGCCGTGTAGGTGGCTCTGCTCAGATAAAATCAATGAAAAAGGTAAGTGGTACACTAAAGCTAGACCAAGCTCAATATCGTGAACTTGAAGCCTTTGCGAAGTTTGGGTCAGATCTTGACGACGCGACTAAAGCTATTCTTGATAAAGGTGCTAGAAATGTGGAAATTCTTAAGCAAGACCTTAACTCACCTCTACCTGTAGAAGAGCAAGTAGCGATAGTTTATTGCGGAACAAAAGGTTTATTAAAAAATGTTCCGATTAATAAAGTAAAACAGTTCGAAAAGGACTACCTAGGTTATTTAAAAACAAAACATGCAGACACATTGGACGCTTTGAAAAATGGTAAATACTCTGATGCTGAAACTAGCGTTTTAGAAGCCGCCGCTATTGAGATGACGGCCCAATACACATAATCTAAACGACTATGGCTGGAGGATTAAAAGAAGTAAGAGAGCGCATTGGTTCAGTTCAGAACACAATGCAAATCACGTCTGCCATGAAGATGGTGTCTGCGGCAAAACTCCGCAGAGCTCAGGATGCGATTACACAGATGAGGCCTTACGCAGAAAAAATCCAAGCAATTCTTGCAAACATTAGCTCAACGCTTGACTCATCAGAGGGTGTTTATTCAGACAAAAGAGATGTAAAAACCGCTCTAGTAATTGTAATTACATCGAATAGAGGTTTGTGTGGCGGGTTTAACAATAATAGCATTAAAATTGCACGAGCGGCAATCTCTAAGTATCGTGCAGAGGGGGCAGAGGTCGTAGTTTTGCCTCTAGGAAAGAAAGCAAACGAAGTCTTTGTAAGGGAAGGGTACAGTTTCCCGGATGGTTTTGGAGATAGTTCCCTAACTATTTTTGATAACCTGAATTTCGAGAATGTTTCAGAGATAGCCCAAACCGTAATGGACGGCTTCGTTTCAAAAGAATGGGATGTTGTAGAGATAGCATATAGCCAGTTTAAGAATGCAGGAGTTCAAATCCCTACTAAAGAAGCCTTTTTACCTGTATTACCAATTAGTAGTTCAGAAGAAAGCTCGGCGGTTCAAACAGACTATATTTTCGAGCCTAATAGCAAAGAAATAATCGAAAACATATTACCTAGCGCCCTAAAAACTCAACTATATAAAGCCCTTTTAGATAGCAATGCTGCAGAACACGGGGCTAGAATGACAGCGATGCACTCTGCAACAGAGAACGCGGGAGACTTGCTTCAGGATCTTAAAATAGCATACAACAAAGCGCGTCAAGCTTCTATTACAACAGAAATCCTTGAAATCGTTGCGGGATCCGAAGCGTTGGACGGCTAGATGAGAAGGATAATTTTGTTTTTTGTTTTTTGGCTCGATTTTAGTTGTTAGATTGCCCCAATGGGCTTAAGATTAAGAATATTTATAGGAATGTTAGCAGTTGTTTTGGTTGCTCTAGTGGCGACCGCAATTGTTGCGTTTGACTATTCACAAAAGCAAGAACTCGCCTATAACAGTCAGAGGTTGTTAAGAAAAGAGGCGGCACTAGGAAGAAGCTTAGATTATGTTTTAACCAGGCAAGGAGGGAGCATTCCAATTGATAGTATATCTACTGTTTTTACAGACCATATCTGCGAACTAGCAGATGTACATGGGCTCATGTTCAGCCTATATAGGCTAGACGGTGTGTTAGTTACGACCTCTGCGGCATTTTCTAATAAAGAATTGCAACCAGACTTAGCGTTAGAAAGCAACTTGCTTAATCAGCTTCAACTGAAAGGAGACAGGGTAGTTGTGAAGGAAACAATAGGGACAAATGAAATCACACGCGTTCACTGGATGGTTACAACAGATAATGCCGCACCATTATTAATTGCTAGCGCTAGGTACAATCCGAGACCTTTAACTCAAGGAGGGATCAAACCATTTCTTAACCGCCTGGCTCCAGTATATTTATTTCTATTCTTAGGAGCAATGCTTATTGCATCTCTAATTGTTCAGTCGATTCTCCGGCCTCTGCATAGATTGAAGCTTGAGATGTCAAAAGTAGACCCTCTTGGGAACGCGACAACACTAAATCATAGATGGAAAGACGAGGTTGGGGAACTTGTAGATGAGTACAACGAACTTCTATCGAAGCTCCGGGAAAGCCTAATCAGAAGAGCAAAGGATGAGCGCGAAGGGGCTTGGAGGGAGATGGCACAGCAGGTGGCCCACGAGATTAAGAACCCATTAACCCCCTTGAGACTAGGAATTCAACAGCTAGAAAGAGCTTGGAATGATGGCGCCGAAGATTTCCCAGATAGGCTTAAAAGGTTTTCTTCTACAGCTATATCTCAAATCGATGTACTTGCATCTATTGCTGAAGACTTTGCTCTTCTTGCTGTAGTTCGTGAAGCTGAAATTATATCGGTTGATTTAAGTGATGTAGTTAATAAAGCAGCGGGGCTTTATGGAGAAGAAAGCGTTGTGGTTGAGTGTAAATTAAAAGGCATACTAGTCGAAGGAGATAAAAGCCGCCTCATTCGCGCGTTTAATAATCTTATTGCAAACGCTCTTGATTCAATGTACGATGCGAAATCAAAAAAGCCGATTAATATTGAGATTTCTCAAGATGGCGATTTTGCCTTTGTTAAAGTTGTAGACACCGGTATAGGAATCCCGCCAGAGAAGCTAGACCGAATTTTTGAACCTCGATTTACCACGAAAACTCACGGACTAGGCTTAGGCCTTGCTATGGTAAAAAGTATTATTGAGCAATCAAAAGGAGAGGTGTCTGTAATCTCTAAAGAAGGCAAGGGCGCCACGTTTATTGTGAAGCTTTTAAAAGTGGGTAGATAACAGGGCGACTTGGTGAGGCGTCAAGATCGAAAGGAGCCACTTGGAGATTAAGGGCATATAAGCCGTCTGGCGCTATGTCAGGTGTGAAAACGAACTCTGTTATTGTTGCGGACCTTCGAGGCTTAATACCCACCCCAAAAAAGGCGCGATGGCTTTTTAAAGCTCCTCCATCGACTTCCTTATCCACAGACGGAAGGTCTAGCAATAAATGATCCACCCCTCTCTCAACTAATTTATTAGTAAAATCAACGTCTAAGAAAGGAGGGTTCGAGTTTGCCCAGTTTTTCGATTTCTTTTCTACAGAGTTAGGAAGCGTACGAATAATAAACGAAGGCGGTAGAGGCTCGGTAGAATTAGCGCCACCAGGCAGATGTGAGGCCGTAATTATTGAGTCACCCCCTATATCATCAGGTGTTATTGAATGAACTAAACAAGGCATTAACAACGGTATTGAGATCTCATTTACAGACTCGGCTTCTTTTGTTATATGACCAAGGCATTCGGTGTGAGTTCCATGACCGTGAGGATTGAAGCTCACGTTAGTGAAATTTACAGGACCGCCCTGAGCAACACTACCCACAAACCCATCTTCTTTTACAGGTTCGAATTTAGGCCGTCCCACATACCACGCTGCGGGCCCATCACCATTAAGAGGATCTCGAAACGGAAGGCTTAAGTCAATAGGTGAAGAAAGATCCACGATTTTAGACGACCCGTCCCAATTGAGAGTAATATCCATTTCCAAAGAATCCATAAAGTAAAGAAACAAAGAAAGGCGCCCTTTAAGGACGCCTTTCAGCAATATTATTAATTCCGCAGATTATTTTTAATCAA
>Ga0206679_10003083_pt1 | contig 12971 bp, 10 predicted proteins | sample M110012015metaG_FD_155464 | JGI IMG/M metagenome (GOLD analysis project Ga0206679, IMG submission 155464) | Ammonia-oxidizing marine archaeal communities from Monterey Bay, California, United States - M1 100m 12015 | ecosystem: Environmental > Aquatic > Marine > Intertidal zone | place: USA... | reverse complement strand
TGGATCCCGGTCGAAGGCGGAACCGATGACCCAGCCGCCTCCGTGTAAGTGCAGATAGACACCCCGAGGGTTTGTTGGAATAAACATCCGAAGCGCGATTTCTCCGCCGGGAACCGGGATGGTCTTTGTTATTCCGTGGTCGAGAATTGGTTGCGGCGGAACTCCTTCTAGACCCGTCCGTGCTTCTGAGACCGAACCTTCAGAGAATCTTCGGGTACCAAGAATGTGCTTGATGGCTTCATTGTCGCTCTTGGTAACCGCCCGCAGCGCTTCAAGCTCAGGATCTTCAATCACAGCCTGGACGGTAGTCGCGACGGCAGATCAAGGTTCCCTTCAACGAATTCTGACGCCGCTGTCGGATCGTTAGGAGAGAGAATGACAGCAGATAGAAATGCCTCGGTTCTAGTTTGATCCCGAGTCAAGCCGCCGCACTCCCTAAACTTCAAGTAGGAGGAACCCAACGTGCTGATCGTCCTATCACCCGCTAAGACCCTTGACTTCGATTCGGAGCTTCGGACCCGTAAACATTCGTTACCAACTTTGGTAAATGACTCGGCGGAGCTTGTAGCGGCCCTAGTCCAGAAGTCACCCACAGATTTAGGTGAACTCATGCACCTATCACCCGCTTTGGCTGATCTAAATGCAGAGCGATACCAGGATTGGGAGCGCGAATTCACAATTGAAAATTCTCGACCGGCCCTTCTAGCGTTCAAGGGTGATGTCTACGTTGGCATGGACGTAAGCCGTTATAGCGAGCGAGACTTCACACGAGCTCAAAAAACGCTACGTATCTTGTCTGGCTTACATGGAGTTCTTCGACCCTTGGACCTTATCCAGCCTTATCGACTGGAGATGGGAACCAGGCTCGCAACTCAGCGAGGGACTGATCTCTACGATTTTTGGGGTGATCAAATCACCACAGTGCTCAACACAGATCTCGAAGGTCACCGCTCACAGGTGCTAGTCAACTTGGCTTCCAAAGAGTATTTCTCGGCAATCGACGAAAGCGTTCTTTCGGCCCGCGTTGTCAGTCCACGATTTCTCGATGAGAAAAACGGGAATTTTAAGATCATCAGTTTCTACGCCAAACAGGCGCGGGGAGCGATGGCCTCGTGGCTGATTCTTAATCGGATTGATAATCCACGTTCGATTGCCGATTTCGGCGAATTGGGCTACCGGTATGCGCCCGACAGGAGCACCTCGAGCGAACCTACCTTTATAAGAGCCGAAGGGGTATCTGGCTAAGGCTTAGAGAATTCCCATCCGGTGGGCAGCCTCTTTTAGTTCGGAACGGTGATCTGGGTGCGCCACTGCTATGAGGCGAGCGGCTTTTTGGCCTACTGACGCATCTTGTAGTCGCGCTATCCCAAATTCAGTGACGACGACGTCAACGTCGTATCGGGTAGCGGTGACTGCGTTCACGTTTATTTGGGGCACGATTCGAGATGCGGCACCGCCGCGAGCAGTTGCTGGCATCAGATGAATCGACATCGCTGAATCGGACATTTGGCATCCTCGTAGGAAATCCAAAGCCCCTCCGACGCCGCTGTGTTGTACACCGTTGATCATCTCGGAGTTGACTTGGCCCCAAAGGTCAATCTCCAACGCGCCGTTTACGCACCTCATATCGCGATTGGCGGCGATCTGACTGTGGTTTAGGGCTACGTGTGCCGGGACGATGTGGCAGTTCGGGTTGTCGTCGACAAAGTCGAATGTCTCTGGAAGAGCGATGGTGAAAATGGTCTTGTCAGGGAAGACGGTTTTTAAACGGTTTGTCGCAGCCCCGGACCGCATTAAATCCATGAGACCCTGACACATGACCTCAGTATGAATTCCCAAATCGCTCTTGTGAGTTAACCGAGCGAGCGCTACCTCGGTTAGGCCCCCGACCCCTGACTGCACCGTGGCACCGTCGGGGATCAACTCGTCGAGTGCGTCGACGAACGGGTCGAGATTGGAGGGAGGCGTTCGTTCATCGAAGATTGGCATGGATCCCTTGAGGGGTATGTGAATCAAACCGTCGAAATCTTCGATCCTGAAAGAATCACCATGGATGTAAGGCACGACGGGATTCACCAGGCCAAAAACTAGATCTCCTTCGTTACGCGCGCGACGAACCAGAGCATCGTTCCCTGCTATTGCAGACCCCGGGGGAACTGTGCCGTCAGGCAGTGGAGCTCCGACTTGCACGCATGCGATGCGAGGCGGGTTGCGTGTGCTAAACCGCCCCCAATCTTCGAGTCGTACCGGCACCAGTTCTGCGTGCGCTCCGGCTTCTCGAAGTATTTGGGTAAGGAATGGTGCGCGTAGCTCAAGGCTCGCGTTCATGGCAATTGCTGCCCCACCGTTTCTTGGTGCAGGGACGAAGACAGCGACATCTTGTAGGTCGGTGCGTTCGGCTAGGGCATAGAGAAATGCTGTTGGTTCAGGCAAGCTCGCGCCTACTAGATCCCCATCGCGAACTTGAGCCGCCACAGCCGCTGGGGTGGTAACTAGGTCGGGCCAAGCTTCGGTCCAGTCGAAACTGCTTCTTTGGTCCGTAACCACGCTTAGAAGGTATCCCAACGCCGCCTCAATAGTCGGGGAACGAGAGCGAGCGGACAATTTCCTTAATGATCGTTTGCATAACTAGGGGTATCGATGCCTATAGTGCCGGGCAGTTGTGGTGCGTTCGTATCTCGAATCGTATTGTTTGAATTCTGCCGGGGGATTGGCGTGAGAGGCCTTGATTTGGCCGGGTGGCTGCCAAGAGGGGGAGGTAGTCACCCGGTCCATCGGCCAACTGCTGATTCGCCTTACTAGGAGGAGCAAGTCATGGCCGAGGAGTACTTCGTCGGAACGAATACGTCGGATCGTTACCCGATTTGGACGCGAGCGAACGTCGGGGAGGTCTTCCCCGATCCAGTTGCCTTGTCAACCTTTGATTTCGCGATGCAAAATGATGATGGAATTCAAATGAGCGAACTGGGTTTTCGCGATGCCTACATCAGAATTGGCGCGTTTGAAGAGAGTGAATTTGACCCAGACAACCCGGTGTTCTTGGGAGTTTTTGGAGGCTATACCTACCTGAATGCTTCTTTGATGCGGATCTTCGGTGAGCGAGCACCTGGGCTTTCTGCACAAGATATTGATGACGCGTTCTTTGGTGTGCAGCCTGGAATCCCTCCCTATGCACAACACCCCGACGATCCCAGCCCTGAGGCCGAAGCTCGCATCGGAGAGGTTTTTGGGTGGGCTCTTACAACTCCTGATCTTCCGGAAGTCTTGGCACAGGAGCAGCAAGTCAACGCGCTGCGCGAAAATCGTCCCGACTTTGCGTCGTTGGGAGACCACGAACTTGTCGATTGGATCGAAAATTTCTTTCGTGAGGGATTCCAAGAGCTGTTTGCTCAACACATATTCATCAGTTTTTTGACCACTGTTCCGTTGGGTATCGTGTCGGCGGTGTGTGAGGCCGTGGGGCGGCCAACTGATGCGATGAAGATCATGGCGGGGCTGGGAGACGTGGAGTCGGCGGCTCCTTCGATGGCGATGTGGGATTTGGGGCGGCTAGCGGCGTCTTCGAACAGTGTGTCTACGGCCTTCGAAGCAGGCATCAGTGGTTTAGACGCTCGCCTGCGAGCGATCGAGGAACCAGAATGCGCGCGATTTGTGGACGCTTTTGACCTCTTCCTGCGTTCCTACGGGTCGCGGGGGCCTAATGAGTGGGAAATGTCGTGCCCAACTTGGGAAACAGACCCTGACTTGGCTTTGGCGGCCATTGATCGTATGCGGGTATCCCCGGAATCGGCGGCGCCTGAGGGCCACCAGGCGGATCTTGCAGCGGAACGCGAACGTCTGATTGCTGAGATAAGCGGCATGCTTGAAGGGGACCCTGAGGCCCAAGGTCAGTTCTTGGCTGGAGCGCACGGAGCATCGGTGCTGATGCCAGGTAGAGAGCGCACCAAGACAAACTGTGTGAAATTTATTCAAGAGGGACGGATGGCGGCTCGTGAATTCGGCCGACGGATGGTTGAAAGAGGAGTATTCCCTGAGGTGACCAGTTTCGCGATGCTTCGTTTCTCGGAGCAACGTCAGGCCATCGACAATGCTGAGGGGTGGCGGGACATTATTGAACGCCGCCAAGAGGTTTTCGACACCGCAAGCAGTCGACAGGAACCTTTTGTGATCGTCGGAGAAGCCGAGCCACTTTCGTCATGGGCTCGACGAGATGCCGTGATTGTCGAACCAGTCGGCAACGGCGATTCGATCCAAGGTATGTCCGGATGCCCCGGGATATCAGAGGGTCGAGCACGCGTAATTTTGGATAGTCATGATCCGACTGCTTTGGAGCCTGGAGACGTTTTGGTTGCTCCCCTTACCGACCCGTCGTGGACGCCTTTGTTTGTGCCTGCGGCAGGGGTTGTGGTTGATGTCGGGGCTGCTTTGAGTCACGCAATCATTGTGAGTCGAGAGTTGGGTATTCCGTGCGTGGTATCAGCCACGGATGCAACTAAACGCATACCCGATGGGGCGAGGGTTCGAGTGGACGGCGATACTGGCGTTGTGACGGTTCTTGAGGTCTAGGTTGCTCCGGCAGGCAAAGAGTGAAAGATCCCAGGCAACGCCTAATCGTTTTCGCCCCACCGCGGAGCGCGTTTCTCCAGTAACGCTCTCACTCCTTCTCGATAGTCAGGGTCTGTCATGGCGGTTTCTAGTAAGTCTTCAGAGTCAGATACGGCGCTGCCCACGTCTCGGTGTTGATCCAAATAGATCTGCCGTTTCGTCATTCGTTGTGCCGATGGAGCGACGCGAGAGGCAAGGTTTTGGGCGTAGGCATCGACTTTGGGCAGCAACTCTTCGCGTTCGAGAAGACCGTTAAAGAGACCCCAGCCATCGGTTTCGCTGGCCGATAAGACCCTGCTTGAGAGCAAAAGGTCGTTAGCTCGGGTCAGGCCGATCAGCCTGGGTAGTAGCCAAGAAAGACCAAATTCAGCTGGTAGGCCGAGCGGTCCGTGAGCTGTTGTTAGTTTGGCGTCATTTGCAGCGAACCTGAGATCGCAGTAGCAGGCAAGGACGAACCCAACTCCCGCTGCGGGGCCGTTAACGGCTGCAATGGTTGTCACGTTTAAACCGAACATGAATGCAAAATTTTGGTCGAATTGAGGTGCCACGCCATATCCAGGATTTGCTAGACCGGGGCCTGTACCAGAGTCATAGCCTCCCTTTTCGATGTGGCCTTTGAGCGCCTGGCTGTCAGCTCCAACGCAGAAGTCGTCCCCCATTCCCGTGATCACAACCGTTCGGATTTGGGGTTCGGTTTCTGCCTGTTCGAGGAGGTGTCGGAGTTCGGTGTGCATCCGACCGGTCCATGCGTTGTGGCGATGAGGGCGACACAATGTCACTGTTGCGACTGAGCCTTTGACTTCAAACAGCGTTGCTTTTAGTTCCATGAGTTTTCCTAAGTCAGCCGTCGATCGCGCGACGTAACGCGGCGAGCGCATCATCGGCGAATTCGGGTCGACATATCACTAAATCCGGAAGCCAGGGGTCCTCGTAGTTGTAGTCGAGGGGTGAGCCATCGCAACGGCTTGCGTGAAGTCCTGCTGCCAGCGCGACTGCTGCGGGTGCGCAATTGTCCCACTCGTATTGTCCTCCGCTGTGCGCGTAAATATCTGCATGACCGAGCACTACCGCCATGGCTTTTGCGCCAGCAGAGCCGAGAGCTAGGAGTTCGGCTCCGATGGCTTCGGCGACAATCATCGCGGCCGCTGGAGGACGAGAACGGCTAACGACCATTCTGGGCTTTCCATCGTGAGGGGGAGTTAGTTGAGCAGGTGGGTCTGTGCTGAGAGTCGTACTAATTGCGGGAAGCGCGACCGCTCCCGCCGTGGGTACTCCGTTTTCAGCTAACGCGATGTGTACTGCCCAGTCCGATCGGCCGCGCTCACCGAACTCCCGGGTTCCGTCAAGAGGGTCGACGATCCAAACACGGTCTTTGTCGAGCCGAGTCAAGTCGTCTTTGCCTTCTTCGGAAAGAATTCCGTCGTTTGGAAACTCATCTTGAAGAGCGCGGACAATGAAGCGATGAGCTTCTAAATCGCCGGTGTCTTTGACGGTCCAACTGTCTGCACCTTGGACGAACAACCTTTCTCGGAGGTCCACGAGCAACTCTCCGGCCTGGGTCGCGATTCGGGCTGCAATCGCGTGATCCTCAGGGTTGGCCATGCCTTCTCCATCTGTCGTGAGACACGGGCGGGGCCACTTTGGCTAAACAATCGTTTAGCCGATAGTGTCTCTGCCCATTAAGGGGATTGTGACGAAACGATCACAAGGTGACTATTTTCCTAGCTGACCGTATACCGTGCACGCACTTATAACCGAGCAAAAAGCTGGTCGCGGGATCAGCAACCGCAACAGAGAGGGACTCAACAGATGCGGAAAAATATCATGTGGCAACTACTCGCCACATTATTCGCAATCACCTTGGCCGCTTCGGCCTGTGGTGGAAGCGACTCAAGCAGCGATGACAGCACCGCTTCGGATGCTGGCGCCGCCGCCGAAGAAGAGACCGAGGTAACACTTGCTGCTAGCGGTGGAAGCCTCTTGGAAACAATCATTGATCGTGGCACCGTTAACTGTGGTGTCTCGGGATCTGCCGTAGCGTTCTCCGAACTGCAGGCCGATGGCAGCATGGCCGGCTTTGACGCCGACTATTGCCGCGTTGTCGCTGCAGCCATTCTTGGTGACGCCAACAAGGTGAACTTTGTTTCGCTGACTGCTGCTGAGCGTTTTACAGCAGTTCAAACGGGCGATGTTGATCTCTTGATGCGTAACACCACCTGGACTCAGAGCCGTGACTCCGAAGTTGGTATGGACTTTGGTCCGACCACTTACTACGACGGTCAGCAGTTGATGGGTCGCGCCAGCGATGGGTTCTCAGGTTCTTCACAGGTGTCGGATGTCGGCGGTTCAGTTATCTGTACCAGCGCTGGTACCACGACCGAGAAGAACATTGCTGATGCTGCATCTGAAGCTGGGGTAAGTATCGAACTTCAGACTTTCGAAGACTTCGACACGGTCACCAACAACTTCATCTCAGGTGCGTGTGACATCATCACGACTGACGGTTCGGGTCTTGTCGGCCGAAAGGCAAAGCAACAGCCCGACGGTGAGAACTGGGTGATTTTCCCAGCGACACCAATTTCGAAAGAGCCTCTGGGTCCGACTTACGGTCAGAATGACTCGGCGTTCGCTGATGCAGTCAACTGGGCTGTCTACGCGACGATTATCGCTGACGAAAAAGGCTTGAACTCAGGCAACGTCGATGAAATGCTCGCCAGTGGTGACACTGAGACCATTCGTCTCCTTGGTGGCGAAGGCGAACTTCAAAGCGGAATGGGTCTTCCAGCTGATGCCTTCTACCAGGTCATCAAGCAGGTTGGTAACTACGACGAGATTTACGGCCGGAACCTCAACCCTGTTGGGTTGAGCCGCGAAGGGTCGGCGAACGCCGCCTGGACCGACGGTGGTCTCGTATACGCTCCACCCGCGCGCTGATATTGCACTGATGCTGTGGGGCGGCCGCTAGGGCTGCTGCGCAGGGATCTTGAAAAGGGCTGGGGGTCATATCGACCCCCAGCCCTTTCAACGCATCTAGGCTGAACATCGTTCAGTTTCGAATTGCCATCTTTCTTGGAGAGGGAAGTACTTAGTGGCAAGTAGCCCACCGCCATCGATCCAGCACGAACGCCCTCCGTTGTATCGAGATGTGACAGTAGTCAAGTGGGTCGTGCAGGTTATTGCCCTGCTCATGGTCCTGGGCACTCTTTGGTTTCTTGCTGACCAAGCAGGGGACAACTTACGTGCTTCGAATGTCCCGACCGATTACGACTTCCTGTCTGTAAACCCGGGGATTGATCTTTCCTCGGGGATTGACACAGATCCGGACACAGGGGGCCGGGCCCTTTGGGTCGGCATGGTGAATACGCTCCGTATGGCCGCTGCGGGGATTGTGGTTGCAACACTGCTTGGTGTCCTAGTTGGGCTCGCTCGACTCTCCAATAACTGGCTATTACGTAAATTGGGAAGCGTTTTTGTTGAATCGCTTCGCAACGTGCCACTGCTAGTTCAGATTCTGTTTTACGGAGCGGTTTTTGCGAGTTTGGATCGCGTAACCGCAGATGTTGGACCGATCAACGGTTGGTTTCATATTTCCAACAAGGGCCTGTCGATGCCAAGGGTCCACATAGCCGACGGCTTTTACCAGTGGGTGGTCGTTTTGGCTATCGGCTTGGTCTTCGCCAACCTCATGCGTAAACGACGTAACGCTCAGCAAGACGTCACAGGCGCTGAGACGTATCCGCTTTTAAGCGCCTTCGGCGTAGTCGTTTTCTTCGCGATCGCAGGGTGGTTCATTCACCCAATCTTTGGCTTCATAGGCAATATCTTTGATGGAGCGGCGTCAGCTATTTCGGCGCTGCCTGAGAATGTTCTTCAATTATTGATAGCGGCACTCTCGATAGCGGCTGCTGCGTATTGGATTCGAGCATTTCTAAATAGCAGACGTACCCCGGCTGGCTTGGCGAGACTGACTGATGACGACTACTTCCGCATGATTTTTGCTGCGGCAGGAGGACTTCTAGGAGCTTTATTCTTCTTGGTTCTATGGCCCGGCTTGTCCAGTTGGTTGATCAATTCCGGCAGCGATTTTTTTGGGGTTCTCGGCGATAAATTTGGTGGCGGTCGGAGCGGTCGCCCGGTAGACGTCGCTTTGCCGGAGATAGTTCAAAGTGGCAAATTTCCCAACTATGGCCCATCAGGTCTTAATTTCTCCATCGGGTTCGCAGCGGTCTTTTTCGGCGTCGTCTTCTACACGGCGGCGTTCATAGCGGAGATCGTCAGAGGGGGAATACTCGCTGTTCCAAAAGGCCAAACGGAAGCGGCAGCCGCATTGGGGCTACGCCGCTCGACAGCGCTGCGCAGGGTGATAATTCCCCAAGCGGCGCGGGTGATGTTGCCGCCGTTGGGTAATCAATATTTGAATCTCACGAAGAACACCTCGCTCGCTATAGCGGTCGGCTACAGCGACATTGTTCAGGTTGGGCAAACGGTGTACAACCAAACCGGAAAGACACTCCCCGTCGTGTCGATCTGGATGTTTTTCTACTTGTCGTGTTCGTTGTCGATATCGGTGATTGTCAACTTCTTTAATGTTCGCATGCGAATCGTGGAACGCTGATATGCCGGAATTGAACGACATTCAGTTTGAGGCAGGTATCGCCGACTCGGGCCCACCTCAACAAGACGTCAATCTTTCCGTGAGGCAATGGCTGCGAACCAACCTTTTTTCTAATTGGTTCAACGCGATTCTGACTTTGCTCGGGGTCTTTGCCGCTCTCCTAATGTTGCGTGGCGTTCTGAATTTCTCTTTCAGTGAGAATCGTGAATGGGATGCCGTTCGCACAAACCTTCGAGCCTTAATGACGCTCTCTTATCCGGAGTCGCAATATGTGCGTGTCTGGGTAGCAGTGGGTTTCGTCATGGGTTTGGCTGGTATAAGCGCCGGCATCTGGGCTAATTGGGGTGGAGTGACCGCCAAAAGGATGTCTACCTGGCTGATGGGCTCTGGTGGCCTTTTCGCTCTTTGTGTCTTGTTACGAGAGCCAAGCGTCATTCTCGACAGTGAAGGGAAAGTGGCCCGCACTGTCGAAGGATCAGAGCTACGTGAATCTTTTTGGGCGGCTATGACGGACCGGTTGGGGTGGTGGATTGCTGCCGTGGTTCTCATGGCGTTGGGCGCCGCTATTTGGGCTTGGTGCAGCGAACCGGATCGTCGAAACACCAGTGTTGCCGTAACTACCGTTGTTTTCTCAGGACTCGGGTTGTTGGTGTTGAGTCTGTGGTTAGTGCCCTATGGTCACTACGCTTTCACCGACGGCACATATATCGCCGAGCCGGGTCGAACGGTTGCGTTTTCAACGAAGATGCCTTGGACAGTTATGTGGATGTTGCTGTTCGGCTTGTTCCTCGTCGGTAGAAGTTTTCGCGACACGCAATGGCAGGGGATTGTTAGAGGCTCAAGCAATCTTCTGTGGCTGATTAGCCCGATGGCGTTGTTCTGGGTAGTGCTACGGGACCCAGCGTTAGATTACGCCCACGTCCTATCAACCGACCTTCCTATGGGGCTGGCGTTTGGCGTGTTGGGCGGAATGCTTTTATGGGCGTTGACTCGCTCTGACACAGGTGAAGCGGGACGACTTACGGCGGTTGGCCTACTGGGGTTCGCGGTCTTTAACTGGGTTGCTGCGTTCTTTGGTTTGTATCCGATGCTTCAGAAAGCCCGGATCAGCTTCCTGCTACTAGCACTTGCCGCCTTAGTCGCACCGAACTTTATTGGTGAGGTCGCTAAGCGTCGCCAGTTGATCCTTGGTTGGTTGGGGGCCATGGCTTTGGTCCATTACATGGCGACCATGATGAACACCCCATCGACGGTTGAGCTCCAGTCCTCGGAGTTTCTCGGCGGCTTGGGCTTAACCCTTTTTGTTGCTGTGATAGTCGTCCTCCTTTCGTTTCCTCTTGGCGTTCTGCTGGCTTTAGGCCGCACTTCCAAATTCCCCATTTTCCGGATGTTGTCGACGAGCTATATCGAGATAATCCGTGGCGTGCCTTTGATCAGTGTGTTGATCTTCTTCTCGGTAATGGTTCCGCTGTTTTTGCCCGATGGCATGGAACTAGCGGAACTTGCGGCGGTGCTAACTGGGTACACCCTCTTCTCTGCCGCCTATCTAGCTGAGAATGTAAGAGGCGGATTGCAGTCGGTAACCAAAGGGCAGTACGAGGCCGCTGACGCTCTTGGCCTCACGGCGGCTCAACGAACCGGTTTCATTGTCTTGCCGCAGGGCTTGAGGGTTTCGATTCCACAGCTTGTAGGTCAAGTCATAGCGACTTTTAAAGAAACCTCTCTTCTTGCGATCATTGGCCTCTTTGATTTCTTGAGAGTCGCTAATTCGGTCATTCCCGCTCAAAGCGAATTTATGGGTGTCAAGCGAGAGGGCATTCTCCTCGTGGCGATGATCTATTTCTTCTTTAACTTCACTATCTCCAAATACAGCCAGCGTCTAGAACGCCGGGTGGGTCTTGGGGAAAGATGATGACACGTCCACGTAACTCTCAGACCGGGAGCAGAGATTCATGAGCATTGATGATGCAACGACAGTGGCCAGCGACAGGTTGGCTGACCGCGAAGACATGATTGTGTGTGTAGATGTCGATAAGTGGTACGGAGATTTTCAAGCTTTGAAGGGCGTAACAGCAACGATAAAAGAAGGTGAAGTCGCAGTAGTTTGCGGTCCTTCGGGGTCGGGTAAGAGCACTTGGATTCGTTGCATCAATCGCCTTGAAATTCATCAGGGTGGGGACATTGTTGTTGACGGTATCGAGCTGAGCAATGATCTTCGTAACATCGAAAAGGTCCGGTCGGAAGTAGGTATGGTCTTCCAACAGTTCAATCTTTTCCCTCACTTGACTGTCCTTGACAACATCACTTTGGCCCCGATTTGGGTGCGAAAAAAGCCACGTGCTGAAGCGGAGTCCATGGCAACGGCGTTGCTTGAACGGGTGGGAATTCCTGAGCAGGCCGAAAAATTCCCAGGACAATTGTCAGGGGGGCAACAGCAGCGGGTTGCGATTGCGCGGTCGTTAGCCATGGAGCCAAGGGTGATGCTTTTCGATGAGCCCACGTCTGCTCTCGACCCTGAGATGATTAAGGAAGTTCTCGACGTCATGAAAGAGTTAGCGCGGTCTGGAATCACCATGATGGTCGTGACCCACGAAATGGGGTTCGCGCGGGAGGTAGCCGACCGCATCATCTTCATGGAGGGTGGCGAAATAGTCGAGGTCGGAACTCCGGAGCATTTCTTTACTAATCCAACTGAGGATCGAACCAAGCTCTTCCTGAGTCAAATTTTGTAGAAACACGAGCTTGCGTGCCGGAGTTTGGGCATCGCGTAGGTCTGTTTGCCCTTGATGGATCTTCAGTCAGCGGGGGCGCCGTAAGGCGATTTAGCCTTCTTGTAACACTCAGGGTGATAGTGCTCAACTCGGTCCCACTTGTTGCCAGCGTAAACGTTGCAAATGATTTGGTCCGCGCGGATTCGGGCCCGAAACTTGATTAATTCTTCGCATACGGCGCAGTAGACGGAATTACCGGCGTCGACGGTGCGGGTGACTGCCCGGCTCTGCCACTTTTTGGTTTTTGTTGCTGATTTGGCGGCCACAACTGGTCTCCTGTTAGCTTTGTCACTGTAAGCGTTGTTGTGCAACTTAATCACTACCCGCGCGAAAGTGGTGGATATTCGCGCGATCCGCGCGTAATAATCGCGCGACTCGCGCGAAATAGTTTAAAACTCGCGCGCAACGCAGTTTTATCGTCCGCGAGATAGACGGCATTCGACGATATTTCGCGCGGAACGCGCGATTATCTGGCTAACGGCTTGTACTTGATAGGTTTCGGCCCGGCGTCTTCGCCAAGTTCTCTATGGCGGAAGGCTTCGTATTCCGAGAAGTTTCCTTCAAACCACCGGACCTGGCTATTTCCTTCGAACGCAAGAACGTGTGTAGCGACTCGGTCGAGGAACCAACGGTCATGGCTAATTACGACCGCGCATCCCGGAAAAGCTTCTAAACCAGCTTCAAGTGCTCTAAGTGTGTCCACGTCCAAGTCATTAGTGGGCTCATCGAGTAGCAGCACGTTGCCGCCAATCTTGAGAACCTTGGCGAGCTGAACCCGATTTCGCTCGCCCCCGGAAAGATCCCCGACCTTCTTTTGTTGGTCTGGTCCCTTGAAATTGAACGATGCGACGTAACTGCGACCGTTGATCTCTCTGTTCCCGACTTGAACGATGTCTAATCCACCGGTGATTTCCTCATAGACAGTGTGTTCATTGTGGAGTTCATCGCGAGACTGATCTACGTAGGCCAGATCCACCGTC
>Ga0206679_10003081_pt1 | contig 12978 bp, 11 predicted proteins | sample M110012015metaG_FD_155464 | JGI IMG/M metagenome (GOLD analysis project Ga0206679, IMG submission 155464) | Ammonia-oxidizing marine archaeal communities from Monterey Bay, California, United States - M1 100m 12015 | ecosystem: Environmental > Aquatic > Marine > Intertidal zone | place: USA... | reverse complement strand
CCTAGATCTCCTTCATCTCTAGCTTTATGGTCTTGCGAAGAAGCAAAAGGAATTACTGTATTACCATCTGTTAAGACTATAAAGCTGGCTTCTTCACCTTCTAGGTATTCTTCAACTACAATTTTAGAACCTGCTTCGCCAAAGGTTTTAGACTCTAATGATTGATTGACCGCTTCTATCGCTTGATCGATATTAAAAGCTACAGTTACTCCCTTACCAGCAGCCAGTCCGTCAGCCTTTATAACTATTGGGCAGCCTTGTTCTTTTATATAACTAATGGCTTTTTTCGAATCTGTGAAAGTTTCATAACTAGCTGTAGGAATTTTGTGTCTTATCAGGAAGTCTTTCATGAACTCCTTAGAGCCTTCTAATCTCGCTGCATCTTTCAAAGGTCCGAAACACAAAAGACCTTCTTCTTGGAATTTATCAGTTATTCCTTCCACTAAAGGGTCTTCAGGCCCCACTATGGTCAGGTCAACACTTTTTCTTTTTGCAAAAGCACATAAATTCTCTATATCATTTGCCTCTATATCTATATTTTGAATCAATTCTTCAATCTCAGTTCCTCCATTTCCAGGAGCAACAAAAACGTTAGTTACCATATTACTTTTAGATAATTTCCAGGCAAGAGCGTGCTCTCTTCCGCCACCTCCTATAACAAGAACCTTCATAGTTTGACTTAATGCCTAAAGTGTCTAATGCCAGTAAAGATCATAGCCATATTGGCTTCATCTGCTGCTTGAATAACCTCATCATCTTTCACTGAGCCTCCAGGCTGAATTACGGAGGTTATCCCGATTTTTGCCGCAGCATCAATACCATCCCTAAAAGGGAAAAATGCATCTGAAGCCATGGTGCATCCTTCAGTTTTAAATCCTCTTTCTGTAGCCTTAGAGGCTGCTATCTTGGCACTGTCAATTCTGCTCATTTGCCCTGCACCAATGCCTACTGTTTGATTCTCTCTTGTATATACAATTGCGTTTGATTTAACAAATTTACAAACTTTCCAGGCAAATAAACAGTTTTGGATTTCCATCTCTGAAGGTACTCTTTTTGAAACAATCTTAAGGTCATCTTTTGTAACAATTCCATTATCTGTTTCTTGAACTAACATTCCGTCAGTAACACTAAGAAATTTAAAACCTTTTTCCTGGGAGCCAAGTTCTTTACTATTTAAAATCCTTACATTCTCTTTAACCTTGGTCAGATTAAGCGCTTCTTCTGTTACTCCAGGGGAAATTATTACTTCTACAAACTGATTATTTATAATTTTTTCTGCAAGTTCTTTGTCTAGTTCTCTATTAAGGGCAATAATTCCACCAAATGCAGACGTAGGATCAGATGCAAAGGCTTTTTCATAAGCTACGAGAATATCTTTATCTGTTGCTATACCGCATGGGTTGGCGTGTTTTACAATTACACAAGCAGGTTCTTCAAAAGCTTTAACGCATTCGTATGCTGCGTCCGTATCAGCTATATTGTTATAAGAGAGTTGTTTGCCTTGAAGTTGATCAGCATTTGCTATTCCATTGCCATGCTTGGCGTCGTCTATATAAAAAGCTGCTCTTTGATGCGGATTTTCTCCATATCTCATCACTTCTTTTTTAATAAACTTAGCAAACATACGATCAGGAAAGTCATCGCCTGTAAGAGAGAACAAATAGTCAGAAATAACTGTATCGTACTTAGCTGTATGACCAAAAGCCTTGGCAGCTAATAAGTTCCTTCTTTCTTGAGAAATAGAACCATTGTTTAATTTCATTTCTTCAATTATTAAAGGGTAGTCGTCCGGATCAACTACGACACCAACATGTTTATTATTCTTTGCTGCAGATCTGAGCATACTAGGACCTCCAATATCAATATTCTCAATAGCTATTTCTAGAGTAGTTTCAGGTCTTGCAATAGTTTCTACGAATGGATATAGATTAACCACAACAAGGTCTATTTCCTTTATATCGTTTTCTTTCATAACCTCTTGATCAATATCTCTTCTTGCTAAAATGCCTCCATGGACTTTGGGGTGGAGGGTCTTAACTCTTCCGTCCATCATTTCAGGAAAGCCTGTAAATTCACTTATATCAATTGCCTTTACACCCCCGTTAAGGAGAGACTTTAGAGTTCCTCCTGTAGATATAATTTCAACTTGATGTTCGTTAGAAAGGACAGAACATAATTCCACAATTCCATCTTTATTTGAAACGCTGACTAGTGCTCTTTTAATTTTTGGGTTAGAAGTTTGACCCATCTATTTCCTAAAGTAATTTATGTGCTTTAAGTTTTGTACGCAGGGTACCTCTATTGATTCCAAGCATTTCACTGGCTTTTGTTTGGTTATCGTCGCATTGTTGCATGACAATTTCTAACAAAGATGATTCAACTTCTTTAAGAACCATATTGTAAACATCATTGGGAGATTCTCCATCTAGCTGCTGAAAGTATTTACTCATACTTTTAGAAACTTGATGACCTAGTTTTTCACCTTCGCCATTAAATTTCTTTTTTTTGTTAGCAGTCATTTGATTGAAAGTTGGATAATAATTTTTTCTTAATCGGACTGATGATAATACCCAACAAAATTATTCTTTCAAGAGGTTTAATACCTAAAATTATTTATTTCTTATTGACAATCGTATTCAATCTTTAATATATAAGTATTAAATATGAAAATAAACTTAACCAGAAATTTTATAGACCAAAAATTTTCCATAAATAAAAAAATAATTTTAGAAAAGTCTTCCACTCATCATCTTTTAAAAGTTCTAAGAAAAAAAGAAGGAGATCAAATTATTTTATTTGATGGAAAAGGCAATTCTTGTTTAGGAGTTATTTCTTCAATCAATAGAACAAAATTAGAGTTAGAAATAATTGATGTGTTTGAAAGAACTTTAAGGTCAGGAGTTTATATAAATTTAGGACAATCCCTTATAAAGAGTGATCCTCTGCATCTCATAATTCAAAAGGCAACAGAACTGGGAATAAACTCTTTTTGTCCTTTAATAGCTGATCGTTCGGTAGTCAAAACAAAAATGACAGAGAGTAGAATTACAAAATGGAGTTTAATTGCAAGAGGAGCGTGTGAGCAATGTGGAGAAAATTGGTTACCTGCTATTGAGAATCCTATGACATTAGACAAATGGGCTAAGTCAGTAAGATCTAAGATAAAAATAGTGCTTTATCCAAATGCAGATAACAAAATATCAGATCTAGATTATAAAGATTCAGTTTCTTTGGCGATCGGACCTGAAGGTGATTTCACTAAGTACGAAGTAGATTCTTTAATCGAGAAAGGTTTTATTCCTGTTACTATAGGAAAGAGAATCTTACGTGCAGAAACGGCAGCTATTTCTGCTATAAGCTCTGTGAGGTTTGGTGCAAAAGAATTTTAATTAGATTTTTATTTTAGTTTATGAAGTTAGGCGTGGTCATGGATCCAATAGAATCCATTAATTTTAAGAAAGATAGTACTTTGGCCATGATGCTAGAAGCACAAGCCAGAGAACATCAAATTTTCTATATGACTCCAAATTCTCTTTATTTAAATGAAACCGGTGCCCATGCTTTAGCAAATACCATAACCGTTAAAAACGATCCGACGGACTGGTTTGAATTCAATGAGGAGAAGCAAATCCGGTTATCTGAATTAGACGTGATACTTATGAGGCAAGACCCTCCTTTTAACTCCAACTTCATATACAACACATATGTTTTAGAGTCCGCCGAAAGAGAAGGAGTGTTAGTCGTAAATAAACCTGCAAGTCTTAGAGATTGTAATGAGAAAGTTTTTGCTACTGAATTTCCAGAATGTTGTACTCCGTTTTTAGTTACCAGCAAAGCCTCTTTATTGAAATCTTTTATTGAAGACCATAAAGACACAGTCATAAAGCCTTTAGATGGAATGGGAGGGTCTTCGATTTTTAGATTAAGAAATACTGATCCAAATTTAAATGTGATACTTGAAACGATTACAGATTCATTTATAACTAAGGTGATGATACAAACCTACATACCAGAAATAACAGATGGCGATAAAAGAATATTATTAATTAATGGTGTGCCTATGAATGCTGCCGTTGCCAGGGTGCCTGCCGAAGGTGAACTTAGAGGAAATTTAGCGGCTGGAGCTTCTGCAGTAGCAAGGTCACTCACCGAAAAGGATTTGTGGATTTGTGAACAAATTGGACCAAAACTCAAAGACCTAGGTTTAGTTCTTGTTGGATTAGACATTATTGGAGATTATTTAACTGAAATAAATGTAACTAGCCCGACATGTTTTAGAGAATACGAAAGTTTATGTGATATTAATGTAGCCTTAAGTTTTTTAGATGTTATAGAAGGTTTGCAAAAAAATGGTTAAAGATTCTGGTGCAGTGATGGCTATCGAATCGATTACGGTTTAAGAAATATTGGAATAGCGATAGGACAAAACATCACTAAAAGTTCTTCCACTTTCTACGCTATTAAAGCTAAAGAGGGCACACCCGATTGGGTAAAATTAGATTCTATAGTAGAAGAATGGGATCCGAGTTTATTTATTGTTGGTGATCCGTTTAATATGGACGGAACCAAAAGTGAATTTCAAAAAAAAATTGCGAAATTTTCAACAGATTTAAAAAAAAGATACGAGATTGAATTACATATGATGGATGAAAGGCTTACAACTAAAGAAGCTAAAGAAAGAATTCAGGAGAGACCCGAGGGAACAAAAGATTCGGCTAACAAGCACAGCATATCAGCTCAAATTATTCTGGAAGATTGGTTTAGGAGTATAGACTGATGGCTGGTTCTATTCCTGCAGATTTTATAAGAGAAATTGTAGACACCACAAATATCGTTTCTTTAGTTGATGGGTATTTACCACTTAAAAAAAAAGGGAATGACCACTGGGGTATATGTCCTTTTTGTGATGATGGTAATAACCCTTCTTTTAGTGTTAGTGAACAAAAACAGTTTTATTATTGTTTTAGATGTCGAGCAACTGGAAATGTGATAGGTTTTTTGCAATCTCATCAAGGTTTTGATTTTGTTGAATCTGTTGAAGCTCTTGCTGCTAAAGCAGGTCTAGAAGTTCCCTATCAATCAAATCAGTCGCCAAATAAAGATAGAGATCCTCTGTTAGATTGTATGAAGGCAGCAAGTGAGGTCTTTGAAAGGAATTTGAATGAACATGATTCTGCAGAAAAAACTCGTATTTATTTAAACGAAGAAAGGAAGATTTCATCTGAAATTTGTAAAAAATATTCTATAGGCTATTCCTTAAATTCTTGGGATTCTTTATACAAAGAATTGAGAATAAATGGTTTTTCAGAAGAAATATTAATAAAAGCAGGTTTAGCAAAGAAAAATAAAAAAAGTAAATTGTATGACGTTTTTAGGGACAGACTAATGTTTCCTATAAAAGACAGGAAAGGCAGAGTGGTTGGCTTTGGGGGCAGGGTGATGGATCCAGAAGACCAGCCAAAATATTTAAATACAGGTGACACGCCTATATTTCAAAAGGGAAAAGAATTGTATGGTTTGTATGAAGCTCTAGAAGTGAGAAAGGATCTAAAGCAATTATTTGTTGTTGAAGGGTATATGGACACAGTCGCAATGTCCGAACATGGCATGAGGAATTCAGTTGCAACCTTAGGAATAGCCACTAATAGATTTCATGTACAAAGATTACTACAAGTGGTTAATGAGATAATTTTTTGTTTTGATGGCGATGATGCAGGAAGAGGTGCCGCTTGGGGAGCTTTAAAAAATGTTTTACCCGTAGTTGCAGATGGTACAGAAATTAAATTCTTGTTTTTGCCCGAAGGAGAAGACCCAGCTAGTTTACTGGAAAAAGGAAGTGCTGAAGATTTTAAGAAAAGGGTAAAAGATGCAAAATTATTATCTGAGTACTTTATACAGCAATTAACGCAAACTTTTGAGCTGACGTCATTAGAAAAGAAAGCTTCTTTAGCCTCTAAAGCCATGGGTCTTTTGGCCTCAATGCAAGAGAGTTCAATCAAGAAACTTTTAGAGAGTGAGGTTTCAAACATTACTGGATTAGATAAAGATGATATCAAGACTCACAACCAATCTTCAAACAACCAAAGAAAATCTTCTCGAATAAAGAAAGATGTACCTGAGACCAAAGAAGAAAGAGTTTTTCAACAGACAGGTCTAGGTTCGAAGATTCTCAATGTCATACTAGCTTATCCTTTTTTAGTATCAGAAATAAAAGAGTTAGAGAGATTTGAAGGATTTATTGAACCAGAAGTTCGATTGATGCTAGAAGTAATTGAGTACTTTACGTCTAATCCAAAATTAGGAATATCTGATTTACTAAGTAATATTGATCCAGATTCTGCTTCATTTATTGGCACATTAATTTCTACAAGTCCGACAATAGAAGAGAAGAATGCTTTAGCTTATTTAGAGGATTGCTTATCTTTACTAAAAAAATCTGATTCAATCTCTAGAATTATTGAGCTTAAAGAGATTTATAAAAATAATGGGCTTTCAGAAGATGAAACTTTTGAACTTCAACAACATTTACTGTCTAATATAGACAAGCTAGAAGAACCCGAAATAAAACTTTTAAGAGATTTAAGTCAAAAGACAAGTTAAAGGGTTTTTATATTAAATAAGGTATTTTTTAAAAAAAGATAATATAATCCCGCACCCCCAAGATTTACATATGGCAAAGAAAGCAAAAAAACAAGCAGTTGAAGTAAAAGAAAAGGAAGTAGAAGCTCCAGAAGAGGCTGAAGAAGTTCTTTTCGGAGAAGAAGATCTAGAAAACTCTGGTCTAAGAGAATTACTTGATAAAGGTAAGGATCAAGGATTTCTAACTTATCAAGAAATAAACTCAATGCTACCTGAGGATATTTCAGACCCCGACCAAGTAGAAGAGACAATACAAATGCTTATGGATATAGGCATAGAAGTTCTAGAGTCTACAGCTACTTCAGGTGGAGATAATACTGATTCGGCTCCAGAAACAATTGCTGACACGAGAACAACCCTAACAACTGTTGAATCAGAGGTTGGAAGAACTACTGATCCCGTTAGGTTATATATGAGGGAAATGGGAACAGTTGACCTTCTCACAAGGGAAGGAGAGATCGCAATTGCAAAAAGAATAGAAGAAGGAGCAAGGGAGTTACTTTTTGCTTGCTGTTTCTATCCTGGAATTGTAGATAGGATATTAGATGAATACCAAGAAGTCGTTTCGGAAGAAAAAAGGCTATCTGAAGTGTTGGTTGGATTCATGGATATAGAAGAAGGAATTCCCCCTCCTGCCTTAGCTCAGAAGAAAGAAAAAGAAGAGAAAGGTGAATCTGATGAGGAAGAGCATACTGGTCCAGATCCGGCTGAGGTTAAGAAAAGGTTTAGTTCACTAAGGAGGCAATTTAACAAAACTGAAAAAGCTTGTTTGAAGTCAAGAACAAGTAAAACAGCAATTAAGGAGCAAGAAAAATTAGGAGAAATATTTAAATTTCTTAAATTATCTCCTACTCAATTTGAAATAATCGCTAATCCTGCAAGAGATGCTTTAGCAATAATCAGAGAATGTGAGAATTTTATTTATACCATAATGGTTAAAAGAGGAAAGATGCCAAGAAAAGACTTCATTAGAGATTTTGCAGGAAATGAGTCTAATGCTAGTTGGTCTGAAAAAATTGCAAAATCAAGAAAACCCTATGCAAAAGAGGTAAAAGTAAATATTGAGGAAATCGTCAGGTTACATAATAAACTCTTAAAGTTAGAAAAGGTTATTCAATTACCAATTTCAGAAATAAAAGATATCAACAGAAGAATGTCTATTGGAGAAGCTAAGATAAGAAGAGCTAAAAAAGACATGGTAGAGGCTAATTTAAGATTAGTTATTTCTATTGCTAAGAAATATACAAATAGAGGCCTTCAGTTTTTAGATTTGATTCAGGAAGGAAATATTGGACTTATGAAAGCTGTAGATAAGTTTGAGTATAGAAGAGGTTATAAGTTTTCAACCTACGCAACTTGGTGGATAAGACAAGCAATAACAAGATCTATAGCTGATCAAGCCAGAACTATCCGAATCCCTGTACATATGATAGAGACTATAAATAAACTTAATAGAGTATCGCGCCAGATGGTACAAGAGATGGGGAGAGAGCCTACCCCTGAAGAACTAGGTGAAAGAATGGAGTTACCTGAAGACAAGGTTAGAAGAGTTTTGAAAATAGCTAAAGAACCAATATCAACAGAAACACCTATTGGAGATGAAGAAGATACTACTCTAGGAGATTTTATAGAAGATCATTCTATTGATTCCCCAGATGAAGCTGCTACTGAAGAGAATCTTCAAGGCGCGACGGATGATATTTTGGGGAGTTTGACTGCAAGAGAAGCCAAAGTACTGAGAATGAGATTCGGTATAGGAATGAACACGGATCACACCTTAGAAGAAGTTGGGAAACAATTTGATGTGACAAGAGAGAGAATTAGGCAGATTGAAGCTAAAGCTTTAAGGAAGCTAAGGCACCCTACAAGATCGTCTCATCTGAAAGGGTTTTTAGACGAGTAAAGCTATATAGGGCCTGTAGCTCAGTTGGTTAGAGCAGTGGACTCATAATTCCTTGCTACAACTCTAAACCCCTATTCTTACAATGTTTTTTAATACCTTATTTTATGGCGTGTCAGTTTTTTTGCGACACTTTGATAATTCTTAAATATTAAGCTTTTTTAAAATAAGCTAGAGCTCCACCAATAGCCAAAATTACTAAATGAAACCCGACATAGAACCAATAAAGCTCACCTGCAGCTTGACCATCCATTTGATTGCCAGCTTCAGCTATAAGAAGAGATGGCGAAAGGAATGCAGTATTAATAATATTCAAGCCAATTGCAATACCAGATAAGGTTGCCTGACTTCTGAATGATATTACCGCTAACAAACTAGCTACCATCGCTGAAAAAACTCCAACAACAGGAACTATAAATGAGATACCAGCTAAGACTATGGCAACTATTGACAATGCTTTCATAAAAATTCTCCTAAACTATACGTGTACTAATAAATCATACTTAATTATTATAAGATTTACCAATAGCTACTAAATACGGCATCTATAAATTAATATTATTATCTAATCTATTTTCATTCAGATGCGAACTTTAATAGTGTAAAATTTGATTTCTTTGTAGCAGAAATTATTAAAAATAGTGTGACAGATTGTGCTAAGTTTTTTGACACACCTTCTTTAGAGATATGCTTGTAAAGGTTGATTTAACAAAGGGCCTGTAGCTCAGTTGGTTAGAGCAGTGGACTCATAATCCATTGGTCGGAGGTTCGAGTCCTCCCGGGCCCACCAGAACTTAATAAGAATTAACCTTAAAGCCTATATTGAATATCGGAGATTTATCTTCAAGATAATTTACCGATAGAAAAAAAGGTCCTTTTACAAGATTTAGTTCTCCATCAAAGTATCTTTTCCCATGTTTAGAAGGAAATTCAAAGTTCTCTTCTGACCTAAGATTAAAAGGAGAAGAGAATTTCCGCTGAGAAGATCCAAGATTTAAAGAACCACTAAAGCCTAGGATCTTAAAAGGGTAATGCATATCTATAAACACATTTTGACTAAGCGTATTTAAAGAATGGAAATGTAAATCGAAGAAATTTCCTTTTTCTTTAAACGGATCAATAAAGATCTTATCGTACGAAATTCCAATATTAAATTCTAGATCATTAAGAGCAATGGATTTTTCTACGAAGGTAGAGACTGTTTTAAATTCCATAGCTGATGATGAACTTCCAAAAAAATTGTTATGACTAAAAGCTTTTGTATAATTATCCGTGTAAATAAAACCCAATCTTATTTCTGATAGTTCTTTAGATAGGCCTATAAAATTAGCATTTGCTGATCCTTTTGTAGTTCCTGTAAATAGTTTAAGACGATTAGATTGATTTGAGTTAACTCCAAACAGAAATGAATCCTCGAAGTTTTTGTAAATAAATTCTTTATTTCTAGATGATCTTCTTACTTCGTTATATCGGTTAAGGGAAGAGAGAATATATTCAGAGTAAACACTTCCTTTAGACATAAAGTTATTTAAAAGATCTTCATTTTGAGGGTCTAAAACCTGAAAATAGGTTGTAAGACTGTAGTCTTTTCCATTGCTTGTAGTAAAGCTGCCAATGAAGTCATAATCAAATTTGTTATCTATTTCAATTGGCCACAAAATCCTGTCCTCATCAAGGTCAACAAAATTGTCATAGAAATCAAAGAAATCACCTTCATTAAGAAGCACATAAGTCCTTGAATTTGAATCCACTATGTCCAAATCGCCATCGTGGTCGTAATCAACCAAATGAAGTTTTCCTTGACCAATCCACATGTTTGAATGCGGATTACCATTGGTATATATAGAATAATTAGGATGTTTCTCGTCAGTTACATCAATAAAACTTTCACCATTAATATTCTTAAAAAATTGAATTACCCTTGATTGATAATAAGGGTCATGAATAGTAGACGCTAAAATAATGTCTGTGTACCCATCATCATCAAAATCAAAAGCTTCCATATCATTGGCATTTCCATTATCACCAAAAAAATTTACAGGCAGCTCAATAAATCCTCTTTGAGTCCAATCGTTTGAACCATTATTTAGATACACGGCTCCTGCACTATTTTCACTAAATCCATATAAAGAAGAAATTCGAGGGTTAAACCACCCAAATGCCACATCTCCATAACCATCATTATCAAAATCGCCTATAGTTGCTGTTGTAGGCCATAACCTCACTACATTCCAACCGTCAATTTCATAATCTAATTCAATAAATTGAAATTGGGGAAAATTATGATTTGCCGTGAAATACCCTGTTCCGTCATTAATTAGAGCTGTAAAAGGTATTGCGTCTTGGCAAGGTAAGCAGGTATCTGGCTGTGACTCACCGCCAAACAAGTATCCAGAACTCGTTGTGTCAGGAATAGGTATAAAAATATCTAAGTCCCCATCACCATCTAAATCACCGTAAGCGGCATCATGAACAAATATCTGCCCGTGCTCTTCTTTAAAAAAAAGATCCGGTAAATTTGATAAGCTTCTGTTTTCTAATACACCCTGATTGCTGAGATATAATATGCTTGTATCGTAGTAGTCACTTATACCGTCTCCGTTAAAGTCAGCTACTATCTTTCCGTTGGTATAGTCCTGCTGGTTTCCACATTCTTTCTTAGGATCGTTGTTTTCTATATTTAGCCAATTTGTACCACCTTGAACACAAGGGAAACTATTATTTATAAAAAGTTCTGGAACACAAGGGAAACTATTATTTATGAAAAGTTCTGGTGCTATCTTAAAGTGACCGTTGCCATCATTTAAGAATGTGATCATTAGATCCTCGGGCACAAATTCTCTAGTTCCAAAGGACTGACCAACATAAATAAGGTCAGAAAAATTATCTCCATTTAGATTTGCTTCAAACCATTGCCCGACATTGTACCAAGGGCCTTCAATAGTTAATTCATCTTCATTAGAACCATCTCCTGGATGCTGCCCTTGAGCTCTGACCTGTAAAAAACCAAAATCCTCAATTTTGTATTTTTCGTTAGAGGGCAATTCACCTGAGAACCTATATTCACTCATGCCGTAGGTAAATCATGCCGTAGGTAAAAGTTACTTCTCCCCACGGCGATGTCATTTTGTTCTCAAAAGTATCAAAACTATATCTTTGATCTCCTGCAGGTGTGACTGTAACAACAGAACTATCAACTACATCAGGAGAACCACCTCCGCCGCTTGCACAGGATGAGACGCAAATGCAGATAATTAAAATCCTTAAAATTAATTTAAACAAGACATCACTATCCATTGATATTGAAAGATTATATTTACTTTAGCACATGATGAAATTTTATTTTTTCTAAATAATTTGTCTATTCTAAGAACCTTTCTTTAAATAAATGTTGTTTAAAAGAAATTTGCTGTATTCTCATTCTGAGGAGGAAGCGCCAGTCACTTAATAATGCTTTATCTTTCTAGTTTAATATTCATATCCATTTCTATTTGGGCTGAAAACGCTGCTTTAGCTCTCTTTCTGGGTATAATTCTTGCTTCTTACAAAGAAGTGCCAGCAAATTTCTTTACTCAAAAATATGGATCGAGAATCCTTCAAACAGGGATAGTTTTTTTAGGCGGAAGTTTAAGTCTCGACTCTTTTTATGAGATTAATTCCTCTTATTTTCTTTTGATCTCTTTATACGTTATTTCTGCATTCACTCTCGTTCTTCTAGTTGGAAGAATATTTGGTGTTTCCAAGAAACTGACATATTTACTTGGTTCAGGAACTGCTATTTGTGGAGGTACTGCGATTGCAGCTGTTGGGCCTGCCATTAAGGCTAAGCCAGAAGAATTTACTACTGCAATAACAATCGTTTTTTTATTAAATGCTTTAGCCGTTATTTTGTTTCCTATAGCAGGAGATTTCTTTAACCTTTCTGAGAGGGAATTCGGGGCCTGGGTTGCTTTAGCAATTCATGATACAGCTTCAGTTATAGGAGCTGCATCAATGATGGGCGAGGAAGCTATTGAAGTTGCTGCCACCTTGAAAGTTACAAGAACTTTGTGGATAGTTCTTGCTACCACCTTGAAAGTTACAAGAACTTTGTGGATAGTTCCTTTAGTCATAGGATCCGCTTGGTTATTTAGAAGTAAGTCTTCAGGGTTTGGATTGCCTTTATTTGTTGTTTTCTTTTTACTGGCGACAATTCTTAATTCCTTAACCGTTCCTTCTGAAGAATGGACGAATACGTTTAAAATAATAAATAAAATATGTTTATTAACTGGTTTATTCTGTATAGGCACTCAGATAAATATTGATAGCTTAAAGACAATATCTCTAAAACCAGTTCTGTTAGCAGTTTCTGTATGGTTGATTATTATCCCAACTTCTTTTTGGTTAGTTTCAGTAATTCAATAAAGCGTCTAAGATTTCTTTTCTTTTTTCATTGAATC
>Ga0206679_10003080_pt1 | contig 12978 bp, 11 predicted proteins | sample M110012015metaG_FD_155464 | JGI IMG/M metagenome (GOLD analysis project Ga0206679, IMG submission 155464) | Ammonia-oxidizing marine archaeal communities from Monterey Bay, California, United States - M1 100m 12015 | ecosystem: Environmental > Aquatic > Marine > Intertidal zone | place: USA... | reverse complement strand
AGAACCGGCGGTACCGACAAGCCAACACTGCTGCTGGCTCATGGGTTCAGCGACAACGGATTGTGTTGGAGTCGGGTAGCTCGTGAAATGGAAGTCGAGTTCGATCTGATTATGGTGGATGCGCGCAATCACGGACAATCTGGTCGCGGCATTTGCTCATCCGATGATCTGTCAGATGATCTTGCCGCTGTCATTTCAGATTTGAGCGCTGCGCCAACGTTTGCGCTGGGTCATTCCATGGGCGCGGGCACTGTCGCGGGGCTAGCTGCCCGGCATCCTGCTCTTGTCACCAAAATCGCACTTGAAGATCCGCCCTGGTCAGAAAATCCAGGAGTTGAAGACGATGCAACGGCGAACAAGCGACGTGAAGGGTTTAGAAAATTCCTTGAAGGTGTTTCAGATATGTCCGATGAAGCAATATTGGCAATGGGTAAAAAGCAGCATCCTGATTGGAGTGATGATGAGTTTCCTGCATGGGTTCAATCCAATCGTCAGGTAGGTTCAGATGCGCTTGCGGGCATGAAGTATCGCGACTGGCGCGACAATGTCGCTAAGATTCAGTGTGATACTTTGGTGATTCACGGAGATGAGGATCGCGGCGGAATGTTAAAGGAGGCGGTCGTCGACCGCCTGATTCAAGACAATGATTGTTTCACTGCGCAACACATTCCTGGCGCAGGCCACAATATCCGTCGTGAGCAATTTGAGCTATACATGAAGGCGGTTCAGGGATTTTTTGGCTGAATTCCAAATAAACTTGCGCTAACGATTTTTCAACGTTGCGACTGGGATGTCCGTTTCCCCATTACTGAGGATTTCTTAGGGGCTTGCCAGGCTGTTTCATTGAGTCTCAAGTATTAAATCAGAAGAACAGACCAAGTTTGTCGTATTCTTTGGCAGGATCACAGCGGATAGATCAGCGAATTCGGCACTAGCACTGAGTCATAGATGACCCGTTTTTCCTTGAATCGTAAAAGACCGTCCTCAACAACAATCGTATCCAAATACCTCCCCGCACTCAAGATACGCGGTAAATCGTCGTTCAGTACCTCAATTGGCGACAAAACCAATCAGAATGGTAAACCCGAGATAGAGCAACAGCACAACAACCGATTCGATGCCGAGTTGCAGCTCGCTGGTCAATCCCAGTGCCTCCAGAACTTATGAATGGAAAGACCGGTAATGAGGATCGTTGCGATCAGCGTAACATAGAACCAGCCAGGCAGACCAAAATAGCGAGGATCGCTGCTGCCCATAAACAGATAGGGAACACAGAAAAATACCAGCAGAAATATGGCAGGCCAGAAATAGCCATGAGTTCGTTGTGGTTTATTATCAGACAATACTGGTTTCCTTTGCGCCAAAACTCATGGAATGGTGTTCATCATAACGAGTGACTTTCTTTTCGGATTGATACGTTTAGGCCGGAAGGCATCCTTGAGAGTGGAGGGAACCATGGGATCATCCATGGGATTGATATCAGACATTGCAGCACTGGTTTATTATCTGGACCTGACAACTATCAAGTTTCGTCTGGGACGACAAACTACGTGCCGTTATTGTCCTCGCCGCCTAAATATCGCTAACCGCCTTCTGCTTCTCGTTGCTCGGCCAACTGTTCACCTATAGCCGGTAAACTACGCCACAGAATCAGCGCGCCGATAGGGCACAAAATTACAGCACAAAGTGCAATAGACTTGCCTATTGCCCCATCATAGCCAAAGACGTAGTCGGTCGTCATTGCTATTACAGTTGGGCCCAGGCCAAGGCCAATCAGGTTGGAAGAAAGACCATAAACCGCCATTACCTGACCTCTCATTCGATTCGGTGTCATCAATTGCAGCGTCCCGCCAGCAAGTCCGCCCTGGAAGGCGGAGAAGAACACTGCCAGAGACATGAAGACAATGGCCAGAAGATCGCTCTCCAGAAAGGCTAAGGTGGCAGCAGACGGAATCATTGCGACCATGCTGAAAAAAATGATTTTGACATACGCATCATGAATACCTTTCGAGACGAGGCGATCGGACAGCGTTCCAGCCAACAGTAAACCCACCGTACCGGCACCAATCATCACCAGTCCGAACACCCAACCGGCTTCCGGGCGCGTGTAACCAAAGGTGCGAATGAAGTAGGTAGGGCCCCAGAGATTGAGCGCATATACGACCATGATAAATATGGAGATACCGAGGATGTGACCGCCATACGCACGTCGCCGTTGCCACAAATAGTCAGCAACTTCGCTGACAGGCACCGCTTCAGGTGTGACGATGCCAGTCCTGACAGGCTCGCGCACTGTTGTTAGCATCAGCAGCGATACCAGCAGCCCCGGAAGACCGACCACAAAGAAGGTAAGCTGCCAGCCCTCTATTTCACCCACCACGGGCATCATGATCGTATCCATGCCTTCGACATAACCGACCACCGCTCCACCCAGCATATAGGCGAAGCCAGAACCGAGAGTGACTCCGATCATGTAGACAGACAGTGCCCTGCCAAGAACGCTCTTCGGAAAGTAGTCTGCAATCATCGAGTAGGCTGCAGGGCCAAGGGTCGCTTCCCCAATACCCACGCCAATTCTAGCGACAAACAATGACCAGTAACCTTTCGCCAGACCGCAGGCAGCGGTCATAAAACTCCAGACAGCGATACCCGCAACGATCAGATTCCGGCGACTGCTCCTGTCAGCAATTCTTGCCAGAGGCAACCCCATGATCGCGTAAAAAAGCGAAAACGCGAGCCCGGCAAGAAGACTGTACTGGGTGTCCGAAATCTGAAAACTCTCGCGAATCGGGCCTACCAACAGCCCCATAATCATTCGGTCAAGAAACGAAAATGCCTGTGCGACCAGCAGAACTGCAACCACATACCAAGCATAAGTCAGACTCGCCGGGGTGCTCGTTTCAGTTGATTGTGTCATTGGAAAGTAAATCTATCGCTTGTCTTAAACGGCCATACTCCTCGGTTCAGCATTAACATCGCTTTCGGTTAATTCGCGAGTCCACGAAGCAAATTCAAGCAATATCCCGTCCGGGTCCTTAAAGTAAATAGATCGAACGAAGGTAGTTTCATTGGTCGTCTGACTGACCCCCATTTCGGAGTCGTCATGGTACGTATCGGTACATTCGATCCCGGCATCTTCCAGTTTCTTTTTGTACTCATCCATCTTTTCCAGCGGCACGTCGAATGCCACATGATTCATTGAGGCGTGTGCAGATGTTATATCCCCTGATCCGACAAGGGCACCCGCATGAGTAATGCCAGGCTGAGACTCAGAGGCACCTTCAAACCAAAAAAACGCCAGTTGGTCATTGCCACCACAATCAAAGAAAAAGTGCTGCCCCATGCCACCGGGTAACACTACCGTTTTAGTGAGCGGCATGCCTAAAACTCCTGTATAAAAGTCCACAGTAACTTTCATATCACGGCAGACTAGCGCCAGATGGTTAATGCCTCTAAATTCGAATTTTTCGTTAGTTCCCATATGGTTTCTCCTGTCTCTTTTCCAGTAGTCATCCTGAAGCCAAAGGCTAATGGATCTCGGCGGGATTCTTCACTGCCGCTCAGCATGACAGTTAGGGGGCGAATTCGCTGTGGTTCACAATGACCGCCGTCGAGTAATATGTCAATTCCTTTGACAGCTATGGGGTTTTCTGATTTTGCAGTAGGTCACAGAAGTCCTCATGCCAAGACTAAGACAGGATCCACGAGACGATGCACCTGGCAATGTAATGAAATACTACGATGCTCTTTTCGGTGACAGAAACCCCGTAACAGACCCAGAAACCGCGACGGATACACCATCAACCCCATGACAGCCTTGGCAAAGCGATTGGAATAACTTCCCCTGCGCATTTCCCCATCGGTGACTATATCGACACTGGCTCTGCGTTGATCATCTGGCACGATGATCGTGGCATCATTCTGTGCTTCTTCAAGCGCACTCAGCTGAACCTTCCACAAATCGTGCGAAACGACTCGAGGCCGCAGACCCTGGCCTAATCTAGTCTTGTCTATCAGCCAAACTGGCTGTGCGTAACTGCTAACAAGACTTGTGGGCATCAAAGGAAGGTCTTACACGTTCAATCCTCTGTGAGGTTTAAGAAAGTCTGGGCGAGCACGCGGCGGGCTACGTCAACATCTTTTCGGCTAATACCTTTGAGCGCGCGTTCGTTGACATCCACGACAAACGGTATCAGTTTCTTTTTCAGGCGTTTGGCTTTGGTGGTCAGTCGAGTAATCATTTTTCGTCTATCAGATTCGTCCACCTCACGCGTGATCAGCTCCGCTGTTTCCAGCCCGGCAAGACCTTTGACGGCGGTTGCCTCAGTGATGCCGACACGGTCGCTGATCTCTCTTTGGGTTATTCCATCCTCTTCCCATAGAACACGTAGAATTCGCCATTGACCGGCGGTCACCCCGTGAGGTTCGGTCAAATTTTCCAGCGCTTTAGAGAAAGCGCGAAAGTTGATCCGTGACAGATAACCAACACTGTGAAGCGGATCGAGATAAAATGATGTCTTGTCCTTTACCATTAGCCGTGCGTCCTCTTAAGTATCATGCTTGCGCAGCCAATCGACAATCATATCAGCGACCACATCGCGCGCCCCGTGAGGTGTTTCAAGGTAGTGATCACCCGTCATCATATGCAACTCTTTATCAGTGGAAGCGAGGACATCGTAGATCCCCTGGGCATCGCTCGGGAAAACACCCGTATCACCCGTACTCTGGATCACCAGTGCCGGTTCAGCAATTCTTTTCAGATGTGGATCTCCCTGACAGTGAGACTCTTCAAGGCTCCACATGGATAGCCAGGTGCGAAGTGTATTAGTCAAACCGATGCCACGGGGAGCAAAGTTAGCCTTTTCTGGATCACCGGCATAACACCATTTTTCTCTTCGTTCAGATGGATCAATCGAAGGATCCATCAGCCTGAGGTCTGCCCAGGTTCGATACATATTAAATGCACGATCTGTCATACCCCTCGTCTCAAGCCTTTTCAACTCTTCATGACACCAGGCAGTAATACGATGGTTCCTCGCAACCTGCCCCGCCCGGTACCTCTGAATAAATTCCTCTGAATACGGCGGGCCATTTGCTTCGTCGTACATATTGAGAGAAGGATCAACACTGGAAGGATCTTTTTCATCAGTGATTGATGGATCAAACCATGCGGTCAGTACCTCTGGCCTGCCGCCATGTGCACAAAGAGAAATGTATAGGTCGGCGGGCGTGATATCGCTCAATGCATCCGGTAAGGACAGTCCCGGTGTCGGCGTCATCGTTACACCCTTCGCTTGAGACTGATAGGCAGCCATAAGAGAACCACCACCGGAGTTACCTAGAATAACGACATTCTCAACCCCTGCTGACTCTCGTAGCCAGCGAACACCTTCACCGATATCAATCAGCGCATGTTCCAGTAAAAAGAAACCTTCATTGCCACGAAAGCGCGTGTTCCAACCCAGAAAACCGTAGCCTCTTGCTGCCATGTATTCGCCGAGATAGTGCTCACTGAAGTCAACATTGTAGTGCGTCGCAATCAGCGCAGTTTTCGCTCCGCCACTGACAGGCTCATAGTAAAGACCCTGGCAGGGATAATAGCCTGCACCGTTACGCGGCCCCGTCGAAGACGTCATCGAAACAAAGGTTCTTTGCCAATTCTCGCTCATTTTTTCGACCCGGATTGGATTACGCCAGCATACATTTACTTAGCTAACAAAGTAACTCAAACAGCTCACCTCGATACCGTGATTCATTGGGGACCGGCACCGTTGGTGGCAGAGAGTCACGACTATGACGACGAACGTAAGGTGCGTCGCTGAATGTAGGTTCAAATTCGACACCACCCCGTACAGGCTCATCTTCGAATGCCAGGAACGTCAGCGCGATACGCAGTCCTCGTTCGAAATAATCAAGGTAGGTATTGCAACCCGTCTTAACCCTCACCCCAGGTCCAGCAAAAGTCTATGTTTTGGATGGAAACAAGGTTGCTCTAAATCATTATCAGAGGGAAGGGTTCAGGCTAACAGAGGAATTTCGAAGAAAAAATAATGACTATCCTTGTACCGTGCTTAAGCTGTCCCAAGTCCTGCGGCAAGCAAGGTGAATCCTTTAGGCCTTGCAACCTTGCGATTAGGAGGCCACATATATGTTCTCTGATCTGCGAAAGTCACAAAATTGCAAGGCGTTCTAGTGCTACGTGGATCTAATTCGCCAAATGGACTCGCAGCTGCTCAGTAAGATCGTCGACACACTCTTTCTCTGACTGCTCGTTGACTAGATTCACCAGTTCACCTGGATCATCAATCATGTTGTATAGCTCGCATGCCACTTCGTTTTTGACCTTCATCGTCAACCGGTGATTTGAATTACGTATACCAGCAAAGTCTCCAATTCTTGAATGCACGAACTCTCGTCCCACGATCGGCCGTTCCAGGGCAGATAACAATGACTCACCATGGCCGCCTGCAGGCGCTTCCGCGCCACCGATGTCGGCCATGGTAGCCGTTACGTCTATCAACTCTACTAGCGCATCCTCGTCTCGATGCAAAACCCCACCTGGTGGACGTATGATCAGCGGCACCTGAACGGAACCGTGATAAAAATTCATCTTCGCCCAAAGTTTATGATCACCCAGCATTTCACCATGGTCACTCGTATAAATAATCCATGTATTGTCCAACTGCCCCAACTCATCCAGCGTCGCCAGCACTTCCCCAACCTTTTGATCAACCAGAGAGACCATGCCTAAGTACTGGCGGATACCTGCTCTAACAAAATCATGATCCATCATCTGTGCCTGGGAATGTTCTGCCAATAGAGACAGGCATTTCCCCCAGTGCTTGTTCGAAGCTTGTGCAGGATTGAGCACGGGGACCTGTATGTCAGCATCAGCATAATATTCGGACCACACTCGATCAGAAATAAGTGGCACGTGAGGCTGAACAAAAGCCAGCTTTAGCATAAAGGGCTTCTCAGTTGACCGCTGTCGCAGCCATTGATTCGCCTCGTCGGCCAAAAAACTAGTAAGGTCCAGCTCCTGGGGCAATACACTGGTTTGACCGCGCCAGTGTTCAGGCGTTAGTCTGAATGCGCCTTTTATCTGCGCACGGTATTCGTCCAACATACCATGTTCCGATAAATGATCTGTATACGGTGTTGATAACCGTCGAGCGGCGTGAAGATATTTGTCGTATTCCTCCAGCACATAATCCCAACCGAAGGACTTCACAAAGCCTTCATTGCTTCGCATGTCAATATCACCGTCTGCTTTCGGGGGCTGATAGGACTCGTGGTAGTGCGTCTTGCCAATGGTCGCCGTCTCGTACCCGACTTCCTGCAACTGCTTCATCACCGTTGGCCACTCTGGGTCAAATCCGCCCGTGTTATGAATGACACCAATCTCATGGGCATACCGCCCCGTGATGACACTCGCACGCGACGGCTGGCAGATCGGACTTTGGCACCAGGTCCTGGTGAAACGCACGCCTTCACTGGCTATCGCGTCAATGTGAGGTGTCTGAACCAGCGGATGTCCGGCACACCCCAAAATATCGTGCCTGTGCTGATCGGCAAAGAGAAAAAGGATATTTGGTTTCATCGTTCGTACCTAAATTGATTGCGCCCTGAACCACATCACAAAAATTGAGCTGAAGAACATACCACTCTACTACAAGTTGAAAATTAGCTGGAACTCAAGTCGCACAACGATATCCTCTAGTGCACCCAATACTGTACTTTCAGTCTCGGGCATTTCATGACCAAGGCTGAATGTTTTGTATAAAACAGTTCTTACTAAGAAAGCAAGAACCTAAGAACATTGCCCTCAAAAATCATTCGGACGATCGATGTCGGTGATTGTTCGTGGAGTCTGTATTCTACCACCCCTTTATTCTTCAAATTTCCACTGGCTCTCTTGCTCACAGAGGCAGCGTTAGTCGGCAGGTAACCCTGACCCGTCGGAAATATGATCACTGACATCAAGGGACCTAATATTTTCCCCGTCACATCGACAACCTACGATCAAGAAAGCGAAACCTTTTTCCCCCTATTTTTTCAACACTGGCGGTCTTTGTCCTGTTGCCACCTTTTATGTATCTCATTTTCGAGCGCAGCACGGCATCCTTACACGACTGGCTTGAACTGGACTTTGATGCGGATGCCGACCTGATCGCCCAGCTAAACTCTGGTGAATTCCAGGACACACACGTGGGTGAATATCTGCGGGAACTAAGATCAAGGTTCGAGGGTATGATTATCGTTGATATGCTTTGCTACCTGAGAGTCTACACAGAGCTTTCCATGCGCGCTAAAGGTGCCATGATGATGAGGCAACATGGAATGGAGATGCCACATGACCCTACAGTTGAAGCCAGCTTTCAGGAGATGCGTTATCTGGAATCGAGTATTGGGAAAACCGGCTTACTGGCAATCGATCCATTTCTGGAAATCAATCGCCGTGATCTCTGGCACCTGAACTCTCTCGAAAGCAGTCATGGATAGGCAGGAGAGCTTCTCGCTCGATCGTCACTAAGCAGGCAGGCTCTTCAATACATGCCAGAGTGGCCTGCAAGTCCAATCAATGTATGAAACTCAAGCGGTTGTGCCGTTATATCAGGCGACCCGCGATATACGAGTAGCGCCTTTCCCCTGCCAGTAATGGCAACGTGATTGTTGCCCTTAAGAGCTCCTATGCTGACGGAACGCCCCATGTAGTTCTATGCCCAATGGAGGGGGCGCCCGGTCTTTAGTGTTTCAGGTACCAAAAACCAGCTTCCGCAGTTCATCCAGATGGGAACAATCAAGCTGTGATTCAAGACCGATTGCAGTGAGTAATATACCGGTCTGATTTCCCTTGACTTCGCGGATTTCACGTCGCTTACCAACCACCTGCACTAACAAATCAGCTCCGCACTTCTGCCCAGCGAATCCTTTTGCTCGAATAACAGAGGTTGGCAACTGGCTGATAAAACTCTCCAGCGCCTCTCGTGTAGTGGGTTGTGATTGTTCAAATTTCCACGTGATGTAGTGCTCGTGATCTGCGTGATGCAAATCATCAGAGTTCGTCGCTGCATGTACATCGAACAGCAGATTAGTCGGAACTTCACCGAATTCGGCGTTAATCAAAGTGGCACCGGGGAATGTTGCCGTTAGCCAGTCAATTCGTTTCCCGAGGGTTTCTTCCGTCACTAAATCAGTTTTGTTGAGAATAATAATATCTGCAGCAGCAAGCTGGCGACGGACTGTTGTTGCCACATACTTGTCGTCGGCCTTTTCCTGAACAGTTTCTGCATCTGCGAGAACCAGGACACCATCAAGGGCCAGGTTTGGTGCGTAGCCATACTGTGCAAGGTTCGAGACATCGGCGACACCGCTGGCTTCAACGATGATGTGATCAGGTGGAGGTTGAAGCTGGCAAAGCTGATCGATGGCTTCATGAAAACCATCCACTAACGTACAGCAGACACAACCGTTTGTAAGGTTGATCTGAGAGTCTGTTTGCGACTCGATTAACTTCGCGTCTATATTAATTTCGCCAAAGTCATTGATCAGCAGCGCGTAACGTATGCCCTTCTCTTTTGTCAGGATGCGGTTCAATAGTGTTGTTTTGCCTGCCCCGAGATAGCCACCAATGACGGTGAATCGGATCACCGGTTCGCAGCCTTGAATAGCTTTCCGCCCAGTACGGTACCCCAGACCCCGATGTCTCGAATAGCCATGGGGTCCACCATCAGCGGATCGTCGTCAAGAATAGCAAAATCTGCTTTCTTACCGGCTTCAAGGGAGCCAATCTCGTCGTCCAGATGCATTTGATAAGCAGCGCCAATGGTGACGGCTTTAAGTGCTTCTGCGGCGCTTATCCTTTCTACTTCCCCAAGTACCCTGCCTGATGGTGTTGTTCGATTAACCGCGCACCACATTGTGTGAAGTGACCCCAGTGGAGTAACGCCGGCATCAGAATGAATTGAGAAGCTGATTCCCTCGCGAATCGCGGAAGCACAGGGTTCAATCTGGTTTGCACGCTCTGGGCCGACAGTGATGTCGTAGTGCTGATCGCCCCAGAACCAGATGTGATTAGCGAAAAAGTTGGCGCACAGGCCAAGCTTTGCCATCTTTCGAAGTTGCGCCTGAGTGGTGAGTTGGGCGTGAGTGATGGTGTGACGATGATCGGGGCGCGGAGCCTCACACAAGATGGCTTCTATTGTCTCCAGCGCCAGGTCCTGGGTTTTGTTGCCATTACAGTGCATGTGGATGTTAAGTCCAGCCTTGTGGAAGGGCAGCAGCCAGTCCTTCAACTGTTCCGGAACAGCAAGCAATTGACCATGGTCCTCGCCACTAAAGTAGCCGGGTTCTTTTATCAACGCGCTGAATCCCTGAATGGATCCATCAAGCACGAATTTAACACCGGGAGACCGGAATTTATCACTGTTGTTTCGTCGTAGCTCGACGACTCGTTCGGCGACTTCACTGAAATCTGCTGCATCCCCTGGCATCGCCGGGATGTTGTATTGAACCAGTCGCATCGGAAATGCCGCTTCGCTAGTAACCCGCGTTGTCATGTCGTATGTCTTCGGGGCCAGGATTGCGGAACCGGCAAGATCAGTACAGGTCGTAATGCCTGCATTGCACGCCAGCGCCGCAAAATCCCGCAGCGCCTGTTCCGTCGAGTTCGTGAACTGGAAAACGCGATAACCACTTTTACAGAGGGTCATAGCAGGCGGCTCTCTCAGTTCGCCGTCAAGTTCGCCGTCAGCATCTCGACCTAATCCCTCTATACGCAGGTCACTGGTAATGTTATTAACCTTCAGCATAGGGGTGTTCACCGTCGCCAGGTGTCCACTGGCGTGATGCAGATAGATGGGGCGGGTGCTGGAGACCTGATCAAGATGCTGGCAGGTCAGGCGAGGCTGATCGGGAAAATAGATTGGGTCAAAGCCGACAGCTACTATCTGCTCATTCGGGTCTTCGAGTCTCGCATCTTCAGCTTTCAGCACTTCGATAAGCTGATCGTAACTCTTGATACCTATGGCGGTAGTACCGTCGGCCCGCGGTCGGTCGAAATAACCCAGATAAGGCAGCATCATCATACCTCCGGCCATCACATGCGCGTGAGCTTCGACAAACCCGGGTACAATGACCTTGTCAACAAAGGAATCGTCAAGTTGATATTCACCCCAGCCACTGACCTCATCAAGACTTCCCACTCCAAGAATTGAACCATCGCGAACAGCAATATGCGTGGCCTCAGGATTAGAGGGGTTCATCGTTCTAACTTTTTTGGCGCTGAATATTGTAATCATGTAACGAGTCCTTGGGGTTCGACTTCTGATTGTGAGGTGGTCTATCGCTGCTGTCCAGCAAAGCCCGACAACATGCTGGCCGCTTTAGTCTAACCCCTGGTACAAGGTGTACCATAGCTCGCTTTAGCCTAGATTGAGTTTTGTGAAATGTCGAATTCGATGCTGAATGTACTAGTTAATGTACTACTCAACATACCAGTCAATGTAACATCAGGAAAGTTCACCAGGATATCGTTAGCGGGACTAATCCCCCTTCTTTCTGCTTGTTCTTCAGATGAACCAGCAGTTTTACCTGCTGAGAAAATTTTCACCAACGGCACCATTTACACCGTTGATGTCACCAACAGTCAGCATCAGGCCATGGCGGTTTCAGGTGGTGTGATTATCGCTGTGGGTAGTTCTGAAGAAATACAGGTATTAAAGGGTGAGCAGACCGAGGTAATAGACCTCGATGGCAGATTTGTCATGCCTGGGATCAACGATGGGCATTCGCATCCTGCGTGGGGTGGTGTAGTTGCACTCTACTACTGCTTATTTCCGGCGACCGCATCCGCCGATGAGGTTGCAGCAAAGATCAAAGGTTGTGTCAGCGAGAGTGATGAGCTCTGGATTCAAGGAGGTTTGTGGACGCCCAATTTCTTTGAGGAATACGATATCGATTCACCTCGAGCCTGGCTTGACGACATTTCTGGTGACAAGGCAATCGTGCTTACGGATGACTCCGGCCACAACTGCTGGGCAAACAGCAAGGCGCTTGATGTGGCGGGTATCAATGAGCTGTCTGACCCCCCGACCGGTGGTATTTATGAGAAGACCACAACGGGTGATTTAAACGGTTTGATCCAGGAAGCCTGTGGCGTGATCGATGCCCAATTGCCTCAATGGACCACAGAACATTACAAGGAAGGAGCCAGATACGCTGTTGCCAATGCAAATGGTTATGGTGTTACAGGGTTTAAGGATGCCAGTTCGTCAGAAGCTGAAACCAGCGCTTACTTTGAGTTGGACAAGGCCGGAGCGCTTTCCCTAAATGTCGCGACTTGTCTGTATACACCGAAAATGACGCATGGTGACCTAAATACGGCTGTACTGGAACAGCTACGTGACGATTATACCAGTGCACACGTGCACACAAATTTCGCCAAGATATTTCTGGATGGTGTACCGACAACAGCGCGAACTGCAGCGATGATTGAGCCCTATGTAGCTAACGCGGGGGATGCTGAGGCAGTTTACGGGCCAACCCACCTGACTCAGAACGAATTGAATGCTGCTCTGATCAAGCTGGATGCACATGGATTCACCGTCAAGATTCACACGGCGGGTGATCGTTCTGTTCGCATGGGACTCAACGCCATTGAAGCAGCGAGAAAAGCAAACGGCGCCAGCTCACGTCGCCACGAACTCGGTCACGCAGGTTTTATTGCTAAAGAGGATATCCCGCGCTTCGCTGAGCTCAATGCCGTTGGCGATCTATCACCTTATCTCTGGTTTCCCTCGCCGATTATCGATTCCGTCAGAAAAGCACTGGGTGCTAGAGGCTCTGAGTATTGGCCCACCCGTGATTTATTGGAAAGCGGTGCACCTTTGCTGGCTGGTTCTGACTGGCCCTCGGTATCTAAGGACCTGAACCCCTGGGTTGGGCTAGAGGCGTTGGTTACTCGACAGGACCCTGCAC
>Ga0206679_10003077_pt1 | contig 12983 bp, 10 predicted proteins | sample M110012015metaG_FD_155464 | JGI IMG/M metagenome (GOLD analysis project Ga0206679, IMG submission 155464) | Ammonia-oxidizing marine archaeal communities from Monterey Bay, California, United States - M1 100m 12015 | ecosystem: Environmental > Aquatic > Marine > Intertidal zone | place: USA... | reverse complement strand
TAAGAGCCCTACAACATGCGGCTTTGGCGCTGGTAGCTATTTTCCGATGAGTAGTTCAGTGCCAGAGCAATCTGGTGATCAAAGTATTGATGATGCCTACTCGCTCTGTTTTGACCATGACCCAGTAAAGAGCTCCATTGATATCGTTGGCAGACCCAAAATTAAACTAACGTTGAAATCAGATAATAAGCACGGTCATTTATGCGTGCGCCTGTGCGATGTATCCCCTGATCGACTCTCAACACGTATTACCTATGGTCTGTTAAATTTAACCCATAGATCAAGTCATGAGAATCCAACTCCAATTCCAGTAAACGAGGAGTTCTCTATCGAACTTGAATTGGATCAAATTGCTTATCGTTTGTTACCAGGAAACAAGTTGCGTATTTCTTTATCAAACGCTTATTGGCCTTTAGTTTGGCCAGTCGCAGAGAAAGCCACCTTAACATTAATAAAAGGGGAGTTGTTACTTCCAGTCCGTCCAGAATCAAAAGGCCCTGAATACATATTTCCAAAACCAGAATGTGCAAGCCCTTGGTCTCGAAAAACAGTCAGAGAACCATATTATTCAAATAAAATCACTACTGATCAAATGACTGATGCAGTAAAATTAGAAATTTTTGATGATTATGGGATAGTTGAAGATAATGACCATGGCTTACAAATGGGTACAATTGTTCGAGAAACCTTTTCAATACATCCTGACGATCCGCTATGTGCCTCTGGACATATTCATTGGACGCAAACATTGGCCCGCAATGAATGGAATATTAGAACTGAAATTTATAATTCATTAACTTCTGATAAAAAAAATTTCTATATGACTGCTAAGATAAAAGCCTTTGAAGCAGAAAAACTAATATTCGAAAAAGACTTTAAAGAAACAATAAAAAGATCTTTTCACTAACATCATTTAATAATGATCAAGCTTTGGTGATTTTGGGCCGACCGGAAGCAGTAACAGTTATTTCAGCTTCCATAAAAATTCGTTGATTTTCGATTTCACTGGACCTTATATCTTTTGAAATTTGTAAATCTATTTCATCTGCACCAGATGATCTGGCTTTATTGCCAGCTAAGGTGGAGAGCTCACGTTCCAATTGTTTGAGTGCTTCATCTTCTGAAAAAAAATCTTTTGGAGCATCTTGCCCATGTAATCTGAAACAACCTTCTGAAGGGGAAGTAACCGTTCCAACACATGTAAAGGAGATCCTTCCAGCGACAGCACCAATGGCATTGGCGACACTTGAATATTTTGGAACAATCATTTGTGTGGATAAAAGTTTACCAACTTTTGGGTAGTAAGTCTTGGCAGATGCCCCTAATCCAATCACTGGTAAGCCTAATCCAAAATTAATAAAAAATGTTTTATTATGATGCTTTAGTCCTTTATTTATAAGCCAATGATCTTCAATGGAGTTTTGATAATCATTACTAGCATCTTCTTTTAAGGCGACATTTATTAAGGCACTTCCAGTTTGCTTTGTTAATTGATCAATTATCAATTGGGCCATCACTTCAGCTCCCTCACTTAAAACTTCTCCTGAGCCTGTACGACGGTTGGCAAATACTTTGAGAGCCAATTTGGAAGCTTGAGCATTCCAACTATTAGACAGCCCCAAAACGTGACTAGCATCTGTTGGGGTTACCCCGGACATCATTAATACCCCCCTAGAAACCAAACGATGAAGCGTTGCTAACTCCAACCTATTCGAAAGCAATCCTTCTAAAGGTATAGCATCAGTTCCAATTTTTTCTAAAACAATAATTTCTCTATCATTAAATTTATTCCACTTGGACTTGATTAATATGGGTATAACAAATCTTGCATCATACTCTCCACTTTTCTCTGAACCAACCTGGCTCTCTAGGGTTGGAATTACGATATCAGGCCAAGTAATTGCTGCTAAAGCTATAGGCATAATACGGGATGGCCCTAAAGATAAACTACCGTCAAGACCCTCGCTCGACATATGCACCTCACTATCACCGCCAAGACCTGTCGTATGTATAGCTACCGCTTCAACCATTGTTCTAAATTCTCCAACCTTGGCACCATTTGGATCTATTTGTGGATGCCCATTCCTTAATATTGCAATGTCGGTTGTCGTGCCGCCTATATCCGAAACAACAGCGTCTAATTCATTCGTCAACCATTGCGCTCCAACTATTGAAGCAGCCGGTCCTGACAAAATCGTCTCAATTGGCTTTTCTTGGGCCATTTCGGCGGAAATTAATGCTCCATCACCTCGAACAACCATAAGTGGTGAATTCACACCTAAAGCTTTTAATTTAGATATACATGCATCTATCAATCTATCGATCAACCCAATCAACCGGGCATTCAAAACACTTGTAACCGCTCTTTTGGGTCCATTTAATTTTGATGATAAATCACTTGAACAAGTAACAGGTTTTCCAGTTTTTTCTCGAATTAAATCCCGCGCTAAAATTTCATGCGATGGATTCCTAGTTGCAAAACTTGACACAACAGCAAAAGCTGTAATCTCATCTCCCCAATTATCGATTGAATCACTTATTTTACTCAAGTCTAAAAATGATTTTTCTTCTCCTGAATAAGCGTGTCCTCCATCTAAAACGATAATTGGGTCCCCTTTCATAGCTTTCGATAAACCATGTCGTTCCAGATCCTTATTTGAAAATCCGATAGCTACCAAACCTACTTTTTCACCCTGTCCCTCCACTAGTGCATTTGTCGCCAGGGTTGTTGATAAAGATGCCATGGCGATTTCTGACGGTCTTTTAGAACTTTTTGTTAAAACATCCTGAACTGCTTCACCAATTCCAATTGATAAATCATGTTTTGTCGTTAAGGCCTTAGAAGAAGCTATTATATTTTCATCACCTTCCATCAAAACAGCATCCGTATATGTGCCGCCAGTATCCACACCCAATAAAATTGCCATATTTCCCATTCCAAATTATTAATAAAAGGTTTTAAACAGCTCTTTAAATTATACCATCTAAAAATGACAAAAATTTGATGATATTACGACAAAAATATATATTTACTTTAATTTCTAATTCATTGGCTTTTAACACATGAATCATTAATCATAAAAATGCTTTAAGATAGTTCACTCTTCCTTTAACTCGTGAAAGAAATAATATGACGAAACTTACGCTAGGAAAAAAAATGAATGATATTATAAATTTAGAAATCTCTAATCATATAGCAACCGTTACGTTAAACAGACCAGAGAAGAAAAATGCGCTTTCAAAAGATATGTTTAATGCAATATCTCTTGTCGGTGAGAACTTGAAATGTGAAAAATCAGTTCGTGTCGTCATTTTAACAGGAGCAGGTAGCGATTTTTGCAGTGGCTTAGATACTTCAACCTTTAGAGAATGGGCAACTGATTTTGAAAAGGTACGCAACAACCTGACAAGCAGACCGGTCGGTGAAGACGCTAATTGGTTTCAAAAGCCCTGTTATGTCTGGCAAGAAATTGAAGTACCAGTTATTGCTGCTATTAAAGGAGTTGCATTTGGTGGTGGTATTCAACTAGCGTTAGCTGCTGATTTCCGCATTGCCCAACCTAACTCAAAATTCTCAATTATGGAGTCCAAGTGGGGAATAATTCCGGATTTAGGTATTACGCAAAATCTTCCCAAATTAACAAGAGCAGATATAGCCAAAGAGCTAATCATGACTGGGAGAATTTTTGATGGAAACGAAGCGTTAAACCTTGGCCTCATAACTAAAGTTAATGAAGATCCATTAGAGGCCGCCAATGAATTTGCTAAGGAATTGATTGGAAAATCACCAGACGTACTAAAAGGTGCTAAAAAATTAGTAGAACTGTCTTGGGTTGCGCCAAATGGTAAAGGATTAGAAATTGAATCTGATATACAAAGTAGAATCATGGGTTTTGATAATAATATAGAGGCGGTCATGGCTACAATGCAAAATAGAACAGCAAAATTTAAATAAATTAGGAAAATCAATACCCTTCTATTCTATCAACTAAATTTAAAAGGCTTAGGCTATTTTCATATCTAAAAATATTTTCAGCAATACTTTTTGAAGAGGTTTGAGGCCTCGTTTCTGCTGCTATGTGAGGAGTAACAGTCACCTTTGGATGTTCCCAAAAAATATGCCCCTTGGGTAATGGTTCTGTAATAAACACATCTAAAGTTGCACCTGCAACTGTGCCATTATCAATAAAAGTAATTAATGCCTCATCATCAATTAAAGGGCCACGGCCAGCATTTATAATGCAAATACCTTTTTTTACTTTTGCAAGCGTCTTAGAATTAAGGATGTATTTTGTTTTTTTTGTTAAAGGTAACAAGAGTATTAATATATCAGAGGTTTTGATAACCTTATCAAAACCCTCATCTCCTGACAGACAACTAATGTTTGGAATTTTTTTCTGAGTTCGGCTCCATCCAAGAATATTAAAGTTTAATGCTCTTAATTTCAATGCACACGCTGAGCCCAATGCGCCCAAGCCTAATAAACCAATAGTTTGATCCCGCGCCAATTTAGGCACCATCGTATCATGGCGCCAAATTCCATCTTGCTGAAATATCTGCTTATCCAGATTAATATGGTATCTTAGCGAATGAGAAACAATATATTCCACCATTCCCTCAGTTAAACCTTCATCAACCATGCGGCATAATGGTTGAGTTAAGGTTTGGTTTGAAACAATACTTTCAACACCAGCCCATAAACTTAAAACTGCTTTTACATTTGAAAAAATCGAAAAATCGTTAAAGGGGCCATTTGGAGCATAAATTATATAATCAACATCACGTGAATCGCTAAAATTGCACTTCAATAATACATCCAACCTTCTTTGATGAAACGCCAATTTCAAATATTGTCCATAATAAGGCCATGATTTTTCACTTCCCGCATATAAAACATTGATTGTCATTTTCATCTAGCCTTATGTATTTCAGCACTTTGAATTAAGCCAAAAGCTATCATTAATACAAACATCGCTGAACCACCATAACTAACAAGTGGTAATGGCACCCCTACAACCGGTGCCATCCCCATAACCATAGCCATATTAACCGCAAAATACAGAAAAAATGTCATATTAAGTCCAGAAACCACTAAACCAGAATAACGATCTCTAGTTCCAAAAGCGACCATACCACAAAAAATTACCATCAAAAAATACAAACCAAGAAGTGATAAACCACCAATAAAACCAAACTCTTCAGCCAGAGTTGTGAAAATAAAATCAGTATGCTTTTCTGGCAAAAAGTTTAAACGGCTCTGGGTCCCTTGCATAAAACCTCTTCCAGAAAGTCCTCCAGAGCCAAGAGCGATTTTTGACTGTGTTATATGATAACCCGCACCTAACGGATCATTTGCTGGATCTAAAAATGTATCAATACGTCTATATTGATAATCCTTCAAGATTTGGAATTCTGTACCTCTCAAATAAAAAATAGAATATACAAACGTAAAGACGCCTAATCCAGATATTAGAAAGTAAATCCAACTAACGCCTGCGATAAACATAACAGTTAGTCCGCCAACTAAAATGAGAAGTGCAGTTCCTAAATCAGGTTGTCTTAAAACCATTAAAACTGGTATAATTATTATTAACAATGGAAGAAGAACCCAAAAAGGACTTGAGGCTTTTTTACGGGGTAACCAATCATAATAGCTTGCTAAAAACATTACGACGGTAAGCTTGGAAACCTCAGATGGTTGTAATTTCATGAATCCTAAATCTATCCAACGCACGGCGCCCATGCCAGAAATTCCAAAAAATTCAACTGCTAGTAATAGTACAATTGATACAAAATAAGCCAAACCACTTATATTTCGCCAAAACCATATTGGGATAAAAGCAATTATTAACATTAAGAAAAAGCCAATAGAAAATCTTATCAATTGTACTTTAGCCCATGGTTCCATCGAACCTCCAGCTACAGAATACAACATTAAGAACCCAATTGAAGCAATTGCTATCAATAAAATTATAATAGGTAGATTGATGTAGGCCACACGGCTAAAACCAGTCGGAATCCTACGAACGGAATAATCAAGATAACTCATGCATTACCTTTGCTCATAGTTGATTTTGGAACTGGATTTAAATTTAACTTCTTTAACCTTTTCTCTACCTCAGGCCTTTGATCAATTGGATACGCCCCTAATGGTGGGACTTTTCCATATAGGGCTCGCAGCATTATATCTCTTGCTATGGGAGCTGCCACTTTGGAGCCCCCGCCTCCATGTTCTACTACGACAGCAATCGCATATTCAGGCTTCTCATATGGTGCATAACCCACGAACAAGGCATGATCGCGCCTTTTCCAAGGCAATTTTTCATTAGGTATAACACCAGTTTTTCGCTCTTTTTTTGTAATATTGCGAACCTGTGAAGTTCCTGTTTTTGCAGCCATCAAAATTTCACTTATTGCCATCTTTGACTTCCTGGCAGTTCCTTTTACTCCGTTCGACACGTCATACATGCCCTTCCTAACAAGGCCCAGAGAATAAGGATGAATACCCAATTCTTTTTGCGCTGACACTTGTTGATCAAGTCCATCTATTCTTTTTATCAACCTTGGTTCTACCGATTTTCCACTTGCTATTCGTGACGCCATGACTGCTAATTGCATCGGAGAAGCCAACACATATCCTTGTCCTATCCCAACGTTGAGGGTGTCGCCTAATACCCAAGAGCGGCCTTGTGTCTGTAATTTCCAATCTTTTGTTGGAGAAAGTCCTCTCGCAACTCCAGATAAAGGCAATTTGTGCTTAACACCAAGTCCTAAGCGGTTTGCCATCACCGTAATTTTTTCTATTCCAACTCTTAAAGCCATTTCATAAAAAAATACATCACATGATTGTTCTATTGCTTGCCTCAGCGAGATTTGAGCATGACCCATACGTTTCCAACAATGAAATTTTCGATTAGCTAATTCGATATGGCCCTCACACTTAATTTTTTCATCAGCTTGAATTACTCCAGCCTCCAAGGCTGCCAATGCTATCACCATCTTAAAAGTTGAACCAGGTGGATAAATACCCTGTACGCTCTTGTCAGCTAACGGTCTGAACTTATTATCTCTTAAATTGTCATAATCACTTGTCGAAATTCCTTCCACAAAGAGATTTGTATTAAAACTTGGAGAGGAGGCCATGGATAATAAGTCTCCATTATCAATTCTCATTAAAACGGCTGAAGCACTTTTATCTCCCAAGCGGGCCAAAGAAAAATTTTGCAACCCAGTATCAATTGTCACCTGAATATCTTTACCTGCCAAACCATTGTTTCTGCTTAACTCTCGAATTACCCGCCCTTGCGCATTTACCTCAATGCGTTTTGTACCAGCATTTCCACGCAAAGCCTTCTCCATCTTAGCTTCAACTCCAGTCTTCCCAATTTGAAATCGCGGTATTTTCAACAAAGGATCATTATCTTCCCTATTTTTTAAATCAAAATCACTTACGGGCCCAACGTAACCAAGTAGATGAGCATAATCCGCACCCCGTGGATAATATCGAGACAACCCAACATCCGCTGTTAAACCAGGTAAAACCGGTGCATTTGCAGAAAGTATCGCCACATCATTCCAAGAAAGATTATTAAAAATTGTAATTGGAACGAACGGACTATGCTTCAATATCAGAGTTTTAATGCGCACTAATTTAGAATCAGAGATACCGAGTAAAATCTGTAATTTACCCAAAACGTCATCTAAATTCTTCACATCTTCTCTGATAATTACTGCTCGATAATTTTGAATATTATTGGCTATGAGAAGTCCATCTCTATCATATATCAATCCTCTTGAAGGAGGAATAAGCCTAACATTAATTCTATTTTCCTCTGCTAATAAACGGAATTGATCAGATTGTTCCACTTGTAAAAATCGCATTCTGGCCGCCAAACCTAAAGCAACTATACCCTGCGCGGCAAATAGTAAAACACCTCGGCGCGCCATGCTTCTAGTCGTAAGAGCAGGATCTAAATCCTTATCTTTCATATCTTTTTTCTCACAAATGGGCGCTCATAGTTCTGCTTGTCAAACCCTACTATCAAAAAACTCAAACAAAACATGAATGGGTAAATCAAAATCGTTATTAAAGCCCAAATTAGATATTGCCAAAAGTTTGATTGTGGAACCAATAATAGGTCTAAAACTATCATATATAAAAAAATACCTACAGAACTTAAAAAGGAAATAAAGAACCAAGTAGTGACAAAATTAGAATCTTTATAACGCCAATATTGCGTTTTTGCGAATTCAGATATGATTATTACAATAGCTGTCCACAGACCTATTGGTCGATTAAACAACACATCACAAAACAAAAATATAATAGCAATAAGAATAACTGGTAAAGCTTCTGGCCGTCGTAAAATAATAGCCAAAGTAAAGCAAAGTAAAAATTCTGGAGTTGGTAATGCTTGTGGTAAAGGGTTCTGTGGTACGATTAACCATAAAATGAACAATAGGCTAATTAAGAAATAGAGAAGTCTTTGGCCCCATAATGCATTAGTCATTTAAGGTGTCCTTATCTTCAGATAAATCCTTTTTGATTATTTCCGTTCCAATTAACACATCGCTTTCTTGAACTGTTTCAATTGGGACCATTCGCAGCACTCGAAGAAAAGCAAGCCTTTTGTAGTCAGCAGCTAAACTTACTCTTTTTCTACCTGTGGAGTCTTTTACAACGCGACCTATTAATAAACCTTTTGGAAACACCTGCCCATCTCCAGATGTAATTACCCTATCACCTGCAGCTATTTGATCAACATTGTTTATCAATTCCAGAGTAGGAAACATTGTATTATCCCCCTGCATAATGGCTTTTCCACCTGAAGGCTGTATCGAAACTGCTAATTTACTCGATGTGTCAGTTAAAAGCATTACCAGCGCTGTTGATTCTCCAACTCCAGTAACGCGCCCTACAAGTCCTAAACCATCAGTAGCGGCCCATCCATTTTTGATACCGTCTTTCACACCAATGTTTATTAAAACATTTTGTCGAAATCCAGAACCACTGTCTGCCAACACTATTCCCGTAGTATATGTTAACTTAAGATCTAATTTTACCCTATTTAAATCCAATAATTTTGCGTATTTAGCTTCCCATTGTATAGCTTGTTCTTTCCAATATTTTAATTGCTGGATTTCTTTACTTAATTCTTTGTTTAATTCAAACAGATCAGTATAGGATCTGAAATCCAAGGCAATGTTTTGCAAAGTAGTTAAAGGAGTTAGTAGAAAATTGAAATTTGGAACAAACTTATCAATTACCGCCAATCGAATTGTTTCCGCTCTCGGATTATCTAATCTCCAAAGTAAAAAAAGTATAAGACAAAAAACAATAGATATGGTGGCTAATGCTCGCCCAAATCGACCAGCATAATTAATATCCTCATTATTATTACGAGCCAAAGCTTCCCCTAAATTAAAATTCAGCTTTCGTAGTCAATTACGTGCCGTAATTGCTTTTCGTATTCTAAAGATTTACCAGTTCCAATTGCGACACAATTAAGGGATTCGTCAGCAACAGTGATAGGTAAGCCAATCTGTTCCCTTAAAGTCAGGTCAAGGTCTCCGAGTAATGCACCACCACCAGTCAACATCACACCACGATCAACGATATCTGCAGCAAGATCTGGTGGAGTCGCCTCTAAGGCGCTCATCACACTTTCACAAATTTGCTGCACCGTTTCAGCAAGAGCTTCTGCCACCTGAGCTTGGGTAATTTCTGTTTCTTTTGGAACACCATTCAAAAGATCGCGTCCACGTATTGTCATAATCGCGCCACGGCCATTATCTGGCATCCTAGCTGTTCCAATAGATGTTTTAATGCGCTCAGCAGTGCTTTCTCCAATAAGCAAATTTTCTTTGCGACGTAGGTAAGAGATAATTGCCTCATCCATTCTATCGCCACCCACTCTGACAGATCGAGCATAAACTATATCCCCCAATGAGAGAACCGCTACTTCTGTTGTTCCACCCCCGATATCAACAACCATTGAACCAGTAGGATCAGTAATAGGCATCCCAGCTCCAATCGCTGCTGCAATCGGCTCTGCAATTAAGCCTGCCTTTCGAGCACCAGCGGATAGAACAGATTGTCTAATCGCACGCTTCTCAACTGGTGTGGCGCCATGAGGTACACAAACAATAATTTTTGGCTTAGTAAATGTAGTTCTCTTATGCACTTTTCTGATGAAATATTTAATCATTTCTTCAGCGGTATCAAAATCAGCGATAACTCCATCTCTCATGGGGCGTATAGCTTCAATTGAACCGGGGGTTCGGCCTAACATTAGTTTAGCGTCTTCGCCAACTGCCAAAACCTTTTTTTTTCCATCTTTCGTATGATAAGCCACAACTGAAGGTTCATTTAGAATGATACCGCGTCCTTTCACATAAACAAGTGTATTCGCTGTGCCTAAATCAATAGCCATGTCCGACGAAAAAAGACTAGATAGTCCAACCATAAAAAAACCTTTTTATATGAGTTTAATAATCAAAGAGTCGATTAGGATATTATAGTCATTCAAAGTACAAAACGTAAAGGCTTAGGTTAACAGCATAGGCATTTAATTGCTTATAAAAATTATTTATCAGAAGCACCCACAGATAAATATGAGAACTTTTTAGTTTCAGAAGTTTCTCATATTAAATTATTTCTGGAACTCTTTTTTGCCGCCTTACAAGTAATTTATTTAAGGCGTTAACATAAGCTTTTGCAGACGCTACTACTGTATCAGTATCAGAAGATTGACCAACTACAATTTTTCCATTTTCTTCCATCCGAACGGTAACTGTCGCCTGGGCATCTGTTCCTTCAGTAACAGCGTGAACTTGATAGAGTTGCAATCTTGCTTGATGTGGAAAAAGGCTCTTTACGGCATTAAAAACAGAGTCTACTGGACCGTCTCCACTAGCTTCAATTTGGCTTTCAATCCCATCGATAGACATCCTTAATTCAGCGATTTGTGGGCCCTCAGTGCCACATACTACCTTTAATGATTTGACTTGAAGGCTATCATGCTCTGCATCTGATGAGCTATTATGCATCAATGCCAAGAGATCATCATCATAGATTTCTTTTTTTCTATCAGCCAACGCTTTAAACCTAACAAAAACATCTTTAAGTTGATTATCTCCTAAGTCAAAACCTAAATCCTTAAGTCTTGCTCGTAATGCCGCTCTTCCAGAATGTTTACCTAAAACCAAATTTGTTTCCGCAAGTCCTATGTCTTCAGGACGCATTATTTCAAAGGTTTCAGCATTTTTTAACATACCATCTTGGTGAATTCCACTTTCGTGTGCAAAGGCATTTTTACCTACAATAGCTTTGTTATATTGCACCTGAAATCCACTAACAGTTGCCACTCTACGACTTATATTCATAAGTTTAGTACTGTCTATTTGAGTTTGAAAGGGCATGATGTCGTTTCGAACCCTAAGTGCCATCACCACTTCCTCAAGAGCAGTATTTCCCGCTCTCTCACCTAAACCATTTATTGTGCATTCTATTTGCCTTGCTCCTGCCTCAACAGCAGACAAAGCATTAGCAGTAGCCATCCCTAAATCATTATGGCAATGAGTTGCAAAAGTTACAGTGTCAGCACCAGGTACATTATTAATTAATGCGTTAATTAATTCAGCACACTCTCGTGGCGCCGTATACCCTACAGTATCGGGAATATTAATTGTTGTTGCTCCAGCATTAATAGCTATTTCAACTACTCTATATAAATAATCTAGTTCTGTTCGTGTCGCATCCATTGGAGACCACTGGACGTTATCACAAAGGTTTCTGGCATGCGTTACCGTTTCATGGATCACATTAGCCATTTCATCCTTGGTCAAATTAGGAATTTGTCGATGAAGTGGAGACGTTCCTATAAAAGTATGAATACGGGGCTTGTCAGCATGTTGAACTGCTTCCCAACACCTATCGATGTCTCTAAAGTTGGCTCTGCTCAAACCGCATATCACGGAACTTTTTGATCGCTTGGAAATTTCTGAAACAGCCTTAAAATCACCTTCAGATGCAATTGGGAACCCTGCTTCAATGATATCTACACCCATTTCATCCAAAAGCTCTGCTATTTCTAGCTTTTCGGCATGGCTCATTGTCGCGCCAGGGCTTTGCTCACCATCCCTTAAAGTGGTATCAAATATTAAAACATTTTCTTGTTGTTCAATGTGTTTCATTTTTTTCTCTTAGCTAATTTCATTTAAAAGAAGGCGCTTATTACGTTACCTCTGAGCGCACGCGCCCAGACCAGGCACGCTCAGAGGCTGCTAAGGAGTAGTTCAGCTAATAGCAGTTTACTATCATTTTGCTGCAAATTAATATTATTAGTTTTAAACATACTTTGTTGTTAATAGTTTTTTTTGCAAAATAAAAGGGTATGTTTGATTAGTTATCAAAATAAACTACTTCCCAAAGTGAACCAGTTAGAAGATAAAAATGAAAAATGTACTAATCATTGGAGCATCCGGCGGAATAGGGTCCGCTCTACAGAAGGCGCATAACAAAAATCCATTATACGAAGTGGTAAACACTCTGACACTCTCTAGAGACAATTTTGATATAACAAACGAAAATAACGTAACAAAGAATTTAGAAAAAGAAGCTTATGTCTATGATGTAATCATTGTCGCAACTGGAGGTGTAAAAATAATAATGATGATCCAGGAAAAACCATCAAACGTTTGAATTCTGATGCTATGCTAAAACAGTTTTCGTTAAATGCGTTAGGACCCGCACTGGTTTTAAAACACATACATAAACTGATACCAAAAATCGCCCATGTCATGTGATTGTTTTGTCCGCTCGGGTGGGTTCAATCACCGATAATCATCTAGGAGGTTGGATAAGTTATAGAACAGCAAAAGCGGCTTTGAATCAAATCTTACGCACCAGTGCACTTGAAATAAAACGAACGCACCCAAATGCATGTCTCCTGGCTGTGCATCCAGGAACAGTAGACACTGAG
>Ga0206679_10003065_pt1 | contig 13018 bp, 9 predicted proteins | sample M110012015metaG_FD_155464 | JGI IMG/M metagenome (GOLD analysis project Ga0206679, IMG submission 155464) | Ammonia-oxidizing marine archaeal communities from Monterey Bay, California, United States - M1 100m 12015 | ecosystem: Environmental > Aquatic > Marine > Intertidal zone | place: USA... | reverse complement strand
CAAGGCCGAGCGCAACGCTGCGGTTAAGGCCGTGCGCAATGAATTCGTGGAAGCCACCCTCGTGGGTGTCTCCGAAGCTGACAACGCAGCCAAAACCAAGGCAGCCAAGACGGTTTTCCATGACTTCCAGCGTGATGTGGAGCGTGACAAGATCCTTTCGGGTCAGCGTTCCGACGGCCGAGCGGCCGACGAGATCCGCGAGATCACGATTGCGCCGGACTTCATTCCCCGTCAGCACGGATCGGTGCTCTTCACCCGCGGTGAGACCCAGGCCCTGGTTTCGGCCACCCTGGGCACCCCGGACGATGAGATGATCATTGATGGCGTGGAGAAGGAATACCGCAAGGCGTTCTACTTGCACTACAACTTCCCTCCCTATTCCGTCGGCGAAACCCGACGATTCATGGGCCCGGGACGGCGTGAGATTGGTCACGGTATGTTGGCCGAGCGCGCCTTGCAGAGCATCTTGCCCAGCAAAGAACGTTTCCCTTATACGGTGCGTATCGTCTCGGACATCACCGAGTCGAACGGCTCTTCGTCCATGGCTTCGGTCTGTGGCGGCTGCTTGGCAATGATGTGTGCGGGCGTGCCCGTGTCACAGCCGATTGCTGGTATCGCCATGGGGCTAGTCAAGGAAGGTGATCGGGAAGCAATCCTGAGCGACATCCTGGGTTCCGAGGATCACAATGGTGACATGGACTTCAAGGTTGCCGGTTCCGGTATGGGCATCACTGCCCTGCAGATGGACATCAAGGTCAAGGGCGTCACCCGCGACCTGCTGGAGCGTGCTCTTGAGCAAGCCAAGCAGGGCCGTGTGCACATCCTGAAGAAGATGCTTGAGGCCGTCGCAGGACCCCGCGGTGAAGTCAGCGAATTTGCTCCCCGTAGCATTGCTCTCAAGATTCCCGCCGAGAAGATCGGCTTCTTGATTGGCCCTGGTGGCAAGAACATCAAGGCTCTGCAAGCAGACTACGAGGTCAAGGTCACGATTGTTGACGACGATGGCAACGTGCAGATTTTCGGTGTGGATTCCGCCAAGGTGAAAGCCTGTCGTGACCAGATCAAGGGTTCGACTCAGAACCCGGAAATCGGCGATCGCTTCACCGGCACGGTCCGCAGTATCCGGGACTTCGGTGCATTCATCGAAATCCTGCCTGGCGTCGAAGGTCTCTGTCACGTGTCCGAATTGGACACAGGCTACGTCAGCGAAGTGTCTGACGTGATTTCCATGGGCGACGAAGTCGAAGTGGAAGTCATCAACGTGGACGATCGTGGAAAGGTCAAGGTCAGTCGCAAGGCTGTCATGATCGCCAACGGCGCGACCCCCGAAGAAGGGGACGGGCCGAACCATGAAGAGCGCGGCGACCGCCCCAGTGGCGGACGTGGTGATCGCGGTGGACGTGGTGATCGCGGTGATCGCGGTGATCGCGGTGGACGTGGTGGACGTGGTGATCGCGGTGATCGCGGTGGACGTGACCGTGAGTCCGTTCCCCGTGGCGGTGGTCGCGGACGCGGACGCAGCCAACGTGACGACTGATCTCTTCAAGATCTAGCGAGCAACAAGGGGGCCCCCGGCGCATTTCATGCACCGGGGGCCCTCCTTTTTGCGGGCAACCCCTTCGTCAAAGCTGCGTAGGGAGGGCTCGGATTGCCACGCAGGAAGAGCCTTATGGAGCCTCTCGAAGCCCTGGGCGGGTATATCTGCCAATTGCTCCCGCGGAGACCCTTCCGGTTCTGTGATTCCATTTGGTACAACCTAGGCGCGCTATTTTGCCTTGGACCTTTTATTCCCCTTGGCACGAACACTCCCTGGGGCTCCGGCATGACTCGGATGGGAGTGCGAGAATGACTGCGCACGGGCTCAACACCGCACCGGACCCGTATGAAGCAAAACCAATCAATCCAATCCTCCCGTACCACGCGGGTTACCCGCATCTCCTTGGCCCTGGCGGCCTTGCTGGGCATGGGAGCCATAGCGCATGGGTGGTCCATACCCCTGCCGCACGCGAACTCTGCGGATACCGGCCTATCGGATGATGGGCGCGGCACCCCCTACAAGGTGGACAAGATCGACAATCTGTGCGGCCTTGCGGAACCCCGTCAACTGTCGAAACCGGCCAAGGTGGACTATGACGTCTTGCTGGAGGCTACCGATGAGTACCGTGAGATCCGCGACAAGAAGATCGACCTGGAATCTGCCCGGGGTGTTGAATTGCACAACAAGGCTCACAGCCGGATCGTCGCCGCCTGCGAGCGGGCCCGCACCAAACTAGGGCACTGCTCGGTTTGGAAGACCATCTCCCGTCGCAATGGCAAGCCGATTCCGAATTTGACCAAGTCCATCAAGCTCGATTTAGCCGAGGGGGTCTGAGCTCTTGATCTCAGCGCCCTTCATGGGAAACAGTCGAGGGGGCGTTTCGTGCTGGTGTGCGGCACTGGTCCTTTTGGGGTTGGTGGCCTGTCGCAGCAATGGGGACGAGGGGCCCGGCCGGGGAAAGCCTATCGACGCGGAACTCTTCCAACGCATTCTGGCTGAGGGTGGCCTGCGCCCGGTGGATGATTTTGACTCTAACCTGATGCCTTCGGCTCGCGAAGTGGAGCGCCGGGAAGAGGAGTTGGCCCTCCAGGCCTTGCGGGATTCTCAAACGGATGTCGCAGTTGCGACTCAAGACCCGTCGGGGACTCAAGACCCGTCGGGGACTCAAGACCCGTCGGGGACGCAAGACCCGGACGCAGCCAGCGATGACGTGGGTGATCTGGCAGATCTGGCGGACCTGATTGCCGCAGGAGACCAAGCCACGGGCGAGCTTCCGATCAACAATTACCTCGAGTTTGGTTCGCAAATTCAGGTCTACAAGGAGAACGGCTTTGTGATGAAGCCCTACTCCTTTCCTGTCGGGATTGGCGAGAAGGCTCTCAATCTCTTGACGACCTATGGGGACTTCCCTGTGCACGCTGCGGGAACCAATGGCGATGGACTGCCTGCCCCGGGCACCGAGCAACCCATCGATTCCGTGGTTCTGGACCTGCGTCCGGGCTGGTCTGTGGAGGCCTGGAGTGATCCCCGTAAGCCGGGCTTGCAAACCCCGGCTCCGGTCAAGCTAGGCGACCTTCTGATCGTCATTGCCCGTCCTGAAGTTCTGCTTGAGGTCGAACACTTCATTCGCATCTTCCTGGAGCAGGTCACTCAAATCGAAATCGAGGCTAAGATCGTCGAGGTCTCCACGTCCGACCGGTTTGACTTTGGCATCAAACCCCTTGATGCCAATACCCCGATTTTTGCCCTGCCCAACGCGGGCGGCCTAGTGCGTTCGGTGGACTACTCGTTCGGTAATACGGTCAATGGCACGGAAGCTCTCTTCAACGTGGGCGCGGTATTTGATGGGGTTGCTTTCAATGCCCTGCTTGAATTGGTCAGCACCGAGGAAAATGTGCAGATTATCTCGCGTCCCAAAGTCGTGACCCGCTCCGGCGGCCGGGCCGAGATCGTCAACACCACTCAAATTCCGTTCTTTAATGTAAGCAACATCAACGCCAACGGTACCTTCACTACGGGTATCACCTACAAGCCGGTGGGCGTGCAGATGTACGTGGTGCCCTGGGTTGTGGGCCGGGACACGGTGGTCTTGAACATCGACATTGAGGTCTCTGCTAAAACCGGCACTGCCGTGGCATTCACCCAAGGCGGCTCTTCGTCCAGCTCCGCGGTGATCACCGTGCCCGAAATCTCCGAACGCAGAGCCACAACAATTGTGCGTCTGGAACCGGGGCAGGCGGTGGTTTTGGGAGGCTTGATCAGCGAGAGGACCCTTGAGCGCGAGAGCAAGATCCCCATTCTGGGGGACATCCCGATCCTCGGCAATCTGTTCAAGAGCAAGTTCAAGGAGAAGCAGCAGACCAACGTGCTCTTCTACATCCGCCCGCGCGTGCTGCAGGGCGGAGACCTGAACGCCGGGTTCGGGGACTGACGAGTCGCCAGCGCAGTTGGCGGAGGGAACTGCTGCCGCTGCAGGGAACGTGGCTCTTCCGGGAAGGTACGGATTGCATTTGCCGACTCCATCTGCTTGGTGGATGTGTTGCCTGGGAGGTCAGCCGTGAATCCCATGGATCTTCTGCGCCCTCTCCCAGGGGGGTATGGCCCCATGAGACTGTCCGCGGCGGGATTCCTGTTGCGTGCTGACTGCGCCTTGACGAAGGACTTTCCGTCCTCCGGGATGCGTCTGGGCCAGGCGGTGACTACTATGGGAATAAGGCCCCGACCTGGGCGTCTTCCTTTTCTGATGCAGCTGCAACGACCCTCCACCGACCCCAATAAGCGCGGGGCAGCCCTGATGCTGTCCTTTCTGGTGCTGATCGTAATCCTGATGATCTGTTATCAGATCACGCGCACCACCGGAATCGACCGCATTGAAGCCGAGCGCACCCAGACCCTGACGGGTATGGACTACGCGATTAGCTCGGCGTTCCTTCAGGTTGCCGAGGACTTGCTGGCGGATGTGGAAGCCGAAGGGGGCGAAGAGGCCGCTGGTGGCGCGGCGGTGGACCCGATGGCCGCGGCGGGCGGCGGAATGGGTGGTGCCGCGGGGGGCGATGAGAGCGCTGCATCCTCTGGTGGTACCGGAGCCTCGGACTCGCAAATGGACGCTTGGGCCATGCCCCAGGTCACCATGATCGGCGAACAAGAAGTGCGCATCACGGTGGTGGATGAGGACCGCAAATTCAACGTGCTCAACATGCTGGTGGAGGACGAAGAGGAAGCGAATGAGAATCGCGAAATCGTCGCACGCATCCTGGATAATTGTCGTGAGGGGACCCTGGCTGACATCAACCGCGGGGATGCGGACTTGATGTCGCGCGTCATGTACGAGCACTTCACCCGGCGTGCGGATTCTCTTTTGCCCCAGCCGACATTGCTGTCCGACGGTGACGACCCTGAACCGGACCAGCCTGCCATGCCCCTTAGCTTGCGCGAGATGGTGGTACTGGAACCTTTCCAAGAACAGCACTTCATGGATTTCTTTGACGCGGACGGGGAGCGCGTGCATTCCATTGAACAATTCCTGACCATTTGGACTTCTCCCGCCACATTCACTGCGCCTGATGCGGTGGGGGGCTATGAGGTCAACATCAACACTGCGCCCCTAGCCGTGTTGGTGGCCCTGTTTGATTCCCGGGCGGTGGACACGCGCCTCTGGGACGAAATATTGGCCTACCGCAACGAGCCGGAGGAACTCGATCAGGACGAAGAGGAGATCGAGCCCTCCTATGATGAGTTTGGCAACGAGGTGGTGCAGAAGAAGTACTTCGACACCATCGATGAGCTCACGGAGGTCCGCACATGGGACGCTCTGGAGGCCGAAGACCAGCAGCCGATCCAAGAGCGATTGATCACCTCTAGCCGTGTGTTCTCGATCTACGCGGTGGCACGTAAGTCCACCGCCGCCCGGGAGAATCAGATCTTGGAATTTACGGATCGAAACTCCCGTGAACAGTACGAGCGCAGTTCGACCCACCTTCTGCGCGTGGTGCGCCAGGTGGTTTGGCGTCAGGAAGCTGATGATGGGGCGGTGATCGTCCCGCTCCTGCCCTGGGAAGTCCTGGGGGGTGCTCCTCTGGACCTGCTCGATTTCCCGGACGACCTGTGAGCCGCCGCAAGCAAGTCAGGGGGGCAGCTGCCCCCGACCCCGTCCGGCGCATGGTTTTTCACCACCTCTTGGCCGCCACGGCGGAGGAAATGGGCGAGTCCCTGATGCGGGCCGCATTTTCCCCCAATATTCGTGAGCGCCGGGACTTTTCTTGCGCCCTGTTTGACGCCTCCGGGGAGACCATCGCCCAGGCCGCACACCTGCCGGTGCACTTGGGTTCTGCTCCCCTGTCCCTGCGCGCGGTGATGGAGGACCTGACCCTAGGTCCCGGGGACTTGGCCCTGGTCAATGACCCCTTTCGCGGGGGGACGCATCTGCCGGACCTGACGGTTGTGGCAGGAGTCTTTGAGGGCAGTTCGACTCCCCGGTTTTACTGCCTGAACCGCGCCCACCACGCGGACATGGGGGGCGCGCACCCCGGTTCAATGGCGCCGGCGGCAGACATTCACGGGGAGGGTCTGCGCATCCCTCCGGTGATTTTGGTGCGCAAGGGAATCGTGGACCCGGGCATCTTGGCGATGTTCTTGGCCAACACCCGTGTGCCCCATGAACGGCACGCGGATCTGCTCGCCCAATGGTCTGCTTGTCAGGTGGGGGTCAAGCGGATGCAGTCGCTGATGGCCGAATATGGAGCCACGCAACTGGCAGCCCGCGCCTTGGAACTGATTGATTGGACCGAAGAACGCACTCGTTTGATGCTGGGAGATTTGCCCAGGGGGACCTGGGGCGTCGAGGACACCCTAGAGCTTGCCGCCGGAGGGCACGGGACCCTGCGTCTGGAGTGGACCCTTTCCAAGAACCGTTGCCGGTTTGACTTTCGCGCCAGCGATCCCGCAGTGCTCGATGGCATCAACACGGTGCATGCGGTAGTCCTGTCCGCCGTGCATTATTGCGTGAGGCTGTTGCTCCCCGATGGCACGCCCACCAACGGAGGAATCGCTCGCTGCGTCGAGGTCTTGACGCGCCCCGGATCTTTGATCGACGCCAGCTACCCCTCCCCCGTGGCGGCGGGCAATGTGGAGACGAGCCAGCGTCTGGTGGACTTGGTTCTGGCGGCTTTCCGGTGTGCTCTGCCAGGTGTTTTGCCCGCGGCCTCCGCAGGCACCATGAGCAACCTGACCCTGGGTGCTCCAGACGGCAGCTGGTCCTACTACGAAACCCTCGCGGGGGGCGCGGGGGGAGGTCCGGCCGGTTCTGGCGCCCATGCGGTCCACACCCACATGACCAACACTCGGAACACCCCCGTGGAGGTCTTCGAGCGAGCGGTCCCCCTGCGGGTGTTGGCCACCACCGTGCGCCGTGATTCGGGTGGGAAGGGCAGGGCTCGCGGGGGCGATGGAATCACCAGGCGCCTGCTGGCTCTGGCTCAGATCAAGGTGGGCTGGAGCGCCCAGCGCCAGAAGAGCGGTCCCCCCGGGGCGTTCGGGGGCCGATCAGGCGCTCCGGGTGGCGCAGAAGTACGCAGGAGTGAGGGGGACACCACCGATTCCCTGCCAGGTCAGACAGCGCTGACGCTGAACCCAGGGGACGAGATTGCGGTGCACACTCCCGGTGGCGCTGGGCACGGCAGACCGTCAACCCAGAAGAACTGACAACGGTGCTTGAGAAAGGCCCCCGTCCCGGTGACAATCTCCGCCGCTCCCTTCCCTGTCCCCCTAATAACAGCCGGTCCCCGTTTCTTCCATGTCGAGTTTGTGTGTATTTGGTGCCCAATGGGGCGATGAAGGGAAGGGCAAGATCATTGATTCCTTGGCCCATGATGCGGATGTGATCGTCCGCTACCAGGGTGGTTCCAATGCGGGCCACACGGTGATTGTGGGGGCAGAAAAATACGTGCTACACCTGATCCCATCGGGCATTTTGCACAAGGGCAAGGTCAATGTGATCGGTTCTGGTGTGGCAATCGACCCCTTGACCTTGCTTGAGGAAATCGCAGGCTTGAGGGAGCGCGGCGTCAGCGTGACCCCTGACAATTTGCGTATCGCTGCCAACGCTCACGTGATTTTCACCCATCACAAGCGCATCGATGGCTTGGCCGAACGCTGGCGCGGCTCCGGTCGCATCGGCACAACTGGTCGGGGGATCGGTCCCTGCTATGCGGACAAGGCCGCGCGTACGGGCTTGCGTATTTGCGACCTCTTGGATCCGGATCGTTGCCGCGAGCGTTTGACGTCAGCCTTGGCGGAGAAAAACGCTTTGATCGAAAAGGTGCACGGGGAAGAGCCTCTCTCCCTGGATGAGGAACTCGGTCGCTACGCCGCCGTCGGTGATGCCCTGCGTCCCTTCGTACGGGATACGGGCGCCGAAGTGCGTGACGCCTATGCTGCTGGGCAGCGCGTCTTGTTCGAGGGCGCCCAGGGAATGATGTTGGACCTGGATCACGGCACCTATCCATTCGTGACTTCCTCTTCCACCGGTGTGGGCGGGATTTCAAGTGGCGCGGGTTTCTCGCCTCGGCATATTGAGCGGGTCGTGGGCATTGCCAAGGCCTATTGCACCCGGGTTGGGGAAGGTCCTTTCCCCACGGAGCTCACCGATGAAACCGGCGCACGCATTCAAAAAGCAGGTAACGAATTTGGCGCAACCACCGGCCGCCCCCGTCGTGCGGGCTGGTTCGATGCGGTAGCCGTGCGCTATGCCTTTGACCTTTGTGGTGCGGATGGTTGGGTCGCGACCAAGCTCGACATTCTGAGCGGTTTTGAAACCCTGCGCGTGGGCGTTTCCTACGAGATCGACGGCGAGACCTTTGATCGTTATCCCGCGCATCTGCCCTCCCTCGATGGAGTCCAGGTAATCTACAAGGACTTCCCCGGCTGGCAGGAGGACATCGCTGATGTGCGTTCATGGGAGGACTTGCCCGAAAAGGCCCGTGCCTTTGTGGAGGCCCTTGAGGTCTTAGTGGCCTGTCCCGTGGATTTGGTTTCCGTCGGTCCCGATCGCGAGGCCATGCTCACTAGGCCCAAGTGAGGATCCGGGCAAACGCATTCGTGCGGCCCACTCCGTTCCATGCCCCGACCGCCTATCCAACGCCCTGACCTGCCCGGTCCCTTTCCCGAGCACATCGCCATCGTCATGGATGGCAACGGTCGATGGGCACAGCGCCGTGGTCAGGCCCGGGTTTTTGGGCATCGTGCCGGCGTGCAAACCGTGCGCGCCATCACTACCGCTTGCGCGCGTATGGGCGTTGGGAGTTTAACCCTGTACGCGTTTTCCGTTGAGAATTGGCAGCGTCCGAATGCCGAAGTGCGCACCTTGATGCGTCTACTGCGCGTGTTCCTGTGGCGCGAGCGTGCGACCCTCATGGAGAACGGCGTGCGCCTCAAGTGCATTGGCCGTCTAGATGACTTGCCTGATCCGGCGCTGCGGACCTTGCGTCAAACCGAAGAGTTGACCGCCAACAATGACGGGCTCGTGTTGCGCCTAGCACTGTCCTATGGTTCCCGCTCCGAAATCGCCGATGGCATGGCGGCAGCAGCTCGAGATGTGGCGGCGGGCAAGCTTGATCCCGATTCCATCGACGAAGAAACCTTGCGTGGCTATCTGTACGACCCCGAGACACCGGACCCCGATCTGATCATCCGCACAGGAGGCGATCTCCGCCTGTCGAACTTCTTGCTCTGGCAGGCGAGTTACGCGGAGCTCTATGTGACCGACCTTTGTTGGCCGGATTTCGGAGAGGAAGCACTACTAGAGTCGTTTCGTGCTTTTGCCCAACGCCAGCGCCGGTTTGGAGGTCTCCCCCCCGAAGGCGGGGAGGCCGAGCAACCCGGCAAGACCCCACCGCCCGACCAGCCCCTCGTCCAACCTAAGCCTAGCCAAACATGAGTCCTCGCGTGGTTAAGATTCTCAAGCGCACCCTGGTGGGGGGCAGCATCGCTGCCGCTCTCTGGCTTCTTCTCGCCCAAGCTGAAGGGCCCGAAGGCATCCGCATCCTGGCCCCGGTCCTTGCGCTCTTCACCCTTGGCGGAGCATTGGAAGCCGCACGCATGGGGCCTAGGCCTCCCGTTTCTCTGCTGCCCATTCTGGCCGGCACCCTGGCTGGCATTGCACTCGTGGTGGGACCGGTCTACTGTCCCGATTGTTTCGCCTGCGTCCTGGAATTGAATGATGGGTCAGCGCCCAGTGCCTTGGTCATGCTGGGGCTTTGCGCGGGCTTGGTGGTGGGGGTCACTGCCCTGGCCTCTTTGGTCTCCGGTGACTCCAGGGTCGCCGCCCTACGGGCCAATTGCCTGCGCGTTCTTTGGGTCGTGCCCCCTCTGCTTGCCCTGGTGGGGATTTTTTCTGAGCTCGGGCGCTCCGGCCTGATCGCCTTGATTGTGCTTTCCAAGATCGGCGATGTGGCGGGCTACTACGTGGGCAGCGCGATCGGCAAACGCCATCCCTTCCCGCGGCTTTCCCCGGGGAAAACCTGGGCCGGGTGCGTTGGCTCGCTGGTGGCGGGCATCATCGCCAGCGTGCTCTGCATCAACGGCGGCCTGCTGCCGGAGCCGCACCTGGGGGTCTTGGGTGCAGTCCTGATCGGAGCGATCATCAATCTCGCATCCCAAGCGGGCGATCTGCTTGAGAGCGCATTCAAACGCCACGCGGGGGTCAAGGATTCGGGGGGCTTGTTTGGGCCCTCCGGTGGCTTCCTTGATCTCGTGGACAGCCTCCTGCTCTCCGCTCCGGCCCTGCTGCTGGTGCAACTTGTGCTGCTGCCCTAGGGCAGAGGGTGTGGGAGTCCGAGGAAGCCGCCACGGTTTCCGGTCTCTTGCACTTGACCAATCCCCCTCCTGTGACCGATGCTTGCGAGTCACTTGACTGAAATCACCATACCGCTGCGTTCCCATGATGAGGCCATTCTGGTCCTGGGACCTTACGACCGTTTCGCCAAGCTGCTGCGCCAGGCCCTGGATATCGAGGTTTACGCCCGAGGCGGGAATCTGTGTTTGAAGGGCGGCTCACTGGATGTGGACCAAGCTAAGAGCCGCATTGAGCATCTACTTGGCAAGTCCCGCAAGGGCAGGCAATTGGACCTGCGTGAGATCGAGGCGATTTTGGCGGGAGCTGGCGGGGATCAGCGGTCTGGTGGGGCACTGAACGGTGGGACACAGCGCGGTGGGGCACAGCGCGGCGGGGCACAGCGCGGCGGGGCACAGCGCGGTGGGAGCGAGGCTCCTTCGTCCAGCGGTCCTCGCAATGCATCCTCTGGCGGCCGCCCTTTCCAAACAAGGTCGCGCTCGGTGGTCACGTTTCGCGAGCGGGCTGTGGAGCCACGCAACGAAAGTCAACGGCGTTACTGCGAGTTGATGGACGATCTGCCCCTTGTCTTTGGGCTTGGCTCAGCGGGCACGGGCAAGACCTATCTTGCGGTTGCCCAAGCGGTTCGCGCCATGCGCCGGGGAGAAGTGCGTCGGCTGGTGATCACCCGGCCGGTGGTGGAAGCTGGAGAGCATCTGGGTTTCTTGCCAGGGGACCTGCAGCAGAAGCTCAATCCCTACATGCGCCCGATTTATGACGCCTTGTTTGATTTGCTCGACCCCGAAACACTGATGCAGCTAGAAGAGGCGAACCTGATCGAAGTCGCTCCTTTGGCCTATATGCGCGGGCGCACCCTATCCAATTCCTTTGTGATTCTGGATGAGGGGCAAAACACGACTGTCGGCCAAATGAAGATGTTCCTGACTCGCATGGGCGAGGGCTCTCAAATGGTGGTCACGGGTGATCCCTCTCAGAACGACCTCCCTCGCAACGTGCGCAGCGGCCTTCCGGATGCTGTGCAGCGTCTGCGGGGCCAGGAGGGCATTGGCGTCTGCGAATTCTCTCCCGACGACGTCGTGCGCCATCCTCTGGTCAGTCGTATCGTGCGGGCCTACCAGCCCCCCGTCCCCGATTCGGACTCCGCGGGTCATTGATCCATGGGCGTCGAGATCACCTGGACTACCAAGGCTCAGCCCTTGACCGATGCGCAGGTCACGCGCGCCGTCGAGGCTGCCCTTGAGCACGGCGGCCGATCTGGGGCATCGATCGAAGTGGCCTTCGTGGATGACGCGACCCTGGCGGAATTGCACGGGCGCTTCTTGGATGACCATTCTTCGACCGACGTCATGAGTTTTGATCTGGGAGACGAGGGGGGCGGCCCAGCTGGAGAGGTCTACGTGAGCGTGGACCGGGCCGAGGTGGTCGCAGGGCGCCGTGGCCAAAGCTGGGAGCGGGAGTTGACCCTCTATCTGGTCCACGGAGTGCTGCACCTGTGCGGCTTCGATGACCTTGAGGAAGGGGACCGTCCCGCCATGCGCGGGGCCGAAGCAGCGGTGCTCGAAACCCTCGGGTTGCCTCCCGATGGCCTCGATCATGGCCTCGGTGGGGACTGATCGGGGGACCTGAGGCCCGGAATTGGCCCTCTGAGTGAGAAAATTCCCAGTCTTTCTCACAGAGCAGACCGAATTGCGGAAATGGCCGTCGGTGGGGGCTAGGCCCGGATTTACGCCAGTGTAGCGCAGCTCTCAGGGCTTCCTAGGGGGCGTAAGAAGGTGCCCGAGCCGGGGGAACCTTGGATTCGCACCTTCAACCGGGTAACCCATAGGGCAGGAGACGTCCCATTCCGGGCAGCCCGGCCCATCCGGGTCGGGGGGAAGTGGGCAAACATTTTGGACAAGACAGTCGAAGCAGCGAGCGGAAGCGATCAGGTGCCAAGTAAGGCCCCGAGCAAAGCAGTCAGTGCTGACCAAGCACGCGCAGCCTTGTGGGCGGCCTATGCAAGTGGCCCTTGTGATGACACGCGCAACGCGCTGGTAGAGTCCTATCAGCACTTAGTGGTGGAGATCGTGCGACGCTTTGGGCGTCGTTTGCCCCGCAGCGTAGATCCCGGGGATCTGATGACCGCGGGCAATGTGGGCTTGATTTCCGCCGTCGGTGGTTTTGATCCCGAGCGTGGCGTGCGTTTTGAGTCCTATTGCGAGCTTCGGGTCAAGGGTGCTTTGCTCGACGAGCTGCGCACCCAGGATTGGCTGCCGCGACCCTGGCGCCATCGGGTGGAATTGCGCCGCCGGACCACCGAGCGCCTGCGCAGCGAGCGCGGCCGCGAGCCGGATGACCAAGAGATCGCCCAGGAGATGGGCCTCTCCCAGGCGGATTTCCGAAAGTACTTTGGCACAAGAGTCCCCACCAATCCCACCGGGTCCATGCCCAACGATGATGGCTCAGAGGACGCGATGCCTGCGCTGGACGTGGTGCCCGACAAGAGCAGCGAGGCTCCCGGCGAGCGCATTTCGCGGGAAGAGCTGTTGTCCCTTGTTGCTCAGAAACTTTCCGAGCAGGAGTACCGCATTGTCTACCTCAAGTATTGGGAAGAACTGCCCATGCGCGAAATCGGCCAGTTGACGGGACTCTCT
>Ga0206679_10003063_pt1 | contig 13026 bp, 9 predicted proteins | sample M110012015metaG_FD_155464 | JGI IMG/M metagenome (GOLD analysis project Ga0206679, IMG submission 155464) | Ammonia-oxidizing marine archaeal communities from Monterey Bay, California, United States - M1 100m 12015 | ecosystem: Environmental > Aquatic > Marine > Intertidal zone | place: USA... | reverse complement strand
TTCACCATCAATCATATAATGCGTACAGGCTTTGATTTCATCAAAAATGCTCAGCACATCTCCTTTCATCATGGAAAGCTCTGTAATTCCATTAATCATGATGGAATACCTTAGCTGTACCAAATCAATCCAGCCACATCGTCGAGGGCGTCCAGTTGTGGCTCCAAATTCATGGCCTTCTTTTCTCATTATTTCACCTTCTTCATCAAATAGCTCAGTAGGGAAGGGGCCGCTGCCAACTCGTGTGCAATAGGCCTTGAATATCCCTATCACGTTCCCTATTTTATTTGGAGGAACTCCGAGTCCAGTGCAGGTTCCAGCTGTAATCGTATTTGAAGACGTCACAAATGGATAGGTCCCGAAGTCTATATCGAGCATAGTACCCTGGGCACCTTCTGCCAGAATTTTTTTACCTTCATTTAATGCGGTATTGACGTAAATTTCACTATCCACAAATTGCAATTCCTTCATTACTTCGACTCCTTCAAACCAGCTTTCTTCCAGCTCCTTCAAATCGTATTTGAAATCTTCGTAATGCTTTAAAATATTGATGTGTTTATCAACCAGCGTCTTGTATTTATTTTCAAAATTTGGAGATAAGATATCACCTACCCGCAATCCGTTTCGACCTGTCTTGTCCATATAGGTTGGTCCAATTCCCTTAAGAGTGGACCCAATCTTATTTTTTCCTTTGGACATTTCTGAAGCGGCATCCAGTAGTTTATGAGTTGGAAGTATTAAATGCGCCTTTTTAGATATCAGAAGCCTACTCTTATAGTCAATATTGAAAGGTTTTAGCTGATCGAGCTCTCCCTTAAAAATAATAGGGTCAATCACAACTCCGTTCCCTACAAGATTCATCACTTCGGGATGAAATATACCAGAAGGAATGGTATGTAATACATGCTTTATGCCTTCAAATTCTAGTGTGTGACCTGCATTTGGACCTCCCTGAAATCTCGCAATGATGTCGTATTTCGGAGTCAATACATCAACAATTTTCCCTTTACCCTCATCTCCCCATTGAAGGCCTAGTAATACGTCTACTTTCATGAATTTTAAGTGAATTGATTTATAGCAGATTGATTCGAATCATGAATTGAAAATACCTCATTCATTTTGGTAATTTCAAATAATTGCATGATTATCTTATTTGGATTTGTTATCAATAGGTCACCATGATTGATTCTGCATTTTGTCATTGTTTTTACAAAAATGGATATACCAGTTGAATTGATGTGTATTAAATCGCTTAGATCAAAGATGAGCTTCCAGTTGGAAATACCATCAATATGATTAGAAAGATCTTCAATATCGGAATCCGAAAGAATCTTTCCGCTTAGTTTGACGATGTTGCAGTTTCCTTCAGAGGATGTCGAAAATGTTAAGCTCATATTACTCTTCGATTTGATTTTTAGATGCATAAAAATATAAGGAATGGTGTTGTATTTTAACATCAAATAATTCCTCTACAGTAGATTTAATAAGCTGGATTCTTGGATCACAGAATTCAATCACCTCGCCGGTATCCGTGCAAATAACATGGTCATGCTGTTTGGAGCCATGAGATTTTTCAAATTGGGCAATATTACCACCAAACTGATGCTTGCGAACTAAATTACACGCTATAAGCAATTCGACTGTATTGTACAGAGTTGCTCTCGAAACACGGTAATTGTGATTCTTCATATTGATGTACAGTGATTCAATATCAAAATGTCCCTCATATCCATAGATTTCACCTAAAATAGCAAACCTCTCAGGTGTCTTTCTATGTCCGTTTTTTTCCAGATATGATGAAAAAATACTCTTAACCGTTTCTTGTAAGTTCAGTTCGTTCATGTCGAAGTCACAAATTTACATATTAATTTAGTTCTCTAATGCGTATTTCCGGTTTGTGTTAAATCTGCTGTAAACACCTTGAATTCGGAAAAACAAAAAAAGGGGAACGAATTCCCCTTTTAAGAATTAGTGAATTCTTTATTCTTTTTTATCTAATTTTTCTTTCAGCTCAGCTAATGCATCAAGGTCACCAAGTGTAGATTTTTCTGTATTGGTGTTAATTGATTTTACCTTGCTTTTGCTTGAACTTGATTTTTTAGATGGCTTTGAACTCGTTCCCTCATATTCTTCATGAGTTCTAATATGAGATACTATGATTTTCCGTGAATCTTTATTGAATTCAATGACCTCAAAGTCAAGGGCATCTTCAACGGTAGCATTATTGCCATCTGCCTTTTTCAAATGTTTTGAAGGACAAATAGCTTCAAGTCCGTATGGCAATGATACAATTCCAGACCTATCTTTCATTTCAATAATAGTTCCTGGATGAACCGTTCCTTCTTCAAAAGTCGTTGCAAATACTTCCCAAGGGTTTTCTTCTATTTGCTTATGACCCAAAGATATTCTTCGGCTTTCTCTATCGATTTCAAGAACAATAACTTCCATTTCCTCTCCTGTTTTACAGAATTCGGATGGATGCTTGATTTTCTTTTGCCAGGATAGGTCTGAGATGTGAATTAATCCATCAACTCCTTCTTCCAGCTCAACAAATACACCAAAATTGGTAAAGTTTCGAACTTTTGCAGCATGTTTTGTATTGACTGCATATTTAGTTTCGATATCACTCCATGGATCTGGCATCAGTTGCTTAATACCAAGAGACATTTTTCTTTCTTCTCTATCTAAGGTAAGAACCACAGCTTCTACGGTATCTCCGATTTTCATGAAATCCTGCGCAGATCTTAAGTGCTGCGACCAGCTCATTTCAGAAACGTGAATCAATCCTTCCACACCAGCTGCAATTTCTATAAATGCACCATAATCAGCCATTACGACTACCTTACCTTTAACTTTATCACCTATTTCCATCTTGGCGTCAAGAGCATCCCATGGATGTGGTTGCAATTGTTTTAATCCAAGTGCAATTCTTTTCTTCTCGTCATCAAAATCCAAGATTACTACATTGATCTTAGAATCTAATTCAAGAAGCTCTTCTGGATGTGTAACTCTTCCCCAGGATAAATCTGTGATATGGATCAATCCATCCACACCTCCCAGGTCAATAAATACACCGTAAGAAGTAATATTTTTTACAATTCCTTCAAGAACCTGTCCTTTTTCAAGACCAGAGATAATTTGTTTCTTTTGCTCTTCAAGCTCTGCTTCAATTAGGGCTTTATGAGAAACAACTACATTCCTGAATTCTTCATTAATTTTAACCACCTTAAATTCCATGTTCTTTCCGACATAAATATCATAATCTCTAATTGGTTTTACGTCAATTTGAGAACCTGGTAAGAAAGCTTCTATTCCAAAGACATCTACAATCAACCCACCTTTTGTACGGCATTTGACGTGGCCCATAATGATTTCTCCTGTTTTAAGAACTTCATTGACCCGAATCCACGCACTGTGCATTCTTGCTGTCTTGTGTGAAACAACTAATTGTCCTGTTTTGTCTTCTGTGCATTCCACATATACATCAACAATGTCTCCGATTTTTAGGTCGGGATTGTATCTGAATTCATTTGAAGCAATAACACCTTCGGACTTATAGCCGATGTTAATGATTACTTCTTTTTTTGTGATGTGTACAACTTTACCTTGAATGACCTCTTTTTCATCGATTGAAGTGAGGGTTTTTTCGTAGATATCAGACATTTCTGATCTTTCCACCTGACTGTAGCCGTCTAATTGAAGTGCTTCCCAGTCAAAATCTGCAGTTCCCTGCATTGTTTTTTCTTTTGCCATTTGGCTTAAAAATTTGTATTTCAAGACTCCTTATTCTTGAAAGGGTTAAACATCAGCCACTTATATAGGAGTGTGGCTCTTTTCGAGAGTGCAAATTTACATCTTTCTTTTTAATTAAAAAGGATTTATCTTGAATAATAGTGTATAATCGAATTCAGTGCGATTAGTTATCACTCGGATTATTGGGAAATTTTGAGATCATTTTAAACTTTCCTTTTTGCATCTCCAATGCTGTTTTCCATAAATCCTTATGTGAAGTATCCAGAATTAAAGACTTTCCGATGTTATTGACTGTGATCCAGGTTTTGTCATTTAATTCCTGCTCCAGCTGTTTTTGATCCCAGCCTGAATAACCTATAAAGAACCGAACCTGATTTGAAAGCTCCGGATTTTCGGCAAGTACTTTACATATATCATCAAAATCCCCGCCATAGTACAGGTCATCCTGCATTTTTAGGGAGTTATTGATTCTGTCACCGAAAGAGTGGATAAAAAATAAGCTGTCTTTTGAAACGGGGCCTCCAAATCCTATTCTTGCATTGATGTCGGGAAAGTTGGAATCAATTTTGTGCAGGTCAATATCCAGAAAATTATTGAGCACAAAACCAAAGGTTCCCTGAGTATTATGTTCACATAATAATACTACAGACCTGCCAAAATAGGGGTCATTTAAAAAGGGATCAGATATGAGGACACTGCCTTTTATTGGCTTTTCATTATTGGCAAAAGAAAAGTTTATTTTTTTCATGAGTGCAAAGGAACAAAAAAGACAATTCATGACAATGGTATTTTAGATAAAACATATTTCTAAATTTGTAGATTATGAAATTCAGCGCAATCGATATCGGAACAAATGCTGCTCGACTTCTTGTTGGCGAAGTGGTAAAAGAATCAAACAAGTCTTTCGTTAAAAAAATCTCATACACTCGCATCCCGTTACGCCTTGGAGATGATGTCTTTTCCCTTGGGAGAATAGACATTAAGAAAAAGTCCAATTTGTTCAATACCATTAAGGCTTTTCAAATTATTTCTGACATTTTTGAAGTGGAAAAGCTCAGAGCCGTAGCTACATCCGCCATGCGTGAGGCAGAAAATGGCTCTCAAATTGTACATGATATTGAGCAGGGGCTGGGAATAGATGTGGAGATTATTTCCGGAGCTGAAGAAGCGAATTTAATACTTGGAACATTTATGCTGCTCGACATTGTAGAAGGACAGCCATTTGTGGTTATAGATGTTGGAGGAGGATCAACTGAGATTAATATCTTCAGAGGGTCTCAAAAAGTCGCTTCAAAATCTTTTAAGATTGGAACTATTCGAATGCTTAAAGGAAAAATCAAAAAAGGAATATGGGTTGAAATCAATTCATGGATTAATGAATTTGTAACTGCTTCGGAAGAATATGTTGTTTTTGGTACGGGTGGTAATATTAATAAAACACACAAGATACTCGGAATGGGTAGTGGAGAGCCTATCCACATCAACGATATGGTAAACTTTAAAGAAGAGTTGATGTCTCTGAATATGGAGCAGCGAATGAAGCGATTTCAGATTCGTCCGGATCGGGCGGATGTAATAGTTCCCGCCTTAGAGATTTATATACGTATTTTAAGTAATTTCAAAACTCCGAATATCTTTGTTCCGAAAATTGGTTTATCTGATGGAATGATTTACCAGATGTATTTGGAAGAAAATGTAAAATAATGTCGCAGAAGCCAAGAATTTCAAAAGGAACCAGAGATTTTTCACCTAATGAGGTTAGAAAAAGGGAATACATTTTTTCGACGATGAGAAGTGTATTTGTAAAATTTGGTTTTCAGCCTATTGAAACGCCGAGCTTTGAGCTTTCATCTACTCTGCTTGGTAAATATGGAGAGGAGGGAGATCGATTGATATTTAAAATCTTGAATTCTGGAGATAAGCTGTTAAAAGCAGATGTAGATTCTTTGAATAGTAAGGACTTAGGAAAGTTTTCAAGCTCCCTGTCGGAAAAAGCCCTACGCTATGACTTAACCGTCCCCTTTGCAAGATATGTGGTTCAGCATCAAAATGAATTGTCTTTTCCTTTTAAGAGATATCAGATTCAGCCAGTCTGGCGAGCAGATAGGCCACAGCATGGTAGATATCAGGAATTCTATCAATGCGATATTGATGTAGTGGGAAGTAACTCCTTACTCTATGAGATGGAGTGCATTCAAATATTTGATGAAGTGCTGAGTGCGCTGAATTTACCAGCATTTACCATAAAAGTAAATAACAGAAAAATACTTAATGGCATTGCCGAAGTATCAGGTGAAAAAGATAGGCTTGTCGATATTGTTACGGCAATTGACAAGCTCGATAAGCTTGGAGAAGAAGGAGTCCTTGAAGAGCTGTCAAAACGAGGAGTGTCTCAACAGTGTATTGATATGCTGCGTCCCTTATTTGAACTAAGTGGCGACAATGAAGGACGACTTCAAAAGATGTCCGATTTTCTTTCGGGTTCGGAGATTGGCAAGGAGGGAATTAATGAATTGTCTTTTTTGTTAACACTACTAAATAAGGCTCCATTGAAAAAGGGACGGATAGAGTTTGATGTCTGTTTGGCTCGAGGATTAAACTATTATACTGGCGCCATATTTGAGGTAATTGCTGAAAATGTAAATATGGGCAGTATAGGGGGGGGTGGACGATATGATGACCTGACTGCATTATTTGGCTTAAAAGGTGTTTCTGGGGTAGGGATTTCCTTTGGTGCTGATAGAATTTATGATGTCCTGCATGAATTAAAGCTGTTTCCGGAGCACTCGGATGATTCATTGAGCTTTTTGTTTTTGAATTTTGGAGAAAAGGAAATGCTTAAATGCGTTGAGCTCGCTGGCACTTTGCGTTCTCAGGGCTTAGATTGTGAGATTTACCCTGCGGCAGCTAAAATTCAGAAACAAATGAAATATGCCAATGACAGAAATGCGAATACAGTGCTCATGATAGGTGCTGATGAGCTTTCAAACAATGAGATTTCCGTTAAATCTATGGATACCGGGGAGCAGGTGAAAATCAGCATAGCCGATTTTCTTAATCAGTTTTAGCTACCAGATTTTAGACACTTTCACTTCTTCGTTTCGCATAGGGTCGGACTCTTTCACATCAAATGCTTCAAAAAATTCCGGGCAATTCATTAAGGGGCCATTGACACGATACATTCCTGGTGAATGCGAATCATTAGCGATTCTGTTTTTCAATTCCTCTTCTGTGTATTTGATCTTCCAGAGCTGAGCGTAGCCGATAAAAAATCGCTGAGCCGGAGTAAATCCTTCCACTGAATTTCCAGACTTAAATTCTTCTGTCATCTTATAGGCATGAAAAGCCATGGTTAATCCACCTAAGTCTGCAATATTTTCTCCCATCGTTAATTCAGGATTAACACAATTGTCTGTAATTGGACAAAACTGAGAATACGTCTCGCCAAGTGTTTTCGTTTTTTCTTCAAATAGCTTTCGATCCTCTTCAGTCCACCAGTTTTTAAAAGAGCCATCCGCTGCAAACTTGGATCCCATATCGTCAAATCCATGGGTAAATTCGTGTCCGATTACCATTCCTATTCTTCCGTAATTGACAGCGTCTTCAGTATTCTCATCAAAGAATGGTGCCTGCATGATTCCCGCAGGAAAAGCAATTTCATTTAATAGGGGATGGTAATATGCATTGACCATATGAGCAGGCATTCCCCATTCGTCTTTATCCACGGGCTCATTGATTTTTTTGTAGTTTTTTTGAACGGAATATTTGTTCAGCTCTACAATATTCTTAAAATAGGAATCTCTACTAATCATAAGTCCAGAAATGTCTTCCCATTTATCGGGATATCCCAGCTTTCTACCAATGGCATTTAGTTTGATTAAGGCTTCTTTTTTTGTTTCCTTACTCATCCAGTCCAGGTTATTGATTCTAGCTCTGAAAACAATCAATAAATTATCTACCATTTCGTTCACCATGGATTTTGCTTCCGGGGAAAAGTATTCGGCAACAAATAGTCTTCCAAGTGATTCCGCAAGCTCTGACCCTGTGATTTCTTCTATTGCTCTATCCTGGATTTTCTTTAACTCTTTCCTTCCCCTTAACGTACCTCCGTAAAACCCAAAGTGCAAATCAACAAATTCCTGATCTAAATAAGGGGATGCAGCTCTAATTGCGCACCATTTAAGGTAATCTTTCCATTCTTTAATAGAGAAGCTGCTCATGATTTCTGGAATATTTGAAACAAAGGGTGGTACACCTACGATAAGCGTATCAGGTGCATCAATGCCCAGCTTGGTTAAATACAAATTGAAATCAAAAGAACCGAATTGTTCTTTTAAATCTTGCATCGAAGTCTTATTGTAGGTTTTTTCGGGACTTCGCATTTCCGAAGGGGCGAACATTTTATCGGCAAGCGCAGACTCAAAACGGATAACAGCATCTGCCGAAATCATCGCGTCATTCTTTCTATTAAATACACGTATATAATTCTTTTCAATGTATTCTTCATACTTATTCAGGATATCTCTTTTATCGTCTGAGGAATAATACTCCTTATTTGGAAGACCAATACCTCCCTGGCTAAGGTAATAAACGTGCTGCTCTACATTTTTGAGGTCCTGTCCAACGCCGAAAGAAAAGAGCGTATTTAGTCCGTTCAGGTGATGTTGTGCAATTATGGCTGTAATATCCTCAAAATTCTTAGCGTCTTCAATTTCCTTAAGATAGGGAAGAAGCTCTGTAAAGCCTTCATTATTTCGCTTTGTCATATCAATAAAGGAAGCGTATAAATCACCCAGCCTTTGTTCATCACTTCCGGGGTCAGTGGTGTAGTTTGAGATTCTGTCCAGAATCTCTGTGAGCTTTTTTTTGTTGTCCTCATCCAGCTCATTAAAGCTTCCCCATCTCGATTCAGAGGGTGGAATCTCATTGTTTTTAATCCATTCTCCGTTGGAAAATAAAAAGAAATCATCAACGGCCTTAATTCCTTTATCCATATTGTCAATATTGATTGTCGATTTTTGACATAGTCCATTAAAAACGATTAGTAATGCAAATAAGGTGTTTAAAATAATTTTAACCATTTTAGTTTGATTTTAAGTGTTGGTATAACATTTCTACATGAGGTATGCCATCTTCTAGATATTCTTTCCCCGTAGATTTAAATCCGTGATTTCCGTAGTATTTTTCAAGATGCTTCTGAGCAGAAAGCCGAACAGAAACCTCACCAAATTCTTCTTTTACAAAGGCCATGGAATCTGCCATAATCTGTCGTCCAAGCCCTGATCCTCTGGAGTCTTCATCTACAACAACCCGGCCAATGGATACTTCTTCGTACGAAATTCCCTGAGGTAATATTCTTGTAGCGGCTATGAGCTTTCCAACATTGTCCTTATAAAAAAGATGAAATCCGTCTTTGTCCTTACCATCCAGCTCCTGATAGGGACAGTTCTGTTCTATTACAAAAATTTGAATTCTTAATGCAATAATATCGTGGAATTCCTCCAGACTTAGCTCCTTGAATTTTTTGACCTGGCCTTGAAATTTCATGAGACAAATGTAATCTAAAATGCTTTTGATATTAAAAACATTAATTCTTTATGAGCTGTACTGTTTTAGTTTTGCCAGAATGTACTTCAGAAATCCTCACCGTATATATTCCATTGCTGAAATGACGGGTATTTATGATACCTGATTCCTTAGTCGATGTATCCAAAAGTATTCTGCCGGTCATGTCAAACAGTTTAATTCTAAGCTCTTCAGGAGCATTAACATGAATTTCATTATGAAAAGGGTTAGGGTAAACCGACCATTCGATAGCTTCCTGCTCAGAAATTCCAACATCGTCAAATACTTCTACATAGGAGGTGTCTGAAGAAATACATCCGTTGCCATCCACATAGGAATACACAATAGCAGAAGTTCCAATACCGGCCAGTGAAGGATGAAATGTTGTTCCGATAATCCCATCGCCACTATAGGTTCCACCTAAAGGGTCACCGGAAGTCACATTAAAAGCTGTTTCACTAACACCAATAGAGGTAACGGCTTCATTATATGTCACAGGTAAAACAGATAAAAATTCGACAGTCAAAGAATCTATTGCTGAGCAGCCACTACTGTTTGTTCCCTCCACAATATAGGTTCCGCTCACAGGATAAAAAGGCACTCCATTGGTCACATTGTTGTTCCAGTCATAGGTTACAGCCGTACCAGAGGCGGTTAAAGTAAGCTCTATATTTGGACAGATCAGCTCATCTGATCCGGCATCTACAAATGGATCTGAGTATATGACGACCTGATGAATAGGCGAACGGGAAACACAGCCCATAGCATCTTCAAGAACCACCTGATAATCATCCGGTGTGGTTATAACTATACTCTGTGCATTGGAGCCATTTGACCAATCAATATAAAGAGGATTCATATTTGTGGTGTAGCCCAATGTCACCGTTTCACCTGGGCAAATTCCACCTGGACCATCAACTACCACTGGGTTATGTTTAGCCAATACAACTTGTAAGGCATTCGCCTTTCCGTATCCATAGGCATAATTTGGAACGCTTCCAGTGAAAGCATCAATATCAGCATTCATCGTTAAATCCATTTTAAAATCAGCAAATGTTGCTTTAGGACATTTTTGAAGATACAAGGCAGCAATTCCGGCTACAGCTGGTGAGGCCATCGATGTACCCCCATTTCGGATATGAAATCCACCTTCGTCAATAGAGCCATTATATGCAGGGTCATCTAACCATGAAAATGATCCGGAGCCCAAAGACACATCTCCTGATGCCGAAATATCCGGTTTTTGAACGCCATCTCGGCTTGGTCCTTTGCTACTAGTTAGTGTAAGTTCTCCAACTGCTGTGCTCGAAGGTTCTGTGTAGGTATTTCCATTCAGATCGATATGTCCGCTTCGGTTTTTTAGATTACCTACAGAAATTACTTTTTCTGAACAATTCCAGTTATCTACAATAGTCTGTAATGTGTCGGGCATAACATAATTTACAATATCCGGCATTTCGGCTGGAGTAGGTATGCTTGACACAAAATCACTGTGTCCGTTAAATGATCCACCCCAAAGATCGTAGCGCCCTGTTCCATAAGTTTGAAATCTGAATAGATAATCTGTGCTGTCAACAGCTACAAAGGCAATCTGACCATAAATGCTGCCTCGAATTTGTTTACGAATGGTCCAGACCTCAGCAATCTGATCTCCATTCGAATTAAGTATGGTTTCTACTAGGACAGAATCCACAGTTGTAATATTGTTTGAAATATGATGAAAATCTGTTTCTCCTCTTTTTTCATAGTTTGGTCCTGGAGTATCTGCAGCATAGGAAAAATAGAAGTCGGAGGTACTTGTATCCGCCCAGAATTCTATAAGTATAGTATTGGGAAGTCCAATCCAAGTGACATCTGGATTTGGAGCCATCCATACAAAGGAGGTGTCCTGAGTCACATCATTTCCTGTATGATAAGGGCCGTCATTTCCGGAATTTCCAGCGGCACATACCACAATTCGACCTTCTTTGGCATCCAGCAATGAGTCAATGAGCTCTGCCGCCGGGTCCAGTCCGTCGTGGCTACCATAATAAGAACCCAAAGAAAGGTTAACTACTGCGGGCATATCCAGAGAGTCGGCTACCTTAAAGATATAATCACAGGCATAGGCAATACTTAATGACCAGTTTGACAGGTTGTAATTTGTTTCGACAACAATCAGATCTGCTTCGGGTGCGAAGCCTTTATTTGTTCCATTGGCACTTCCGTTTCCTGCTGCCATACCTGCCACCGTAGACCCATGAGCTGATCCTATCTCGAGGCTGGTACATAGGCCGGCATTAATTTCCGAGCTGTCCCAGACAATCCCAAGGCCATATTCAGCGGAATAATTCGGATGCATGGGGTCATTTACCGTATGGTCCCAATAACGTAATACTCGAGTACTTCCATCACTGTTTTGAAAATCAGGATGATTATAGTCAATTCCGTTGTCTACCACGCCAACGATTACACCTTTTCCAGTATACGAAGTGTCGAGACCTCCAAAGCCAGAATGCACCATGTCTGCTTTGTGTTGGGCAACTGCTGAATCCGCAAGGGCCTGTGGGCTTGATATCTCAAAATAAACTTCCTCAATATTTCCTTTTAGGAATGCTTCTCTCATCAAATCAGGAATGGCGCTGCAGTATATGTAGTTCTTTGTAATAAACTTAATTGCAATTCCGTTGGAATTTAGATAATCCACATTTTTTTTGGAATTTTTTAAAGAAAATGGGGAGAGCTCCGAAGTGTAGTGATGCGATGTGCTATTTTTCTTGCTAAAAAAGGTTTGCTGACTGTAAATTGTATACGAACATGTAAAAAAGAAAAAAAGTAAAATAAATTTCATGGTATAAAAATTGATAAGTGGTAATAATAATTTATTTTCGTGTTCTAAAAATACGAGGATTACGTTTAATATAAAAATTCATTAATACTATAATTATGATTACTGTAAAGCATATTGTATCACTTTCAATTTTATTATTAACTGGCGCAAGCATTGCGCAGCCTATAGAGGGCACCTTGAACTGGTACAATCAGGAAGGACAAGGAATGCATACCGAGAAAGCCTACAAATATTTAAAAAAGAAAAAATCTGAGACTGTCATAGTTGGTGTGATTGATTCTGGAGTGGATATAGAGCACAAAGATTTAGAAGGTCAGATTTGGGTAAACGAAGATGAAATTCCAGGAAACGGAATAGATGATGACAATAATGGATATATCGATGACATTCATGGCTGGAACTTTTTGGGAAATGCCAAGGGAGAGAATCTAAATGAGGCCAGACTGGAAAAAACGAGAATTTTGGCTCAGCTCAAAGATAAATATGACGGAATTGATCCAAATTCTATCCAGCAGGATGCCGAATACAAATTGTATCTTCAGGTAAAGGAAGAAGTAGAGGGGGAGCTTGAGCAAATGAATCAGTACATGGAAATGGTCAATAGCGGTATGCTTGGAGAAGATGCACAGAACTATATCAACAGCCAGGTGAATTACAACCTGAATGTAGATTTTGACGATAGAAGCCTGATTGGAGATGATCCAGATGATTTCTCGGATAAAAATTATGGGAATAATAATGTAGAGGGACCTGATGCATTGCATGGAACGCATGTTTCTGGAATCATCGGTGCCTTAAGAGGTAATGAGCTTGGTGGAGATGGAGTGGCGCAAAATGTAAAAATCATGTCGTTAAGAGCAGTGCCTAACGGAGATGAG
>Ga0206679_10003058_pt1 | contig 13040 bp, 10 predicted proteins | sample M110012015metaG_FD_155464 | JGI IMG/M metagenome (GOLD analysis project Ga0206679, IMG submission 155464) | Ammonia-oxidizing marine archaeal communities from Monterey Bay, California, United States - M1 100m 12015 | ecosystem: Environmental > Aquatic > Marine > Intertidal zone | place: USA... | reverse complement strand
ATACGACCGCGATGCAGACAGGCATTGGGATAGGCCTTAATCTCACCGGAATCTGCTCGAACAATCAAAAAAGACATGCCGGCAATATCATATCGAATATGGTCACCAGCCTCTGGAATGTCTTCCTCGCGGCAAACAAACTGCCAGACTTTCTTCCAGAGTCGTTCCACTTCCTTATCATGCCATTCTTTTGAAGTATAACGATCAACCGAAAAATCATGCTTGCCCATATCTTTAGGGGACTCCAGCCTGAGTACCTCTGGTACCTTGTGGGAGTCCGCATCGAGTAGCTCCTGATAAGTCACACCAGGAGACCGGGGCATCGTTACCGGATCCAGGTCTTTATACATTCCGCGCTCTTGATTACTCATTTGATTATTGATCTCATTATTGTCATGTGAATTGTTAACTAACAGGTTATATCAGTCCTCAGCAGGATTTCCAATAACCGTTGCCTTGGAGCCAACCGAACTCGAAGGGTCAATACGATTCTCCAGGGGTTTCGCATCAAATTCAATATGCAGTTCCTTCAGGGCACGTAACGAGTAGTTTGGCGCTACTTCAAAGCTGTTTTTACCTTCAACAAAGCGCATATCCTCAATACGTGAACAAAGGGCATGGAAGGCCCAATATAGCTCCCGCCGCGCCAAAGGCGCACCCAGGCAGTGATGCACGCCTGAGCCAAATCCCAGGTGTCGGCCTGGCTTTTCCCTCTCAAGATTGATTTCCGCCGGATCTTCAAAGGCTCTTTCATCCCTGTTAGCAGCTGCATAACGAATATTGATCATAGCGCCTTTAGGTATGGTAACCCCGTGTAATTCAATATCGGTTACAGCTAATCTGAACAAACCCTGAACCGGGCCTTCAAGCCGCACGACTTCTTCACAGAAACCACGTAGATATCTTTCTGGATCCGATTTTAACTGCAACCAGACGTGCGGGTTTTCAATGAGTAGTTTGATGCCGTAGGCAATGGCATTGGTGGTTGTTTCCGAACCACCAACAAACGTATCAGCCATGGTTTCGGCGTGCAGTTCATTATCGGTCAGTGTTCTACCCCACTCCGGGATGACCTGGTTCACCAGGTCCGATAAAAGCGTTTCGTCAGGTTCTCGGCGCAACCGCTCGAAAATGGCCTGGAAATAATGCTGAGCCTGTATTTCCATTTCCACCGACCACTGTTCCTCAGCTTCGGTCTGCATCATACCAAGCCGCTGTACCCAGGCATCGGTCCAGCGCTTAATCTGCCAGATGTCCTTCTCCGGCACACCCATCTGTTGGCCAATCACGATCAGCGGCAGTGGTACCGCATACTGCTTTACCCAGTCACAGCGGCCCTGGTCAACAAAAGCATCCATCAGTCTATAAGCAGTATCCCGCACAAACGGATCCATCGCATCTATTTTCCTGGGTCGAAAAGCCTCGTTAAACAGCGCGCGCATCTGTTTGTGATTCGGGTCATCCCGTCCTGCAAGGGTGGCGCCAGGCACCCAGCCCTTCTCCTGGTAGAGAGCGTACATTCTCCTGGCCCGTTCAGAGTCGAGGCGTTCACGACTGCTCCCCTGGTCTGATCTCATATCATTGGAATAACGCTTGGAATCAAGCAGTACCGCACGCAGGTCATCGAACCGGGAAATAACATAAAATCCAGTGATCGGATCGATCCAGACAGGCGCTTCATCGCGCAGCATCCTATAGGCATGATAAGGGCAGTTCTGTAGGCTGCTATCAAGGAAGTTGATGTCGTCTAGTTGCTCGGGCACTACCGGTTGATAAGGTTCTTTTTTCATAATCATCCTGTGTAAGCCAGTCTAGGGTGTACCACCAATGCCCCAATGTGACAGCACGAGTACTGCCTGCCATACAGAGACCTGCAATTCTGTGTCACCTGAATCCATATTCGAATCGATTAGCGCCTTCTCAAAATAATATCGTAATAACTTGGCAAGCGGAACCAGTGCTAGATCTCAGCTGCACACAGACCAGGGTGGAAGACGATAGAACTAAGAACCCGAACAACTGGCCCGTACCAGATCATCATCCAGTTAATTCCGCTGGGCAGATAAGGATTTCTTGTTATTTGCTGCCCGCAATGATTAATCGCTCATCAACAATGCTGGGAGCACAGGCTCTACTCAGCCCTGGTTAAGATTACGACGGAAGAGATCGTGCACCCGTTCCCAGTGTTTCTCTGACGCCCCTCGGTGGTAACGTTCACCGCCAGGTGGTGCAAACCCGTGCAGAGCACCTTGCATGAATTCAATGCGATAGTTTACGCCCTGATCCGCCAGCGCTTTATCCATTATTTCTAACTCTTCCCGGGTCGCAGTAGGGTCATTGTCAGCCCAGCCAAAATAGACTTCGCCTTTGATCTGATCAATTTCTTTATGAGGTGAATCATCCTGATTTGAAACAAGCCAGGCACCGTGAATAGAAGCAACCGCAGCAACCTTTTCGGGCATTCTCTGCAGAAGCCCCATCACCAATGGACCACTCATGCAGAATCCAACCGCTCCGATCTGTTCGGTGGAATCAGCCTTGTCATTATTGCTGGCATATTCCAGCATGGCCTGGGTATCGATGATGATACGGTCACGATTTACCGCCATCATGTATTCACGACGTACATGCATGTCCTCGTCGCTCAAGCCAAACTCTCGATAAGGCGTATTCCGATAATATAGAAACGGCAGGAGAACATAGTATCCTGCACTGGCAAGTCTTGATGCCATGTCTTTCAAAGCTGGTCGGATACTGGGCGCATCCATCAGGTACAACACGATAGGATAGGGGCCGCCTTCTTCCGGGTGAAATTCAAATGTGGTCATACTTCCGTCTGGTGTTGTTATCTCAATCTGTCGTTCAATCATGATTCGCCTCTCTCACTGTGTTTCTGATCAGATAGTACCTAATGTAGCGCAAAACCGGCTCAACGCCAGAAATTTCCCCCGAAACAATGCTAAATCGGCTGATAATGCCTAGCCAGGCCCCAGGCTGTCTCATTTCTAAGAAAACAGCAGTTAAGCTGGGCCAAAAGAGGACTGAAGCTGTTAACTCGAAAATTTCCTTTCACCAGGAAAACTAACGCCCTGGATTGCCAGCCCGAGCTATCCCACTGAGGATATATTATTCGGTTAAGTTGATTGACAAATGGCATGACTGAAGTTATTCCTTGATTGGAGCACAAGAAGAATCTCTAGATGGAGTAGATAATGGCAGGTGCACTTTCACATATTCGAATCTGTGACTTCACCGGGCAGTTGGCAGGTGCCGGAGCAACTAAGTGGCTGGCAGCATTCGGCGCTGAAATCATCAGGATCGAAGATCCTGTGAAAGAGGGCCGCTGGGATATCCTGCGAGCAACACCGCCATTTGTCGATGAACGAAGAGGGGTCGATTTCGGCGGTGGTTTCAATAACCACAATACCAACAAGAAAGGCATTACTCTGAATCTTCGAACTGACAAGGGCAAGCAGATCCTGACGGAGATCATCAAAAAGTCAGATGCAGTAACTGAAAATTTTGCTGCAGGTGTACTCGAAAAATGGGGGTTTGGTTATACGGACCTTAAGCGTATCAAACAAGATATAGTCTATGTGTCTAACTGCGGTTTCGGCCATAACGGGCCTTACAGCAGGTTCAAGACCTGGGGGCCCATCGTACAGGCGGTTTCTGGCCTCACTTTTTCCTCAGGGCTACCCGGCCAGCCACCGGCTGGCTGGGGCTACTCCTATATGGATCATACTGGGGGATACTACATGGCCATGGCGATCATGCTAGCCCTGCTTGAACGTGATAACAGCGGTCGAGGCCAGTGGGTAGACCTTGCCTGCACCGACGCAGGTCTCAGCCTGAACGGCCCTGCTCTGCTTGACTGGACGGTGAATCAAAGGGCCATGCGACAATCAGAAGGCATTGATTCCAACCGTAGCCAGTTCGCACCTATGGCACCGCATGGTATCTATCCCTGCTCAGGTGAAGATGAATGGATAGCAATAGCCTGTAGAGATGACCAGGAATGGCTGAACCTGGCAAAGATTATAAAGAATAGCCAGCAGACCAAACCCAGAACCTCATGGTGCCGTGAATACGATACAATGGCATATCGGCTGGATCATCAGGATGAACTCGATAAACAGCTAGCCGGCTGGACCAGTAGGCAGGAAAAATTCAGTTTACAGGAAGACTTGCGCCAGGCCCGGATTCCGGTAGGCGCAGTGCAGAAGCCTCAAGAGCGAATTGATCAGGACCCGACAACAGCCAAGGCCGGCCTGTGGCCGACGATCACCCACTCAAAAATGGGAAAGGTCAGAGTCGATGGCATACCCGCGCAGTTCTCTCTCACGCCTTGGCAGATAAACCACGGAGGACCGTGTCTAGGTGAACACACCGAGCAGGTTCTTACTGAGCTTTTACACAAAAGCCCTGATGAAGTGACGCAGCTACGATCCGAAGGTGTCATATGAGCGTACTAGATGGCATTCGTGTAATTGAACTGGCAAGCGAACGTATTGCCTTTGCCGGAAAATTACTGGGCGACATGGGCGCCGATGTTATTCTACTTGAACCCGTGCAAGGTGAACCGAGTCGATCCTACCCACCTTATGTAGACGATGAGCCAGGCGACAATCGCAGCCTGTACTTCATGCATTACAACACCAGTAAACGCAGTGTAATACTGGACCTTGACACAAAACCGGGACGGGCGGCCTTTAAGAAGCTGATTGCCACCTCGGATATATTGCTCGAGTCCGAACCAATTGATCGACTGTCCGCCCTTAACCTTGATTACGATGACCTGATCAAAATTCAACCCAGCCTCATTCATGTCGCAGTCACCCCCTACGGGCGGGGTGAGGCACTCAGCGACCTACCGGTCACCGATCTGACTTTAATGGCGTCGGCTGGGCCCCCTTGGAGCTGCGGCTATGACGACCATAGTCTTCCACCGGTTCGTGGCTGGGGTCAGCAGGGATATCACACCGGTTGTCACTATGCCTTTATGTCTATTCTCACTGCTTTACTTCACCGGAATACTTCAGGGCAGGGCCAGTTCATCGATATTTCAATGACCGCTGCTCTGAACGTGACTACAGAGGCAGCAACTTATGCCTGGCTTGTCAGTGGTGCAACAGTGCAACGTCAGACCGGTCGCCATGCAGCAGTCAAACCAACGGGTGAAAGCCAGGTCAGATGTGCTGATGGCCGCTATGTCAATACCGGGGTTCCACCCAGATTTCCCGAAGAATTCAAGAAATTACTTGACTGGTTCAAACACATCGGCCTGGCTGACGACTTCCCCGAAACGGTCTTTCTCGAGATGGGCGCAACTTGGGAAGGACCTTTTGATCTGTCCAAGATAGGAGAAGATGAAGCCATCACGGCCATATTTTCAGCAGGTCGACAAGCATTAATCATAATCGCTCAGACCATCAGCGCTTATGACTTCTTTATTGGCTGTCAAAATGCAGGCTTATCCGTAGGTATTATCTATTCTCCTGAGGAAGCCTTCGAGGATGAACACTTCAAAGCCCGGGGTTTTCCGGTGGAAGTAGCACACGACGACTTAGAACGTATGGTTACCTATCCCGGTGCACCCTATCAATTGCCGGCCAGCCCCTGGTCAATCAGCCGGCGGGCACCGCATCTGGGAGAGCACAGCCATGAGGTATTAGCTCAACTATAGGGAGATAATTACGCTGTAGCTGGTTTACTCGAGTGCACCCGCGATCAGGAGCTCTCCAAATTTTTCATCATCATAGCCAAGCAGATGATTCAGGACATCGGCCATGTCCCGACCGAAAGTGGGTGCGCTTGAATCGATGAAAACAGCCGAACGGGATAGCTTAATTCTGCAGGCCTCAATGGTAGTCTCACCTCCCTCGGGATGAGCTAGGGCAATGAAATGACCAAGATGTTGCAGTTGTAAGTCCACATATAACTCCGGACTGTTCTGGACAACTGCTGCAGGAACATTTACGGCCTGAAGCATTGCCTCGAGTTCATAGCCGTCCTGCACCGCTGCATATTCGGCGATACATAAGTCAAGGTCATCCTGATGGCTAAGCCTGTTTTCAAGGCTACCCCAATCGGCATCATTGGCATCCAGCGAATCGATCACCGTGCACAACGCCCGCCACTGAATATCCGTTTCACAAGCAATTGCAATGTGTTTATCATCGCCTCTGGTGGCATAAACTCCATGCGGTGCTATATGTGAATCTCGATTACCCTGACGCGATTGAACGATACCATTGGCGCTATAATCAAGTAGTGCCGGTGTCAGAAAGTGCATTGCCGCCTCACTCTGAGCGAGATCAATATGCTGACCTTGGCCCGTCCGTCTGGCATGATCCAACGCTGCCAGTACAGCAATTGCATTAAAGCGCGGCGCAATGTAATCAGTATAAGCACCAAAAGGACCTGCCGGCTCTCTATCAGGCCAACCGGTGATTCCATAAAAACCGGTTATCGCCGCCGCCAGGTTTCCATAACCCGCAAACATTGATAAGGGCCCTGTCTGACCCATCAGGCAGGTGCTCAACATGATGATGTCTGGCTTTATTTCTCGCAAGGTGGCGTAATCCAGGCCCAAAGCTTTCATCGCCCTGGGTGAAAATGATTCCGTAATAACATCAGCCCACCGAACCAGATCAAGAATAATCTCTCGGCCTTCCGGCTTGGTAAGGTCAATAGTCACCATCTGTTTACCAGCGTTGATACTATGGAAGATCGCTGATTTTTCAGGAGACTCATCTCCATCCATGAACGGCCGTATCGTTCGAGTAACATCGAGACGAGTGGTCGACTCTACCCTGACCACTGTCGCGCCAAAATCAGCGAGCAATCTTGTCGCACCAGGGCCAGCCAGGGCCCACATCAGATCCAGAACTTTGACACCCTCAAGGGGCAATTCATGGCCTTGACTGACGGGTAGTGAAACCGGCGGCACACTGTCAAGTTCTTTAAACACCTCATCGTTATGCTCACCGATTCGAGGTGGCCGCGGTCCCGGTTGCAATGGCGTTTCACTGAACCTGGCAAACGCACCAGGATACTGAACTGAAGCTGAAGGCCCTTCTCCATCGGGCTTCCAGAAATAATTACGTGAAGCGAATTGCGTACTATCAACAACCTCTGCAAGCGTGGTCATTGGCGCCAGTAAAAGGCCACGTTGAAGTGCAGCATCAAGCAACTGTTGCTTGCTTTTTGACGCTGTGCAAGCAGCCACGCAGTCTTTTACCCGTTCCCATTCCGAGATAGGTTCTTCGCCTCGGGCTAACAAAAGCCCGTATTCGAGCCAGTTTTTATCTCGGGTAGCTTCATCGCAGAAACCTTGTTCACAGACATAAGCCATCAAACGTGCAGTAGCGGGTCCAATGGTAGCGCCGAATAAAAAGGTAATGGCAATCCTGCCATCACTGGCAGGAAAGGTCAGCCGAATGGAAAGTTCTCCCACTTTCAGACCGCCTGCCGATCGAGTCACTGTTTCTTCATTCACAGCCGTCGACAGGATATAACCCTGCGTTGCAAAGGTCAGGGCTTGCTGTGCTGAAACAGTCACCTTCTGACCTAGCCCGGAAACAGCCCTTTCTCTCAGCGCAACCAGAGAACCCGCGGCTGCTTCTGCAGCGGCGTGATTCCACGCCTGAGGTACCGAGACTCGTACCGGCGGGCGATCGGCATCGCCGGTAATCGCCATAGGCCCAGAGCTTGCTAGCAAAGTTAAATCTGTGGCTGCCCAATGAGCCTTTGGGCCGGTATCGCCAAAAGGTGTCATGGAGACATGTATAAGCGCGGGATTGAGTTGGCGCAAAGTTTCATAATCAATCCCTCTCTCCTTGAGACTGCCTACCGGTTCAGCCTCAATCAGAAAATCGGTTTTTGAAACCAACTCCAAAAACAGGGCTCGGTCCTTATCAATGTCCAGTTCTATGCTTCTTTTACCCCGCGCATAGCCCCACCAATTCAGGGAATTTTCTGGCTCGGCCTGACTTTTGAAAAAAGGCCCTATGCGTCTACCCACGGCACCGCCGGGTGGCTCTACCTGAATAACATCCGCACCCAGATCGGCCAGGATCTGGGCGCACAACATACCATTTTGACTGGTTAGGTCGAGAACACGGTAGGGCTTGAGCAACATTGGATTACTCCATAGTCGGGTTGTTAGCCACGATTCTATGACTGACCATAGCAGAGCCGTTCACCCCTGGGTAGGCCTTGGCCTGCAAGCCCATTTAAACCAAAAAACTACTGAACCCCACTAGCCGTGTAAACCTACCCTGTCTGAAAAGACAGGGCCTAGGATAGATTCACAAATGAGCAAGCAGCCAATCTAACCGAGCTCAATAAATTCCTGGAGATAGGCAATTACAGACAGGCAGGAAAATAACTTCTGGGTTGACCGGCTGGGATTTCAACCAATCCCCTGGCAGCTCATGAAAACCAGGATTTTATAACACGCCGTAGCAACTTGCCTGCCTCGTTATAAGGTAGCTCCTCGACAAAGTGAATCACTTCAGGCACACGCGAAGAGCGTAGTTTTGATCTGATCAAAGCATTTATAGACTCTGCAGTGAGGTCAGCTTTGGGCTTTAGTACAACCGCTAATGCAATTGCCTCACCCCATTGTTGTGAGGGAATAGCGACCGCGGCAACATCACTTATACCACTATTAAGAAACAGGATATCTTCTATTTCAGCCGGAGAGATGTTCTCCCCACCCCTGACAATGACATCATCCGCCCGACCAGAAAGATAAAGATAACCGTGCTCATCCATATAGCCAGCATCACGAGTGGGGAACCAGCCATCTTCAATAAGTGCATTACGCTCCAGGTATTCACCTGAGACCTGAGGTCCGCGAACATAAATCTCGCCGGCTTCATGATGCTCTAGTTTCCTGCCATGTTCATCACGAATTTCAATTTCGATAGAAGGTAGCGCTTTGCCCACTGATGCCAGTCTTGAACGAATGGACGAATCGTCATGATTGACCGCTTCTCTATGGTCATCCGGGCCCAACAGTGTCACTGTGCTACTTGTTTCCGTTAGCCCATAGGCATTAGTGAAACTGACTGCCGGTAGCAAATCAAGCGCCTGTTCAATAACGGGTAGGGGCATCTTACCGCCGCCATAGGCAATCGCTATCAGAGATCCCAGCGCATCAGCACTGAAGTTGTTGTTTTCGATCTCGTCTATAATACGCGTCATCATGGTGGGCACCACAAAGGCATTGGTCACCTGTTCATGGCTGCATAGATTCAGCCATTCAAGCGCCTGAAAATTGGAAAGCTGGACAATCCGGCGACAGGCATAAATTGAACTCATCACGGCGGAAATTCCCGCAATATGGTAGGGTGGCACCGACACCAACGTGGCCTGCTCTTCTGCCGCACCCATAAATTCTACTGAGCCAAGGATATAGGATACAAGGTGTTCATGCCTTAGTAAGGCTGCTTTGGGTGTTCCTGTTGTTCCACTGGTAAACAATTGGATAGCCACTGCAGAAGGATCTTCTATGCAGGAAAAATGCTCGACAGGTGCCAATTCCAGTGACGTCAAAAACGTCTGTCGCCCCTCAACCAGGCCCTCTATGTCACTAAATTCAGCTGCCTTGAAGTCGTCTACAATGAGGAAAACCGGTTTGATTCGATCAAGCAAATCACCGAGTTGTTGCTCACTCAATCGATAGTTAAGAGGCACATAGGGAATGCCCGCCATGGCAGCTCCCATAAGGCTAATCGGAACAGCGGGGCTACTAACATCTAAAACCGAAACAAATTCACAATCGCTGCTAGAAAATCGATGCGCCGCTTTATTGGCGGCTTCATAGAGTGCAGCATAAGAGTAATGAATACCTTCATGAGTTAAAGCCACCCGATCGGGGCAGGCTTCCGCCGCCATCTGCAGAAACAATGCAATATTCACGTTATCAATCCGAAGAAGGAAGCTTTTTGGTATCTTTGGTCATCAATTCATCACTATTATAATACAAAGAACCTTCACCACTTTTAATGCATAACAATTCAATGGTCTCCGCTTCATTCACATACCTTTTACCAATAACACAGCCATGCATGTGCTCTGGGTTTGCGGCTGCTTTTGCATCCTGCGCCTGCTCCAATAGTGATTCGCCACCACAGGTTAACCCATCCCCTGCCGCAGCCTTGATAACCATCACCTCAGCATCGCATACCGCACTCCTCAAACGTAATCCTGGTTTAAGTTCCATTATTGTTTCCCGTTCTAGATTTATCTTGTTTTTTGTTCTGTTTGTTACGCATATTGCTATCGCTATTCAATCGCTTTCGATTCCAAACGCGCCTTGACTGCGCAAATCTGCAATATCTTTCCCATCATAACCCAATTCCGCAAGTATCTTATCCCGATGCTCGGCTAAATCCGGAGCCCTTTTAGGGCCCACCTGGGAAACATCCGATACCGATATAGGATGATTGATTACCAACGGCGTAGCAACATCTACATCTTTGGGCTTAACTGCCATATTATTAGCCAGTATCTGAGCATCATCCTTGGTTTCTTCTACCAAGGCGACAAGATTTACCGGAAGATCAAAGGACTGAAAAACAGCTAGCCAGTCATCCTTGGTTTTCGTCTCCATGATGGCTTGAAGCTTCTCGCCCAGCACTTCTCGATTTTGAAACATGAGCTCAGGAGTAGAGAACCTTGGATCAGTCAGGAGCTGCAATGCGTCCAACGCGGTCAGCAACAGGTCCAGCAACTCCTCGGTTCTTACCATGTTGAATTGGAGCCATCTATCGTCCTTGGTTCGATAGGGTCTCATCATGGCAGACTCAACACGATTGAGGTCTCGATATTTCTCCATATCACCACCTGCCAGCACCCCCTGCGCGATGCCGGCTGCTGACCAGAGACCATTGGCAAGCAACGAGGTTTGCACCATAGAGCCTTCACCCGTCTGCGATCTTTTCAGTAGAGCTGTGACAATCCCAGCATAGAGTGCAAGACTGGTCGGATGATCGCCCATTCCAGGTAGCCCCTGGGTCGGCCTTGTGCCCGCTTCACGCATTAGCTCCATCAACCCGCTTCTAGCCCAGTAAGCAAGCTGATCAAAACTTTTCCGATTTCTTTCATCACCTTTTTCACCGTAGGCAGTCAGAGATGCATAGATCATTTTTTTGTTTAAGGGTTGAAGTGCCTCATAGGTCAGCCCCATTGACTCGCGCGCACTATAGGGTTGATTGGTGATAAACACATCACACTCAGCTATTAGCTCAAAAAGAATTCCAAGCCCAGCCTCAGTTTTCAGGTCAAGTGAAATACTGCGTTTGTTTCGACCGTCCAGCTGCCAAAACCAGTTACTATCTGCATCAGGCGTAGTTGTGATGTTAGAAAGCATGCGCAACATATCGCCATCGACGGGCTTTTCAATTTTAATCACATCTGCACCAAAATCTGCCAGGATCATGGCTGCAGCTGGCGCTGCTATGACCGTCGCACAATCAATGACTTTTAGTCCTGAAAACAGGTATTCGCCCACGGCTTTCTTGTCTACAAAAAATATCTTGGCAAGATTCTACTTGAATAAGAATCTGCAAGCGATATGTCTAATCGGCTTAACTCAAGGATAATTGCTGTTATGCGATGATAACTTTGTGGTTGCCTGCATTCATATAACAGCAAGGCCGATACCGACGATCAAACCCATTAACCCCTGTCAAAAGCCAGCTGGCCATTCTTAGAAGCTGCAAATCGCCTGCTGAGCAAACAGGATTGGCCGTTAACACTTATCCAACTATTCTAAAAAAACTTGGCGCACGGCAGCCAGGGTTTGTTCGGTTATGCCAATACTGCGTAAATAGCCAATCGCACCTCCCCATCTGTCCTGGAGACCGTCTAGAAAGTCGCTCAGGGCATTCTCTGGAACTCCCGCTGCTTTCATCATCTGTTGTCGATTCATACCTTCAGGAAATCCACTGGTTTTTTCAATAAAATCAGCCTGTCTCTCCAAATCTCGATTTGTTAACTTGTAATCTTCCTCTATTAATACTCTATGCACGCCTAGAACCGATAATAGAAAAGCCGTTGCAACACCCGTTCGGTCTTTTCCAGCGGTGCAATTCAGCAGGATCGGCTGACTTTCTGGGTTAGCAAAAATGTCAAACATTTCCACCCATGTTTCTGAGCCAAACTCCAGATAGCCGAGATAACGCTTTCCCGATATTCCAGTATCGCCAACAAGCTGACTTAACCGGTCACTTCCACCTTCAGGAATAATCGCGATATGGCGATAGCTAGCACCTAAAGATTCCAATGGCCCACGTCCCTGATCCTTGATCTCACTAGGTTTACGCAGATCAATCTGTGTTCTGATCCCTAATAATTTAAGTTTGCTGAGATCCTCCTGGGTCATCCGATCCTGCCTGCCTGCCCGAAAGTACTGTCCCGGGCGTATCAATCGTCCGTCCTGTGCCGGGTAGCCACCAATGTCTCGAAAATTAAAGCAACCCAGAAAAGGGTAATGCCTGGTAGTAAAATCCTCTATCATATCTGTCTCATCGTTCAATCGTCCGACCAAGAAAAAGTCGGACTCAAACTAACCAACCTTAATCCTTAACCAAAAGCTCTAACCAAAGTGAAGCCGAAAACACAATCCTCACCTTGAATCAGCAGGTCAAGCAAGCATAATCCCCTAAACAAACAAATACTGTCAAAAATAACCCTTCTTCAAACGGCTATTATAAACCTAAAAAAGCCGGTAGCGAAAAATTGCACTCCCCCACAGGATCACTTAATGCGGAGGGCACATTAATGGCTACCTTGGACTTCATTTTGTTAGTTAGATGTTGGCCCAATACAAACAACATCTTCTTCGGCCATTGACCCACCTTAACTGTTGCTGTTTATATAGAGATTCAAATAGTACAACAGGTTTTAGGCAATCCCAAAAAAATTCTCATCAGGGTCTTAAACTATCAAGATCAGCTTGGTTCTGGTTAGCTACCATACCTGGAAGATCCAATATAAGACAAATTACTTATCAAAGGGAATAGGCG
>Ga0206679_10003056_pt1 | contig 13051 bp, 8 predicted proteins | sample M110012015metaG_FD_155464 | JGI IMG/M metagenome (GOLD analysis project Ga0206679, IMG submission 155464) | Ammonia-oxidizing marine archaeal communities from Monterey Bay, California, United States - M1 100m 12015 | ecosystem: Environmental > Aquatic > Marine > Intertidal zone | place: USA... | reverse complement strand
ATTATGGATAATACATTCACCGCTACCATCATCTACTTTCCAGGCACCATAATCATCAAAATTAAAGGTAGCGTAGGTAACAGTAACATCATTTACTTGTACGAGCATTCCTTCATAATCTTCATTTGCCAGATTGCCTGTATTTATACTTATTGGTTCTGGAATAGGGTTGTTAGAAGTAAGGATATAGACCTCGTCTGGAAAGGCAAATTCTGTAAGGGAGAAATATTCTGATACTTCGCCAGTAACAATAACGCTATCGCCTAAAGCAGGAAATTCAGCAGAGGAGTATACGTAAATACCACTACGCAGCTCATTACCATTTTGAATAAAGAAATCGTTTCCGAAAGTTGCGGTTACAATTCCTGTGGTAGACACTGTTTGCCCAGCAAAAGGGGAGTCATCTGTGGTTCCTTGAATCGCTTGAATCGAAGTTATAAGACCTTCAAAAGGATTTAGCATTACATTATAATTCCCATAAAAGGTATTTACATCGCTTCCGGCGGTTGCAATAATTTTATATTTTACATCGGTTCCGGCGGCTTGTGCTGGGATATTAGCTGACCAAATATCATCTAATGAGGTCATTGCAACTTCATTGTTCAGTTCGTACCAAGAGGTACCCCATACTAGAGTTGCATCCGTTACAGCTGCACTTATACTAGTTGTAATTTCTGCAATTATTGATTGAGTATCATCTTCGTTGGGGGCATTATTTCCAAGGTCAACATCTACAAATTGAATGGTGTTTAAGTCTGCTTCATTCCAAATAAGATTGGCAAGTTCAGGGTAGTCTACAAAAGGGTTTCTATTATTTTGCCAGTTAAAGATCACATCATTACGTCTTCTCTCAAAGGCATCAACAGGGTCTTGATTGTTCCATTCTAGCAGGGTAGAAAGTTTCCCCATTTGCGCATTTGGGAAGGTGCTTGTAAAGTCTACAACATTCAGGTTAGGTTCTCCCTCGTCGCCGCTATAGCGGATGTCCATATAAAATATGATGCGAGCAATATCTCCTTTTACATCGTTTCGGGGCTCCCAGGTATTTGTTGTGTAAAAACATTCTGTAGCCTCGGAGTGTTGCGTACCACCATTGTCAAAATCTTTGTAGCCACGAGCACTGTTTACACTGGCATCACAAGGTTTTAAGTCGTGAGCATCACTATAAGCTCCCATATCGCCATAATTTTGGAAATCTCCATGAGATTTAGCCCAAACGTGTTCTCTATTCCAAAAGTCGGGTTCCATATTACTCGCAAAGTCACTTTTGTTTATAGAGTTTCCTGTATAGACTAATAATATGTTACCATTATTGTTCGGGTCCTGGTCGCTGTCCTTTAAGATTTGTTTTGCTGAGCTGTAAGAAAATTCGTTGTGATCTTTAATGATATCATGAAGCGCATCTTCTAGAGCTGTTCCGGATAATTGCTGGATGCTTTCGTAGTAGTCTGTATTTTGCGCCAAAAGAGAAGCAGAAGCAATAAATAGAAAGTAAAGTGTTTTTTTCATCGTATAAATTTAGAAAGAAAGTTTTAGTGAGCTAGTAAGTCTACGACCCATTCCGAAGAATACTGATGCTGAGGCGGCATTAAAATTAAATTGATTTCCAGAGATGTAGGTATCGTTGTTTAGCGCATCAGAAATATAAGTGGTATTGAATATATTGAGCATATTGATTTTAAAGTCGAGGTACATTTTCTCGTATCTGAATCGATAGCCTGCGTGTAGGTCGAATAGGTTATAGGCAGGCATTTTCCAAGAATCTCTACCGGCATTAGCTTCTTTTAAGTCGAATGGGTTGAAGTCGGCATAATGGTTATCAAAACGCATGGCTTTAATTTTTATATAGCCATTTTTTATCGGGCTATAGCGTATGCTAGAGCCTATTTGCAGTTGTGCTGCATCGCCTACGTGCACTCCAGTAGCATCAAAATAATCGACTCCTAAAAGATTGTTGTTATCGTCATAGCTACGAATAGTATCAGCAGAAGTCCATTTCCAATCTCCTATAGAGCTTAAGAATTCTAGGGATAAATCTTGAGATATTTTGAATGAAAGATCTAATTCTACGCCTCTGTGTAGGGCGTCTATACCGTTGATATTATATTTTATGGGTTCACCATCTACAACGGTACTTCCTGATTGGGGTTTGTTTTTCCATTGCGTATTGTAGAAGTTCAGGTTAGAAGAAAATTTAGGACTATGAAAGCTATGCCCGAGTTCTATAGCGGCAACTTTTTCATTTCTAATACTGGCATATAATTGATTGTCGTAGTCAAATATATTGTTGAATTTTGGAGCCTTTTCTAGGTATCCTAAGTTCATAAATACATTATTATACTCATCAATATTATAGTTTAAGCCTGTTTTTAAGGTATATCCAGGGATCCATTTCCAGTCGCTTTGAGTATTTCTAGCTTGCTTAGAATTTACGGTATACTCCATTCCATTATGGATTAGGGTATCGCCATAAGAAAGTGCTTGAACGAAGGTAGTATCTTCAAGCACCAAATCTAGAGGCTTAAAGTAATCTATGCGTTTATATCCGGTAGAAGAAAGGGATATGTTCACAAAAGCTGACCAGTTTCCAGTTTTATATTCCATTTGTTGAAAGAGTCCAGCCCATTTCACGAGACCATCGTTGTGGTAAGAGAATTTATCTCCTTTGCGTATTACTGCTGTGCTATCGCTAGCTGCCACATTTTCGTTAGCCACGTAATAATCACCTCCTAATAAGTCATATACTTCTCTATAATGCTCTCCGGTATAGTGGCGTAAATCAATTCCCCCCGAAAAAGTATAGTCATTATTGTGCTGATAATTATAAGTTGACAGGAGGCCAAACCACCTATGATTATTAATTGAGGAGCGCAAAAATTGTGATGATTTATGCTCTGTAGTGCTGTAGTTTGGATCTATAGAAAGATCCCCAAAAAAAGGGTGTCTTGTATTCCCGCTGTTATTATCGTAGATGCTTTGAAAATTTATATGTCTATTATCGTCGTAGCCCGAAGAGACAATACTAGGCGTAACACCAGTTCCACCGCCATTACCTAGTGAGGCATAGAGTATATTTGACACTACAAATTTGTTTGAAGCTGCCCAGAGGTGGTTAAAGCTGAGTTGGGGTTTATGATAGTAGTTCATTTTAGAATTAATGATTTCTTTCTCGGCATAAAGGGTGTCGATTGGATTCCCATTATCATCAAAATTCACTGTATATCTATTCAGTTCTCCCCAATGTTCGTTGTAGCGGAGGCCATAATCGCCATCTACTCCGGAAGTGTCTATGCCTAAGTTGGCCGCAAAGTCTTTATCGTAAAGAGAAATGGCTTTTTTGTAGGAGCGTTGACCATGACTTTGAGGAGCTCCAAAGGCCGTAAAGGAGAAATTATGGTCATTAATTTTTTTCTGAATTTTAAGGTAATAGAAGACACCTTCTGACCAAGTTTGATCTACCCAACCATTGCTTTTTTTATAGGAAGCTGCAAGGGAGTATGCCCATCCATTTTTAAGTTTACCACTATTGTAACCTACAGTAGATTTTAAGTATCCATTAGATCCTAAGTTTTGGGAAAACTTGAGGCCTTCTTTGCTATCTATCCCTTTGGTTAAGATATTCATAGTACCTCCAACTGCAGGAATCGAGAGTTTAGAGGCTCCTAGCCCACGTTGTACTTGAATGGTTTTAGTCATCACATCGAGCCCAAACCAATTCGACCAATAGACCCATCCATTTTCCATATCGTTCATAGGAATCCCATCTACCATAACGGCAACGTTGCGTTGATTAAATCCACGAATAGAAATACGCGCATCACCATCTCCACCACCACTTTGAGTGGCGTATACTCCTGGGGTGCTATTTAGAATCATTGGAATGTCTTGTCCAGCCAATTCCTCTTCTAATTGTTTAGGACTAATATTAGAGAAAGCTACAGGCGTTTCTCTAGAACGCGCAATGTCGGACACCACTTCCACTTCATTTAATATTTGGGTGCTGAGGTAGAAATGATGTTCAGTATTTTTAGAGAGATTCAATTTTTTTTTGAGCACTTGATAGCCGACATAAGAAACGACTATTTCAATTTCTCCCTGCGGTAGGTTTATTTCATAGTATCCATTATAATCTGTTACAGTACCGGTACCATTAGAGGTGATTATATTTGCTCCAATTAATGTTTCAGACGTATTGTCGTCGTAAACATAACCTTGAAGAAGTACTTGGGCATAGGTATTTAGACTGTAGAACAGACTGAAAAAAAGAATGAGTTTTCTCATATTATAAGCAAGAAAAAAAAGCCCCTCATTAATTGAGGGGTCTTTTTCGTTTATTTAATTAAAAGTTTTTTGATCATACTTTGATTCTCCTCTAGGCGTATTTCTACAAGGTAAATTCCTTTAAGGTTTGCTTGCAAGAGGATTCTGTTATTTAGTGTGCTGGAATTATTGTGTTTTGTGTATATCGATTGTCCGAGAACATTATAAATGTTGATTGTTTTTATTGGCTTATCGGCATTAATGAACAGCTCGCCTGAAGTATTTGGGTTCGGGAAGATATTTACAAAGGCCTCATTTTCTTCTAGCCCTACTTGACAACCACATTCGTGGGTTCCTAGGTTCACAAAAGTGTTTGCAGGAAGAGAATCCCATTCTAGTGTAGGGTCGAAAGAATACTCTACGGTAGGGTCGTAAACGAATCCGCCATTAACTGCAGCTTTACGAACTAGAGTTTGGTCTTTGGTCCAATAGGCGCCAGTTTCATCGGCCCAAGCTTCACCTGGATCTTCACCAATTTTACCAATGATATCAAGAATGTCACCTGTAAGCGTTTCTAATGATACTGCATCATTCCCATTAAAGTACATGGTACCGTCTTCATAGTTTGGGCAGATAAAAAGATCAATTCTATCCATCAGATTCGATTCATCATAGTAAATACTATCTGGCAGCATAGTTACACTATCGGTAAAATGGTACCAACCATTCCATAAAGGGGCTTCATAGCCTTCTCCGTTAGGGTCTCTTTTATCTAATCCGATAACAAAAGCACTGTTGGCAGCAATGGTACCTTCTAAAACGGTTGGCAGTGGAGTTGTACTTCCATTGCTCCATCTAGAAATAGAATAGTTTGCTAGGTCGATGTCTTGATTGGTTGGGTTAAAAAGCTCTATGGCTTTGTTGTTACTCCAGCCTTCAACATATTCTGAGATAAATAGTTCAGAGCAGTTTTGTGCTTGAAGTCCAATAATACTTAATAAAGTAATACTTAAGAGGTAAATTTTTTTCATCCTTATCATCTTTAGGTTAACAAATTTAATAAAACTGAGAAGATGACAAAGGAAAGTGGTAAAACGTGAGATGTTAATGGTAAATGATGAGTGGTAAATGGTGAATGGTGAGAAGTTAATGGTAAGTGGTAAGATGTTAATGGTAAATGGTGAAACGTGAAATGTAAAACGGAAATGGTAAATAGTGAATGGTGAAACTCGAGAAGTAAATCGTTAAAATGAAAGAATTGATGATAATTGGTCTAAATGCACTTTAGTTTTTAAAGAACGAAGAATTCTGTTACATTTGCTTTTCAATTTTACTTAGATGTCCGATTCTTTAATAATTATCCCAACGTATAACGAGAAGGAGAATGTTGCGAAAATGCTTCGCAAGGTTTTTTCTTTGGAGAAGTCTTATCATGTACTTATTGTAGATGATGGATCGCCTGATGGAACTGCAGCTATCGTAAAGGGTTTGCAGTCAGAATTTTCTGATTGTCTTTTTCTTGAAGAGCGTTCGGGTAAGTTGGGTTTGGGCACTGCTTATATTCACGGGTTTAACTGGGGCTTAAAGCGAGGGTACGATTATTTTATAGAGATGGATTGCGATTTTTCTCACAACCCAGAAGATTTGATTCGCTTGTATACTGCATGTGCAGTCGAGGGAAATGACTTGGCTATAGGATCGCGTTATGTAGGCGGTTTGGTTAATGTTATTAACTGGCCTATCGGTAGGGTGATGATGTCTTATTTCGCATCGCGTTATGTGAAAATGATCACAGGTTTACCTGTAGACGATGCTACCGCAGGATTTAAGTGTTATCGCAAGAAAGTAATTGAGAATGTACTTCGTTCGAATGTAACTTTTGTAGGCTATGCTTTCCAAATAGAGATGAAGTTTAAATCATGGAAGTTTGGGTATAAAATTAAAGAAGTTCCGGTTATCTTTACCGACAGAACAGAGGGAGAATCTAAGATGAGTTCTTCAATTTTTTATGAGGCCTTTTTTGGGGTTATTCAGATGAAGTTGAAAAGTTTCTTTGTAACATACAAACAAGAATAGTTTAGAAATAGCATGAAAAAGCTACTTAAAAATGCACAAGTAATCAATGAAGGTTCAATTATTACAACCGACGTATTGATTCAGGGCGATCGTATAGCCAAAATCGCCACAGAAATTAAAGATGCTGAAGCAGAAGTAATAGATCTGAAAGGCAAGTTTTTAATGCCTGGTGTAGTGGATGATCAGGTTCATTTTAGGGAGCCAGGCTTAACGCATAAAGGACGTATTTATACAGAAGCTCGCGCTGCAGTAGCAGGAGGTATAACTTCGTTTATGGAGATGCCGAATACAAAGCCTCAGGCTTTAACTCAAGATCTTCTCGAAGATAAATATAAGATTGGAGCTAATGATTCTTTAGCTAACTACTCCTTTTTTATGGGAGCTTCAAATGAAAATATTGCGGAGGTTTTAAAGACCGATCCAAAACGTGTTGCTGGAGTTAAAATCTTTATGGGTTCTTCAACAGGTAATATGTTGGTTGACAACAAAGCGGTTTTGAATGCGATTTTCTCAAAATGTAATATGTTGATTGCTGTTCACTGTGAGGATGAGGAAACAATTCGCAAGAATTCTGCACAGATGAAGGCTGAATATGGAGAAGATTTACCTATTCGTTTTCATCCAATCATCAGAAATGAAGAGGCTTGCTATAAGTCGTCTTCTATGGCGGTTGAATTGGCAAAAAAGCACGATACACGATTGCATATATTACATATTTCTACGGCTAAGGAAACGACTTTATTTAGAAATGACATTCCTTTAAAAGAGAAGAGAATTACTGCTGAGGCTTGTATTCATCATTTATGGTTTGATGAATCTAGTTATGATGAAAAAGGGACTTTAATAAAATGGAATCCTGCAGTAAAGTCACTACAAGATAAGGAAGGTGTTTGGGCAGCCTTATTAGATGATCGAATAGATATTATTGCCACCGACCACGCTCCACACACCTTAGAAGAGAAAGAAAACTCTTATTTCAAATCACCTTCAGGAGGTCCTTTGGTACAGCATGCTTTAGTGGCGATGTTGGAGTTTTATCACCAAGGGATAGTCAGTTTAGACTGGATAGTAAACAAGATGTGTCATGCACCGGCAGACTGTTTCCAATTAAAGGAAAGAGGTTTTATCCGTGAGGGATATTATGCTGATTTAGTGGTGTTGGATACTGATAAATCTTGGACTGTAGCCAAAGACAATATTTTATACGACTGTGGATGGTCGCCATTTGAGGGTACGGAATTTAAATCTTCAATTAGCAAGACTTTTGTAAACGGAAACTTGGTATATGATAATGGTACTTTTGATGAAAGTACTAGAGGTATGCGTTTAGAGTTTGATAGATAATGAATAAAGTATTCCTTCTTATTTTCTCAATTCTACTTTTCTCTTGTTCAGAACAGGAGAAGCAAAAAGGGGTGGATGTATTAACGGAGGCACAAATGATTGATGCTTTAGTAGAGGTGCATATATTAGAGTCTGCATCCAAGTTGAACATGTTGGAAGGGACAGATAGCTTAAGCCTCAAAGATTATTACTACGCATTATTTGCCTCTAAAGCTTATAGCTTAGAAGAGTTTAGAGCGAGTTTTACTTTCTATTCACAGGAGCCTAAAACAATGGAGTCTCTAATGGATTCTGTTTTAACACGGATACAGATGATGGAGTAAGGTAATAGTTAATGACCAATTCTTAATTAAGAATTAGTCATTATTCTTTATCCTTAACATACAATTTAGAGAAATCATTACAGCTTTGTTCTACGGGTATAAACTCGAAGTTCAAAGCTTTTTTGATTTTATTGTTTTCGTAAATCGAAGTATTGCTCCCAGCTTGAGCTGTTTCTTTGGTCAGCATTGGTGCTTTAAGTGTAAAAAGTGATATAAGCTTCGCTAATCTCCACCCAATTGCATTTATAAAGGGGCCAGCTTTTAAGTTTGCTTTTTTCTTTCCCATTGCCACAGCGATATAATCGAAGGCTTGTTTGAATGGAATACTCTCAGAACAGAGAATAAAACGCTTCGAGCTAACCTTACTTTCCATGAGTTGTATCATCACATTGGCTACATCCCTTACATCTACAAAACCATTTGTTCCGGTGGTGTAAAAAGGCATTCCTTTCCATAATTGATGGAAGATAACAGAACTTCCTTTTTCCCATTCTCCGGGGCCTAAAATGATGGTTGGATTTACGATAACCGCCTCCAGACCTTCTTCAATTCCACGCCAAACTTCCAATTCAGAATTGTATTTGCTAATAGCGTAGTTGCTGTTTTCGGGGCCGTCTAGCCAAGATGTTTCTTCGCTTATGATGTTGCTGTTTCCAGCTCTACCTATTGCTGCTACAGAAGAAACATGACATAGTTTGTGCACTTTATTTACCAGACATAGATTCACAATATTGGCGGTGCTTTCCACATTGTTTTGAATCATCTGATGTTTGTGTTTTGGGTTGAAACTCAGCCATGCAGCACAGTGATATACCTTAGTGATTCCTTTAAAAGCGTCTTCTAATTCACATATATTTACGAGGTCTGCATCTACCCATTCAATTTTATTGAAGAGTTTTTCTGCATTGTCGGTATAATAGGAAAAAACCTTTTTCACCTGATCGAGATTTGAACGATCTCTTTTGGTGGCTCGAATTTTATCTTCTGTTCTACAAATCTGATAAAGTAAGTGCGAACCTACTAATCCTGTTGCTCCGGTAACTAATATCATGCTTGAAAGATAAGTAAATGTGGTGTTTTATATACAGAATAAAACGCCTATTTTTACACGTCTATAAATGCACCTATATGAACTTTGTTGAAGAAATGAAATGGAGAGGTATGATTCACGATATCATGCCTGGAACGGAAGAACAACTGCAGAAAGAAATGACTGCTGCTTATATTGGATTTGATCCGACGGCAGATTCCTTGCACATCGGTAGTTTGGTGCAGATTATGACTTTAGTTCACCTGCAACGCTCGGGGCATAAGCCTTTTGCTTTGGTTGGTGGTGCTACTGGAATGGTGGGTGATCCATCGGGGAAATCGAAAGAACGCAATTTACTTTCTGCTGATATATTAGATCATAATTTACAATGTGTTCAGAAACAATTGGCACGTTTCTTAGATTTTGATTGTGGAGCTAATTCTGCGGAGATCGTAAATAACTACGATTGGTTTAAGGAGATTAATTTCCTTGACTTTATTCGTGATGTAGGGAAGCATATTAGCATCAATTATATGTTGGCTAAGGATTCTGTGAAATCGCGTTTAGAAACGGGGATGTCTTTTACAGAGTTTACTTACCAATTGGTTCAGGGCTACGATTTTTACCATTTATATACAGAGAATAATTGTAAGCTCCAGTTAGGAGGTTCTGATCAGTGGGGGAATATAGTTACTGGAACTGAGTTGATCAGAAGAAAAGCTAGAGGTGAGGCTTTTGCAATTACGACTCCTTTAATAAAGAAGGCCGACGGTACTAAATTCGGTAAAACCGAAGGTGGTAATGTATGGTTAGATTCTGAACGAACTTCGCCTTATAAATTTTACCAATACTGGTTAAATGCTTCTGATGAGGATGCAAAGACTTATATCAAAATCTTCACTTTGATGCCAAAGAAAGCGATTGATGCTTTGATTTCAGGGCATGATGAATCACCTCATTTAAGAGTTTTACAGAAGGCTTTGGGTAAGGATGTTACGATAAGAGTTCATGGAGAAGGTGCTTATAACCGAGCGATTGAAGCTTCAGAAATTCTATTTGGTAAAAATACTGCTGAGCAATTAAAGACCATTGAAGAGCGGGATTTATTGGATATTTTCGAAGGTGTGCCTCAGTTTGAAGTTTCAAAAACTGACATTGAGGCTGGGGTTCAAATTATCGACTTATTGGCTCAAAAATCTGAAATTTTTGCTTCAAACGGTGAAGCTAGAAGAATGTTGAAGTCGAATGCTGTGAGTGTTAATAAGCTTAAAATTGGTGAAGACAAAGTTGTAAACACTGAAGATTTACTAAACGGTAAATACATTTTAGTTCAGAAAGGAAAGAAGAACTATTTCTTATTGAAGGCTGTATAGTTGCTAGAATTTGGTTGTTCGTTCTTGGTGAATGACTGAGTAATTACACTTCTTCGACAGGCTCAGGATGATAGATTATTGTTTAGTTACTTATTTGAGTGAAAGTCGTTTTGTTTAACTTAATTATCAACCAATAACCAATAACTATAAAACCATTAAGTTACATCCTCTAATATCGCTGGTATCGAATCTGCCTAAAATTTCAAATGTATTATTAGGGTGTATTTTCCCTAGGTCTTGGGTCGCAATAAAGGAGCAGGAATATACATTAGCTAAATCGATGATGTTTACCCCTCCGCTTTTTTTGTTGTTTGATAAAGGGTCATTCGTATCTCTACAGCTAACTTTCATCCATGGTGGGCATTCAAAAAGACTATTTCCTTTAGAGTAAGCTTGCGATAAAAGTTCCGTCATTCCATATTCGGAGTGGATTTTCTGCAAGGCAAAACCTTTGCACAGTATTTCATGTAGCTCTTCGCGTATCAATTCTTTACGCTTTCCTTTCATCCCACCTGTTTCCATTACTATGGTATGATTAAGATTTAAAGGATGCTTTTCGATAAAATCTAATAAGCCAAAACTAACACCTATCATAAGTGTTTTACGTTTCTGAGATTCTAATTTTTGGAGGGTATCAAATAGTTCTTGGTGTTCGTTAAGATAAAAGCCACTTTCTTTTTTATCTGAAAGCTGAATCAGTTTTTCACACATATAAATAAGCGAAGAACCTGTTCTTTCCATATAAGAGGGTAGTAGTGCCAGAATTGTATAGTCATTAATATCGCCATAAAAATGCTCAAAACCCTTTATAAAGCTCTCTTCATAAATCCCAAGGTCGTGGACAAAATGTTTGCTTTGGTTTCCGCCAGTACCACTACTGGTGTAGGTGACGACTTTATTGTTCGGGTCAGTAATTACTTCGTGTGTTTTAAAGAGTTCTATGGGTAGGTATGGAATCTGCTTAAGTTTGTTTATTTCGTTAGGGTTTATTCCAAGGTGCTTTATATAACTCTTGTATACGGGGTTGTTTGCCGCTTGAGCATGAAAAATATCAAGAGCCAATTTCTGAAATGAGGCATCAGAGTGGTTGTCAAAAATTCTAGATATCCAGTCTATAGGGCTCATAAGTTTGAATGATTTTCTAGTAAATAGGTAATGCTTGAAGTTTTCACCAAATAATGATGTGTAACTTTAGTCAGCTAAATTAATTAAAAGAAAATAATTATCTCATCAAGAATGTTCTTGTTTAAGAACTGGGAATTCTTGTTGAGTACAGATATTGTAAGCCATAATTTGGATTAAAGGTAATGTTCTTTGGTTTTAGTCCATGAAATCAATGAAAAGTACTCGTAATAGCGGTTGTGCTATGTGCTGCATACTATAAAATGGCAAGGTATTTGTAGCACTTACGTATATACTAACTTAAATATTTCGTAAAATGAGACACTTAGACCTCCTAGGCAAAGGAGCTGCGAAGTTTTTCGCTCTGGCTCTGTTATTTTTATCAAGCCTCTCCTTTTCAGCATTAGCCCAACAAAAAGTTGTGGGTGGTGTTGATGTAGACATCAAAGATTATCCATGGCAAGTTGCCTTAACTTCAAGCCCTTCTGGTAGTGGTTTTTGTGGAGGGTCTATTATTGGTGATTCATGGGTTCTTACTGCTGCTCACTGTGTAAATGGTGATAGCCCAAGTAATTTATATATCCGTGTTGGATCCTCAGATCCATTTGCCTATGGTGGGGACTCTTATTCTGTAAATCAGATAATTGTTCACCCTAGTTATTCTGGAAATTCTTATGACTTCGCTTTAGTTGAAATTGATGGAGCATTTGCATTTTCTGATTATGTAGAGGCTATCGACTTGGTAAGTCCAGCTGATATTTCTGCAGGAGTTCAAGATGGAGGAGTAATGGCAACAATTACAGGTTGGGGTACTACTTCTTCAGGAGGTTCACTTTCTTCTACTTTACAAATGGTAGAAGCTCCAATTGTAGAAAATAATGTTGCTTGCGGTTCTGCAAATGACTCGAATGGTAATTCTGGAGATTATGGTTGTTCTCAATTAGATGAGACAATGATATGCGCAGGAGACCTTATAGATGGAGGCGAAGATGCTTGTCAAGGAGATTCTGGAGGGCCTTTAGCGGTTCGTAATGCAGCAAATACAAAATGGTTGCTTATTGGAGCTACTTCGTGGGGTTACGGCTGTGCCGATGTAAACTATCCTGGAGTATGGTCTAAAGTTTCTTATGTTTTAGATTGGATTGATGAAAATGCGGATACAAATTCAGAAAATGGTTGTATGGATGCAACTGCTTGTAATTACGATCCTGAAGCTATTTATGATGATGGTTCTTGTGCCGAATTAGATGAATGTGGAGACTGTGGAGGTGATGGTCCTGCTGATGGTTACGACTGTGATGGTAATTGTACAACAGGAGAAACCTTATTTGTTGAAATGTCCGATTCTTATGGAGATGGTTGGAATGGAAATAATTTAATCGTTAATGGAGTTGCTTCAACTTTAAGTTCAGGCAGTTCTGGATCTACAACTTTATGTTATGATTCTTCCGCAGGCTGTGTTGATGTTTCTTGTGATGGCGGTTCTTGGCAATCAGAAGTTTCATGGACAATATCTGATGAAA
>Ga0206679_10003053_pt1 | contig 13057 bp, 11 predicted proteins | sample M110012015metaG_FD_155464 | JGI IMG/M metagenome (GOLD analysis project Ga0206679, IMG submission 155464) | Ammonia-oxidizing marine archaeal communities from Monterey Bay, California, United States - M1 100m 12015 | ecosystem: Environmental > Aquatic > Marine > Intertidal zone | place: USA... | reverse complement strand
CGATCGCGCCGAACGGCTAGCGCCGATGGTGCCACTCAAACGCGCAGGTTCGGCGGAGGAGGTTGCACAAGCAATTTTATGGCTCGCCTCTTCACAGGCAAGCTATATCACCGGATCCACTCTGGACGTCACAGGCGGGCGCTGACGGGTCATGACCCCATTTACATTCGAGACGACAGGCCGGAACCGGGCGACCCTGATCACCTTGGTTTTGGTATGGGCCGCACTGGGCGCAATGTGGCTGCTGTTTGACGCTGCGATCTGGCTGGTGGGGATATTCGTCCTGTTCACGCTGCCAGCCTTGTACGATCTGATCTCGTCGCGCCGCTCTGGCTTGGTCATTGACGCAGCCGGAGTCAGCTGGTTTTCAGGTCAACGCAACGACTCTGTGGTTTGGTCGCAAATCAGCCATATAAGGCTAGACACCCGCTTGGACATGTCAGTGCGCACCAGCCTTGTGCTTATCACTGGCCGCAAGATCCGTCTGCCTTTGGAAACCACCCCACCCGCTGCCACATTCGAAAAGCTGCTGACCGAAAGTGGTGTCAAAGTGGAGCGCCGCCATTTTTCTCTGACGGGTTAACGGCTCGTTTCGCTTCTATCGGCCAGACACACGCCGGAGGCTTTCAGGAAAGAAATCGCGATAACAATCGCAGAGGCCGGACGCGGCTGCAAAAATACACAAATTTGGAGCCTAGCGCCGGATAAGCTCACTCTCATTAAAATTTACTAGATGTGAGAGCTTAAAGCGGTATCGATCCTAGAAACTGGACCACTTGCTGCGATAATTGCAATAGAAGGATCGGCAACAAACTGAATTGCGCCCAGTTTAATCCGACAGAACAAACAGATGCTGTAGGGGCGGCAAATCAGGAAATTGTAGCTGTTGCATAACAGCCTTTGCCAAGAACTGTCCCGCGAGCCCCACGTCTTCCTTTTCTACGATGATGTTTTCACGAAACATCTTGAGCAATGGCGCGACCTCTTTGGTCAGAACATCAATGTCATGCCCTAAACGACGGCCAGATTTTTCGATTGCAACAATTGCCGCTATTGCCGCTTTTGGAGAAGTACAGATTACTGCATCGATCTCGGGAGATTGCGCTAATCGGCGCGTTATACATTGTAATATATCGTTCGACGATTGGTCACTGTTGACGTTTTGCGAAATCCGGTAGTTGATGTTCAATGGCCCCACCCCTTGTTCAAGGCCTCGGACCATGTCCTGTGCGTAATTCTGATTTCGTGGGGGCAGAACGGCAAGCACGTTCCTGCGCCCGCGCGCGGCAAGGCGCTTAAGCGCGACGCTGATGAAAGCTTTGTTGTCATAGTCATAATAGGGGTGCTGATCACACCACTTTGTGCGCCCATGCGTGGCAAATGCAAATTTTTGCTTCAACAAGTAAGCAACCCGAGGATCCTCGAGCTCGATCATGTTGAAAATGACAGCATCGGATGACCGGGTTTCCACGACATACTTGATCGGGCGCAAAGGATCCTCGTCAGGAAACCAAGGCAGCACATTAAGATGAAAGCGGGTGTCGCGCAGTTCTTTAGCAATTGCGCTGGTCAATCTGGCCGTACTATTCATCATATCGTTTTCAGCCGGAATGACCAAGGTTATGACATTGGTTCTACCTGTCCGCAGCCGCACACCGGCACGGTTGGGAACATAGCCTATTGCATCGGCAATTCGGTGCACCAACACCTTTGTATCGCCTCCAATGTCAGATGCATCGCTAAGAGCCCGAGAAACGGTGGCAACGGCCAGACCGCTTATTCGGGCAATAGTTTTAAGCGTTGGCGTTTCGCCAACATTGACCCGCTTGCGCAACTCTTCTTCGTCTAGATTGGCAATTTCGGATGGCTCTCGCTTCATTACAACCACTCCAAGAAACGAAAAAAGCGACTAAGGCAGATTGGCATGCCCTGCATCTGTCGTACTTACAAGATCTTCACCACACTTGTAAGCTTAGCATACTAAGAAACAGGAATCACTTGAAATGAAAAACTAAATCGATATAGATGAAACTATAACGATATAGTAATAGGGAGAAATGCTATGCGTATTACATCCAAGCTTTTGGCGGCGACGGCTATTGTCGCTGCGTCCAGCGCTTCAGCCACAGAATTGGAAGTCATGCACTGGTGGACATCCGGCGGCGAAGCCGCCGCTGTAAGCGAGTTCGCCAAAGCCTTTGACGCGACCGGAAACACGTGGGTGGATGCCGCCATCGCAGGCGGAGAGAATGCCCGCGCTGTCATGGTCAGCCGCCTGACGGGTGGTGATCCGATGGGAGCCTTTCAGTTCAACCATGGCCGCCAGGCCGAAGAACTGATCGAGTCAGGCCTGCTGCGCGACATCACCGACATCGCAGAAGCCGAAGGCTGGCTGGACCTCGTGAACCCGTCAAGCTTGCTGGAAGCCTGCACCGTCGAGGGTCGCGTTTATTGTGCGCCTGTAAATATTCACTCATGGCAGTGGCTCTGGGTGAGCCACGACGCGTTTGCCGAGGCTGGTTTGCCTGTGCCAAGCAATTGGGCCGAATTTGCAGCTGGCGCTGACAAACTTGCTGCTGCCGGCAAAATTCCCTTGGCCATGGGTCAGCAGGGGTGGCAGCAATCGGGTGCTTTCAACGTGATGATGGCCAGCCTTCTGCCCAGTGAAATCTTTACCTCTGTTTATGGTGACAAAGACACTGACGTTGCCGCAAGCGCAGATGTGGCAACTGTTTTCGCCGCAGCCGCCGAAGCACGCGAAATGGCTGCCAAGTCAACGGTTCAAAACTGGAATGACGCCACCAACTTGGTGATCACTGGACAGGCCGGGGGCCAGATCATGGGTGACTGGGCGCAAGGCGAATTTGCCGTTGCAGGATCGGTTGCAGGCGAAGATTACAGCTGTCTTCCAGGTCTGGGCACAAACCCACGTCTTTCGACGGGTGGTGATGCATTTTATTTCCCGGTTCTCGATGACGAAGATCAGGCTGCGGCGCAGGCCGAATTGGCGGCCCTGCTGCTCAAGCCGGCAACGCAGGTCAGCTTTAACCTTGCAAAGGGGTCGCTGCCTGTGCGCGGTGACATCGATCTTTCGGCTGCAAACGACTGTATGCAAAAAGGCCTTGGCCTGCTGGCCGACGGTGCGCTGTTGCCGGATGTGAATATGTTGGCGACGCCAGACACAGTAAACCAAATCAACACACTGTTCACTGAGTTCTTCGCCGATGCTTCGATCTCGGCTGCGGATGCTCAGGCGGAATTCGTTGAAATCATCGCAGATGCTGAATAGGCCCTAAGGCAATCTGGCTGGCGCGTCTTTACACCGCGCCAGCCAACTTAGTCAGCTGAGAAGGGGTGGCTTATGGCGACCGAACGCCCGAACCAGCTGTTTCGCAACATGAATGCAAAAGTGGCAGCGATCCCAATGATCGTGACTGCTCTTTTTGTGTTTGTCGGCGGAACAGCTTGGACCATTGTTTACAGCTTCACCAAATCGGGGCTTTTGCCCCGCATGAAGTGGATCGGTCTGGATCAATATGAACGTTTGTGGGGTACCAAGAAATGGCTGATTGCGATCGAAAACCTCGTGATCTATGGCCTTTGCATGCTGACATTGATGTTTGTGATCGGCTTCATCCTCGCGACGCTGATCGATCAGAAAATCAGATTTGAAAATACAGTCCGCACCGTTATCCTTTATCCCTACGCCATGAGTTTTGTCGTCACCGGCCTTGTTTGGCAGTGGATTTTGAACCCCGAATTCGGGGTGCAAAGCATCGTGCGGGGCTTTGGCTGGGAAGGCTTTACATTCGACCCGCTCTATTCACCGGACATCGCCATATTCGGCGTGTTGATTGCCGGTCTTTGGCAAGGCAGCGGCTTAGTTATGGTACTGATGCTCGCCGGATTGCGCGGCATCGACCAAGAGGTCTGGAAAGCGGCTCGCATTGACGGAATTCCAACATGGAAGACCTATATCTATATCGTCATTCCCATGATGCGCCCTGTTTTCATAACAACACTGGTGCTGGTGGTGACGGGGATCGTCAAAGTGTTTGATCTGATCGTCGCGCAAACGGGTGGTGGGCCGGGGATCGCAACCGAAGTGCCCGCAAAATACGTCTATGACATGATGTTCAGAAACAACAACTTGGGTCAGGGTTTTGCGGCGTCGACCATGATGTTGCTGACCGTTTCATTGGTCGTAATCCCTTGGGCCATTCTTGAATTCGGAGGCTCGAAGCGCCGTGGTTGATACATCCCCAGTTTCGCTGTCTGGTCCGCATGGGCCGAAACCGCGCAGGGCGCTCTCGCAGCGTAATATTTTCCTCTATGGCACTCTTTTCGTCATAACTGTTTACTATGCTCTGCCGCTATATGTGATGATCGTCACCTCGCTCAAGGGCATGCCTGAAATCCGTCTGGGCAATGTCTTTTCCCCGCCAGTTGAAATAACCTTTCAGCCTTGGGTCAAAGCATGGTCAGAGGCGTGCACAGGCCTGACATGTAACGGCCTGAGCACAGGGTTCTGGAACTCGGTGCAGATCACGATCCCGTCGGTTATCTTATCGATCATCATCGCTTCAGTGAACGGGTACGCATTGGCCAACTGGCGGTTCAAAGGCGCGGATGTCTTTTTCACCATTTTGATCTTTGGCGCATTCATTCCTTATCAGGTCATGCTTTATCCGATCGTGATCATGCTGCGCGAGATTGGCCTGTATGGTTCTGTTTGGGGACTTGTGCTGGTGCATACCGTATTTGGCATGCCGATCCTAACGCTGCTGTTTCGCAACTATTTTACGTCCCTACCCGAAGAGCTGTTCAAAGCTGCGCGCGTCGACGGGGCGGGATTTTGGGGGATTTACCTGCGGATCATGGTGCCAATGTCGCTACCAATATTTACCGTCGCAATGATCTTGCAGGTCACCGGCATCTGGAACGATTTCCTATTCGGGGTCGTCTACACCGGCCCGGAAACATATCCCATGACCGTATCACTTAATAACATCGTGAATTCCACGCAGGGGGTAAAAGAATACAACGTCAACATGGCCGCAACCATCCTCACCGGTCTGGTGCCACTGGTCATTTATTTCGTCTCAGGAAGACTGTTCGTGCGCGGCATCGCCGCCGGTGCGGTCAAAGGGTGAAGAACGCATGAAAAACTCTGTTGAAATCAAAAACCTCGATCTGCAATTTGGCCCCGTCAAGGTTCTGCAAGACCTCAATCTTGAGATTGGAAAGGGCGAGTTTCTGGTTTTGCTCGGCTCGTCGGGATGCGGAAAATCGACACTTCTGAACTGCATCGCGGGATTGCTCGATGTCTCTGCAGGACAAATCCACATCAACGACAAGAACGTCACGTGGGCTGAACCGTCCGAGCGCGGCATCGGCATGGTGTTTCAATCCTATGCCCTTTATCCACAGATGACGGTCGAGGGGAACCTTTCATTTGGCCTTAAGAATGCCAAGCTCCCCAAAGCCGAGATCGCGAAACGTGTCAAACGTGCGGCAGAGATCTTGCAGATCGAACCACTGCTGAAACGCAAACCCGCCGCACTTTCGGGAGGACAGCGTCAGAGGGTCGCCATTGGGCGTGCGCTGGTGCGCGATGTGGATGTGTTTTTGTTTGATGAACCGCTTTCAAATCTGGATGCCAAGCTGCGCGCCGATCTGCGCGTCGAGATTAAGCGCCTGCACCAACGTCTTGAAAACACTATGATTTACGTAACACATGATCAGATCGAGGCGATGACCCTAGCTGACCGGATCGCAATCATGCGCGATGGGCAGATCATGCAGTTGGGCACGCCTGATGAAATTTATGGCAAACCAGTAAACAAATACGTCGCCGACTTTATTGGGTCGCCATCCATGAACTTTCTCGAAGGACAGATCAAAGCAGGCAACTTCGAGGTTGGCAATCTGTCGATCCCGCTTGCAGGCTATGACTTTGCAAACACTGCGGGGCCTGTGGACAGAGCCGCAACAATTGGTATCCGCCCAGAGCACGTCGTCACCGGCGAGCTGGTCGAAAATGCCACCGTAAAAATTGATGTTGAGGTCAATTTGGTTGAGCCAACAGGCTCAGACACATTGATCGACTGCGAAGTTGCAGGTCGTCATTTTCGGGTCCGAATGGACGGGCAATCGCGGGTCGCTGCTGGTGAAAAACTGCGCCTCGGCATCGACCCGACGAAATCGTCACTGTTCGACTTGGAAACTGAGCTTCGCCTTTGACCGACACACGACTGACCAAACAAAAATTGCACGAAGGAACACTTATGCCGACCATTTCTTACCAGCTTTACTCCTCACGTCATTGGACTGCGGAAGAAACCTTTAAGATGCTGGCGGAAGCAGGCTATCAAGAAGTCGAAGGTGTGGGGCCGCATTATGAAGATTTGGCCAAAACGAAAGCCTTGCTTGAGAGCCATGGCATGACCATGCCCAGTGGGCACTTTGCCTTCGACTTCGTTGAGGCCGACCCTGCAAAAGTTATCGAAATTGCCGATGTCCTTGGAATTTCTGCCGTCGTTATTCCTTTCATTGCACCCGATGAACGGCCCACAACTCTTGCCGGGTGGCAGGCCTTTGGCGCACGGCTGGCAAAAGCCGGCGAACCCATCATTGCGGCAGGTTTGGACTACGCCTACCACAATCATGATTTCGAGTTTGTACCCGTCGAAGGGCAGATGCCGCTCGATGTGATTGCTCAGGCGTCCGATGACATCAAGCTGGAGCTCGACCTTGCTTGGGTCGTTGTCGGCGGTGAAGATCCTGTCGCGTGGCTCAAAAAGTACGCGGGGCGCGTCATCATTGCTCATGTCAAAGATATCGCACCTAAGGGTGAGAACACAGACGAAGATGGATGGGCTGACGTCGGTCACGGCACGATGGACTGGAAAACGATCAAGCCCGCGATGGATGCCGCTGGTGTCAACCGCTACGTCATTGAGCATGACAACCCCAGCAATCATATCCGCATGGCGTCTCGCTCGATGGCGACGGTTCAGGCATTCTAAGGACTATTTAAATGAAGAAATTTGGCGTTGGCATCATTGGATGCGGCAATATCTCGTCGGCGTATCTCAAACTTGCACCACTGTTCAATTCAATCGAGATGCGCGCAGTTGCCGACCTTAACATGGAAGCCGCCACTGCGCGCGCCACCGAGTTTTCAGTGCGGGCAGAAACGGTTGATGATCTGTTGGCAGCCGATGACATAGACATCATCGTGAACCTGACGATACCTGGCGCCCATTTCGAGGTGACAAAGCGAATACTTGAGGCCGGTAAGCATGCCTATTCTGAAAAGCCGTTCGTTCTGACGCTGGAGGAAGGCGAAGCGTTACGCACGATCGCCGCGCAAAAGGGTCTGCGCGTTGGCTCTTCGCCCGATACGTTCTTGGGTGGCGCGCACCAACTGGCCCGCGCTGCCATTGATGAGGGACAGATCGGCGATGTGATCGGTGGCACATGCCACGTGATGTCGCGCGGCATGGAAGATTGGCATCCGAACCCGGATTTCTTTTTTCAACACGGTGGTGGCCCAATTCTTGATCTAGGCCCTTACTATGTGACCAATCTGGTGCAGCTAATCGGCCCGGTTCGGGCTGTCACCGCCATGACTTCTGCCAGTTTCGAAACTCGGACAATTGCCAATGGACCGCGCCTTGGCGAGACTATTCAGGTCGAGACACCAACAAATATCCACGCCATCCTCGAATTCCATAATGGAGCGTTGATAACACTTGGCGCCAGCTGGGACGTGTGCGCGCATAGGCACGAGAACATGGAACTTTACGGCAGCAAGGCATCACTTTATGTGCCCGATCCAAATTTCTTTGGCGGGGATATCTTTCTGGCTGATCAGGCCGATGCCTCAAGCGTATTGCAATCTCGCGATCACCCGTTTGGGGTGCCTAACACGCAAGACGGACAGGGCACGGACCGGGCCAATTACAGATGCGCGGGCCTTGCTGATATGGCAAGTGCAATCGCCACTGATCGCGAACATCGGTGCAGTCTGGAACTGGCGACCCACGTTGTCGAAGTTATGACCGCGATCTTGCAGTCAGCTGAAAAACGGACCTGGATCGAGATGACAACGCATTGCGATCGACCTGCCCCACTTAGCCCGGAACAGGCACTTGCTATCATGGCTTAATCTGAGTTTTTGCCGGAGTCAGATCAGCGCACCCGTTGGGTACCCCGGCCAATGCGCATATTCCCTGTTCAGCCAGAAAATAACACGATTTGCGCGCACAGTTGGTTTGCCGCGCAAACGTGCGCCAAACCTTAGGGATGGACCCGAAAGTTGCTGAAAGTTTGACTATAGCATTTCCCGAAACACGCAATACAGCATGCGTCACCATACGCTTTGAAATATTTTGCTTTAGACAGCGTCAGGTTATTAAGGGTTTCGCATGGCGATCTAGGGTCAAGACCCATTAATCCCATGCCGTCAGCGACAATTTCACGATATTTCAAAGACTTGGGACGTTCGGCCAATAGTGGTTCTATTTGCAAGCAGCCCAGGACGCTGAAATGAAGTGAAATTACCGCCCTTTGGGTTTGCCGGATTTTCCCTCCATCTGCGTCACATCTGATTGAAATATAATCACTATTTATGCGCAGATGTTTCTTACCAAAGGCAAAAACCGGCAAACTGACGGTACAGGATTAATGGGTCCTGATCCTAACTTACTGCAACGTGTGCCTCAAACAAAAACGCGGCAAGGGCCTTTTCGACCATAGGGACCGATGATCGATTTTGGGCGGGAAGCACTACATTGACACACAGACCCCGCGGACCGCCCGCCACCACATGGACATCCGTAACGGCAAGTTTCATTTCGTCTCGAAGGAGTTTCGAAATGACAATCTTGGCCGCATCACATCGCAGGTTTGGTTTGAAAATCTTGCCAACCGACGTCAAGGGTATCTCATCAATAACATTGATAACCTTCGGCCAGGCAGGCCGTTCATCAATATTTTCCTGAGCATGAGCTATGAGGTCTTCTGCGCTGAACTCAGCGTTCGGGTGGACTTGAACAAAACACATCGGCAATTCACCAGCATATGCGTCGGGCATGCCTACCGCCGCCGCCAGCGCTACCGCGGGGTGCGTGCTCATGGCATTTTCAATCATTGTCGGATCAATGTTGTGGCCGCTTCGGATGATCAGGTCTTTGGACCGCCCCGCGACATAAAGACAACCCTGAGCGTCCTTATATCCCAAGTCACCAGAATTCAGAGCCCCATCTGAAAATACACCCACATTGTGCGACGGATCTTTGTATCCGGGAGAGACATGATCACCTCGAATTACAATCACGCCAATTTCATCGACGTCGCAGACCCCTCCGAGGCTGCCATCGGCCTCAAGCTTCAAAACATCGACCTGCGTATAGGGAAGCGCCCAGCCGACAGACCCTGTTGTGCCTTGCCCGCTGACAGGATCTATGCTGATCAGTCCAGAGGCTTCGGTCATTCCCAAAATCTCGAACAGGGTTGTGCCCGTGACATCCTTGAATCTCTGCCCAACGGCAGGCGGCAGCAGCGATGCCCCGGTCACCCCTGCGCGCACGGCGCTTATGTCGTAATCGCCCAGTGGTGTCTGCAAAACCGCACCAATTGCGGTCGGCACGCCTGCGACCAACGTCACCTTGTGATCTGAGACCAGTCTCCAAAATCCTTCGACGATGGCAGGGTTGCGCAGACCGGCAGGTGTCATCACCAACAATTCTATCCCCGCCATAAATCCACTCAGGCCTGCGACAATGGTTCCTGCCACGTGAAACAGCGGAAAAGTAGCCGTCAGCACATCGGCTGAGGTGTAGCCGCACATTGCGGCACCACCAAAAGCTGCAACAAGTTGGCTGCGGTGCGTATGCGCGACAAGCTTTGGGACACCGGTTGTGCCACCGGTATGAAAATAAGCGGCAAGGTCATCACCACTGCGCGCTTGTCCGAATGTCAGATGGTCGGCGGGCTGACCCATCAATGCAGCGCCAAGGTCGATCACGCCTTCTTGTTCAGGTGTACCCGGCGGCGACACACGCACCAGCACCAGCTCGGGGATTTGCGCGCGCAGTTCCAGCGCCTTTTCCCAGATATCGAGCTGCGGATGCGGCCCCAGAGCAACGAGTACCTTGGCCTCCGACGCTTTCAGCAGCTCTACTATACTTTCAGGCTGCAACAGGAAATTAATCGGAACCGCATAACCAGCCGTTTCCGCGCCCCAGAGTGTGATATGAGTTTCGATCAGCGCAGGCAGCATAAAGGCCACGCCCGGTGCCGCACCGCCAATGTCTGCAAACAGGTTGGCAGCGCGCCGGATCTGTCCAAGTAAATCACCATAACTGATGCGGCGCGGGGTTTCGTCCTCGGCCCCGGTCATCAGCATAGTCATCGCGGTGGCATCCGGCGCGCTATCCGCGCTGTTTACAAAGACGTCAAGGATGCTTTGTTCTGGCAAACGCTCATCCAGGGTCATTTCAGCTTCGAAGTGCCTAAGATCACTTTCCGTTCGAATTGGCTGCACACCCAGATTTGCCATCAAATATTCCTTTAACTTCAATTCCAATCAGCTCAATCCTTTGTCAGTCAACCAAGGTTTGCAAGCTCCAATCACTGTTAATGACGCAACGACTAGTCCAAAGCTGCTTGCCGATACGGATGATGGGCGAGGCTCAAAGCGAACATTATCGTTTCAATATAAAAACGCAGCGGAAAGCTGAAATGCACCGTGCAGCTGCTTAGTTTTCCGCGCACACGCGGCCCGAAAAAAGGGCGCTTGTTGTTGCACCTTCATCTCTAGATCAGCTGGCTTTCAACTCACCACTGTTGATCTGTTCTTGCTCAATGCTTTCGAACAGTGCCTTAAAATTGCCCTCACCAAACCCATCATCCCCCTTGCGCTGGATAAACTCGAAAAAGATTGGCCCGATCACCGTTTTCGAGAATATCTGAAGCAAAATGCGTGTTTCACCGCCATTCACAACGCCCTCGCCGTCGATCAGAATGCCGTTTTCCTTCATTCGGCTGATGGGCTCATCATGCCCCACCACCCGGCTTTTGCTAAGATCATAATAAGCATCCGGCGGTCCGGGCATGAACTTTAGCCCGTTGTCGGCAATCGCGTCAGTGCTATCATAAAGATTATCCGACCCAACAGCGATATGCTGGATGCCCTCGCCCTTGTACTTGCGCAGATAGGCGACGATCTGTCCGGTTTCACCGCGATCTTCGTTGATAGGGATGCGGATGCGACCACAGGGGGATGTCAGCGCGCGGCTAAGCAATCCAGTAAACTTGCCTGCAATGTCGAAAAAGCGAATTTCCTTGAAGCTAAACAGATCACCATAAAAGCGGAACCAGGTGTCCATATTGCCCTTGTGGACATTGTGCGTCAGGTGGTCGAGGTAGAAAAAGCCAACCCCGCGCGGCTTGGACTCCTCAAGCCATTCGTATTCTTCGTTGTAGGGCGAGGTGTCGTAATACTGGTCCACGAAATAGATCAGACTTCCGCCGATCCCACAGATCGCAGGCACGTCCAGCACCTTACCGGCCCCGTCATAAGGCTTGGCCCCCAAAGACACCGCGCGATCAAAAGCGCGCGCTGCATCGACGACCCGCCAGCCCATGGAGGGCGCGCAAGGCCCATGTTCGGCAGCAAACCGCGCGCCGAAACTGTCGGCCTCAGCATTCAAGACATATGTGACATCGCCCTGCTGCCACAACTCGATGTTCTTGCGATTGTGCCGCGCAACCTTTTTGTATCCCATCCGGGCAAACAGCCTACGCAGTTCCTCTGGGTCGGGATGTGCGAATTCGACGAACTCGAATCCATCGGTGCCAGCTGGATTTTCGGCGGTTATTGCAGATTTCGGCGCGTTATGCGGAAAAGGGCCCATGATTTCCTCCTGATTTCTTCAAGAGAATACGGCATATATTCTGCATTTGGTGCGCAATATAGGACTTTATTATTGAATTATATGCGCATATCGCGCATATTACTGTAAAATTACAAAAAAAATGCGCATGCTTGATCCAACCGATACACTTCTTTTAGCCGCACTACAAAAGAACGCACACCTGACTGCGCAGGAACTCAGCGACATGCTGCACCTGTCCGCCAGTCAAATCGGGCGCCGCAAGCAACGGCTGGAATCTGATGGTTATATAGAGTGCTATGTCGCGCGGCTTGACGCGAACCGGCTGGGCCTGGCTGTACAAGGATTCGTTCAAGTCCACCTTGGCACCCATGGGCCAGAGCACTCCACCAGCTTTGCCCGCCTCGTTGACAGCTGCCCAGAAATAACAAGCGCATGGACAATGACCGGTGATGCCGATTATCTGCTTCGTGTGTATTGCGCAGATCTGGCGTCCCTTAACGACCTTATCCACAACGTTTTGTTGCCCCACCCTGCCGTTGCACGGGTACAAAGCCAAATCGTGATGGACCAACTCAAACGCGACAGCCCATTGCCCACCTGATCGCAACGCGGAAAGACCCATAATGGAAAGCTTCCTGTACCAAGCCTCGATCTATCTTGCCGCTGCAGTCATTGCTGTACCCATCGCCGCGCGGCTGGGGCTGGGCTCTGTTCTGGGCTACCTAGCGGCTGGGATTCTAATCGGGCCAGTTTTGGGGCTCGTCGGGGCCGAGACCGAGGATCTTCAACACTTTGCCGAGTTTGGCGTGGTTATGATGCTATTCCTGATCGGCCTCGAATTGGAGCCGCGCGCCCTATGGGGCATGCGCCACAAGTTGCTCGGCCTTGGCGGGCTGCAGGTCACACTATCAACTGTCGCAATAATGGCCGTTGCTATGGCCTATCACCAGCCATGGGGCGTAGCACTGGCCATAGGGCTGACTTTGGCTCTGTCTTCTACCGCTATCGTGCTGCAAACACTATCTGAAAAGGGGCTGATGCAAACAGGCGGTGGGCGATCAGTGTTTTCGGTGCTTCTGACGCAGGATATCGCGGTCATTCCGATCCTCGCCTTTCTGCCACTGCTCGTGGTGACGCTGCCCGCATCAATT
>Ga0206679_10003052_pt1 | contig 13061 bp, 12 predicted proteins | sample M110012015metaG_FD_155464 | JGI IMG/M metagenome (GOLD analysis project Ga0206679, IMG submission 155464) | Ammonia-oxidizing marine archaeal communities from Monterey Bay, California, United States - M1 100m 12015 | ecosystem: Environmental > Aquatic > Marine > Intertidal zone | place: USA... | reverse complement strand
AATACCGGCTCACGTCAACTTCTTCCGCGTAACCCATGCCACCATGCAATTGCATAGCTTCCCGGGTCACCCACTCGGCTGATTTACAAGTCATCAACTTTACCAGGCTTGCTTCCATCTGACCCTTGCCTTGATCCATTAACCTGCCTACGGCATAGGTAAACTGTTGCCCCGCTGCGACAGCCATCGCCATTTTGGCGAGTTTAATCCTGGATAAAGGGTAATTCGCTATGGGCTCAGCAAATACTTTTCTGTCACAGGCATAACTCAATGCCTTGTCGAAAGCGCCCTGCATCACACCACATGCCCTGGCGGCCGTCTGTATACGCCCTCCGGTAAAGCCTCGCATGGTAAAATAAAATCCTTTGCCAAGACCCTGGCCTTCACCGATTACATGACTATGGGGAACCAGGTAGTCCTTGAAAAACAACTGGTAACTGTGCATGCCACGATAGCCTATGGTGCTGATCGACTGTCCCGATAACTCGCCACCCTGTTCTTGCACAAATGAAAACTCATGTTCATCTGTCGAGGGTTTTTCCACTAGAAACAAGCTTAATCCGCGATGACCCAGAGTGGCATCTGGGTCTGTTCGAGCCAGGGTCAACAGCACATGAGCCTTACCGGCGAAAGTGCTCCAGGTTTTCTCACCATTAAGTAACCAGCCGGTTTCGGTCATGGTTGCTTTGAGCTTAACCGCTGCTACATCCGATCCGAAATCGGGCTCAGTAATAGCTACAGCGCATAGCGTTTCTCCTGAAGCTATGCGTGGTAGCCAACTATTTTTCTGTTCCGGGGTCCCACCTTCTATAAGAGCCCTGGAGAGGATTTCAGGCCGGGTTATCAATGAGCCTGCCCCACCCAGGGAAACTCTACTGAGCTCTTCTGTCACCACTATCATACCCAGGGTGTCCTCCTTTTCATCAGGAAGCAGCCCGCCATAACGTTCTGGCACGGACAAACCAAAGCAACCCAATTGCCTCAAGCCATCCAGGATAGCATCAGGGATAATCAAATCCCGACGGTGTATTTCTTCCGCCAGTGGACCCACTATCTGCTCAGCAAATTGGCGAAATGTATCCGCCATGAGCTGCTTTTCAGTTTCCAGCCCACGCCTGCCTGTTTCACCGTTACGCTCAACGATGAGCCTACCAAGCTCAGAGAGATTGCTGTGTGCAAGGTGGCTTGAGCAAAATACGTGTGCCTCCTCTGAAAGTCGAGCGCCCTGACCGGCAAAACCAAAATCATCTGAGCAGCTCAGCCGATAGCTGGCCTGTTGAAGCATCTGCGCAGAAAAGGCGTCTGCCAGGGCACGATCCATCTCGGAGCCCATGCCAGCATTAGCAAGAAATGCCAGAGCACACTCAACTTCCGCTTTACTCAATGCCAGGTCATAAATTGCCTGCTGATAAAGATTTTCCTGGCTAGCATCGATTTTTCCATTGGTAAAGATACGATCCTTAATAAAACTGAGTCCCTGATCCAGCTTCTCACTTATTTCAATTAAATGTTTCTGTGCAGCGACCATGATTGTCTCGACTCCTCTATTGGCTGGGCGGGTGGCTGGGCGGGCCGTTAAAACTATCTTTATCTTCAAACATACGGTAACGGTACGTATTCTAAACTATGCGCTGTTATCACAGTAGTCAGTGCAATAATTCTGTAAATTCGGTATTGTTCACCCTCGCAAAAACGAAACTCAAAAAGATGGGCCGCAATCCTGATATAAACCTGGTTACCCGTTACTTTTCAGCACTTCAGACTAATATCTGTGAAGCCCTATCTAAAATTGATGGTCAGGCTGATTTCAGTCTCGAGGATATTGAAACACCCCTTGGTGGCCATTCAAGGCCCAGAGTACTGGACAAAGGCCAACACATAGAACGTGGTGCCGTGCAATATACGCACAGCATTGGGGCAGCGCTGCCTTCGGCTGCAACGGACCGAAACCCACACCTGGCAGGCAAATCGTTCCAAGCAGCTGCCATTTCAATGATCATGCACCCTGTAAATCCATTTGTCCCTACTTTCCATGCCAATCTACGTTTTTTCCTGGTCGACGAAGAAAACTGGTACTTTGGTGGTGGCTTTGACCTGACCCCTTTTTATCCATTCCGAGAAGATGTGGTTCACTGGCATCAAACTGCGCTGGCAGCATGCTCACCTTATGGTGCTGACATCTATCCTCGCATGAAGACCTGGTGTGATGAGTATTTCTATCTCGATCACAGAAAAGAAGCCAGGGGTGTGGGAGGCCTATTCTTCGATGATTGGACCGAAGGCGGGTTTGAACAAAGCTTTGAGCTGACTCAAAGCATAGGCAATCACATTCTACCCGCTTATCAACCCATCCTGGAGAAAAGAAAAGATTTACCCTATAGCCCGCAACAGAAGGAGTTCCAACTGTATCGTCGCGGCCGATACGCTGAATTCAACCTGGCCATAGACCGAGGCACTCGTTATGGTATTCAGTCAGGACGACGTATAGAGTCTGTTTTAGCATCCATGCCTCCACAAGCGATCTGGAAATACAACTGGCAGCCCCAACCAGGATCGCCTGAAGCTGAACTTTATGAGCAATACTTACAACCCAGGGACTGGCTTAACGAGCAATCATCATAAACAGGCCCGGACCAACCATGATCACCAGTAAGCTTCCCGACGTCGGCACCACCATTTTTACTATCATGTCAAAAATGGCACTAGATCATAACGCCGTCAATCTTTCACAGGGCTACCCAGACTTCCAGCCACCCAGGCCATTGCTGGAATTTTTCAGAGAAAGACTGCTCCACGGACACAACCAGTACCCGCCAATGCACGGGATCGCTCCACTACGCGAACAAATAGCTCGAAAAGCCGCTCGCCACTATGATGCCCTCGTCGACGAGGACAAAGAGATTACTATCACATCCGGGGCGACTGAAGCTATTTTTGTAGCCGTTCAAGCCACTGTACATGCCGGCGATGAGGTGATTATTTTTGACCCTGCATTTGATTGCTATGCGCCCGCCGTCGCCTTGGCTGGAGGAATCAGCCGTCACATTCCTTTGGCGTCCCCCGACTTTAAAATCGACTTTCAACGCTTAGCCGACACTATTACACCACGAACCCGCTTGATCATTGTCAATTCGCCACATAATCCCTGCGGTTCTGTTCTCAGCCGAGAAGAAGTCATTCAATTCGAGCAGCTCGTTGAAAAGCACGATGTATTAATCCTTTCTGATGAAGTTTACGAACATATGGTTTTTGACGGTCGCAAGCACCATAGTTTTCTCGCCAGTGAATCACTCAGAAAAAGGACTTTTGTTGTCTCATCTTTTGGTAAAACCTACCACGCCACTGGCTGGAAGGTCGGCTACTGTATTGCCCCACCCTCACTAACATCAGAGTTCCGAAAAGTGCATCAGTTCGTTACATTCACCACGAATACACCAACCCAATGGGCGATTGCGGATTTCATGGAGGCCCACCCAGAACACGAAACCAGTCTGTCTGCTTTCTACCAGGAAAAACGTGATCGCTTCAATTTGCTGATGACAGGGCACGGCTTTGAAATGACTCCCAGTTCAGGTACTTATTTTCAGATAGCCGATTACTCCACCCTTGCCAATATCCCTGACACCGTTTTCGCTGAGCAACTCACCGTTGATTATGGTGTGGCTGTTATACCGATATCGGTATTTTCACGATTACCACAGGAAAACCAGCGCATTGTTCGCTTTTGCTTTGCCAAGGAGGACCATACTCTTACCCTGGCAGCGGATCGCTTGGCGCGCGTCAAAACCAGCACCGCCCCAAGGCAACGCTCATGAGCACCCTTAATGTCGCTGTGGTACAGGCTGATATACACTGGGAACAACCGGAACTGAATCGAGAGCTTCTGGAAGGCTACATTAAAGCAGCCCTGCCGGGGGATATCGTGGTTCTACCAGAAATGTTCACAACCGGATTCTCCATGCGATCTGCAGCCCTCGCTGAAACCATACAGGGAGACACCCTGCGGTGGATGGCACGCCAAGCCAATTCGTTGAATGCAGTGCTCTGCGGCAGCCTGATTATTAGCGACAAGGATCAATTCTACAATCGGTTTATCTGGATGCGACCGGATGGAACAATGAAGTTCTATGACAAAAGACACTTGTTTCGGATGTCGGAAGAAAATGACCATTACAATGCTGGAACCGACCGGCTCCTGCTTGAACACCAGAGTGCCCTAATCTGCCCGCTGGTCTGCTATGACCTTAGATTCCCGGTATTTTCCCGCAACAACGAATCTTATGCGCTGGCAATTTATGTTGCCAACTGGCCGGCTGTGCGTCGGCAGCACTGGATAACATTACTAAGGGCCAGGGCGATCGAAAACCAGAGTTTCATCGTTGGCGTAAACCGCATTGGTAAAGATGGTAATGATGTTGATTATTGTGGCGACTCCATGGTGATTGATTTTCAAGGAAACACGCTGCTGGATATGGGCGAAACGGCTGGATTACAGCGAGTCACGCTAGACCTTGCGGGTCTAGCCGCCTATCGATCTGTTTTTCCTGCATGGAAAGACAACGACGCATTCATCATCAGTTGAGTCACCGTTTGCGAACACGTCTGCAGCAACAGTTAAACTGCCCTATAAAGCGCTTTGAATTGGCTCACATCATAAATCCTAAAACCTCCGGATTAGCTCCATTCTTTTACGCTGCATACAGTTTATAATCAGGTTTTACTAATTTCAGGACCGACAAAGGTGCTGCATTACCTCAGCCAAATTTTTGCCGAATATGCAGGCCCTTTGCGGCTGCTTTCCAGTTACATCTTTCTCTCAGGAGCAGGTACCGCTGTAGCCGCGATAACAACCTGGTGGTTGCTACCCAGGTATTGGCACTGGTTGCCAAAAGATACGGGGCGGCCCTTTGCTGTAGATGCTGAGATCAGCGTTGGCAAGCCAATGAGTGCTGGTGCGCTTTTTATTCCTATTTTCGTGGTCACTGCAATATTGTTCGTGCCACTTGACCTTCGCATTACCGGTATTCTGGCGTGTATATTAATAGCCACGATAGTCGGGTTTCTCGACGACGCTTCTGCCAAAGGCTGGAGCGAGTACAGACTGGGCGCATTTGACCTGGCAGTATCCATTCTCGCCGCTGTAATTATCTGTGGCATGGAACCCTATATAATCTGGTTACCATTACTTAAAGACGCGATCGAGATTCCTGCCTGGTTGTTTATCTGCGGAGCGACACCGTTACTCTGGGTTTCAATTAACGCGACTAACTGTACTGATGGTGTCGATGGGCTGTCAGCCAGCCTGTCAGCAATGGCAATTCTTTTCCTGGGGGTCATTCTATATGGTATTGTCGGGCACGCACCGATTGCTGCCTACCTATTGGTCCCTCATTATGCAGATGGAGCGCAATGGGCTATCGTCGCATTCGTTATGGTCGGCTGTCTGACTGGCTATCTCTGGCATAATAGCTATCCCAGCGCCGTGTTGATGGGCGATTCCGGATCCAGGCCTGTTGGATTGCTGCTCGGCGTGCTGGTTCTGGCTTGTGGCAATCCTTTCCTCATTCTGGCAGTTGCCTTCGTTGTTCTCGTAAACGGCGCCACTGGCATGATAAAGGTCGCATTATTACGCTTCCTGAGTATTCCTATCTTCAAAAATATTCGTTATCCACTTCATGATCACGTACGTCACAATATGGGCTGGTCAAATACGCAGGTCTTGGTTCGATTTATGTTATTGCAGGCCGTGGGCACGCCTATCCTGATGGTTCTGCTACTGAAAATCCGATAGTCGTATCTCACCCCGGCAATAAAAAAGCTCAGCTACCTGGCTCAAATGGATTAATCATGGCCGTCAGGACATGGTCCTGCCATTTTCCATCAATTCTGAGGTATTGCCTGGCCTGCCCTTCTATTTCAAAGCCCAGTCGTTTCAGTAAGCCGGCACTACGCTTATTATGGGGTATGTAACCGGCCATAATGCGATGCAGTTCTAATTCCAGAAATACGTAGTCAATGGCCGCAGTGAGTGCTTCACGCATCAGACCCTGGCCTTCATGAATAGATGCAAGCGCATATCCCAGGTGGCATGATTGCATTGTACCCCTGGCGATCTGGGTAAAATTACAAACCCCTAATACCTCGTTTTCGTTCTGATTAAGGATAACCAGGCAACAGCTTTCCCCGGATCGAAAGCTATCTCTATTTGCAGCAAGTTGGGTCTGCCAGAATGCTGGCGTAAAAAAATAGTTAGACCGGCTGGGTTCCCATCGAGCCAGGTGATGTTGGTTTTCAATTCTGAAGCGCACCATTAAGTCAGCAAATTCAGGTGCCAGCAAACAAAGCACTGTGCGATCCGTATGAATTCTGGGCAAAACTCTTTTTGGCCGGCTTTCATGACTAGCCATGGGGGCTTCTCTGGCATCCAGAGCAGCTAAACGATAATGGTTTATCTATTGCCTTTGGGGCCTTTGGGGGTTTTGAGGTCTCAATGATCATTCAAGCCAGCGACTGCTTGAGTTTAGTTAAGATAAGGTAGTCGATTTGGCCGTTATCGGTGAATTTTGAGACCATTTCAAAACCAAGACGGCGATAAAGACTGATAGCACGATGATTAAAAGCAGCCACTGTCAACCGGAAGGTATCAAATTCAAACACATCTATGGCATGGGCCATAATCTCAGTGAGAAAATCTGCACCATACCCTTTGCCTGTCAGGTCCGGCCTCAGACCCAGGCCCATATCGAGAGCGTTGAGCGTATAGTCGCCACCTGCCACCTGGCCATCTTCACCAAACGAACAATAACCACACAATGTACCCTGCTCATCCAGTACCGCATGAAAGCGCCAGAAAGGATCAAGCAATTGGGTTCTCAGATGGTAAAGGTTTTCCTCTGGCGGATTGTAAAAGTCGAAAGGAGGTTGGTACCGCCAGTCAAGCATCAGGTTGATATCGGCTAGTCGAATCGCAATAAGTTTAAACTGCATCAATTAATTCCCGATTGAATTGGGCAACACCCGAAACAATATTCGGTCCAAATTCTGCAACTGCCATTACAGCCGCAGTTGTTCCTCGCACCCCTATTATAAACTTGCCAGTATCTGATGCCACACTGTCATGGTTCCAGACTAAGGCAAAGGCAATTTACATCATCGCTATTATTCTTTCATGTTAGAGTTAAATTATACAGGGTAAGCAGACGAGCCTCATACATGACTGAGTTATATTTCTATCAGGACAGTTATTTAACCGAACTTTCCGCTGAGATCACGGAGATAGGTGAACACTGGATAAAACTAGACCGGACCTTATTTTATCCACTGGGTGGTGGACAACCAGGAGACACCGGCAAGCTAGTCCTCGCCAGCGGCACCCTGGAGATCATTAATGCTACAAAACAAGCCGGTTCTAGTGATGTCTTGCACCATATCGACCCTGATTCAAATCAGTTTCAGCCGGTGGTTGGTGACCAGGTCACCATGCAAATAGACTGGCAACGACGTTACCAGCATATGCGTATGCATACGGCCATGCATCTACTAGGCTCACTCATAAAATTCCCTGTCACCGGCGGTCAGGTTGGTGCTGCGAAGAGCCGCCTTGATTTCAACCTGGATGGCATTCAGTTGGATAAAATGATGCTTACAGAGCAACTCAATCAACTGATCAAAACCGGGCGAGACCTGGCTTTCGAGACTATCACTGATGCCGAACTTGACGCTAATCCTGAATTGGTAAGGACCATGTCGGTTCAACCACCTAAAGGTGCTGGGATCATCCGCATGGTTAGGATCCCTGATATAGATTATCAACCCTGTGGCGGCACACATATCGGCAACCTCAGCGAAATTGGTGAGCTCCGCGTTTCTAAAATCGAAAACAAGGGCAAACAAAACCGAAGGGTCCACCTGGTGTTCGCCGATGGGCTCTAGCGAGGTTTATGCAGTCTTCGAACTAGGCGCTACCCCTGTTTGGCAGATAGAAAACCCGACATCAGGGTCAAACTCAGTTCGGCCGACGTATTAGCAGTGAACTAACCCTTGACTGGGCTAACGCCGACCCATTTATTCACGCCCGCTGTTGCCCATTTATCCCCAACAATTAGCAGGCTAAACGGTGCTGATGACATCCAGTTGTCAGGGGGATCAAAAAATTCCGGCTTCGATCCCGGCAGCAATCGCCATACCAAATTCCCGACAATTCGCCCTGGCTTCTGCAGTCAACTCGCCAATGATAACTATAGGATCCTGGACTTCCTTGAATTTATAACCGCTGCAGATACGCCTGATGCTCATCAACGCACCCTGCCCATCCGTTCCAGAGCCTACAAAAATCCCAAAAGGCTTGCCATCGACCTGACCTTCGACTTCGTAATAAGTACGATCAAAAAAGTCTTTAAGGGCGCCCGACATATAGCCGAAATTTTCTGGCGTGCCCAGAATAAGCCCATCAGCCCAGAGTAAGTCGGTTGCATCAGCCTGGCCTGCCTGTTTAAAACGAACCTCAACAGCGTCGATCAGTGGATCACAGCACCCCTCGTATATGGCTTCAGCCATCATCTGGTTCTTGCCACTTTTACTATGATATACGATCAATAAATGCTTCATTAGATCATCTTTCAGTCATTTTCTGTCGCCCCGTCGCTCTGGGCGTTGCTCTAAGCATCAGTGCTAGTGGCAACTTTAAGAGTCACGTAGTACTACTCTGCAAGCGAATACGCTGCCCTGAAACCTGCGTATAATAGGGTACTTCAAGATTATATGATGCAACAGCACCCTTAAGTACTCGTCCAGCGTCATCGAACCGGCTTTGATGACAGGGACAAATAATTTCAGTTTTTATAGGGTCACTTAGTACCGAGACTTCGCAGCCAAGATGAGTACAGTTACTGTAGAAGACAAATACGTCTGGGTGCCGGGAGCGGTGTTTATTCTGGGTGTATTTGGGTTGCACGGACAGAGTGGAATCCGGATCTTTCAGGGCATCTTGATAGCGCTGAGTAGTGCCGGTCGCAGTTCCAATGCTCGGGACTTGATTAAAGCGTCTTAAAACAATGACGGATCGCCCCAGCCAAAGCACTTTTTTATGCTCCCCTGGCTGCAATTCAGCTAAATCAACTTCGAGATAAGCTCTATTTGATGACCCGGGAAACAAGGCTTTCAAAAAGGGGTAAGCTAACAACGTTAGCCCGGAGACAGAAAATCCCTGAACTATGCGCAGTAACCACTTCCTTCGCAAGGCATCAGTTTTTTCTATCATGTATTAGTCGACGCAGGTCATTGAGTGGGCATTCATTTACTTTAAGCGATCTTAGCGCACAACGATTGTATTCTCATCCCCATAGAGCTGCGTTTTAACCCGCATCTCGCATCCCAATCGCATCGTCGCAAACTGAGCCATGCTACAATATTGGTTTTCCTGAGAAATAATCCAATCATGCTGCACACTGCCCTGGCAATCGATCTCGATGGGACCTTATTAATCGGGAACACTCTACCTGATGCTGAATCTGAGGCCTTATTCAGAGCAAAATCACTGGGTCTGGAAATCATTATTGCCACGGCCCGCTGGCTCGATCTGGCCAAACCAATAACCGATAAATTGAATTTAAGCTCTCCTATTATCACCTGCAGCGGAGCACAGGTGTACAATCCAGTGACTTGCCAGGACCTCGACGATCATCGCCTACCCAGCGATATTGAAAAGCGTATCTATCCATTAATTGATTCTCACGATTGCATAGCTACCGCTACCTATGACTCGCATACCTTCTTATCCGGCCTCCCAAAACTTGCAAACAGCAAAGATATTGGTTCGGTTAAGTGGGTCAACAGCTTATCTAAAGCTACGGTACAGCCAGCGAGAATGATTACGGTGCAGGGAAACCAGGCCTTAAACAGTATCAGGTTAGCTTTGAGCGCTGAAACTGAACGAGTTTCAGTGGCAGATTCAATCGGACCTTCTGGCAAGTCGGTCCTCACCATTACTGCAGCCAAAGCCAACAAAGGAACAGCCTTGATAACCGCATGTGACTATTTAGGCATCGATCCAAAGCAGGTAATCGCCTTTGGAGACACTGATGGAGACCTTGATATGTTCTCTGTCGCAGGGACATCAGTCGCCATGGGACAAGCTAGCCGGAAAGTTCAGGAGGCAGCCACTTATATAACCAGCCCTAACACCCAAAATGGGGTGGCTCGATTTCTCAACACTCTCTTCGACGCTGAGGGTTAACCATGGAATCTTTCAATATTGTGGCCCGTGATGGCACCCGTATCCACTCCTATCGTACCGAAGCAGAAAACCCCAAAGGTATTATTCATATCGCCCATGGTATGGCAGAGCACGCTGGAAGATACCTTGATCTGATGCAGGCACTGCGACAACAAGGCTACGCTGTTACTGCTAATGACCATCGCGGCCATGGCAAGACAGCTATTCAACTCGGTGACTTTGGCTCCAATGGCTGGAACCAGGCACTCTCCGATACTGAGCAGATACTACAGCAACAGCGGCTGCGGTATCCAGATATCCCTGTCATTTTGTTTGGACACAGCATGGGTGCCATGCTGGCCCAACAGTATCTACCCCGTTGGGGGAATAAGCTGTCGGCTATGGTACTGTCGGGGTCTCCCGGTATCAGCAACCCATTTATGCAGTGGCTTACCCGCAGAATCGTTGGCTTCGAAGCCAGACGATTAGGGCCTCTCAACCACAGCAAGCTACTCCAATTCTTGTTGTTTGGTCAGGCAAATAAGGCTTTTACTAAAAAAAGCCAGACGCTAACAGGGTTCGAGTGGCTAAGCACAGACCCAGATATAGTCGCAGCATATATACAGGACCCTGATTGCGGCACGGTACCTTTCCCAGAAAGCCTGGAACAGCTTTTAACCCAGGAAAGAATATGCTGGAAACAGTCAGCAACCGAACTGAAACCCATGTCACTACCCATTTATTGTGTTTCCGGCAGCGACGACCCTATGCATGTTGGGCTGGCCAATCTGCAGCGGCTTTTCAAGGTCTATCAGCGCGCAGGATTAACTGTGGATATGAATATTTACCCGGAGGGCAGGCACGAGATGTTCAATGAACCCAATCGTGCTGCGGTCATATCGGACCTGACTACTTGGCTGGACGAGAAACTGTATCAGTGACCTCCAGCGACAACCGGTCAGTTCCCTACCACTCGCCGATATTTTCCATGGATTTCCACGGTTCCTGTGCAGGCAAAGCCTCACCTGCCTGCAACAATTCTATAGATATATTGTCAGGTGACCGGACAAATGCCATGCGACCATCCCTAGGTGGACGGTTAATAACGACACCATTATCCATGAGCTTCTGGCATAACCCATAAATATCTTCGACTTCATAAGCCAGGTGACCAAAATTGCGACTGCCGTAGCCCAGCTCGTCGCCATCCCAGTTGTAGGTGAGTTCTATTTGCGATTCAGGATTCGCAGCCGCCCCTAGAAAAATCAAAGAAAAGCGACCACTTTCTATGTCGTGTCGGCGTAAAACGTCCAAACCCAGGTAGTCGCAGTAAAACTTCAGAGATGCATCAACATCATTGACGCGCACCATGGTGTGTAGATATTTCATTGATAATCTCCGCTAAATCATTGTTTATTATTGCTTTAATTCAGTAAATTTCAGCTAACCAGCCGCCGTATCTGGATCGTGACCAGCCCAATTCCCGAACAAGGTTGATCACATCCGTAAAGGCCTAAACTCGGTCATCAGACGGTTACTGTTCGGGTTCATTTAAGCCCGCTACGCCCTGAAATGACAGCAAAAACCCCTTCAACGCTCATGAAAAACCGAGTCAAACCCACCCACAAAGGTTGGTGAAGTCCATATAAAATCGCCGTTCTGCAATCGTATACGAGCATGATAGTAGTCTCCAGGTAAGAGGTTGAGGGTATCTTTATAAGTAAACGAATATTCCTGAGATTTCAGCTCAGGTTCAATACGAATAACCACTTTGTCCCGATAACCATTGGCAATCAGATCTCGCCGGAATGGTTCTACCTGCAGTGAATTCAGCGTGACAAGTTCTTCTAGCCCGGGAGTCGTGGAAGGTTCGCGTATACCTGGCAGGAATAAAACATCTTCAAATCCTTCCCGGATATGCAGTTCTAGTGCTAACAAATCAGACTCATCACGGGTAGTTGCTAAGCGATCATTAGCGGTGCCAGCGATTTGATCGACTACCGGGCTTGCTACAGACTGAATGGGAATTTCGTTGGAATTAGCGGCCCTTTGTTGAGCCCCCACCGGAATCTCCACCTTGGCCCTAAATGAGACCCAGTTGCCATGCGACCAACCCAGAAAATCAACCCGGTTCGGGTCATCTGGATTAATGGCAATGGCAGAATCGCTGACTTTATCGAAAGCAGGTGCAGCGATCGTCATTAACTTCAGGCCCGTCAATTTGATATAACCCAGCCATTCACGAGCATTACGCGGAAGGCTCAGGCCCGGTCTGACAGGCCTTGCCGATGAGAAAAGGCCAATGTTCAGCCACAACGTCCTGGTTGCAGGCAAGGTTCCTACACGATTTTTATCTTGGGCATTTCCGCTTTCTTGCAACGGCTCGCTCAAAGTGCTGCCAAGAACCTGACCATTTTTTAACCAGTCAACTTGAACCACAGGAACCTCTGAGAAGATATCAAGGTTCATCAGCCTCTGTTGGCTATCGCCGGCTCTCGCTCCAGGGGAAGTCCCGTTCAAATCCCATAACACAATCGCTTTTGTGCCATTGGTTACATAGGTGCGGCCCTGAGCCAAAGCCTGCAGCCAGGTTTCGCCTGGCTTCGCCAGGATGCCTGTAGCCGGGCCCGGGTTCTGCCATCTGGCTTGCAAAGAGGCCCGGGTCGCTGTAATACCAAACGTTGATCCCAATTGAGCATAATGCTCTAACAGCCATTCATGACCACTGGGCCCTGCCAGTAACTGGATTAAAGAGGTTGAAGCTCGCCTTCTGTCACCAGTTAACTCAGCTAGTAGTACTGAAGCTTGAGTCGTTGCTCGCGTCAGTTCCAACCAGGACCCACCCGCC
>Ga0206679_10003048_pt1 | contig 13075 bp, 13 predicted proteins | sample M110012015metaG_FD_155464 | JGI IMG/M metagenome (GOLD analysis project Ga0206679, IMG submission 155464) | Ammonia-oxidizing marine archaeal communities from Monterey Bay, California, United States - M1 100m 12015 | ecosystem: Environmental > Aquatic > Marine > Intertidal zone | place: USA... | reverse complement strand
ATGGCGCGCAGTCTGGATGAAATCCTGTGTTCCAACCGGCCGCTTGGCACGCATTTTCTTTGGCATATCCTAAATGCGATGATGCTGGGCTGGATGATCGAGGCCTATCGACGCTATGTTTCGTCCGAGACTTGATGCACTTCGATAACATTCCCATCGGGATCATAGAAAAAGATTTGATCCCATCCCGCCACCGCCCGGTTGCCCCAGTCGGCATAAGGGATGGCTTGGGCGTCGAGACGCGCCTTGAACGCAGCAAGATCATCGGTGCGATAGGCGATATGCCCATGGCTGACCGGGTTGACCATCTGGCCCGCGTTAAAGCCCGCCAACGGATCCTTTTGCGCCAGATGTGTCTGGATTGCGCCATCGGTGACAAAGGCAACATCGCCGGAGTAGCCTTGCTTTTTCTCAAGCGTTGGTAGACCTTGGGTTTCTGACTGCAACCCCAGCACATCGCGGTAAAAGCTGTCCATCCTTCCGACGTTGTCTGTGGCGAGATTGACATGATGCAATGTCAGTTTCATTATGTGCTGCCCCCTGTGATTTTCTTGAAACTGTGCCAAAGGGAGGCTGGCCGCAAGGGCAGAGGCTTGAAGGTGCGCCGCACCCGCGCTAAAGCCGCAGACAACACGCAACTTGAGGTCAATCATGTCGATCGATGAACGTACCGCCGCCCGGGTGGCGAAACTGGCCCGGATTAAGGTCGAGCCTGAAGCGCTGCCAGTCTTGGCTGCTGAATTCAACACGATCCTAGGTTTTATCGAGCAGCTCGAAGAGGTCGACGTAGAGGGCGTGGAGCCGATGACATCGGTCACGCCCCAGCGGCTGAAGCGGCGCGATGATGTGGTGACGGATGGCGATCGGCAGGGGGCTGTGCTGACTAATGCGCCCGATGCCCGCGAGGGGTTTTTTGCTGTGCCCAAGGTGGTGGAATAATGAGCGAGCTGAATAAACTGCGCTTGGCCGAGGCGCGCGATGCACTGCGAGCTGGTGATGTAACAAGTGTCGAACTGACAGATGCCTGTCTGGACGCAATTGAAGGCGCAGGCGCATTGAACGCTTTTGTGCACAACACGCCCGAAATGGCCCGCGATCAAGCGACCGCGGCGGATGCCCGCATCAAGGCGGGCGACGTGCCCGCCATGTGTGGACTGCCCATTGGGATCAAGGATCTTTTCTGCACCAAAGGTGTTCCAAGCCAAGCTGGCAGCCGGATTCTCGAGGGGTTTTTGCCTGAATACGAAAGCACCGTAAGCCAGAACCTGCTGAACAATGGTGCGGTAATGCTGGGCAAGCTGAACATGGACGAATTCGCCATGGGCTCGTCTAACGAAACTTCTGTTTATGGCAATGTGGTTAACCCGTGGAAAGTGGACGCGCGCGATCTGACACCGGGCGGGTCTTCGGGTGGGTCTGCGTCGGCGGTTGCGGCCGATCTATGTCTGGCGGCGACCGGCACTGATACTGGCGGATCAATCCGCCAACCAGCCGCCTTTACCGGCATCACGGGTATCAAGCCAACCTATGGCCGCTGTTCGCGCTGGGGTGTTGTGGCGTTCGCTTCCTCTCTGGATCAGGCAGGGCCAATGACCAAATCGGTGCGTGACGCAGCAATCATGCTCGAAGCGATGTGCGGCCATGACCCCAAGGATTCGACCTCTGCCGATCTGCCAGTGCCAGATTTTGAGGCGATGCTAACGGGCGACATTAAGGGTAAGAAAATCGGCATACCCGTCGAATATCGCATGGACGGCATGCCTGAAGAAATTGAAACCTTGTGGAAAAACGGGGCCGAGATGCTGCGCGATGCAGGTGCCGAGATCGTTGATATCTCTCTGCCGCATACAAAATATGCACTGCCTGCCTATTACGTGATTGCCCCTGCCGAGGCATCTTCGAACCTCGCGCGCTATGACGGCGTGCGCTATGGTCATCGTGCCAAGCTGGATCACGGCGATGGCATCACCGAGATGTATGAAAAGACCCGCGCTGAAGGTTTCGGCGCCGAGGTTCAGCGGCGTGTTATGATCGGTACCTATGTGCTGTCGGCGGGTTTCTATGACGCCTATTACAATCGCGCGCGGAAGGTGCGCACATTGATCAAGAAGGATTTTGAAGACGTATTCGCCAAGGGGATCGACGCGATCCTGACACCTGCTACACCGTCCTCAGCTTTTGGTTTGGGCGAGGCCTCGGATGATCCGGTGCAAATGTACTTGAACGATGTCTTTACCGTGACTGTGAACATGGCAGGCCTACCGGGTATCGCCGTGCCTGCAGGTATGGATGCACAGGGCTTGCCCTTGGGGTTGCAATTGATTGGACGCCCTTGGGAAGAGGGCGATTTGCTGAATACCGCTTACGCTCTCGAGGCCCGAGCGGGCTTTGTAGCCAAGCCTGACAAATGGTGGTAGGCGTCGCGCATTCCAACCTTTCAATGGTAGGGCCGAGACGATGAACCGCAAATTACTGGCAGCCGGTTTAATCGCTGTGCTGGGCGCATGCCAACCAGCGATCCCCGATAGCGGAGTGGGTGTCGTAGATCCTGGCCGCGGTGTTGGCTTTGAGAACCCCGCAATACGTGCTGCTCAGTTGGACGCGCAAAATGTACCTGTGACACCTACAATGTCGGCGCAAACCCTGCCAAATGCGCAAACGGTTCCTCAGGGCCAAACCGCGCCCCGCGCAGTTTCTGATCCGCAAGGGCTTGACCGTGAACTTTCCCGCAACGCGGCTCGCCAGGATGTTGTGTCGACCCGCGCCAATTCGGGCGAGGCAGTCTTGCATGCAAGCCCATCGAATGCGCCGCCTGAGCTCCTGAACAACCCAGGCATTTCCGACGAGAACAATTTTGACGCCGTGGCCAGCCGACAATCTATCGAAAGCGACGCGGCCCGGATTGCCGCGAACCGTCAGCAATATCAAGTGGTACAGCCGACCGCTTTGCCGTCTCGAACGGGTAACAGACGGCCAAACGTTGTTGAGTACGCGCTTCAAACGCGCCACCCAAAGGGCAACAAGGTGCATCGCCGACTGCGCATAGGTTCTGCCAGAAGATATCAGCGCAACTGTGCTGAATATGGCTCGCCTGACGAGGCGCAGATCGACTTTCTTGCACGTGGGGGACCAAAGCGGGATCGTCGCGGTCTTGACCCAGATGGCGATGGATACGCCTGTGCCTGGGATCCGGCACCGTTCCGGCGCGCTTCTGGCGGCTGAGCCACGGAATGCATATGATACGCCAGCACGAGTCACCCAATTGTGGGTCCCGGCGCGGCGGTTTGGTGCCGCAATTTGTAATTCTACACTACACTGCAATGGCATCTGCGGATGCCGCAATTTCGTATCTGTGTGATCCGCAGGCAGAGGTCTCCGCTCATTACGTGATCAGCAAGTCCGGCCAGATCACGCAGCTGGTGGGCGAAGGTCAACGCGCTTGGCATGCAGGTGCGGGTGAATGGCAAGGTCTAGACGACATGAACTCCCGTTCTATCGGTATCGAGCTGGACAATGATGGCGAATCGCCCTTCGCAGCACCTCTGATGGACAGCCTTGAAGCGCTCTTGGTACGGATCACAGGCGTATGGGATATCCCACCTGATCATGTGATCGGACATTCCGATATGGCACCTGGGCGTAAAATCGATCCTGGCCGGTTTTTTGACTGGCAGCGGCTTGCGTCAAAGGGTTTGGCAGCGCCAGCGGCACCATCATCGCAGCAGCTTGAGGCTAATCCGGCCCTTTTTCGCCAAAGGGCTCAGGCGTGTGGCTATACCGCCCTAGTCGATGACGCAGCCCTGCTACAGGCAGTCCGCTTGCGGCACAGACCGCTTGCAACTGGCCCGCTTGACCCCGCCGATATCGCAGTACTTAGCTTACCAACGCGCTCAAGATCCTGATCTTGCTTCATCTTGCCAGATAAACTCCCGCCGGAGGCTCCCGCATTGGCCAGAGCGGTACGTTTCCCATTGACGCGGCACCGGTTCAGCCCCTAATGCGATCTTGCGCGGAGTGGTGGATGGCCGCTGACAGATACCGGCATGCCGGGTATGTCAGAGGAAAGTCCGGACTCCCAAAAGCAACGGTGCCGGGTAACGCCCGGGCGGGGTAACTCGACGGACAGCGCCACAGAAATGAAACCGCCTCGGCATGCCGGGGCAAGGGTGAAACGGTGGGGTAAGAGCCCACCGCCGGGCTGGTAACAGGCCGGGCATGGCAAGCCCCACCGGGAGCAATGCCAAATAGGGATCGCGCGGACCGCAAGGTTCGGGGCCGCTTTTGCCCCAGTAGATCCGGGTTGGCAGCTAGAGGGATGTTGGTAACAGCATCCCAAGAGGAATGGTCATCTCGGGCGGGGCAACTCGTCTATGACAGAATCCGGCTTATAGCCTCTCCGCGCGCTTTAATTTTCTGACTATCGCAACCATCACCTGCGTGGTAGGCCAGTGGCCAAAGCTTTCGCCTGCTTTGCATGGTGCAGGTTTTGTTATGGTGCGCCTCAATCCTGTCTTCAGGGGCTTGACTCGGGGGGCGGGCGGGGTACAAGCGGCGCTCATGAGAATTTACCGTCGAATGGCACGCGTGCCGATTGCGGCGATGTAGGAGAACACCGATGGCCAAGCCAACCACGATCAAGATCCGCCTGAACTCGACCGCAGGCACTGGCCACTTCTATGTGACCAAAAAGAATGCGCGCACCATGACCGAAAAAATGACGGTCCGTAAATACGACCCGGTTGTGCGCAAGCATGTTGAATACAAGGAAGGTAAGATCAAGTAAGATCTGCCAGTCTGCATTGTTCAAATGGCCGCGCCACTAGGGCGCGGCTTTTTCAGTTGTAACAGTCCATTAGTGCACCGCACCACCTTGCCGCTGATGCTTCGACATCTGTCGGATTTCTATTTTTGCTGTCGTTGTTCCATTACGCCTTTAATTCGTTGCGCGAAAAACCTTAATCACCTAACGCTGCCTGAAATCAAAGATTTCAACGCGTTAGATGATATGCGATGTTCCAGGTATTTCGTCAAACGCTGTAATGGTTCAAGAACGCTTGCCATATCGCCCATTTTTGCTGGTGTCGTTCGTTTTGTTCTTTTTGACTGTCGCTTCTCACCCGCCAGCCCGGTCAAAACGAAAAAGGGCCGGTCGCTAGAACCAACCCTTTCGCGTTAGCAAGCCTCAATGTAGCTTACTCTTGTTGTCCCATGAACATCAGCAGGAACTGGAACATGTTCAGGAACGAAATATAAAGGCTTAGCGCGCCGTCAATGGCAGCTTTGTCCAGCCATTCCTGATCCCCATGCGCGGCGTGTGCCACATAGGTGTTTTTGATGTCCTGAGTGTAGAAGGCCGTGAGGCCTGCAAATATCAGGATGCCAATCGCCGAGATTGCGAACATCATTGCAGGTGACTGCAAGAAGATGTTTACGACCATCGCTACCAGAAGCCCGATCACACCCATGATCAGAAAAGTACCCATGCCGCTCAGGTCTTTTTTGGTTGTGTAACCATAAAGACTAAGTCCAGCGAACGCTATCGCGGTCACCAGAAAGGTTTGAGTGATCGAGTAGGGCGTGTAGACCAGAAAGATCGAACTCATCGAGACGCCCATTACGGCCGCAAAGATGAAAAAGCCCAGCTGCACAGCCGCTGCCGAACCACGGCGCATCAATGCACCCCACCCAAACAGCAAAAAGGCGAGCGGCGCAAACATCACAACCCAACGCAGCGGCGTCGCATACAGCAACTCACCAAGGCCCGTTAGGTACGTGCCTTCACGCAATGCCATGGTGGCTCCCGCAGGGTCAGACGTGACCGCAAGGCCTGCAATGGCCCATGCAGCCGCTGCAGTGATCAACATGCCAATCGACATGCTGCTATATACTTTATTCATGTGGGCGCGCAGCCCAACGTCGATCTGGGCGGCGCGTGTTCCGGCCGCCGAACGGATCGTATTCAACTCAGCCATTGTTGACCTCCAAATTGATACATGTCCGACAGGATTGTCCTGTCGGTCGCGGATTTCTGACCGCTCATGCCTAATATCGGTTCATAAGGTCTGCCTTTCAAGAGTTTTTGCCCTTGAAAGGCTGTTCAGCGTGATCATTCCAACCTTTTTGTCACAAATTGCAAAAATAGTTGGTTCTGTGCACGAAAATTTTCAACCGCGCCAGGCTGCGGGAACGTTCCAGATCGGTTTTGATTCCTCATGGAGGGCCCGTTTAACGTCAAGCCCAATGTCTTCCAATCGGTGGCTGTCAAGCTCTGCCAATGCGCGACGCGAGCGCCAGACATCAATCATGCGCGCGATCGCAAACCCACGTGTAGCGGGATGGGGAAAATGGATATCAGTGGCGGCGAAAGCAGTCATGGCCATGGTTTGTCTCCTTAAGTTTCGTGATGGTTATATCACGTTTCATCAGATCTATTGATGTATATGGCGGAGTATGAAACATTTTAAAAACGAATGTTTGTGAATTGATGCATCAGGAAAATTGATATGAGAAATCTAGATATCACCACGCTTAGATCCTTCGTGGCGGTTGCTGAAAGCGGTGGCGTTACCCGGGCGGCGGGTTTTTTGCATCTGACGCAATCGGCGGTTTCGATGCAACTCAAGCGCCTCGAAGAAATTTTGGACCTTGCTCTGTTTGATCGTTCGGGTCGTACGATTGCCCTGACAGCCTCGGGCGAACAGCTTTTGGTCTATGCACGGCGTATGGTGGCCCTGAATGACGAAGTTATTACGCGGCTGACCGATCAGGCCTATGAGGGCGAGATCACGCTGGGCGTGCCCCATGACATCGTCTATCCAGCCATTCCGCGCGTGCTGAAACAGTTTCACACAGCGTTTCCACGGGTAAAGGTGCAACTTGAATCTTCTTACACAAAGCGGCTGAAGGTCGAATTTACCAAGGGCGCCTGTGACATAATCCTAACAACTGAAACGGGAATGGACGCCGGCGGAGAAGAACTGTGCGTTAAACCACTTTGCTGGATCGGTGCGCCCGGAGGGTCGGCTTGGCGGCAGCGTCCGCTCAAGCTGGCTTTTGGGCGGCAATGCACCTTCCGCCCGCGAGTGGTCGAGCGTCTGGATGACGCCCAAATTCCTTGGGATGTGGTGGTCGAGACAGAAAGCGATCGCACCATCGAGGCGACTGTTGCGGCCGACCTTGCGGTACACACGATGATCGAAGGCACCGAACCCCCGCATCTGGACCGGATCGACCACGGAGGCACCCTTCCGGATCTGCCGGTTCATCGTATCAATCTGTACGGCGCCACATCGACCAGAAATGAAGTGCATGACGCGATGGTTTCGCTGCTGCGGCGTGCGTTCGGAGCAAGAGATTCGGCGCAATTGCGCGCTATCTGATCTGCTTTTGGGAAGCTCGATACATATAACCGGTGATCTGACGGTCCAATTTCTCGAAATGAGTGCACCATGGCTTATGCGCGACCCGGTAAAACGTAGTTGTATCGGGGGCTCTTTTTAGCCAAGGTGGCTGAATTCTAGGCTGAGGGCTTGTGTCGCGTGCCGACCTCTGGCACCCGATGTGCATGACTTACGACATAAATGACCTTCTTGACGTTGCTAATGAGATGGCAGACGCCGCCCGCGCCACGATCCTGCCCTATTTCCGCAGCGCGCAGCTGGTGACGGACAACAAGCTGGCCTCAGGCTTTGATCCGGTCACGCAAGCCGACCGCGCTGCCGAGCAGGCGATGCGCGCCGTTTTGGCCAAACGTCGCCCCGATGACGCCGTTTTGGGCGAGGAATTTGGCATGACATCGGGCCGTTCCGGGCTGACGTGGGTGTTAGATCCGATTGACGGCACGCGCGGCTTCGTGGCTGGTACCCCGACCTGGGGTGTTTTGATCGCAGTGGGCCCGGACAGTGGGCCGATTTTGGGTGTGATTGATCAACCCTATATTGGAGAGCGGTTTATAGGGGCCGCCAAAACGGCACACCTTACTGGTCCGCACGGGGCCGGGCCGATCCGCACCCGCTCAACTCAAAGCCTGACTGACGCTATTCTGTTCACCACCTTTCCAGAAGTCGGAGAGCCCGGTGACAGGGCTGGTTTCGAGGCTGTCGCACGCCATGTCAAACTGGTGCGCTACGGGATGGATTGCTATGCCTATGCGCTCGTCGCGGCTGGGCAGATCGATTTGGTGATCGAAGCGGGATTGAATAACTATGACATTCAGGCCCCAATCGCCCTGATCGAGGCGGCGGGCGGCATTGTGACTAACTGGGAGGGCGGACCGGTGCATCAAGGCGGACGCGCGTTGGCCGCGGCCAACCCGACGATCCACCGCGAAGCATTGGACATACTGAAAGCTGCGCAATGATCGAATGGTTAATCAAAGGCGCGAGCCATATCGTCACAATGGACGATGACCGAAGTGAACTAACGGACGCAGACATTCTGATACGTGACGGCGCGATCGTTGCCATCGGACGAGATCTGGCAACAACCGGAGAGGTCGTTCATGCGCAGGGATGCGTTGTGACGCCGGGCCTTGTGAACACCCACCACCATCTCTACCAGACGCTCACTCGGGCGGTTCCGGCTGCGCAGGATGCGCTGTTGTTTGGATGGCTGCAAACCCTCTACCCGATTTGGGCGCAGTTCACGCCAGAGCATATGTTTGTCTCGGCGCAGGTTGGCCTTGCCGAACTGGCTCTGTCTGGCTGTACCCTAACCTCTGATCATCTATACCTTTATCCAAATGGCAGCCGTTTGGACGATACTGTCGCGGCCGCCCGTGACGTAGGCCTGAGGTTTCATCCAACCCGCGGCGCGATGAGCATCGGGGAAAGCAAAGGTGGGCTGCCACCTGACGCGCTGGTTGAAGACGAAAACGCAATACTTGAAGATTCCATCCGTGTGATTGACGCATTCCACGACGCTTCTGTCGGGTCAATGTGCCGGGTGGGTGTAGCGCCCTGTTCGCCCTTTTCGGTCAGTCGTGAACTGATGCGCGATGCTGCATTGCTGGCGCGAGACAAGCAGGTGATGCTACACACCCATCTGGCGGAAAATGACGAAGACATTGCCTATTCCCTGTCGCAATTTGGATGTCGGCCGGGGCAATATGCACAGGATTTGGGATGGACCGGACCAGACGTGTGGCATGCCCATTGTGTCAAGCTTGACAGCTCTGAAATTGCGCTTTTTGCCAAAACGCAGACCGGTATTGCACATTGCCCCTGTTCCAATTGCAGGCTTGGTTCGGGGATAGCCCCAGTGCGTGCGATGCGGGATGCGGGGGTGCCGGTTGGCTTGGGTGTGGATGGCTCGGCCAGCAATGACGCAGGCAACCTTATGGCTGAGGCGCGTCAGGCAATGCTATTACAGCGGGTGGCTCAGGGCGCTGACGCCATGAGCGCGCGCGAAGCTTTGGAAATCGCGACCCGAGGCGGCGCAGACGTGCTTGGAAGGGCAGATTGTGGCAGAATCGCTTTGGGCTGCCGGGCAGATATTGCGATATGGGATGTCTCTGGCATTGCCAGCGCTGGCAGCTGGGATCCGGCGGCATTGGTCCTGGCTGGCCCGACAACGGCACGCGATGTGTTTGTCGAAGGCCGTCAGGTGGTCCGTGACGGACACTTGGTGACTATAAATATGAGTTCGGTCGTCGCGCGCCAGACAGCACTTGCACAAACGTTAGGTGCCAGACGGGCCTGAAAGCGGGAATAATGAGCGCGCCCTGCAAGGCTTTGGCATAGTTTTCGACACGAAAAAAAACGTACCAGTGCCAGTGCCAGTACCAGTGTCAGAATCCGCAACGGCGTCCAGCGATCCAGACATCATGAACAGCACGGTCATCGCCCATCATGATCGTGGCAAAAACAGCCTCCCATATGTTTTGGGCGCGGTCTGTGCGCTGTGCGATTGCCGGGGTTGACGCCAGATCAAGCACACAAATATCCGCCTCCAGTCCCGGAGCGATCTGTCCAATCTTGTCTTCAAGATGCAGCGCACGCGCTGAGCCGGCGGTTGCGAGCCAAAGCAAGTGCCGTGCGTGCAGCGCAGTGCCGCGTAATTGCGCGATCTCATAGGCAGCTGCCATCGTTCGCAGCATTGAAAATGAAGATCCGCCCCCGGTGTCTGTCGCAAGGCCCAATGCTATCCTGCGCGCCGCAAGGCCCGCAACATCCATAAGCCCTGAGCCGATGAAGGTGTTGGATGTCGGGCAATGCACCAGTGCGGCCCCGACCTCTGACACCCTGGCAATTTCGCGGGGGGTCAGGTGAATGGCGTGGCCATAAACGCCGCGCGGTCCGAGCAGGCCGTGCGCTTCGTAAGTATCCAAATAGTCACGTGCACCGGGGAACAGCTCTGATACCCAGGCAATTTCGTCATGTTGTTCGGACAGGTGCGTTTGCATCAGACAGTCGGGGTTTTCCGCCCACAGTGCGCCTAGTGCTGCCAGTTGATCGGGAGTCGAGGTGGGTGAAAACCTCGGCGTAATCGCGTAATGCGCGCGGCCCCGACCGTGCCATTTGCCTATCAGCGCTTTGCTGTCGTCATAGGCCGACTGCGCGCTGTCGCGCAGATCGTCAGGCGCGTTGCGATCCATACAGGTTTTGCCAGCCACAACACGCATGTTCCGCGCTGCCGCCGCTTCAAAGAACGCATCTACTGATCCGGCGTGGATCGTCGTGTAAGAGGCAACGGTTGTGGTTCCGTTTGCAAGCACGAGGTCAAGATATCTGCCCGCCACTTCACCGGCATAGCCGCAGTCGCCGAATTTGGCCTCTTCTGGAAAGGTGTAAGTGTTGAGCCAGTCGATCAGGCGCTTGCCCCATGACGCAATCATCGCAGTCTGCGGATAATGGGCATGAGAATCAACAAAACCGGGGATAATCAGCCGATTGCCATATGCATATTCCTGCACATGGGGCGACTGATCGCGCAGCGTGTCCGCAGCGCCAGTGGCCACGATACGCGCATCTTCGATCAACACGCCGTGGTCTGCGGCAATACGTACGCCCTCTGCGTCGACGAAAGGATCGTTGGTGCACAGAAGGACATTACCTGTCAGGAGAGTCTGGTGTGTCATGGTGCTAGTCTATAGGCGCACGCACGGGACAGGGCAATTGCAACCCGAGGCGTGCAGCCAGTTGTATACGCAAATGGCCAAACCTATGGTCAACGCGCAGCAGGGGACAGCAAAGATGTTGGACGAGATGGACCAAAGCGCAACGCAAGCTGAAGATGGTGCATATACGCTTGGCCGCAAAGATGTCGCTTCGATCCTTTACGCCGTGGACATTGAGGACCGCGCGCAGTTGATCGCTTTGATGGAGCCGCTGCATGCTGCTGACATTGCGGATCTGCTGGAGCAAATTAACGCTTTTGACCGGTCCCGCCTGATCCGGCTCTGTGACCATGCGTTTGACGGCGACATCCTGTCTGAGCTGGACGAGTCAATCCGTGAAGAGGTGATTGGCGTTCTCAAGCCCACCGTTCTGGTCGATGCTGTGCGCGATCTAGACAGCGACGATGTGGTCGACCTGATCGAAGACTTGGGGGATGAACAGCAAGAGGTGATCCTCGATGCATTGCGTGATTCTGATCGTGCCATGGTCGAGCAGTCGCTCGCCTTTCCGGAGTATTCCGCTGGCCGGTTGATGCAGCGCGAGGTGCTGATGGCACCAGAGCATTGGACAGTCGGCGAGGCCATTGATCGGTTGCGCAATGCAGCCGAGGATGACTTGCCCAGACAATTTTATCACATTTTCTTGGTGAATCCGCGATTGCACCCAGTCGGAAATGTTACATTGGGCAAGCTGATGCGTTCGCAACGCGACGTGCGGCTTGCCGATCTGGTTGAAGAGACCTTTCAGATTATCCCGGTGGACCAGGATGAAAGCGATGTGGCTTATGCTTTTAATCAGTACCACCTTATTTCAGCGCCAGTTGTCGACACAGAAGGCCGGTTGATCGGTACAATCACTATCGATGATGCGATGGCGGTTCTGGATGAAGAGCACGAGGAAGATATGCTGCGCCTTGCTGGGGTGGGTGGAGAATCCGCGCTTTCGGACACCGTGACTGAGACTACGCGCCAACGTCTGCCTTGGTTGGCCGTGAACCTTGTGACCTCAATTTTTGCATCGATCGTGATCGCGCAATTCGAGATGGCTCTTGCTCAGATTGTGGCGCTGGCAGTTTTGATGCCGATCGTGGCCTCCATGGGTGGCAATGCTGGGACCCAATCTTTAACTGTTGCTGTGCGTGCTTTGGCCACCAAGGACCTGACCGGTGCCAATGTGTGGCGTGTGATCCGGCGCGAGGTCATTGTGGGGTTGATCAATGGTTGCATCTTTGCGGTGGTGATGGGCGTCGTGGGCGTGATCTGGTTTGGCTCACCGCTGCTGGGCTATGTGATTGCAGCTGCTATGGTTGTGAATCTGGTTGTGGCTGGACTGGCGGGAACTATGATTCCGGTCATCCTGGACAGGATGGGCATCGACCCGGCCCTGGCGTCAGGGGCATTCGTCACCACGGTGACGGATGTGGTCGGATTTTTCGCCTTTCTCGGCCTTGCCGCGCTGGTGATGTTATGATCCGGCGGGACGTCGCTGTTGCGGCTTTCGCCGCAATGCGCCCCGCCCACCGTCCCATATGGATGTCCTAATGGATATGAGTGCGCGTAAAGCAACGGCTCGCAAGGCCGCATTGGAGAGGCGGCGCGCGGCTCATGATTTGGATCGGGGTGGGTCGGCTGGGCTGCTATCTTCGGTTTTGGCAGGTTATCGCGGTGTGCCGATTGCGGGATACATGCCCATCCGAACTGAGATTGATCCAAGCTCGGCCATGGCAGAAGCCGCTGCACACGGGCCTGTCGCCGTTCCGGTGATCATTGGTGCGGGATTGCCTTTGCGGTTTTCGCGTTGGCAGCCGGAGGGGGCGATGCGCGCTGGGCCCTATGGTGCGCAGGTGCCTGAAGTGGATGATTTCCTTGAGCCGGAGATCGTGATCGTGCCGCTGGTTGCGTTTTCCCGGGCTGGCGCGCGTTTAGGATATGGTGGTGGGTTTTATGACCGAACGCTGG
>Ga0206679_10003047_pt1 | contig 13078 bp, 9 predicted proteins | sample M110012015metaG_FD_155464 | JGI IMG/M metagenome (GOLD analysis project Ga0206679, IMG submission 155464) | Ammonia-oxidizing marine archaeal communities from Monterey Bay, California, United States - M1 100m 12015 | ecosystem: Environmental > Aquatic > Marine > Intertidal zone | place: USA... | reverse complement strand
TTCCACGCTGGCGGGCATGAGCGGCAAGGCCTTGTTCTCACGCGCCTTCTCCAGCAACTCACTGTAAGTCTGTCCATAGGCTTTGGCTTCTTCGTCAATCGATAGGGGCGACGTGATACCCATCACCAATCGTTCAAAGAGTCCCTCCTCATCGATCAAACGTCGCAGGGCAACTCTTAGGGCCTTCGGGTCACCCTGAGTAAACAGCAAGCCATCTTCCCCGTCTCGAACGCTCTCCCTGAGGGCTTCTGTGTCCGAAACCAACACCGGCCGACGGGCGGCAAAGGCTTCGCGAATCACATAGGGCGCGTTCTCCATCCAAAGGGACGGCACCACCAACAGATCCAGACCACCCAGGATCTGAGGCAACTGGTCGCGGCTGTATTCTCCGTGCATCTGGGCCCCCACCTCGGCCGCCCGTGCGCGCAGGATGCGCCCATAGGCGCGATCATGGGAAGCCCCGTGGATGTGCAATTCCGCCTCGCCCTCCAATGGACCAAAAGCCTCAAGCAAAGTATGCACGCCCTTGTGCTTGAGCAACCCGCCAATGAACCCAATACGCAAGGGGCCTCCATGGGACCGAGCCGCGGGTAGATCGCTCAGGTGATCCATTGGGATTCCACTGGCTCGGAATTCCACTGCCCGCCCCAGGGCACCGCTCAAGCGCCTAGCCAGCACCTGGGATGTAGCCAAACGCTTGTCGATCTTGGCAAATGTGTCACGCATGTGCTGGGCGCGTAGACGAACTTGTTCCCGCGCCTCCGCCAGCCCACCATCCCGTTGGCCATCGAGAATCGCGCGTAAGGTCACTGCCGAAGCCTCGCCAATCTGGTTTTCAAACCCAGGCTGGTCCAACAACACGGTTCCGTGGTGATCGCCTAGGTGATTCAACTTGTCGAGAAATCCCTGGGCCTGAAGAACCCGCGCCTGCATCTCAAGGTCGCCGCACTCAAAGGGCACCAGGTCCGGCTGCATGAGAGTCAAGGTTTCGTGAACTGGAAAGAAATCATGGGCCGTATAGACCAGAGGAATCCCGCGCCGCTCGACTTCTTCAATGGCCGCCGCGCCCAACTGAATCATGTGCTGTAGATGCACCACATCCGGCCGTTCGCGATCCAAGAACGCTCCTACCGCCCGGGCCATGTGGCGCGGATCCATGGTCCCTTCCACCTGCACCCACGTGACCCCATACCCCTCGGCTCGCACCTCGCGCCGCTGGGAGTATTGAGCTCGACCAGGGGAGTTGCAGGGTGCAAAGACCTCCACCGCAAACCCCGCACGCGCGAGAGCCTCGGCGAAAGCCTGGGTGTGGGTTTCGACCCCGTGGGTCGCCCGGGGCGGAAGCCCATGAACAAATAAACCTATACGCATCTGGCCTTAGGATAGGAAAGGGAGGCTGCCAAACTCCAGATGGAAGCCACAATCCTGCTCCTAGGCGATGATTGCGGCTCTATGAAGCTTCTTCTTCCCCAGAGGGGTCTGTCGTTAGAAACCCAAGAGGACCGAGTCGGACCCTGCTTTCACGCGCAATTCCACATCCACCTCTGGCTCTCCGGTGCCGTGCGCCCATTGCTCGTTCCGGGCGAAAACAGGACTACTTGGATTTCATGGCTTGGGGTGCAACGGTCATCCAACGGGACCCTACAGGGGCAGGGGCCCGACGGAAATAAGCCCCGCCCTCAAGCCCCGCTCTTACGCAGAACCACATCCGCCACCACGGGGGCCATGAGGATTGATTCAGGTCGTAAAGAGTGCCCTTTCCATTCGGTGAGGAAGGACTCGTAATCGTCGCGGGCAAAGTGACCATGCCGCACAAGGCGCGCAAGATAGCTTGTCAGGAAATCACCAACCCAACCCCATACGGGTGACCCGGGGCATCCGGTGCGGGCGTTGATAGTGAAGGACTCCACGTCCAGCCCTGCCTCGCGAGCGAGGTCGGGCACCTTCTCGGCGATGTCAATCGTGCCTCCGCCGCGGACCCAACTGGCCATGCAGGCGTCAATGGCGGTGTCGAACGCTTGGCTGCGGGGCAGCAGCCTGACGGCCCTCCAATCGACGTATTCCTGCAAGATGTAAACGCCACCAGGGCGCAAGGCGCGAGAGACCTGCTCGAACACAAGCGGAACATCGGGCAACCAGGAGAGAATCCAACGGCCGTAGACCGCATCCAAACTGCCTTTCTCAATGCCCAGGTCTTCCGCGCGCCGGACGTGGGCTTCGACGCAGGTGATGCCCCTCTTCTTTGCCTCCTTTAGCAAGTCTTGAATGCATGCCGGGCTCTCGTCGCAGGCGATCACATGGCCGTGGGCTTCGACGATTGAGGCGAGTTCAAAGGACGTGGTTCCAGGGCCCGAGCCCAGATCCAGAACCCTCATCCCCGGGCCCAAACCGGCCCGTCCGAGTAGCCTGCGCATGTCCTCGGCCCACACCTCGTGCTGGGTCCACAAGCGCTGCAACTCAACGGGATCGACCCCCAGGATGTACTCTTCCTGGGGCTCTGGATTTTCCTCAGACTTCATAGGTGCACCAGCTCTTCGTCGGCTTCTAGAGGTCCTGCTCTTCCAACCAACGCTCGCAATCGATCGCTGCCATGCAACCGGTACCAGCAGCAGTAATTGCCTGTCGGTAGATCGCGTCCATCACATCGCCGCAAGCAAAAACACCCTCGACGGAGGTAGCAGTGCCACCTGGGGTGACGGCCACATAGCCTTTTGCATCCAGCTCGAGCTTGTCGGTAAAGATTTTGGTGTTCGGCGAGTGACCGATGGCGACGAAGAGACCTTCGCACCCGAACTCCTGGGTCGAATCATCGGCGGTGCTGCGAAGAGTGATCCCCTTGACCTTGCCGTTTTCCCCCGCATGGACTTCCTCCACCGTGTTGTTCAAGGCCCACTCGATTTTCGGGTTGGCCCGGGCGCGGTCCTCCATAATCTTGGATGCACGCAGACCTTCTCGGCGGTGAACGATGGTGACCTTGGAGGCAAAACGGGTCAGGTAGTTGGCCTCTTCCATAGCGGAGTCACCGCCGCCAACCACGACCACTTCCTTGTCCGGGAAAAACGCCGCGTCACAAGTGGCGCAGGCGCTGACGCCATGCCCCATCAAACGCATCTCTGAATCGAGGCCGATCAACTTGGCGGTGGCCCCAGTGGAGACAATCACCGACTGGGCTTGGATCTCGCCAAATTGTGATTTGATCGTGAAGGGGCGTTTGGAAAAGTCCACTTCCGTGACCTCGTCAAAACGAACATCCGTGCCGAACCGCTCGGCCTGCTTGCGCAGGTCTTCCATCATCTCCGGGCCCATGATTCCATCGGGGTAACCGGGGAAATTCTCCACGTCAGTGGTGATAGTCAGCTGGCCGCCGGGCTGCATGCCCTGGAAGAGGACAGGCTTAAGGTTGGCGCGGGCGGTGTAAATGGCAGCTGTGTAACCGGCGGGACCGGAGCCAATGATGACGACGTTGTGCAATTCAGACATGGGGAGCTTGGGAGGTTTGGGGCCAGAACACACTGAGGTTCTGGGCGCAGAGTGTAGTCCCCCATCACAGAACCTCAAGGTGTAGGGACCAGCAGGCCCAGGCAAGATCTAGCTTTGAGGGGTAATCACTCGCTATAGGGTCGAGGGGGTGTATTTTGAAAGGCGCGTTAGGAACTTGCAAGGCATCGGGCACGATAAAAAAGTGGGCAGGAGCTCGATTCCTTGAGTACATTAGATGGCTTGGCACGGCCCCTCCAAATCCTCCCTTCCCCACATTTCACCTGTAGCGTCGGAATTATGCTCTTGCTGCTGGGCTGCAGCGGTGGCTCCGAATCTTCGGGCGGTTCAGGTTCGGGGAGCGGATCGGGAGGGAGCAACACTGGAGGAGACAACTCGGCTGTCGTGGGTGCCAATCGTGACCAGGTACACGATGCCCTGGATGTGGACGATCCAGGCGACGGTGGCGGTGGCACGGGCGGCAGGGACCACGAGCAAGAGGACGGCCTAAGCGAGTGGGATGCTGGCGGTGGAGGCGGCGGCGGAGGCGACCCCGATTTCGGAATCCCGGACCCCGGCAACTTCGGTCACGCGGAAATCCTCGAGTGGGCCGTAGAACAACCTGCCCTGCGCACCATCTCGGTGCATTGGTTCACGAGTGCTCCCAGCCACGGGCGATTGGACTGGGGCACGGACCAAGACCTGGGCGCAAGCAAATCCAGTGGCGAGGCCCTCGCCACCGAACATACGGTCACCCTCTCCAACCTAGGTGAAGGGGTGACCTATTTCCTGCGCATCAGCGCCCTTGGGCCCGACGAGTCCATCGATACGGAAGGACCTTTCTCCGCAACGATCGACTCCCCTGATGGACGCAGCGTCACCGGCACCCTGCGTAAGTGGCAACCAGTCACTTTGACCTTTGCGGGACCTCTCTTCAGCGAAGCAGACGAAACACCCAACCCCTTCCTGGATCGGCGGCTTTGGATTGACTTCAACGCGCCATCAGGTGCCATCATGCACACGGAAGGTTTCTTCGCTGGCGATGGATCCGGCGGCAGCGCTGGCCATGCTTGGCAAGTGCGGGCGGCTTTCTTTGAAGAAGGCAATTGGGAATACACCGTGCACTTCCGAGAAGGATCTGACGTGGCCGCAAGTCTCGACCCCACTGCCGGACAGGCGGGAATGCTGGAGGGAATCACCGGCATCTTGCCCGTGGGCCCGCGGGATCCCGAAGCACCCGGTTTCTTGAAGTACGGCGCTCTTGAATATGTGGGCGAGCACTACCTCAAATTCCGGGACGGGCCCTATTTCCTGAAGGGCGGCACAGACAGTCCTGAAAACCTTTTTGGCTTCGAGGGCTTTGACGGTACCTGGGATGAGCCCGGTGGAGCGGACACAAGCGGCCTGCCTGAAGGGCTGCATCAGTTCCTGCCCCATGTGCAGGACTTTGGCAGCGCAGGGCTTGGGGATGACACCAGCCCGTTGTTCACCTCCAGCACCACTGGCGCTGACTCCCGCGGGCTAGTGGGAGCCCTCGATTACCTCGCCAGCCGCGGGGTCAACTCCGCTTACTTCCTGCCCATGAACCTGGGGGGTGACGGGCGCGACACTTGGCCGTTCCTGGGCCCCATGGATACCGCATCGGACAAGCTGCACTACGACCTCTCGAAACTCCACCAATGGGACCAGGTCTTTGCCCATGCCATGCGTCGGGGCATTGCTTTGCACCTTGTGTTAGGCGAAACCGAGTGGAATAACGAGCACTGGCTCGACAACGGTTTCCTGGGATCCGAGCGCAAGATCTTTTACCGCGAACTCGTGGCACGCTTTGGACACCACCCGGCAATCAAGTGGAATCTAGGCGAAGAATCCAACCACCAACTCGCGCAACTCGACCAATTCGCAGACTGGCTCCAAAGCATCTTGCCCTACGAACAACCTGTTGCATTCCACACCCATGGGATTGGACCCAACGGCGACTATGAGCCCTACACCAGCGCCCTCGGCAACCCCCACTTCCAAGCCACCTCTCTGCAAGGTTCCCCAGATCACTCGGGCAACATCGTCGAACGCTGGCGCACGGATTCCGCAGCAGCCGGACACCGCTGGGTGATTGACTTCGATGAACAAACCACGGGCTTGACCGACAACAACGTGAACTCCATGCGCAAGCTGCACCTGTGGGATGTGTATCTCTCCGGTGGTCAATTGGAGTGGTATTTTGGCTACCACGGGCTGCCCCTCGGCGGAGACCTGCGCACCGAGGACTTCCGAACCCGCGAAGCCATGTGGGACCAAATGCGCTACGCCCGGGAATTCCTGGAAGGCCTGCCCTTTTGGGAAATGCAGCCCCAGGACAGCCTGCTCTCCGACGAACGGCAGGCCTACGGAGGCGGTGAGGTCTTCGCCCAACCCGGCGAGGTATACGCATTCTACATGCCCGTGTCTGACCTCGCCCCGACCCTCGACTTGAGCCTAGCACCAGGCGTCTTTCACCTGACTTGGTTCGACCCGCGGAATGGAACCTCGCATCCGGTCGCCGCCCCCATCACCGGCGGAGCACCCGTGTCCCTGGGCCTACCACCCTACGCCCTAAGCCAGGACTGGGCCGCGTTGGTCCAACGGGATTGAACCCGCCGGGGGTACTTCACTGCACCAAGCCCGATGGATCGAAACGGCCAAGGGCCCAGCCGCCCCCCCGGGGAATCACTCATCCACGGATCCGTCCAAGAACTCGGTCAGCAAAATGGGCGGCCGGGCAACGATGGCGCGCTGGCCGTGCACCACGATCGGCCGCTGCAAGAGCCCTGGGTCACCCACCAAGGCCTGAATCAAACCCGCCTCGTCCAATTCCAAATTCGCCCCGCGCACCCAATCACGAACGGGCAAATCCAACTGCCCACGCAACTGCCACAACTCCTCCGCCGACAGGGGCTGCTGCAAATAGTCCCGCACTTCGAACTGCTGGCCGCGCTCTTTCAACAAGCTCAAAGCCGTACGGCTCTTGGAACAATTCGGATTATAAATCAGGCAGGTAGTGGAGGAAGGGGTGGTCATGAAAGAGAGGGTAGATCCTCCCTTGCGCGAGCGCACACCCCCGCATGGTTTTTTCCACCGAAAAGACCTGGGGGGGGGCCGGACCGGATGGCGTAGGCTGCGGCAGTGCAAGCTGAGGCGAAAGGAGCGGATTTTGATGTGCTGGTGGTGGGCTCCGGCATTGGCGGTGCCGGCGTCGCGCAGGCTTTGGCTGCGGCGGGCCATGGGGTCTTAGTTGTAGAGAAAGGCGAACCGGCTGCGGGAACCTCAAGCCGTTCAAGCAAATTGATCCACGGGGGCCTGCGGTACTTGGAGACCATGGAATTGCGGCTGGTGCACGAGTCCCTGCGCGAGCGCAAGATCCTCTTGGGCATCGCCCCCCATCTCGTGCGGCTGATTGACTTCCACATCCCCGTGTATGGGGATATGCGCCGGGGCACTTGGACCATGCGTGCGGGCTTAAGCCTGTACTCCCTCTTGGCGGGCTTTCGCCAGGACAGCCGCTATGTGAGCTTACCTCGAAGTGAGTGGGAAACACTGGATGGCCTGCGGACCCAAGATTTGCGGGGAGTGCTCCGCTACCAAGACGGAGCCACGGATGACGCGCTCTTGACCCGCGCGGTGTTGGCGTCGGCGGTGGAGTTAGGCGCAGAGAAAATGTTGGGCACCGAGCTCATTCGAGCAGAACGCGTGGGGGACCACTGGCAGGTGGAGCTTTCCCGCAATGGGGTACCCGAAAAAGTCCGTGCCCGCATTCTGGTCAACGCCGCCGGACCATGGGCACCGACGGTCGCTCGCCGCATGCACCCTGCAGCCCCTTGCCCTCCCGTGGCATTGGTGGCGGGCACCCATCTGGAACTTCCAGGACCCTTGACCCGCGGCGCCTACTATGTGGAAGCCCAACAGGACCGCCGCGCCGTGTTCGCCATCCCTTGGAAGGGGCACACTCTGCTGGGCACGACGGAGCGTCCCTATGAGGGGAACCCGGACAAGATCACCCCAAGTCCCGAGGAAATCGCCTACCTGTTGGCGATCTATCGGCGGCACTTCCCCAACGGGGACGACCAGCCCATTGCCAATTGGGCTGGGCTACGGGTGTTAGAAGGCGGTTCGGGCCGCGCGTTCAAGCGCTCCCGGGAGGTACTGTTGCCCATCGACGACGCAAATCGCCCCACCGTGTTGACCATCCTGGGGGGCAAGCTGACCGCCTACCGAGCCACGGCGGAACGAGTGCTCGAAGCCCTCACGCCTGGATTGCCCCCAGCTAAACGCAAGGCAGACACACGTACATTGCGTCTACCCCAGCTCTCGTGAATTCCCCGGATAGGTAAGCCGGGGCGACCTTGAACAGGGCAGATGGATTCTCATCGACGGGGTGTAGGATCACACCATCGCAGATGATCAGTTCGTCGAAAGTGGCTTCTCATCGACGGGGTGCAGACTCACATCCCCGTGGATTGTCAGGCAACAAGCGAGGCGGATGTTGGCAATGTCCTCGCAACCCTCAAGGGTATCGAGTTCATCCTCCGAGGCCGGGTCCAAGGTATCGGCCCCCTCGGTGACCACGACCGTGCAGGTGCTGCAGCTTCCCACGGTGCAACCAAAGGGGATGCCCGCTTGGGTGCTCTGGGAGTATTCGAGTAAGGATGTCCCGTCCGGGACTTCTTTGATCTCTCCGGTGGAGAGGAAGGTGATCTTGGGCATGGTTGATTCCGGAGGTCTCTTGGGAAGCGGATAAGCCCCTATTCTATCACGGGTCGAGTGTGAATCGTAGGCCTCATGGGCCCAACGGATAGAGACCCGGCACTCCCAAAGTGGTGAAGGAGCCACTCGGTCTGAGAGGCACCACCTATCAGCACGCCACCAATGATCGAAGGGCTTACCCCTGAGGAGGGGATTTGGGAGGGTTGCACACCAACTAAGGAGAGTTCTATCTCACCGACGGTCCAATGCCACCCCCACGCACTTTGCGCAGATCCCCCCACCGTGCCGGGAGCCCCAAACTGCGCCCAGAGCACACAATTTTTGCAAGTCCCTGACCCCATATCGAGCTTCTGAAGCCAAGAACACTACTCTACTCCAGTGCACATCCTTGCTCTCTGCGCCGTCCCCCCCTGGCCCGCCCTCGACGGTGGACGCCGCCGCACCCTGGAGTTGCTCAGCGCCCTGGCCCGGCAAGCCCCGGTCACCCTCTGTGCAGTAGAGGACCCAGGCTCCCATCGCGATTTACCCGTGGCCGCCGACGCTTTCCAGGCTGTCCACCTCTTCCCCCGTAGCCCCCTGCCGCCGGGAGTCGCGCCGCTCGCCGCTCGGCCCGAACGCTGGTTCCATTCCCTAGCCCTCAAGAGTTGGCTCCAAGGCCCCGACGGTTGCGCCCATGCATCGGCCCTCTTTTTGGACGAGCCATGGCTCCTGCGGGCAGTTCCCCGGGAAGCCCCGCCGATCCTCGCGCACCACCACAAGCTAGAGGTCGAACTCGCCCGAGACCTAAAGCATCCATGGCATGAGCGAGTGCGGGTGGAACGCTTGGAACGCATGCTGGCCCTGCGCGCGCGAACCCATGTGTTCGCCAGCCAAGAGGACCGCACACGGTTCCTCGGTCGTCACCCCGACACCCGAACCCAAGTCCTTCCTGCGGGGGTCGATCCCCGCCGCTTCGTCGTGCCCGAAGCAGGCCGCGATCCAAGGCGACTCTTGTTCTTTGGCAGCTTGGGGTACGAGCCGAACCGCCGCGCCCTCGCTGAGTTGTTCCGGGAGCACTGGCCGCGCATTCACGCCGAACACCCTGAACTCATGCTCGATGTGGTCGGTGCCGGAGAAGCACCACAGCTAGAGCGAGAAAAACCCGCGGGTGTAAATTGGATCGGCTATGTGCCCGATCCCCTACCCTACTTGCAACGGGCCAGCGCCCTCTTGGCGCCGATCCCCATCGCAGGGGGTGCACGCCAAAAAATGGTAGAGGCTCTGGCTACTGGTTGCCCAATCATCGCAACCGAGCGCGCGGCAGAAGGCTTGCCCCGAGCCAAGGACTGGTTGCAACTCACCAAACCCGGCCAGGCCTTTGGCAAAGCGGTCCTCGATCATGTGGCCGCCCCAGAAATCGGTTTCGAGCGGAGTATTCAGGCCGCCAAGTGGGTACGCCAACAGTTCAGTTGGGACACCCTCGCGGGCCAATTACAGGGATTCTTGCAGGATTCCTAGGCAGCTCGATTCTTACGCTCCAGCAGCACGGCGGCATAGACCAGAGCCACTTCATCTGTCATCTCCAAAGTGCTCTTGATCGCCGCTTGGGGCTGAATCAGGCCCTTTTGAACTTTTTGGATGGCCGCCACCCAAGCCCCATGATCCCCAGGCTCCACAAGGGTCACCCCCGGATCTGAATCCAACTGCGCCAAGCCACCGATGCGTGAGGCCATTACGGGCAGACCGCACGCGCGGGCTTCCCGGGCGCCCAAACCAAAACCCTCTTCCCAGAGTGATGGCACCACCACCCCGTCAAGCATAGCCAGGACTTCAGCCCGGCGTTCCGGAGAAAAGCTAGGGTGCAAGCGAATGCAATCGTGCTCTCGTGCCAGGGCTTCCACCCCATCTACCGCACTGGAATCCCCGTGATAGGCTCGCCTGGGCCCGTGAATCTCAAGCACCAGATCATCACGCCCTGCTGCCACCACCGCTTTGGCCAAGGGCAAGACACCCTTGGATGGTTGCACGCTGCCCAGTACACCCAAGCGCACAAGCCCATCATCGGGTCGTTGTTTCCGTAGCCGATCGGTTTCTGCCGCGAGTTGCTGCGCATCAATCCCGAGCGGCATGATGCGCCCCAGGGCAAGGACCCCGGCGCACTCCAGTCCCGCGCGCTGGTGGGCCTCCAGCAAGGTGCCGGATGGAGCCATGATCCTGTCCACCCCTTGCAAGGCTTTGTTGGCATGCAAGAGGCGTTGCACTAGTGGCTGCATAGCCCATTCCGGAGTTCCGTGGGACTCCCCTAAGCACTTGGCGCAAGTCTCAGGGTCCGGGGCAGAACAGAGCTTGTTGGAAACATGCCAGCGCTGTCCCCGGGGACAGATCAACCAGTCGTCGTGCAAGGTGACCACCACGGGGAGGCCACGGGATTGCAAGATGTCTAAGGCTCGCGCACCCCAACCCGAAAGATGATGCACATGCACCAACTCCGGTTGCAGAGTGTCGAGCCACAACTCCAAAGCCGCGTCGCTCGCGGGCCCTCCGTCCAAGGCATCGGGACCGCTCATCAGCCGGGGCTGTCGGGTGATGGTCACACCCCCATGGCGTGCGATGCGAGTGGAGCTCTCTTCATTTGCCCAGGCCAAGGCACCGACTTCCATACCGGACTCGACGAGGGCTCGTGCGAGAGCCTCGGTGTGGACCTCAATGCCCCCTGTTGCGGGGCTCCAACTTTGGCCTAAAAAGCCGATTCGACGGGGAAGAAGCACATTCCCCCATCGACCAAACGGCCCCCTGGGCCTGAGAAATCAATGGCTCCTGTGGCCCCCAACGGGGAATTTCTAGTCCCCTGAGACCAACCGCAGGCCCGGCCGGTGCTCCAGAAGGTGCCTATAGTGCCCCAGGAGGGCCTTGATGTGATCCCCGTAGGAAACCGGCAGAACCCCTGGCTGAAGCTCTCGTCGAACCCCTTCACGGATCATCTTGCCCATAGCCACGGACAGGGCGACCCCATCCCCGGGGCTGATCATGGGCGTGCCGGGGGGCACCACTTCCCGAATACCGGGCACGTCAGAAACGATCATGGGCAGGCCCATGGCCATTGCTTGCAGCACGGTCAAGGGCGCGTTCTCGGTCCAACAGCTGGGAACGATCACCGCGTCCAAGTCGGCCATGGCCCAGGGTGCCTGCATGGGTTCGAAGGGGCCTTGGAATTCAAAGCGGGTTGCCAGGCGTGGATCCCAGGTGCGGGCGATGAAGCGCGCATGGCGTCCCCCCACCCGCGTTCCGTGCACGCGCACGGACCATTTACGATCGCGGTAAGTCGCATCATCTTCCAGTCGCCGAACCGCTCGGAAAATCGTGTCGAGACCCTTGTGGGGTTGGAACTGACCAAGGAATCCAAAGCGCAAGGTGTCACCCCCATGGGAGCTGGGAGCATCGCTGAAGGGGCGCTCGTCAATTCCATAGCAAAGCACCTGGAGCTTCTCGGCAGGAATCACCTCGCCGCGCAGGCGTGATGCGATTGCTTCAGTGGGCGCAATAAAAACATCGGTAGCGTCGATCGCAGCCCGCAAGACTTCACCGCGCATCTTCAGATCATCTGCCGTTGGCACCAAGCCCATGCCGCCAACCTTGGCCATTGCTGAGGCCAGCGCCTGCTTGACCCCGCGCCAGGGTTGAGGTCCATCGTATTTGCCCAGGGTGCGCACACAGCGGGCACACTTTTCAGGGTTGCCCCCGTCGCAGGGATCGAGGTGTGCGTCTAGAAACTGGCCCCGGTGACAGCTAATGCCAAAGTCCGTCAAGGTTGCCAGGACTTTAGCGCCGCTGTCTCGCGCTAGGACCGGCAATCGGGCAGATAGTCCCCACAAGAAGTGCGTGAAGTGCACCACGTCGGGCTTGTGTTCCCGAAGAAGTTCATCGAAGCAACGCTCGACCCCTTCGCTGAGGTAACTGTCCCGGAATAGCTTGGCGTGGGTCGGGGGATTCGAAACCTCATGCAAGGTCAAGCCATAGCGCGTCGTCGTCTTGACACTAAAGCGCTCCCCATGTCCCTCACGTTGGGGACAAAGCACGCTCACACTATGCCCTTGGGCCGCAAGTCCGGTAGCCGCTTGGTGGGTGTAAAACTCGGTGCCCCACTGCCCATCTGGGGGGAAACCATTGGCTACGAATAGGATCTTCACGGTTCTTGGAGGACTCTTATCTCGAGACGACCGGGCGAGCGGGCGAGCGAGTCTCTAGGGTGTGCAGTTTAGTCCGGCGCTGCTCTAAGAGTGCGCCCACCTTGCTTTCTGGACCAAAATAATTTTCGAAACGCTCCGGCATGCCCTCTGGAACTCCAACCATGTCCGATCGAGCGGCGCTCCAGGTGCGCCCGCTGGCCCGCTCCTCCACGAAAACCCAAGTGGCTGCGTCGGGTTGACGTCCCGATATTCCCGTCAAGGCCCTCAGTAGCGAGGGCTTGGATCCGGCCTTCATGAGAAACATGGTGTCGCTGACGAAACCGCTACCACCCATTAGGCTGCTGGTCAAGAGCACCGGGACTTGCCCTCCAAAGCCTCCATCCAGCTGATCCCAGGGATAGATATTTTCGCGCTGTTCGGGGCCGGCACGGGGAGCGGGCCTCCCGGGGTTACGCAGATGGGCCGCGAGGGAAAGGCCCGTCATTCCTTCAGGGCCCGGGGGATCACTGCCATGAATCTCAAGCAGGGTAGGACCCAAATCTGCAAGGCCCACAAGGCTATCCATGGTACGCCCGACGCCTATCCCAGAAGCTTTCCGAGGCCAAAGGACTAGAGGCACCGCCAAGTCATGGGACGATAGGCCGGTGGAGGCAAAATACCCCCCGGCCTCCCCGAAGGACAAACCTGTGGAACCC
>Ga0206679_10003046_pt1 | contig 13080 bp, 10 predicted proteins | sample M110012015metaG_FD_155464 | JGI IMG/M metagenome (GOLD analysis project Ga0206679, IMG submission 155464) | Ammonia-oxidizing marine archaeal communities from Monterey Bay, California, United States - M1 100m 12015 | ecosystem: Environmental > Aquatic > Marine > Intertidal zone | place: USA... | reverse complement strand
TTCAGTATTTTTATTAAAAGAAACAAATCTGATGATGTACGGACTAGAAAATAAAAGGAAGATTAAGTTTATCCATATAAACTTTTTATTTTGAAAAATCCAGAATAAAGTAAATCCGAGAATCATACAAACTATTAAAGGAAAAAATAAACCAAAAAATGAAATAGGCCAAAATATATTAGGACTTACAAAGGGAGAAACTAACGCAAAAGAAAGTGTGAATAATACAATTATATTCAGAAAGAAGATGATATAATGTATTCCTTTTTTCATTATTTACTTTCTTTAAATAAAAGTTCTTTCTCCTCTTTTGTTAAACTATCATATCCTGATTTTGATATTTTTTCCAGAATAGAATTGATTTTCTTTTGTTTGTCAGATTTTTTATTTCTGAAAATATCATCATTATTTTTTGAACTTCTGTTTTTATGAACTTTCTTTAATTTAGTTTTTTCAGAAAACTTAAAATAAGACAGAAAAGTATAAAAATTAACAGAAAGATCAACCCCTTTTCTAAGAAGATTAATATATAGAAATCCGAAAATAGCACCTCCTAAATGTGCAATGTGCCCTCCAGGATTATTTTTTTCAATTAATAAAAAATCAAGGACTACTAAAAATATAGCAATGTGCTTTATGAATGTATTTCCTATAAAAGTAAGATTTACAATGTAGTTAGGACTATAAGTTGCAATTGCAATAAAGATTGCTAAAACAGAAGCAGAAGCACCAATTGCAACTGAGTTAATAAAAGGAGCATCTTGAAAAACAGGAAAAATATTAAAAGCGGATATGTAAATTAGTCCACCAAAAATACCCCCTAAAAAGTAAGTACTTAAAAGTTGTTTTCCGTTAAAGTATTGTAAAAATAATTTTGACCCGAAATGAAGCCAAACCATATTAAAAAGAATATGTAGGAAATCTTGATGGACAAACATATAAGATATTAAAGTCCAAGGTTTTTTCACAAGTTCTGAAAGGTTTGATGGTAAACTTAAATAACTTTCAATAAAATGATTTACATCATTTATCTTAAATAGAAATCCGAAAGCAGATAAAATCTTTATAATTAAGAAAACTCCTAGATTTACATAAAGTAATCTAGTGAAACTAGATCCGGTTTTAAAGTTAGATTTTATGTCGTTAAATATTGAATTCATCTAAAACCAGATTTCTCCTTTCTTTTTCCAATATTTTAATAATATGATACCGAAAATCATACCACCCAAATGAGCAAAGTGTGCTACATTATCTCCAGGATTATTAGAGATACCGCTTATAATTGATAGTATTCCAATTCCTGCAACAAAATATTTTGTTTTTATTGGTATAGCCATATAAAGATAGATGATTGAATTTGGAAATAACATACCAAATGCAAGTAATAAACCATAAACTGCTCCTGAAGCTCCTACCATTGGTGTGTTGATTAATTGAGATAGTTTCTCTGAAGCAATATTTCCAATTAGATATTTCCCCTCTTTAGCAATATCTAATAATTCACTATTGTTAATTGATAAGCTATGTATTTGAAATTGTAAATATCCAATATAAATAAGAGCAGCTCCAAATCCTGTTATCAGATAATAAGTTAAAAATCGTTTTGCCCCCCATTTATTTTCTAAGGTTTTTCCGAACATCCAAAGAGTAAACATGTTGAAAAATAGATGAGTGAAATTTGCATGCATAAACATATGTGTTACTAACTGATGTGGCATAAAATCAGGAGATTGAAATTGATGTAATGCAAATAAATTTGTTAAATCTATTCCTCTACTTTGTAGTGCCCAAGTTGCTAAAAAAAATAAACCGTTTATGATCATTAAATTTTTTACAATCTCTGGTAAATGGTTAAATCTTTGTCCTAACATTAGTTTAGTTTTTTTGTTATATCAGTTAAAGAAATATTAAAAAAACAACTTTGTCCGAAAGGACTAACAGAAGGAATTTCACATTTCATAAGTTTAGAAACAATCATTTGCATTTCTTCTTTTTGTAGTTTTTGCCCACTTTTTATTCCTGTTTTTGTTGACAAAATTTTACTTATTTTAGTTTCAATTTTCTCTTTTAAATCAGTGTCGTTTAATTCTGTCTCTTTCAGAAAATCATTAAATAAAACTTGTAAGTTTTCTTCCGTGCACTGTGGTGGTACCGATAACACCTCTAGTTTATTGTTCTCTATTTCAATATGAAAACCGAATTTATTTAGTTTGTTTTCAATATGTCTAATTTCTTCAATTTCAGATTTAGAAAAATCAAGTTTTGTTGGGAAAATAAGTTGTTGTGATGGCAGATTAGAATTTAAGTTTTCTTTGTAATATTCGTACAGAATTCTTTGATGAGCTCTTTGCTGATTTATTAATAAAAGCCCTTCTTCAGATTTACTTACAATAAATTGATTGTTTAGCTGAAACAAATCAGATGAATTATTCTCTATTTCAGATAAATTTATTTCTGTCTGTATTTCTTCTTCTAAATTATTTTGATATAGATTATTTGTATCTTTTGTTTCAGGTTCAGAATTCTCCGTAAAAGGATTGTAATTACTGTTTACTTTTATTTTTGGCTCGCTTGCGGTAGTGTTTTGCATTTTGATAGGAATATCAAAATTTGGTTCAGTATTAAAATCTAAAGTAGGAGCAATATTGTATTTTCCTAAGGATTTTTTTACAGAAGATCTTAAAATTGCATAAATAGCTTGCTCATTCTCAAATTTAATTTCAGTTTTTGTAGGATGTATATTTATGTCCACCATTTTTGGATCAATCTCCAAATTTATAAAGTATGAAGGGTGATAATTATCGGCAATTAAATCAGTAAAAGATTTACTTATTGCATGATTTAAATAATAGCTTTTAATAAATCTTCCATTCACAAAGAAATATTGTTCTCCTCTTGTTTTTTTTGCTGCTTCGGGTTTTCCAATAAACCCAGATATTTTTACAAGATTAGTTTCTTCTTCAATCGGAACTAATTTTTCGTTAATTTTCCCTCCAATAATATTTACTATTCTTTGCCTAAAGTTTGATGAGTCCAGATGATAATATTCTTTATTATCTAAAAATAGAATCCATGCAATTTCAGGATTTGCTAAAGCAACTCTACTAAACTGATCAATAATATGTTTAGTTTCTATTTTATCAGATTTTAAGAAATTTCTTCTGGCAGGAACATTATAAAACAGATTTTTTATTTTAACAGATGTTCCGTTTGCACAAATTGTTTCTTCTTGTTTTTTAATTTCACTTCCTTCAATTACAATCTTTGTTCCAAGTTCTTCATTTGTTAGTTTTGTACAAAGTTCAACATGTGCAATTGCAGCCATTGATGCCATTGCTTCCCCTCTAAATCCCATTGTTTTTATGTTGAATAAATCATCCGCCTTTCTAATTTTTGATGTAGCATGCCTTTCAAAACTCATTCTAGCATCTGTTTCACTCATTCCGCATCCATTATCTACAACTTGTATCAATGTTTTGCCAGAATCTTTTATAAATAGTTTTATGCTTGTTGCTCCTGAATCTAATGCGTTTTCTAGCATTTCCTTTACTGCAGAAGCAGGTCTTTGTATAACTTCTCCTGCTGCAATTTGGTTAGCAATATGGTCCGGTAATAACTGAATTATATCCAATTTCTTAATTTTTTAAAAATAAATAAACAATAGTTATTATTAGTGTCAGAATAACAAACAATCTTAATGTTCTTGATTTATTTATTCCTCTACTTGTGTTAGAAGTAAATTTAATTTTTGTTTTTTTTCCTTTTTTTAAATTCTCAATTCTTTCTTTCCTCTCATCATAATGCCTTACCTGAAAACTAAAAGTCTTATTTTTTCTGGTTTTAAACATATATTTTGGATTGTTTTTGCATCTTACAAAAGTATAAAATTAATTATCAGAATAAAGCAAAATAAACTCAATTATTAAACGAAATACTATTTGTACTTTTGCTAAGTGATAAAACATAAAATATTATATAAAGATACAAAGTTGTTTTCTAAATTAATTTCAGATTATTTAGATGATAATAACAAATTAACTCCTTTTGTAAATTATTTTCCTTCTTTAGAAAATTTTAAAAAACAGACTCAACAAAAGAAACAAGAAAATGTTAATCGAAATGTTTTAGTTCAATCACTTAAAAAACAGAATAATTTTCTCTCTCTTTCTGATAAATCAAATGAAAATATAGATTTATTAAACTTGGAAAATACTTTTACCGTTACTACAGGTCATCAACTTTGTTTATTTACGGGGCCTTTATATTTTATTTACAAGATTATTTCTACAATAAATCTTTCGGAAAGACTAAATAAAGAATTCCCTGAAAATAATTATGTACCTATTTTTTGGATGGCATCTGAAGATCATGATTTTCAGGAAATAAATCATATTAATATTTTTGGCAAGAAAATCGTATGGAATTCAGATCAGAAGGGAGCGGTAGGAAAGATGAAAACAGATGGTATTAAATCATTAATAGAGGAGTTGAAAATGATTTTTAATGATGATGAAAATGATATAATTAATATATTTGAAAACTCTTATCTGAAACATGATAATCTGTCAGATGCAACTAGATTTTTAATAAATGAATTATTTGGAAAGTATGGTTTAGTAATTATTGATGGAGACGATAAAAAACTAAAATCTGAATTTATTTCTGTAATGAAAAAAGATATTATTGAGAAATCTTATTTCAAAACTATAAGGTCTACAACTAATAAATTATCTGAAAATTATAAACCTCAAGCTTTTTCAAGAGAAATTAATTTTTTTAAATTATCTGAAGGTAAAAGAGAAAGAATAACTGGAGTTATTTCTGAAGAAGAAATTGAGAATTACCCAGAAAACTTTAGTCCTAATGTTTTAATAAGATCTTTGTACCAAGAGATGATCTTGCCCAATATTGCATATGTTGGAGGTGGAGCGGAAGTGGCGTATTGGATGCAATTAAAAGATGTTTTTCTTCAAGAAAAAATTTCATTTCCTATATTATTACTTAGAAATTCTGTAATGTGGATAGATGAAAAAGACATAAAAAGATGGTTGTCTTTTGGATTTAAATATGAAGAAATGTTTTTAGATGAACATCATTTACATAAATTGTTTGTAGAAAATAAATACTCTTTCTCTTTAAATAAAGAAAAGATAGAAATTGAACAGATTTTCAAGAAAATAATAGAAAAAACCAAAGATAATGGATTGATTGCATCCATAGAATCAGAGCTTAAAAAACAAATTAATTCTATAAGCAAATTAGAAAAAAAAATATTGAAATCAGAGAAACAAAAACACGAAACTTCTCTAAAACAAATTAGTAAGATTAAAAGTAAGATGTTTCCGAATAAGACTCTTCAGGAACGTTTTGAAAATTTCCTTCCACAGTATTTTAAACATTCTGGAACATTTATTAAAACATTAAAAGAAGAATTAAACCCACTTGACACAAATTTCTTAATTTTGTCAGATAAAAAATAAATAATGACGCACGAAAAAATTATCATTTTGGATTTTGGATCACAATATACACAATTAATTGCTCGTAGAGTAAGAGAGATGAATATCTATTGTGAAATTCACCCATTTAATAAAATTCCAAATATTGATAAAGATGTAAAAGCAGTTATTCTTTCAGGAAGTCCTTTTTCTGTAAGAGATGAGAATTCTCCAAATCCTAATTTGGAAAATATCAAGGGGAAATTACCTTTATTAGGAGTATGTTATGGCGCTCAATATTTAGCAAAAAGTAGTGGAGGAGAGGTTTTGCCATCAAAGATAAGAGAGTATGGAAGAGCTAATCTTTCTTTTGTAAATAGAGTACACACTTTATTGAAAGATATTCCTGATAATTCTCAAGTTTGGATGAGTCATGGAGATACTATTTCTACTTTGCCAGATAATTTTGAGATAATTGCAAGTACTAAAGATGTAAAAGTAGCTGCTTATAAAATAGAAAATGAAGACACTTTTGCTATTCAGTTTCATCCAGAAGTATATCATTCTACTGATGGAAAACAGTTGTTACAAAATTTCCTTGTAGATATTGCTGAGTGCTCACAAGATTGGACCCCAAACGCTTTTGTAGAAGAAACTGTTGAAGGGTTAAAAGAAAAATTAGGTAATGATAAAGTTGTTTTAGGACTTTCAGGAGGAGTAGATTCTACTGTAGCTGCAGTATTATTGAATAAAGCAATAGGAGATAATTTATACTGTGTTTTTGTAGATAACGGACTTTTAAGAAAGGATGAATTCGAATCTGTTTTAAAACAATATCATGGCATGGGTCTAAATGTTAAAGGTGTGAATGCTAAAGATAGATTTTATAAATCTTTGTCAGGATTATCTGACCCAGAAAAAAAGAGAAAAGCAATTGGTGGTGAATTTATTAATGTTTTTGATGATGAATCGAATTTAATTGAAAATGTAAAATGGTTGGCTCAGGGTACTATTTACCCAGATGTTATTGAATCAGTTTCTGCAACTGGAGGTCCATCTGCAACAATTAAATCTCATCATAATGTTGGTGGTTTGCCAGACTTTATGAAATTGAAAATTGTAGAACCTTTAAAAACTTTATTTAAAGATGAGGTAAGAAGAATTGGGAAATCAATGGGGATTGATGCAGAACTTTTAGGAAGGCATCCTTTTCCTGGTCCTGGTTTGGCAATTAGAATTTTAGGAGATGTTACTCCGGAGAAAGTTCGTATACTGCAAGAAGTTGATAATGTTTTCATTTCCGCCTTAAAAGAAGATGGGCTTTATGATTCTGTTTGGCAAGCTGGAGCAATATTTTTGCCAGTGCAATCAGTAGGGGTGATGGGTGATGAAAGAACTTATGAAAATGCAGTAGCACTTAGAGCTGTTGAATCTACAGATGGAATGACGGCTGATTGGGTTCATTTACCATATGAGTTCTTAGCAAAGGTGTCAAATGAAATAATTAATAAAGTAAAAGGTATTAATAGGGTGGTTTACGATATTTCGTCAAAACCTCCTGCAACAATTGAATGGGAATAATGAAGTTTAACTTGAATGTAATAGTAATCTGGTGTTTGATATTTAGCAGTGTTTCTTGCAGATCTCAGGAGAAGATTAAGTTTGGTTATCATGACGCAAGTGGTAATGTGAAGGATATCAATTCAACAATTCCTCAATATGATGCAGAGAATGATACTGTTATTCTGGATGAGAAATTAGAGATAGAGAATATAATTATTGATACATTGATATTTGAGAATGATAGTATCGTATTTGATACAATTATTGTTTTAGATTCTAATTATTCTATAAGAAAATCAGATATAATTTACATTTCCGTATTATTACCTTTTTATCTTGATGAGAATCAGAATATTGGTTCGTTAGAAAAAGTTTATCAAAAATCTAAATATGCAATAAGTTTTCTTGAGGGGATATTTCTTTCTATTGACTCCTTATCTAATTTAGGCAAGAAGATTGTCTTGAATGTATATGATACAGAAGGAGACGAGCAAATAGTAAAAGATATACTTTTAAATAAGAATATTGAAAGATCAAATATTATTTTTGGTCCGTTATTACATGAAAATTTTAGATTAGTTAAGAAACATTTCAAAAAAGATTCTTTAACTTTAATTATTAATCCTCTTTCTTCAAGAGAGGAGTTTGTCAGAAGAAATAAGAATGTTTATTTATTAACACCTACTAAAAGATTTGTAAATAAAACAAAACTATTTAATATTGAAAATAGAGAAATTACACTTATTGATTTTAATGAAAATAATAAGATTTTAAAACATAGTTTCGTAAAATTAATAAATCAAGATTCTTTACCATTCAATGAATATAATTTCACTTCACAAAGTGAGGTTTCAAAGAAAAGTTGTTTAAGAATAATGAAAGATAACTCATTATATATAATCTTAGAAGAAGAAACGGTTTTTGTTGATAGACTAATTTCATTTATGAGTACTGTTGATAAAGATGTTGTTGTAATTGGGGATAATTCTTGGATTCAAAGAGATAAATTAAACATAGAAAGCCTAATGAAACTTAAAGTTAGGATTCCTATTTCTAATTATCTTGATTTCACATCATTAGAGAATAGATATCTGCTAGATAAATTTGAAAGTAAATACAATCATAAAATGGATAGACTTTCTTTCCTATCATTTAAATCAATACTTCATTTTTGTTCTGATATTCCTCAATTTAATTTTGTACAACTAAATGAAAATAGCGGATTTATTAATTCTGATGTTAGGCTTTACGAATATTCAGATTATCAACTAATTCCTGTAGAATAAAATTTTCTATCTTTGTAGAAAACCTTTTGTGTGAAAAAGCATTTCTATATTTTACTAATTTTCAGTTTATTGAGCCATATTATTTTTGCTCAATGTACTGTAAATGTAGATACTGCAAACATTTCTCATATTGCATGCCCAAATGGTGGAGCAGTTGGTTCAGCTAGTCTTAATCAGAATTATTATCAGAATTTTTCTTGGGAAAATATAACCAATGGACAAAATTACGGTAATGCTCCTGGACTAACTACAGTGTCAAATTTAGATGTAGGTTTATATCGTATTATAGCATCTGATCCTTATAGTACTTGTACATCTATACCTATATCTTATTCTGATACTTTTGAGATTAGGATGCCAATAGTAAATCTCCAATCTAATCCTACTCAAGCTTGTCCGAATGAATGTAATGTTATGATTAACATGAATCTTACTGATCCAATTACACCAAATATTTATACTTATTCTATAGATGCTTCTTCTCCATTGCCAGTTATTAATCCTTTCTTAAATTTATGCGGAGGTTCTCATACTTATGAAGTATTTGTAAATGGACAATCTTGTGGAATAGAGAATTTCGGAATAAGTCAATTTGCACCAATGAATTTATCCACCACAGTTACTAATGCTACTTGCACTCAAAGTGGATCTGCTATTGTAAATATTACCGGAGTTGGAGCGTCTGCTCTGAATAATTATTGTTTATCCTATCCACAGTACTCCGATTATTCTACTATTAATAATGTAAGTTTGGTAGGTGATAATAACTCCATAACAAATAATACATCATCTATTTGTAATTTATATTCTGATTTTACTTTACAATCAGCAGATGTCACTCCAGGAAACAGTTATAATATTGATTTAGATTTAGGAACTTGTCACACAGGAGGTTTTGCTCTTGAAGACATTGCAAATATTTATATTGATTGGAATATCGATGGAGATTTTGATGATATAAATGAAACAATTACAACTATTCCACCCACACAAAGTCCATCAAGTCATACAATTAACTTTACAGTTCCTGCAAATGCAATTCCTGGTCAAAGTAGAATGAGAATCGTAATGCAGAATTATCAGTATCAGCCAACTAATCAGGCAGATGCTTGTAGTAATAATACAGCTTGGTTTGGAGAAACAGAAGATTACACTATTGTTGTTACAGGTTCGGTAGCAACACCTGTTACTTATTTATGGTCTGATGGACAAACTACACAGACTGCAACAAATTTATCTTCAGGAACTTACTTAGTTACTATTACAGATGCAAATGGATGTAGTGCTACAAAAACTGCAATTGTTGGAGGATCTTCTAATGTTTCTGTTACTGCAAGCGGTAGTCAGACAATTTGTAATGGAGCTGTTCCAAATTCATTAAGCGCAACTTCTTCATCTAGCGGAAATTATTCTTGGAGTCCAGCATCTGATTTTGTAGACCCAAATGTTCAAAATCCAATTTTTAGTTCCGGGATTACATCTTCAACAACTTATACATGTACATTTACCTCCGGTGGTTGTATTGCAACAGATGTAGTAACAATAACAGTAAATCCACTTCCAACAGCTACTCTCTCAGCTATTCCTAACCCTGCATGTTTAGGTGAGAGTATTTTACTTACAGCTTCTCCTTCTATACCAGTAAACAGGTATAGATTTCAGTTTAATAACGGAGGTGGTTGGATAAACATGACAAACCCAGGGATGTCAACATCAAATCCACAAACATATAATAATATAGGAACTTCAACTCAATTTAGAGTTAGAGTTAGAGAAGAGAATGGATGTAATACCGGAGCTTGGTCACCAGTTATTGTGGTGCCAATTTCTATTGTTGCAACTCAACCGATAAATCATAATTAAAAATAAATATTAATCAAAAAATGTTAAGGTCATGAAAACAGAAAACAAATTACTAAATCGAATATTTCTAGGAATATTCCTACTCTCATCATCACTGATGTTTGCACAAACAAACACATCCCCAACACAAACGGTATGTGCAGGTTCTTTAGCGGAACCTTATTTAATCAATCCTCCAACTGCTGGTTCTACTTATCAATGGAGTTTATCTGGAGGAGGAACATTAAATAATGGTGCAACTACCGACAATATAACTATTGATTGGGGAGTTACACCAGGAACTTATATTGTTACAGTTATAGAAACAGATGCTAATGGTTGTTTAGGTTTACCAGTTACAGTTGATGTAACTGTTTTATCACTTCCTACAGCTACAACAGCTACTAGTCAAACAGCATGTTTAGGGTCTGTTATACCAGATTTAACTGCAGTTGGTAGTAATGTAACATGGTATTCTGATGCAGCACTTACTAATCAAGTAGGAGCAGGGAATAATTATGCGACTGGTCAATTAACAGTTGGTCTTTATACATATTATGTTACTGAAACTATGAATGGATGTGAAGGTCCTTCAATTCCAGTTACTTTAGAAATTTATTCTATTCCAACTGCACCAACAGTTACAAATCAAACAGCTTGTTTTAATAGTATGATTCCAGATTTATCAGCAACAGGAACAAATATAAACTGGTATTCTGATGCTGCATTAACAAATCTTGTTAGTAGTGGTAATAACTATGCAACTGGTATGGCAGCTTCAGGAATTTATACATATTATGCAACAACAACAGATGCAAATGGTTGTGAAAGTTTTGCTACTACAGCTACTTTAGAAATATATGCATTACCAAATGCACCAACCACTACAAGTCAGACAGCTTGCTTTGGTAATACTATTCCAGATTTAACTGCAATCGGAAGTAATATTGTTTGGTATTCTAATGCATCGTTAACAGCTCAAGTTGGTACAGGTAATAATCTTGTAACAGGACAATATACAGTAGGAATATATACTTATTATGCTACTACCACAGATGTAAATGGTTGTGAGAGTGTATCATCAACCGCAACTTTAGAAATATTCGCTCTGCCAAATGCACCAATTGCTACAAACGAAACAGCTTGTGAAGGTGGAGTTATACCAGATTTAACAGCTACTGGAACAAACCTTACTTGGTATTTGGATGCTGCACTTACAACACAAGTAGGAACAGGAACTAATTATGCAACAGGAATGTTGACTGCAGGTGTGTATACATACTATGTTACGGAAACAAATTCTAACGGATGTGAAAGTTCTGCTACTATAGTAACTTTAACTATTAATTCATTTACTTCTGTTCCGATTGTTTCAAATGTGTCATCTTGTTTTGGTAGTACTCCATCAGATTTTACTGCAACAGGAGTTGGTACTTCTTTTACATGGTATGATGATGTAGCACTTACTAATGTTGTTGGAAGTGGTTCTCCATTTGCTACGGGGCAGACTGCAGTTGGTGTTTATACTTATTATGTTACTGAAAGTCAGAATGGATGTCAGAGCCCTGCGGCAATTGTAACATTAGAAATTTATGCAGTACCAACAACAGGACCAATAAACCACTGGTAATATAAAGTTGAACAAACTAAAATACATATTAATTTTTCTGCTATTTAGTAGTAGTGTTTCATCCCAGAGTGTTTTACATCTTTGTGAGGGAGATACTGACGAAAATTTTGCAGTTCCGCATATAGTAGGTTCTACTTATAATTGGACTGTGAAAGCAACAAATAATATAGCAACTATAACTTCCGGAAATGGAACAGAACATATTCTAATTGACCTTAACAATACGGGTATGTTTTGGCTCCATGTTTTGGAGACAGATGCTAATTTATGTACAGGAGAAGATAGTATTTTAGTGGAGGTTCATCCGAAACCAAATCCTCAGATATATGCAGATGGCGCTTTGTTTTTCTGTGAAGGGAATTTTGTAAATCTTATTTCAGATTCAATGTACACTACTTTAATGTGGAATAACGGACTGAACACACAAAGCATACAAGCAGACACAACAGGATTGTATTATATTGTAGTTGCTGATACTAATGGATGTACAAATACATCTAACGGAATAGATATTATAGTGTATCCGAACCCGATTGCAGAATTTTGGATTGATGGTATATGTTTTGAGTCTGAAACAAATTTGATTGACTCATCAGTAATAAGTAGTGGTAGTATTGTAAGTTGGATCTGGAATTTAGGTGACGGAAGTTATGATTCTGGTCTGAATATAAACCATTTGTATCAGGATGCTGATGTTTTTGATGTTAGCCTTAAAGTAATTTCGGATATGGGATGCTCGGATTCCATAATAAAACAATTAAATATTTTTCATATTCCGGATGCTTCATTCGATTTTAATCCTAGGGTTGCATCTACATTGTATCCGGAAGTTACATTTAACAATACAACTGAAAATGCTCTTCCTTTACTCTGGAATTTTGGTGACAGTAGTTTTAGTACAGAAGAAAATCCGATACATATATTTAATGATCCGGGAATGTATGATGTTATGCTAACTGTTGTTGATAGTAATAATTGTATGGACTCTACATCAGATATGGTTAAGATATTGTATGATTTTATACTGTATATACCAAATACATTTACTCCGAATAAGGATGGTAAAAACGAAAGATTTGTTCCTAAAGGATTAAGAATGGGAAAATATGAATCCTATCAGTTTATAATTTACGACCGTTGGGGAGAAAAGGTGTTCAGTACAGATAAAGCAACAGAGGGTTGGACAGGAATTGATGCAATTGCAGGGCTATATGGATGGGCAATTATTATTACGGATGAAATGGGAGCACAGCAAAAGAAAGTAGGCAAGGTATTGCTGATTAAGTAACTATCTTTTACACCTAAAATGTTTGTAGATAGG